>JACCDY010781848.1_pt1 | contig 13881 bp, 14 predicted proteins | sample 7446391 | NCBI WGS metagenome assembly JACCDY01 (sample SAMN15323451, study PRJNA562643) | freshwater metagenome | isolation source: river surface water | place: USA:Blue River Watershed | collected 2017-08-18 | reverse complement strand
GAAATTTGGAACAACGTGTTCATGCAGTTCAACATGGCTGAAGACGGCAGCGTCACCCGCTTGCCCGCGCCTTGTGTGGACACAGGCATGGGCTTGGAGCGCTTGGCTGCTATCTTGCAGCATGTGCACAGCAACTACGAAATTGACATCTTTGATGCCCTCATCAAAGCCGCAGCGCGTGAAACAGGTTGCAAAGACTTGGGCCACAAGAGCTTGCGCGTGATTGCCGACCACATCCGTGCCACCTCCTTCTTGGTGAGCGATGGCGTGGTGCCTAGCAACGAAGGCCGTGGCTATGTGCAACGCCGCATCATCCGTCGTGCCATTCGCCACGGGTATTTGTTGGGCCAGAAAAAACCGTTCTTCCACAAACTCGTGCCAGACTTGGTCAAGCTCATGGGCGATGCGTACCCCAACATGGCTTCACAAGCCGAGCGCATTGCGTCGGTGTTGAAGGCCGAAGAAGAACGCTTCTTTGAAACCCTTGAAGTGGGCATGTCAATCTTGGATGCAGCCTTGCAAGGCGGCGCAAAAGTGTTGCCCGGCGAAGTGGCCTTTAAGCTGCACGACACCTATGGCTTCCCACTCGACTTGTCGGCCGACGTGTGCCGCGAGCGTGGCCTGAGCGTGGACGAAGCAGGCTTTGCCGCCGCCATGGAAAAACAAAAAAGTCAAGCCCGTGCCGCAGGCAAGTTCAAGATGGACAAGGCTTTGGATTACACAGGCGCTGGCAACGCGTTTGTGGGCTACGACGACCTCAAAGCCACCTCCAAAGTGGTGGCGTTGTACTTGGATGGCAACTCAGTGGCCGAACTCAAACACGGTCAATCAGGCGTGGTGGTGTTAGACATCACCCCCTTCTACGCCGAGAGCGGTGGCCAAGTGGGCGATGCAGGCGTGTTGGTCAGTGGCTCTGCCAGCTTCGCGGTGGAAGACACCTTGAAGATCAAAGCCGATGTGTACGGCCACCACGGTACCTTGACCCAAGGCACGTTGGCTGTGGGCGACCATGTGGATGCGCAAGTCGACGAGCAAGTGCGCGCCGCCACGGTACGCAACCACTCAGCCACCCACTTGATGCACAAAGCCTTGCGCGAAGTGCTGGGTGACCACGTGCAACAAAAAGGCAGCTTGGTCAATGCTGAGCGCACACGTTTTGACTTCGCGCACAACGCCCCCGTGACTGACGCACAGATTCGTGAAATCGAAGCCAAAGTCAACGCAGAAATTTTGGCCAACGCCGCAGCACAAGCGCGCGTGATGGACATTGAGTCTGCACAAAAAACGGGCGCCATGATGTTGTTTGGCGAGAAGTACGGCGAGACCGTGCGCGTGCTTGACATTGGCTCTAGCCGCGAGTTGTGCGGTGGCACACACGTCAAAGCCACCGGCGACATTGGCTTGTTCAAAGTCGTGGCTGAAGGCGGTGTGGCCGCTGGCGTGCGCCGCATTGAAGCCGTGACAGGTGCGAATGCGCTGGCTTATTTACAGTCACTCGAAGACGCAGTCGCCCAAGCCGCTGGCGCACTCAAAGCACCACCGACCGAGCTGAACGCGCGCTTGGCCCAAGTGTTGGACCAAGTCAAAACGCTCGAAAAAGAAGTGTCTGCCCTCAAAGGCAAAGTGGCTGCCGCGCAAAGCGACGAGTTGCTGACGCAAGCCTTGGATGTGAAGGGCACCAAGCTCTTGGTGGCCAAGCTGGAAGGGGCCGACGCCAAAACCCTGCGCGACACCATGGACAAGCTGAAAGACAAAATCAAGTCTGCCGTGATCGTGCTGGCTGCTGTGGATGGCGAAAAAGTCAACATCGCCGCAGGTGTGACGGCTGATAACACCAGCAAAGTCAAAGCGGGTGAGTTGGCCAATTTTGTGGCCCAGCAAGTCGGCGGCAAAGGCGGCGGTAAGCCTGACATGGCGATGGCAGGTGGCACCGACGCCGCAGCTTTGCCCAAAGCATTGGCCAGTGTGCAAGCTTGGGTGACTGAACGCGTTTGATTCAGATGACCACACGCACACCGCTTGTGCAAGCCAAGGCCCAACGCGTGTTGGGCCTTTTTCTTGGTTTTGTGCTCAGTGCTGTCACGTCTTGTGCGTGGGCGCAGTTCGACAAAACCGCATGGCCAAATCAGGTGGTCACGCCAAACATTGAAGCGGTCGATTTACAAGGCAAAACATGGAGCACCGCAGAACTTGCAGGCAAAGTGGTGGTGCTCAACTTTTGGGCTACATGGTGTGCGCCGTGCAAAGACGAGTTACCCACACTGCAAACCTTGCATGACATCAGTGATGCACAAACTGTGGTGCTCACCATCAACGTGCGCGAGCCCGCTGCACGCGCTGCGCGTTACATGCAAAGCACGGGCATGACGTTTCCCGTCATCTCTGATGCCAAAGGCGATTTGGCCAAGCGCTGGGGCGTGACGGTGTATCCCACCACCATCCTCATTGCGCCCAACGGCCAAGCCCGCTGGCGCATCGTGGGCGATGTGGATTGGAGTGGGGCACAGGCCAATGGTTGGTTGTCCGAAGTACGTCAAAACGCTTCACACGCCAACGCGTCGTCAAAGGCCGCCACCCCCAAGCGATAATTCGCGGGCCTCGCGCCCTTTGCGCGTGGTGACCTGCCTTCGGGGCATCTAGGCATGTGCCGACAGGTCTCTTTCTTATTTCGGAGCTCTCTTTTATGACTCTCGTGCGTCGTTCCCTTCTCAAGGGGGCCGCAGCTGCGTGCGCCCTCAGTGGTGTGCCTAGCTTTGCTTTGGCCCAAACATCTTCCCCAGCTGCTCGCCGCTTCGAGCCACAAGCGGGCCAATGGCGCACGTTTGAAATCACCACCCGTGTGGACTTGGCCGAGGCGAAAGGCGCAGCCTCTCGCGTGTGGTTGCCCGTGCCCAGCATCAACTCCGATTGGCAACGTTCGCTGGAAAGTAACTTCAGCAGCAACGGCACTTCACGCATGACCAGCGATGGCGTAGACGGCGCACGCATGGTCTACACCGAGTTCGCCGCTGGCGTGACGCCGTTTGTCGAGGTGACCAGCCGCGTGCAAACACAAAGCCGTTTTGTGGACATCACCAAGCCCAATGCACATGCGTTCACGCGTGAAGATGCCGACACTTTGCACTACTACACGCGTGCCACCAAGTTGCTGCCCACCGACGGCATTGTGCGCACCACGGCCCTCAAAGCCACACAAGGCGCAAAGACCGATGCGCAAAAAGCACGTGCTATTTACGACTGGGTGGTGGCCAATGCCTGGCGCGAGCCCAAGACGCGCGGATGCGGTGAGGGCGATATCAAAACTATGTTGGAAACGGGCAACCTCGGCGGCAAGTGCGCCGACATCAATGCTTTGTTCGTCGGCTTGTGCCGCTCGGTTGGTGTGCCTGCACGCGATGTGTATGGCATTCGTTTGGTGCCATCGGCCTTTGGCTACAAAGAGTTGTCGGGCAATCCCGCCAGTTTGAAAGGCGCGCAGCACTGCCGCGCTGAGGTGTACTTGCAAGCCCACGGTTGGGTGGCGATGGACCCTGCCGACGTGGCCAAAGTGATGCGCATGGAAACGCCTGAGTGGATCAAGCGCACCGACCACGCCGTGGTACAGCCCGTGTACAACCGCTTGTTCGGTGGCTGGGAAGGCAACTGGATGGGCTGGAACACAGCCCACGATGTGGCTTTGCCCGGCAGCAAAGAAGAGCGCTTAGGCTTCTTGATGTACCCCGTGGCTGAGACGGTGGATGGCCGTGCAGACTCTTACGCGCCTGACACCTTCAAGTACCAAATCACGGCACGCGAAATCAAGGCTTAAAGTTTTTTCACAGCGCGATGCTCAAACGCAACGCGCTGTGAAATTCTCGTAACTCGCCTGTGACTGGGTCAGTGAAGCACACGCTTTTTGCCAGTAGCTGCAACGGGTTGCTGAAGTCTTCTTCCGCATCGGGCCCGCGCAACACCGTGGGATAAAACTGATCGCCCTCTAGTGGCAAGCCTAGCGCCATCATGTGCACACGCAGTTGGTGGCGTTTACCGCTGACGGGCTCTAGCTGGTACAGCGCACGTGAGCCTTCCACTTTGAGCAGACTGATGCGTGTTTCGCTGTTGGGCTCGCCTGCGACTTCTTGTGTTCTGAAAAACAGTGCATCGGGTTGCAAGCGGCTGGTATGTGTACGTGGCAACTCAAACGATGGGTTGAATGCCGCTACCGCTTCGTACACCTTGTGCATTTCTTTGTCGCGAAACAACGCGTGATATGCATCACGGTCCGCTACGCGTTTACCAAACATCACCAAGCCTGCGGTTTCGCGGTCGATGCGGTGCAGGGGCACGAGGTCGTCGTTGCCTGTGAGGTGTTTGAGTTGCACCAACAAACTTTGCTGCACATAGCGGCCCGCAGGTGTGACTGGCATGAAATGCGGCTTATCCGCCACGATCAAATGATCGTCTTCATACACGATGCTGGCTTTCTCAGGCAGCGTTGGCTCGTTGTCGATGTGGCGGTAGTAGTAGAGTTTGGTGTGCGGCGTGTACGTCTGCGTGGCCACGACAGGCTGCGCTTCTTCATTGAGTACCAAACCATGTGCAAAGCGATGCAGCCACTCGTCACGCGAAATATCGGGCATGCGCTCCAACAAAAAATCTAACACAGTGGGCCAAGCCCCAGCTGGCAGTGACACGCGGCTGGCACCTACGCCGTTGCGCGTGGGGATTCGCATAGGTGTGGCTTTCAGATGCCTTAGACCTTGGTGAACACCAAGTCCCACACGCCGTGGCCAAGCTTCAAACCACGGTTTTCAAACTTGGTCAGCGGACGGTAGGCTGGCTTTTCGGCATAGCCGCTGGGGTCAGTTGCTGTGTTCTTGAGCAAAGGCTCGGCAGACACCACCTCGAGCATTTGCTGCGCGTAGGGCTCCCAATCGGTGGCCAAATGCAGATAGCCACCAGGCTTGATGTGTTGAGCCAAGCGGTTCACAAACGGGCTTTGAATCAAGCGGCGTTTGTGGTGGCGGCTTTTGTGCCACGGGTCTGGGAAGAAGATGTGCACACCGTCTAGGCTGTTTTCGCCCAGCATGTGGTCCATCACCTCCACCGCGTCGTGCTGCACGATGCGGATGTTGCCAATGTTTTCTTCACCGCAGCGCTTGAGTAGTGCACCCACGCCAGGGGCGTGAACTTCGCAACACAAAAAGTTGTCATCAGAGCGCGTGTGCGCAATCTTGGCGGTGGCGTCACCCATGCCAAAACCAATTTCTAAAATCAGCGGTGCAGTGCGGCCAAAGGTGGTCGCAGCATCCAAGCGCTCGGGGGTGTAAGGCACCAAAAACTGCGGGCCGAACTGCTCAAACGCACGCACTTGGCCCGAACCCATGCGGCCTGCGCGCAGCACATAGGTTTTGATGACGCGCATGAAAGGGGCTTCTGTTTGGGGGGCTTTTTCTGTGGTCATGTATTGCGGGCGATAGCCCAGAAGGGGAATGCTGCAATTTTAGGGGAGGTAGTCACCGCAATTGAAATCATGACGCGCTTGTTGGCTTGGTTTTGCCATCACACTGAATCTTTTATTTTTTGAAGGGGTGCACGATGGATGAAAAGTTCGCAAAATCATTTGCCAATGAATGGGTGGATGCGTGGAATTCTCATGATGTTGATCGAGTTTTGTCGCACTACATTGATGATTTCGAAATGTCCTCGCCCATCATCGCTCAGTTGTTGGGTGAGTCAGCTGGGGCCTTGCGAGGCAAGGAAGCTATTGGGGCCTACTGGCACAAAGCATTGCAAGTTGTGCCAGATCTTAAGTTTGAGTTGATCACCGTGCTGATCGGTGTGCACAGTCTTGTGATTTACTACAAAGGGGCAAGAGGTAGATTGAGTGCCGAAGTATTTGATTTCAATTCGACAGGTCAAATCGTTAAAGCGGTTGCGCATTACGCAAATTAATTTTCAAGTGAAAAGGGTTCAATTTCATGCAGGACGTGATTGATTTTTTCAAGCAATACCAGTGCGAATTTGATCAGCAGAACTGGGCGAGTTTTGCTGCCTTGTTTCATGAGCCTGCCATGAGTGTGCGCGCCGATGGATCTGTGATGCTGATTCCGACACATGCACAGGGCGAACGCTTGTACGCCTCGATTTCAAGCAATTGGAGAGCACAAGGTTATGCGCGGTTTGAAATGGCGAACTTTGAAGTGTTGGCGCTAGGCCAAGACAGTCGCCTCCTGTCTTTTGATTGGCTGATGTTGTCAGAATCTGATGAGTTGATTCGCCAGTGGCGGCAGTCTTACCAACTGATACGCACGCATAGGTCTTGGCAGGTCTTCACATCGACTTTTCATAAGCCTTGATCCAATGCGTCAGTGCATCTTTGACTGAACCACTTTCGGATGCGAGGTTCAGGCGTGCGGCAGCTGCATTCAGCGCAGTCAAAGGGGTTGAAAGGTCAAGTGCCTCAGCCCCATTTTGTTTGCTCAGCTTTTCTCCGTTTTCACCCAACACCAACGGCGTGTGCATGTAGCTGGGCGTGGGTAACGCCAGCGCTTGCTGCAGCACAATTTGTCGTGCGGTGTTGTCAGTCAAGTCTGCACCACGCACGATGTGGCTGATGCCTTGTGCGGCATCGTCCACCACCACGGCGAGTTGATAGGCCCACAGACCGTCGGCGCGGCGCAGCACAAAATCGCCCACTTCTTTCGCCACGTCTTGCTGTTGGCTGCCAAGCAAACGGTCGTGCCATGTCAAGGGAGTGGGTAGTTTCAAATCATCAATGACGCGTTGCACATCCAGCCGCCAAGCGCGTGCGGCTTTGCCATTCAGCCCATGGCGGCATGTGCCAGGGTAGACGGCGGCGTGGTGGCGTGCACGGGTGTACCCCATCGCAGCTTGCGCGTCTTCAATTTCTTTGCGAGAGCAGCCGCAAGGGTAGGCCCAGCTTTTGGCGATCAAGGTGTCGAGCGCCGCTTGATAAGCATCGCCGCGTTGCGATTGCCACATCACAGGTGCATCAGGTACCAGGCCGCATTTTGCAAGTTGTTGCAAGATGAGTTGATCGGCGCCTGCTACACAGCGTGGTGTGTCTACGTCTTCCATGCGTATCAGCCATTGCCCTCCGTGCGCGCGTGCATCGAGCCAGCTGGCGAGGGCTGCAACGAGCGAGCCCGCATGAAGCGGGCCCGTGGGTGAGGGAGCAAATCGACCTGTGTAGCGCACGAGAACTTCACGCACGTCGCCCGTGCGTGAACCGCTTTACAAACGCTTGGCTGATTGGCAAACCGCCAACGCGAGTTCAAGGCCAGAGACAAACGCGTCTTCGACGCGGTGGCCCAAGTGCCAATCGCCGCAGGTGCCCAAACCATTGGCTGGGTTGTACTGGTATGACACACCCAGGGGTTGGGTGGTTTTGGCATAGAGCCAGCGGTGCAGCTGCACGTGCGCTGGCTCGGCACGAATGCCGGTGAGCTCTGCAAATGCACGCAACAGTTTGGCTTGTACACGCGCTTGCGTGTCGGCAATGTGTTCGGTAGACCAGGCAGCGCTGGCTTGCACGGTCCAGCGTTCCACTTTGCCTCGACCTGGCTTGGATGACTCGCGTGCCAACCATGCAATGCGGTGGTGAATGCTGCGCGCGGCGTTCCACTGTGGGCCGATGTGCAAGTTGGGTTGTGTGGCGTTGGGGAAGGCCACCATCATGGTCCAGCAAGGGGCGACATCGACGGCGTCCATGGCCTTGAGCCATTGCGCGTTGGCTGCTTCTTTGCCTGAGGCCTTCAGCAAGGTCTCGGCTTGCACCGAGGGAATGGCGAGCAACACATGGTCAAAGCCGTCGTGTTTTTGCACCACTTCTTTGTCAGAGGCGCTGTTGACCGTGTGCAATGTCCACAAGCCTTTGGCACCGCGCTCCAAGCGGTTGACTTGCGTGTTGTAGGTCACGGCTTTGCCTAGCGGCTCGGCCCAGTGACGCACCAAGGCGTTCATGCCAGGCTTGGCCACAAAGTGTGCGTCTTTGGTGGCACGGGCAGCTTCAAACACATGGCCCAGTGGGTCGAGCACGCGCACGGCGTTGGCGCTCCAGGGGCGGCAAATGTCGGTGGTGCCGGGCACGGCTTGAATTGCCAATGAAAAGCGCGGGTCACGCACGGTGAAATATTGCGCGCCGTGGTCAAACGTGCCGAAGTTGCTTTCGCGGGTGGACATGCGTCCGCCTGCGCCTCGGCTTTTTTCAAACACATGCACATGGTGACCAGCTTTGGCCAAAGTGCGGGCTGCGGTGATGCCAGCAATGCCGGCTCCGATGATGGCGATGTTTAAGGTCATGGTTGCACTCTACACCTTCCTACGGGCTAAATTGGGTCGGGGGTTCACCAATAGCGCAGAACGTGTGGTGGCGCTTTTGAGTTGTTTGAGCCACCACTGCAAAGCGCGTCCACCGCGCTCGCCCTCGCTGCCATCGGGAATGCGCCAAGCGTAACTGAGTTGGGCCACGCGTTGTGGGCGATCCACTTCGCGCACCACCAACACGCCTTGGTCAATCAGGGGCTGCGCCATCAGCTCGGGCACAAAGCCCACGCCAAGGCCGCGCACCTGCGCTTCAATTTTGCTGTGCATGTTGGAGACGGTGAACACGTCTTGACCAGGCAACAAACCAATGGTCACACCCGTGCCGCGCTGCACTGAGTCGGCCACAGCCACCGCTCGGTGCTGGCCAATGCGTGCGTCGGTCAGTGGCTCTGGTGCTTGGGCGAGAGGATGGTGAGAGGCGACTGCAAACACAAAGCGCATGGGGCCGAGTGCGTGGCTGTGAATGCCAGAGGTGGTGCCGCTTTCGCTGAATGAGCCAGCAATGCCCAACGCCAAATCGGCTTGGCCGCTGGTAAGCGCTTCCAGTGTCCCTGTGAGTATTTCGTCGCGCAGCTTCAGTCGCGTGGGGGCGTTCAAGGCCATGAAGGCTTCGCACAGTTCCATCACGGTGGTGCGGTCGATGATGCCGTCCACCGCAATGGTGAACTGGCTTTCCCAACCCGTGGCTACGCGCTTGACGCGGTTGGCAATGGCATCCATGTCGGCCAGCAGGCGTTCGCCTTCGCGCATCAGCTCATGTCCTGCGGCGGTGAGCAAGGCTCGCCGCGAGCTGCGGTCAAACAGCAGCACATCCAGCGCATCTTCGATTTGGCGAACACGGTAGGTGAGGGCGCTGGGCACCAAGCCCAAAGCACGTGCCGCCGCGGCAAAGCTGCCTGCCTTTTCAATCGCGTGGAGCATGGAGAGTGAATCGGGGGTGAGGACGTCACGGGGGGAAGTCATGCAATGGGGCTTTGATCGTTCAAATAATTTGAATGATGCCATCAACTGCGATGCATGGCAAAAGCGGGGCAGGGGCCTAAAGTTCAGGCAAAGGAGAACACGTCATGCTCACCGTTCGCAAATCACAAGACCGAGGCTATGCCGATCATGGCTGGCTCAAGTCGTTTCATAGTTTTTCGTTTGCGCACTACTACGACCCCGAGTTCATGGGCTGGGGTAATTTGCGCGTCATCAACGAAGACCGCATTGCGCCAGGCACAGGCTTTGGCACACACGGTCACCGCGACATGGAAATCATCAGCTATGTGCTCAGTGGCAACTTGGCCCACAAAGACAGCATGGGCAACATCGAAGGCATTCCACCAGGTGATGTGCAGCGCATGAGTGCAGGCAGTGGCGTGCAGCACAGCGAGTTCAACCATGCGCCACAAGAGGTGACGCATTTTTTTCAAATTTGGATTGAGCCCAATGTGCGCGGTATTCCCGCCAGCTACGAACAAAAACAAGTGCCACCTGCCGACAAGCGCGGTGCACTTTGCCGCATCGCCGCACCTGAAGGTGGTGTCGTGAAGATTCACGCAGACGCCGCGTTGTATGCGGGGCTGTTTGACGGTGACGAAACTGCCACATTGACGATTGCCCCAGGACGCAAAGCCTATGTGCACCTCATTCGCGGTGCGTTGCAGGTCAATGGCACTGCACTCAGCACGGGTGACGCTGCGCTGCTAGACAACGAAACCACGATTGCCTTGACCCAAGGCCAAGACGCCGAGGTGTTGGTGTTTGACTTGGCTGCTTAATTTTTCTCTTCATTCATTTTTATAAGGAACTTTCTCATGAACAACGCACTCAACCTCGTCGGTCGTCTTTTGCTGGTCGCACTCTTTTTGCCTGCAGGTTTGGCCAAGCTTTCTGGCTTTGAAGGTACCGTTGGCTACATCACCTCTGTGGGTTTGCCCATGCCAACCGTGGCAGCCGCTGCTGCTTTGGCTTTAGAAATTTTGGGCTCTGTGGCTTTGATCGTGGGTTTTCAAACCCGCATCGTGGCGGCTGTTTTGGCTGTGTTCACGCTCGTGGCGTCGATTTTCTTCCACGCTTTTTGGGCGGCAGCGCCTGATCAAGCCTTTGTGCAACAGCTCTTGTTCTTTAAGAACATTGGCGTGATCGGCGGCTTGTTGGTGTTGGTGTCATCGGGCGCTGGCGCTTGGAGCATTGACGCTAAAAAACAAGCTCAATAATTCACACTGTTCTTTCAACCTAACTTTCAACCGCATCAAGGAAACACACCATGACTAAAACTGTCGTCGTTTACCACTCAGGCTACGGCCACACACAACGCGTCGCCCAATTCGTGGCGGAAGGCGCAAAAGCCACCCTCATCGCCATCGACGCAGACGGCAACATCACCGATGCTGAATGGGAAACAGTGAACGCAGCAGACGCCATCATCTTTGGTTCACCCACTTACATGGGCATGGCTTCGTGGCAGTTCAAGAAATTTGCAGACGCAACGTCTAAGCAATGGTTTGGCAGCGCTTGGAAAGACAAGGTTGCTGGCGGCTTCACCATTTCGGCCAGCCCCAGCGGCGACAAGCTGTCGACCATTCAATACTTCATCACCTTGGCCATGCAACAAGGCATGGTGTGGGTGGGTCAGCCTGCGATGAATGATGGCAACATCAACCGCATTGGTTCTAACTCTGGCGTGATGGCCCAAGTTGGCCCCACCAGCCCAGCCGCTGACATCCCTCAGGGTGACTTGGACACGGCCAAAGCCTACGGCGAGCGCGTGGCCGCTGTGGCTGCAAAATTGCGCGGTTAATTCGACGCAAACAAAAATACGCCGCCACACGCGGCGTGTGAAATAAAAGGGCAGTTCTTCTGAGCTGCCCTTTTTCTTTGGTTAGCATTCAGGCCATGAAGATCATTCAACTGCTGCCTTGGACCGATTGGTTTGCCCTCGGTTTTTTCGTTTTGGTGTGGGTTGGCTATGCTTTGTTTGCCAAGCATTGGAGCGATGGTCAACATTCCATCTTGGCCATGACCAACCGCTATCGCCATTTGTGGATGCTGCAAACCACGGGGCGTGATCCGCGCATGTTGGATGGCATCATCACGCAGACCTTGTCGGCCACGCCTGCATTTTTTTGCTCCACCACCATTTTGATTTTGGGTGGTTTGTTTGCCTTGTTGGGCACGACAGACAAAGCGGCTGAGCTGGTGCGGGAAATTCCGTTTGCCGAACAAACACCTATTCTTGTTTTTGAGTTCAAGATCTTGGTGCTGGTGGTGATCTTTGTGTACTCGTTTTTTCGCTTCTCATGGTCCATGCGCCAGTACACCTTTGTGGCCTTGCTCATTGGCGCCATGCCACCTGCCGAGAGTTTTGAAAGCGGTGAAGTGACCGACCGTCAACACTATGCTGACCGTGCCGCTGCCATGACGGGCTTGGCTGCTGAAACGTTCAACGGTGGCTTGCGTGCTTACTATTTTTCGTTTGCGGCATTGGGCTGGTTTTTTTCACCCGCCATGTTTGTGCTGGCCACGTTGATGGTGGCTGGTGTGCTGTACAGCCGCGAGTTCAAGTCTGAGGTGTTGAGCCTGTTGCAGGAGTGAGCGGAAACGTGCCATCGGCTGCCAAGCCAGTGGCGCTCAGATCCGCGCCGACTGCTCGGCGCTCGTCAAACACAAAGCAGCCGCCTTCGTAATGGTCGTTGCCCACTTCTTCAAAGTATTTGAGGATGCCGCCTTCCAGCTGGTACACATGCGGCAGGCCCGCGTTGCGCATGTAAATGGCAGCCTTCTCGCAGCGAATGCCACCCGTGCAAAAGCTGATGACGGTTTTGTCTTGCAATTCGTCTAAGTGCGCTTGTACTGCCTCTGGAAACTCAGTGAATTTGGTGATGCCCCAGTTGATGGTGTTCTTGAACGTACCCGCATCCACTTCAAATTGGTTGCGTGTATCGAGGGTGACTACGGGGCGGCCTTCGTCATCGTGACCTTGGTCTAACCAACGTTTTGCGGTCTCGGGGGTGACAGCGGGCGCGCGGCCCTCCGCGGGGCGAATGCTGGGGTGGTTCATGCGGATGATTTCGCTCTTCACCTTCACCAGCATTTTGCGAAATGGTTGCGTGGCTGACCAACTTTCTTTGGGCGCAAGGTCGGCAAAGCGGGCGTCGCTGCGCAGCCAATCCACAAAGCTGTGCACATCCACGGCGCTGCCCGCTAAAAAGAAATTAATGCCTTCTTCTGCAATCAGGATCGTGCCCTTGAGCCCGTGCGCCAAGGCGTTGTCCAAGCAAGGCTGGCGCAGGTCTTGGGCGTCGGGCAGGGCGACAAATTTGTAGCAAGAAATATTCAAAATTTGGTTCACCCAGCCATTCTATGTAACGGGGTGTCCCTACAATCTCAACCCATGTTTGTTCACCTGCGCCTTCACTCCGAATTTTCTGTCGTTGACGGGACCAACCGCATCGACGAGGTGGTGAAAGCAGCCGCAGCCGACCAGCAACCTGCGCTGGCCATCACCGACATCAACAACCTGTTTGGTGCCATCAAGTTTTACAAAGAAACCCGTGGCAAGGGTGTCAAGCCTGTCATTGGTGCTGAAATTTATTTAGAAAGCCTCACCCAAGACGCGGCATTGACGTCGCGCATGGTGTTGCTGGTGCAAACCCATCAGGGCTACTTGAACCTGTGCGAGTTGATCAGCCGTGGTTGGACACAAAACGTGCACAAGGCCGTGGCCGTGATCAAACTGGAGTGGCTGCGCGAGTTGTCGCAAGGCCTGATTGCTCTGTCAGGGGCGCAAGCGGGAGCCGTGGGCCAAGCCTTGGTGCAGGGTGACACCACACGTGCGGGCGAAGTGGCTTTGCAGTTGGCAGGCATTTTTCCGCATCGCTTCTACATCGAGCTTCAACGCGCGGGTCGTGCAGATGACGAAACCCATGTGTCTGCCGCCGTGCAACTGGCTGCACGCTTGAGCCTGCCTGTGGTGGCGACGCACCCAGTTCAGTTCACCGAGCCCGACGACTACGAAGCGCACGAAGCGCGTGTGTGTATTGCCGAAGGCGAAATTTTGGGTAACCAACGCCGTGTGCGCAAGTTCACGCGCGAGCAGTATTTCAAATCATCCGCACAAATGTGCGAGCTGTTTGCCGATGTGCCCAGCGCCATTGCCAACACACTTGAGATTGCCAAGCGTTGCAACTTGACGCTGGTGTTGGGCAAGCCGCAGTTGCCCAATTTCCCCATCCCGCCCGTCAATGGCGTGGTCATGTCGGTGGAAGACTATTTCCGCCACGTGTCACACGAGGGCTTGGAAGAACGCCTTCGCCACCTGTATCCCGTAGAAGCCAAACGCGATGAAGAGCGCCCACGTTATGTGGAGCGCTTGGAGTTTGAGCTGACCACGATTTTGAACATGGGCTTTCCTGGCTACTTCTTGATCGTGGGTGACTTCATTCAGTGGGCCAAAGCCAATGGTTGTCCCGTGGGGCCTGGACGTGGTTCGGGTGCGGGCTCGCTCGTGGCGTATGCCTTGAAGATCACCGACCTCGACCCGCTGCAATACAACTTGCTGTTCGAGCG
>JACCDY010636577.1_pt1 | contig 13886 bp, 14 predicted proteins | sample 7446391 | NCBI WGS metagenome assembly JACCDY01 (sample SAMN15323451, study PRJNA562643) | freshwater metagenome | isolation source: river surface water | place: USA:Blue River Watershed | collected 2017-08-18 | reverse complement strand
CCTTCGAGCTTGCGCACGTTCGAGTCTGAACGTTCGTAGAGTTTGGTCAGGCCTGTTTGCGCCAGCAACTCGTCGGCAATCACGTTTTTCCAACGCTCCGTGCCGCACGACAAAAACGACGCCACCAAGATGTCGTCATAACGGTCCACGATCAGGCCTGGCAAACCATCGGACTCGCCGTGAATCAAACGCACGCCGTTGCTTTGAATGTCAAAACGGCTACGCGCTGCAATGGCGCGGGCGATAGAAGCTTTGAAAAACGATGCATCAATGCGCTGGCCTTCGTCAAAACTCCAAATGCGCGCGCGAATTTTTGATTCGGGGCTGCACGATGCCCAGCCAAGAAACTGGCCGTCGTTTGACTCCACGCGCACGGTTTCGCCCTCGTCGCCACTGCCTTTGGCAATGGCACCGTCAAAAATCCACGGGTGGCGGCGCAGGGCAGAACGCTCTTTGCCTTCTCTTAGCTTGATTGTTTTCATTAACCTAATTGTCGTTTAATTGCGATGACAATTAGTTTGAAAACTACGCTAAGTGAGCATTCATTCAAGGCTTATTTCGCTAGCAGTCACGAGGAAAATCACCTCATTCATCAATACTGCAAGTAAATCACAAGAAAAGAAACTTGAAACTTCATTCGCTACCGATTGACTTCGATAACTGGAATTTCATCCGATTAAACTTTTTCAAGAACGATCGCAATCCCCTGTCCCACACCAATACACATAGTGCATAAAGCATAGCGCCCACCCGTTGCGTGCAATCGATTAATCGCAGTCGTCACTAGCCTTGCCCCTGATGCCCCTAACGGATGACCCAATGCAATTGCGCCACCCCAAGCATTTACTCGGGAATCATCGTCCTTCAAACCCAACATACGCAACACGGCCAAGCCCTGCGCTGCAAATGCTTCGTTGAGTTCAATGACATCGATTTGATCTAAGGTCAAACCAGTTTGCGCCAAAACTCTCTCCGTTGCAGGGGCTGGCCCGATGCCCATTACTCGTGGCGCGACGCCAGCGGCAGCCATACCAACAACACGCGCTTTGGGAGTTAAGCCGTACTTCGCCACTTCAGCTTCACCTGCAAGCAAGACCGCACAAGCACCATCATTCACGCCTGATGCATTTCCCGCGGTAACACTGCCGTCAGGTCGCACAACACCCTTAAGCTTAGCCAATGCTTCCAAGCTAGTTTCACGTGGGTGCTCATCCTTATCAACAACGATGGGATCTCCCTTTTTCTGAGGAATTGTGACGGAAACAATCTCTCTTGCAAGATGCCCAGCCTTTTGAGCTGCTACAGCTCTCAACTGGCTGTTCAAAGCCATGCGGTCTTGCGCTTCTCGCTCAATCTTGTAGTCAACCGCGACGTTTTCAGCGGTCTCTGGCATGGAGTCCACGCCATATTTTTCTTTCATCAATTTATTGACGAATCGCCAACCAATTGTTGTGTCATAGACCGCATTGTTTCGACTGAAGGCGCTTTCTGCTTTGGGCATGACAAACGGTGCACGGCTCATGCTCTCGACACCGCCAGCAATCATGAGACCCGCTTCACCTGACTTAATCGCGCGTGCTGCAGTTCCAATAGCATCAAGACCAGAACCACACAAACGGTTCACCGTAGATCCTGATACTTCCATTGGCAAGCCTGCAAGCAAGGCACTCATGCGGGCAACGTTACGGTTATCTTCACCCGCTTGATTGGCACAACCGTAGATGACATCGGTCACAGCAGTCCAATCGACTTGAGGATTACGCTCCATCAATGCTTTGATGGGAATAGCACCTAAGTCATCTGTTCGGATAGAACTCAACGCGCCGCCGTAGCGACCAAACGGTGTGCGAATTGCGTCGCAAATAAAGGCTTCTTTCATGCAAATTCTCTTTAAATATAAACAAATCTCTGACTAACTCACGAGTTTTAATGACTCAGGCTTGAACGGTCAATCCAATTAGTTGCTCAAGTTCATCGTGACTTAAACCATCAACCTTATCAATTAGCTTCAACCCTTTAGGACTGCACTCCAAAGTTGCAAGATCAGAGTAGATACGTTTTACGCAACCTAATCCAGTCAGTGGGTATGAGCATTCTTTGACAATCTTGCTCTCACCTTTTTTAGTAAGCAGATCCATCATGACCCATGTCTGTTTAGCTCCAACAGCCAAATCCATTGCACCACCTACTGCGGGAATTGCTCCAACTTCACCAGTGCTCCAATTGGCAAGATCGCCAGTCGCAGAAACTTGAAATGCGCCCAAAACACTGATATCGAGATGGCCACCACGCATCATGGCAAAGCTGTCTGCATGATGGAAATAGGCACCTCCAGCCAACAGCGTCACAGGCTGCTTGCCAGCGTTGATCAAGTCGTAATCTTCGGCTCCAAGCGTTGGCGCCTCTCCCATCCCTAAGATACCGTTTTCACTGTGCAGTACAACCTCCAAGCCCTCAGGCAAGTAGTTCGCAACCAGAGTTGGTTGACCAATACCAAGATTTACATATGCACCATCAAAGATATCCTGGGCAACTCGTTTAGCGAGATCTTGCTTTGTTCGTTTTGTGTAATTAATCATTCAAGCTCTCCTTAGGCACCTTGCTTAAAACCGCCCGCTTGTGTCGCTACGCGTTCAATCTTGACGATGCGAGAAACAAATATTCCAGGGGTCACGATTGACTCAGGATCCATCTTGCCCAGTTCGACCACGTCGTGAACAGTTGCAATGGTGCATTTGGCTGCGGTGGCCATGACAGGTCCAAAATTACGCGCAGCCTTACGGAAGGTTAGATTCCCCCAGCGATCGCCAGTTTCAGCTTTGATCAACGCCACATCCCCGTAGATTGGATACTCGAGCACGTAGTCTTTGCCATTGATATGACGCGTCTCTTTGGGTGTTCCGTCTGCATTCAATGCCAGCTCTGTTCCGAAGCCGGTTGGCGTGTAGAACGCACCAACGCCAGCACCAGCGGCACGAAGTCGTTCAGCCAAGTTGCCTTGAGGCACCAATTCCAACTCGATCTTTCCGCTTCGATAGAGCTCATCAAAGACGTATGAGTCGGCTTGCCGAGGAAAGCTACAAATGATTTTTCGTACCTGTCCTGCCTTTAGCAAGGCGGCCAGTCCGGTATCTCCATTGCCAGCGTTGTTGTTGACGACAGTTAGTTCGCGAGCACCATGGTGAATCAATCCGTCGATGAGTTCATTTGGAATGCCTGCAGTTCCAAATCCACCAATCAAAACCGTCGAACCGTCTTTGATTCCAGACAAGGCATCAGGAATACTTTTGCGTATTTTGTTAATCATATTTTTATGAGATTTATGAATTCAAATGGACAGAGAAACAGGCTCAGAGTTTATTTAGAAAATCACTCACAGCACGTTGAAATTTTTCGGGTTGTTCAAGTGGGCTCAGATGAGACGTATGCTCGAAAATCTCTAATTGCGAACCTGGAATTTCATGATGTATCGCTTCTGCCATCTCTGGCGTTGCCCCCATGTCTAACGCTCCAGCAAGAACCAAAGTGGGGCAGCTGATCAATTTCAAAACATCCAACCAATTGACATTGGCAACCGCTTGGCAATTAGCAACATAAGCTTTTACATCGTTAGCCAAAATCTGAGCTCGCAGCGCATCTGTGGCTTGAGGGTTATTTGCACGAAAATATTCAGACAAATACCGCTGTGAAATCTGGTCGACGACAGCTGCAATTCCTCGCTGCTCAACAGTCGCAATACGATCCTTCCAAGCAGCTTGCGCTGCAGGAGCATAAATCGCTGTGGTGTGAGCTAATACAAGTCCGCGCAGCAAGCCAGGATGACGAATCGCCACTCCTTGCCCAACCATGCCGCCTTGCGACAAGCCCACGAAGACGACAGGCCCACGCTTCCAATCTTTGACGAGCGTTGCCGCGTCATCCACCAGTAGCTCTAAATCAAGCGGCTGTAAACCCAGCTTAGATAGCCCCTGACCACGATGGTCATAAGCCAATATTGGACGCTGTCCTTTTTGCGAATCTATCCAACTCAACCACATCTTGTGATCTAAGCCCAGTGCATGACTCACAACAACTGGAAATCCTGGTCCATCTGACAGCTGAACTGAATAAATATCTGACATTTCTACGTCCTCAGTCAGGCTGAATATTTTTCTCGCGAATGAGCTTTTCCCATTTCGCACTTTCAGTCACCAAGCTAGAAGCAAATGCTTCTGGCGTACTTCCGACCACTTCCGCACCCAATACTGAAAAGCGAGCTTTAACTTCAGTACGTCCCATCGCCTCAATCAATGCGGCATTCATAAATTTCACAATGTCAGGCGGCGTTGAGGCTGGCATGAATACACCAAACCAAGGCGAAAGAACGTACCCTGGAACACCGGCCTCTGCAATGGTCGGTACTTCTGGCATAGCAGTTGAACGCTTTGACGTGGTGACACCCAAGGCATTCAACTTACCTGCTTGTACATAGGGACGCGCCGATGAAACGCTGTCGAACATCATGTCCACTTGTCCACCCAGCAAGTCGGAAACCGCAGGGCCACTGCCGCGATAAGGAATATGCTGAATATCCAGACCAGTCATGGATGTGAACAACTCACCAGCCAAATGGATTGAAGTTCCGTTACCCGCTGATGCATAGGTCAGCTTTCCGGGTCTTGCCTTGACTTCAGCAATCAGATCACGGAGATTTTTTGCTTTCACCTTCGTTGGATTAATCACCAGCATGTTGGGCACGACCGCCAGCATCGACACCGGCGCGAAGTCTTTGATTGGGTCATAGCTCAATTTTGCGTACAGGTGACGGTTGGTCACCATGCCAATGGATGTGATCACCATGGTGTAACCATCTGCGGGAGACTTGGCCGCGAAGTCAACCCCAAGATTGCCACCTGCACCCGCTTTGTTTTCAATCACCACAGGCTGACCTAGCTTGCGCGACAGCTGCTCACCAACAGAGCGAGCAATGCTATCCATGGCGCCACCAGGTGGGAACGGAATAATCCAGCGGATGGGTTTCTCTGGGTAGGCTGCATGCACAGATGAAATTGCAAAACAACCTATGGCTGCAACAGCAAGCCATTTCAGGATGAAGTTATTGACTAATGTATGAATTTTCATCATGACCTCAAACAATGGAAGATGGGTGTTGCGCCAGAGGCGTGACATGGATCTCCATGTATGGAAACAGAGGCAATGCGGAAAGAAGCTGATGCAACTCGTCGTTTGAACTCACATCAAACACGCTGTAGTTAGCGTATTCACCGACAACACGCCATAAATGGACCCAGCGTCCATCACGCTGCAGCTCTTGCGAATACGCTTTTTCGCGAGCCTTGATCTCATCCATCTGTTTTTGATCTGAACCTGTGGGAATACGAACATCCATACGCACGAGATACAACATTGATTACTCCTCGGATTAATTGATTGATTGATTTCAAGATGCTTATTTGCGTCCGAGATCAAAGTGTGTGGGGGTCAGGCCTTGCTTCTCTCTATCGAATCGATCGAGCTTTTTCTCATCAATCGTTACGCCAAATCCTGGACCATCTGGAATATGCAAGTCAAAGTCTTTAACCACCATCGGCTTCTCGACAATGTCGTCAACTAACAATTGAGGACCGAATAATTCGCAGCCATGATGTTTACCAGGGAGCGTTGAGAAGACATGTGCCGACGCAGCACTACCGAGCGATGTCTCGAGCATAGTGCCGCCATACCAATCAATGTCGGCAGCCTCAGCGATCGCAGCGACTTTGCGTGTTCGAAGCAATCCACCATGCTTTGCCACTTTTAACGAAAATACCTGTGATGCGTTTTGTTTCGACAGCATGAGTGCATCCTGTGGCGTACAAACACTTTCATCTGCCATGATGAGGGTGCGCATCTGCATACCTATCAACGAAGCCAAGCCTTCAATGTTCCACTTGGCAACAGGTTGTTCAATCAAGTCCACTCCAGCATCTGCCAATTCGGGGACGTATCTACGAGCTGTATTGACATCCCAAGCCTGATTCACATCTACTGTGAATCGAGCTTTACCTGCTAATTCACGGGCAATAGCGCTAACCAATGCAACATCTTCTTGCGGTGAACGTGCGCCAATTTTTATTTTAAAAATACGATGACAACGCTCTTCTAGTTTTCTATAAGCCTCTTCTAGATCTTTGGCAACATCACCCGTCGCTAACGTCCAAGCCAAAGGCATGCGCTCATGCAACTTGCCACCAAGTAATTGCCAAGCTGGCAAATCCTGAGACCGAGCGACTGCATCAATAAGCGCCATCTCAACGGCACTCTTCGCAAAGTAGTTACCACGACAACTCGTATCCATACGCTGCAAGATCGATTCAAAACCACCCGCCTCTTGGTTTAGAACAGCTGGCGTCAAATAGGCCTTGACGGCATGCAAGATGCTTTCAGGAGATTCTTCATTCCATGATGCACCACCAATGGTGGCAGCCTCGCCCCACCCCACTGCGCCGTCGGACAATTCAATCCGCACGATGCAATAGCTTTGTTGCTGTATTGAGCCAAATGACAGCTTATGAGGCCGAACTGTTGGAATATCGATGATGCGCGGTTGCAGCGAAATGATTTGAGGCATAGCGTCTGATTCAGGCGTGAATTTAGGGTTTAAGTTTCTTGATCTTTTGGCATGCACCGATTTGAAAAATCAAAATTCAGCACATCGACCGAGCAATCCTATGAGTCGTCAATCAATTCATCAAATGAAATATTTAGAACATAATGTTCGTTTAAATCGAACTATATTTTGAACTATGGAACTTCGACAACTCAGATACTTCCTCAGTCTTGCCGAAACTGAACATCTCACGCAGTCTGCGCAAGCCCTGTTCATCACACAATCCACGCTCTCCCACGGTCTACGTCAATTGGAAGATGAGTTGGGGACGGTCTTGTTTGATCGCATTGGACGCGGTCTCAAAATTTCTCAGGCTGGATTGGCCTACAAAAGTTTTGTGGGCAGAGCAATACAAGAGCTAGAAGCAGGTCGCATGGCGCTCGCTCAATTGAATGGTCTGCAATCCGGGACACTGACCGTCGGCGTTATTCCAACCTTCATGGATACCCTTGTGCCTGCTGCTGTGGCTCACTTCAGCGCAAGCTACCCTGGAATTCGTGTTTCGATCCGTGATCTTCGCGCTGATCTAATTGAAAAACACTTGATCACAGGACAACTCGACGTGGGTATTGCTTTCCATCCAACCCAACATGCCGATATTGATACCGAGCATTTGTTCAGCGAACAGTTGCAGCTGCTCGTCAGTGTGGATCACCGTTTAGCCAAACGCCGCTCATTACGCATGCAAGATTTAAAAGACGTACCTTTGTGTTTGCTGCCCAGAAGTTTTGCGACTCGGCGAATGCTTGATGAAGCATTCAAGTTAGCAGACATCTCACCAGAGATTCGCGTCGAGATGGAGTCCGTCACTGCTTTGATCGAGTCATGCAAAACCGGAATGCTGGCCACGATCGTTCCTGAACGAGCCGCATCAATGAACAAAACGAAATTTCGAGCTATCGCATTGCATGCGCCACAGCCTCTGCGGCACGCTGGGATTTTGTGGCGTAAGGGCGCTTCACGCTCGATGGCAGCCCAAGCCTTCGTGCAGGAACTGGGAAGTCAAACCCAAAGTGGCAGCAAAATTAGTTAGACGACAGCTTTTGACTGGATGCTTTTCGTCGACTGACTTTTGCAGAAGTTGTGATGGGCACCTCTTTGCCTAATAGGGATGGGAATGCATTGTTCTCTAGGTCTAACCATGGCGGATTCTCGGCATACATCTCCACGATCAATTCTTTGATGGCAGAGATGTACCAAGAATCGTCATTGAGACGATGACTCAAGATGATCGGAGAAGTCGCACGCTCATCGTCTATGACGCGGTACACCAGATCGGAACGTACGCGAGCCGCTGCAGGAATAATGCAGACCCCCATTTCTGACGCAACCAAACCCAGAGCTGCTTGTATCTCACGAACTTCGTGAATTTCACCGAGGTGAATACCTTGATCGTGAACCAAGCTCATGACGTGGTCTGCATAACTTGGCCGTGGATCCTTGGGGAAAACAATCAGATTTTGATTGACCAACTCCTTCAGACTGATACTGCCACGGACCTTCGCTAAGGGAGAACTTGGCGGCAAGGCAAGAACCAAACGCTCCTCCCTTAAAACCACGCGAGCAACTGACGTGTCGCCAGTTCGGATCCGCCCGAATCCCAAATCGATGCGCCCTGATTTCAGCTCGGTGATCTGATGCACCGAACTCAGATCGACCAAATGAATGTCTGTTTCGGGATAGCGCTTGCGAAACATGCGAATCAGCATAGGAAGTCCCCCATACAAAGTCGATGCGACATAAGCAATTGAAATGGATTGGCGTCGATCTTGACCAACGCGTTTGGCGCCCGCTTTCATTTGTTCGACCCGATGAAGCACCTGCAAGGCCTCTTCGTAAAAAACGCGACCCGCGTCGGTCAAGCGCAGGGGCCTGCTGCTGCGTTGAATCAACAGAACGCCGAGCTCCTCCTCGAGCAGCTGAATCTGTCGACTCAGTGGTGGCTGTGCAATGTGCATTTGCTCAGCTGCACGCGTGAAGTTCTTGGTCGTGGCAACCGCTACGAAATAACGTAATTGGCGAAGATCCATTAGGGTAATCCATACCCGCGAGATATGGTGCGTTGTAAGTTGCTGATTTTTAACACAAAAACCACTCACTATATGTAAAAGGTATCGCTACGGATGAATTTGGTATTGGATGTATTGATGGCACTGCCATTTAATTCAACCCATGCAACAAACACGTTAACTAACTAAGACAGTTTTTTGCAATGTGAAGGGGCTTTCCCCAAGCAACCAAGTAAGACCAACCTCTAGGAGATAACCATGACCGTTCAAATTTTCAAAACAAATGAAGTTCAAGAGTTTTTAAAGCTGGCTAGTGGCATGACGCAAAAAGGCGGCAATCCACGCACCAAAACCATCATTCATCGCATCTTGTCTGACCTGTTCAAAGCCATCGAAGACTTAGACATCACATCGGATGAATACTGGGCCGGCGTTGCTTACCTGAATCAGCTTGGCGCACGCAGCGAGGCAGGCTTGCTGTCACCTGGTTTGGGACTGGACCGTTATTTCGACATGCGAATGGACGCCGAAGACGCTGCACTTGGCCTGACCAACGGCACACCACGTGCGATCGAAGGCCCTCTATACGTCGCTGGCGCTCCTGTCGTTCATGGCTTTACACGATTAGATGATGGCAGCGATACATCAGGTAAAACTCTCATCATGCACGGGACTGTGTTTGGCGCAGATGGCAAGCCTGTTTCAAACGCATCTGTTGAAGTCTGGCACGCCAATACCAAGGGGTTCTATTCTCACTTTGATCCTACAGGCGAGCAAAAGGCCTTCAACATGCGCCGCACCATCATCACCGATGCACAGGGTCGTTATAAGTTCCAGAGCATCTTGCCAGTGGGATATGGCTGCCCACCCGACGGTCCGACACAGGCGTTGCTGAATCAGTTGGGTCGTCATGGCAATCGTCCTGCACACATCCATTTCTTTGTGACAGCAGACGGCCACCGCAAGCTGACAACACAAATCAACATTGATGGTGACCCATTGGTGAATGATGATTTCGCGTACGCAACACGAGATGGCTTGGTTCCCCCAGTTGTTGAACACGCGGACGAAGCCAGCATCAAAGAGCATGGCCTAAGTGGCCCATTCTGTGAAATCAAATTTGATATGACGCTGAGCCCCTTGGTCAATGGCTCAGATAACCAGATCGTTGAGCGCCCTCGCCTAGCTGCTTGATCTTCAACCGAGGTGATGTGCCGAATGACTTTCATTCGGCACCACCTAGGCATGACGACAAACGAAAGACCGCAACCTCAGTTGCGGCGGATGCCCCTACCCAAAGGAAACACACCCATGAATACGAACGTATCCGTCGACAAATATGCCGACGTGGAAAACTTATTGAACAACGCCTTGCAAGACGATGAGGAAAACGGTGTTTTTCGTTGCCGGCGCGATATTTTTACTGACGAGGATCTCTTTGAACTCGAGATGAAACACATCTTTGAAGGCAACTGGATTTACTTGGCGCATGAAAGCCAAATTCCAGAGATCAACGACTACTTCACAACCAATATTGGCCGACAGCCAATCGTCATTACACGTACCAAAGATGGCAGCTTAAACGCTGTTATCAATGCGTGTGCGCACAGAGGCGCGATGCTTTGCCGGCGCAAGCACGGCAACAAAGGCAGCTTCACCTGCCCATTTCATGGATGGACATTCGCAAACACGGGTAAGTTACTCAAGGTCAAAGACGAGAAGACCACGGAATATCCCATCCAATTCAACACCAATGGTTCACATGACCTGAAGAAGGTGGCGCGGTTTGAAAGCTACAAAGGCTTCTTGTTTGGTAGTTTGAACGCTGATGTGCAGCCACTTCAAGATTTTCTAGGTGAAACGAAAGTCGTGATCGACCAAATCGTTGATCAAGCCCCTGAAGGACTGGAAGTTTTACGCGGTAGCTCGACTTACACATACGACGGCAATTGGAAACTTCAAATGGAAAACGGCAGCGACGGTTACCACGTCAGCTCTGTCCATTGGAATTACGCCGCGACGATGGGACGACGCAAAGATGGTGGCACCAAGGCTGTTGATGCAAATGGCTGGAGCAAGAGTGTGGGTGGTGTGTATGGTTTTGAAAACGGCCACATCCTGCTGTGGACGAAGACCATGAACCCAGAAGTGCGTCCTGTCTATGACCATCGTGAAGAGCTAAAAGATCGCCTCGGAGAAGCCAAGGCGGAGTTGATCGTGAACCAAACACGCAATTTATGCCTTTATCCAAACGTGTATTTGATGGATCAGTTTTCGACACAAATCCGAGTCACAAGACCCATCAGCGTAGATAAGACTGAAGTCACGATTTACTGTTTCGCCCCAAAGGGGGAAAGTGCCGAAAGCCGCGCTACACGTATTCGTCAGTACGAAGACTTCTTCAATGTCTCGGGCATGGGAACAGCGGATGACCTCGAGGAATTTCGCTCTTGCCAAACAGGTTATGCCGCCAAAGCTGCACCTTGGAATGATTTGAGCCGCGGCGCACCGCTTTGGGTTCATGGCCCCGATGAAAACGCTCGAGCTATGGGTATGACTCCGCTGGTCAGCGGCGGTCGAAGTGAAGACGAAGGTCTATTCGTTTGTCAACACAACTATTGGGCAGAGAGCATGCAAAAGGCTCTGACCAAAGAGCGAGAAGGAGCTAAGTCATGAGCCAAAAATTCAGCGATGTTTGTGGATTCTTATTCAAAGAGGCTCGCCATCTTGACGACCGTGAGTGGGATGCTTGGTTGGACATGTATACCCCAGAAGTTCAATACTGGATGCCATCTTGGGACGATGACGATCAGTTGACAGAGGATCCACAAAGTGAGATTTCACTGATTTACTACCCAAACCGCAATGGCTTGGAGGATCGAGTTTTCCGAATCAAGACCGAACGCTCTAGTGCTTCCATGCCTGAACCGCGAACCAATCACATGATCAGCAATGTGGAGATCTTGGCTGACCATGGTGACTCACTGGACGTCAGATACAACTTCCACACGTTGAGTCACCGATACAAGGTCACAGATCATTTTTTCGGTTCAGTCTTTTTAACGCTGAAGGTGATCAACGAAGGCAGTTTCCAAATCACTCGCAAAAAGATTGTCTTAAAGAATGACTACATCAGCCAAGTCATTGACATCTATCACATCTGAGATCAGAAGGGTTCACAAGATGACCAGCTATCGAATAGCCTTGAACTTCGAGGACGGTGTGACACGCTTCATCGAGTGTGGCGCAGAAGAAAAAGTGCTCGACAGTGCTTTCAGAAATCGCATCAATTTGCCAATGGACTGCTCGGATGGCGTGTGTGGCACATGCAAATGCCGAGCAGAAAGTGGCTCGTATGACATGGGCGATGAATACATTGATGAAGCCTTGACACAAGATGAAGCCAATGAGGGCTTGGTTCTGACATGTCAAATGGTTCCTAGTTCAGATTGCGTCATCTCGGTGCCTGTGCCCTCCACTGCTTGTAAAACTGGCACAGCGCAGTTCTCCGCAACATTGGCCGAGGTTTCCTCGCTGGGTGATGCTGCCTATGAGTTGGTACTGGATGCGCCATCGGATGCACCGGACTTCTTACCAGGTCAATACGTCAACATCGGCGTTCCAGGCAGTGACCAACACCGCTCTTACTCCTTCAGTTCAGCACCGGGAAGTGCTCGCATGACTTTCTTGGTCAAGCAAGTTCCTGGGGGGCTGATGAGTGGCTGGTTGAATCGAGCCCAGTCAGGAGAGACGCTTGAAATAAAAGGGCCTATGGGCAGCTTTTATCTGCGAACACCCACTCGACCCTTGCTCTTCCTAGCAGGTGGCACTGGGCTTGCTCCGTTTTTGTCAATGCTAGAAATCCTTGATCAACAAGCGCACGCTCTGCCGATTCATTTGATTTATGGCGTGACACGCGATCAAGATTTAGTCATGGTCGATCGATTGTTGAATTTTGCAGAGCGACTGCCCAGCTTCACCTTTAGCACGTGTGTGGCCGACCCGCAAACACGCCATAACAAACAAGGATTTGTCACGCAATACATGTCGCCAGATATCTTGCATGACGGAGATGTCGATGTGTATTTATGCGGTCCGCCGCCCATGGTGGATGCCGTACAAAAACATTTCAAAGACATCGCCTTGAATCCAGTGAGTTTTCATTATGAAAAATTCACACCAAACTCGATCACTACCATTTCGGAGTAAAAAATATGAACAAAGAATTTGCGGGAAAAGTCATGCTCATTACAGGCGCTGCACAAGGCATAGGCCAGCGTGTTGCTGAGCTTGCAGCAGCGCAAGGAGCCCGCTTAGCGCTAGTTGACAGATCGCCACTGGTACAAGAATTACGAGAGCAGCTGTCAGCGATTACCGAGGTCATTGCCATTGAGGCAGATCTTGAGCAATTTGAGGGAGCAGAACAAGCAGCAGAGAGAACGCATAAAGCGTTTGGTCGCATCGATATTTTGGTGAACAACATCGGTGGCACCATCTGGACCAAACCATTTGAGCACTACGACCCCAAACAGATCGAAGCTGAAGTACGACGCTCTTTATTTCCCACCTTGTGGAGCTGTCGCGCAGTTTTGCCCTACATGTTGAAGAAAAAAAAGGGCTCAATTGTGAATGTGTCCTCCATCGCAACGCGCAGCGTCAATCGCGTGCCGTACGGCTCTGCAAAGGGCGGCGTTAACGCATTGACTGCTTGCTTAGCATTCGAAAACGGTGAACGTGGCATTCGCGTCAACGCGATAGCACCTGGTGGGACAGAAGCACCACCACGTCGCATTCCACGCAACACGTCAAATCTGGGTCGCAAAGACAAAGCTTGGTACCAAGAAATTGTCGATCAAACGATTTCTAGCACCTTGATGAAGCGTTACGGAACGCTAGACGAACAAGCAGAAGCAATACTCTTTTTGGCTTCAGACCGTTCGTCTTACATCACCGGAACAGTCCTGCCTGTCGGTGGTGGCGACCAAGGTTGATACATCTTTCCGTTGATAAAAACCCCTCACCCACAGATATAAAGCCGTCACTAATCGGTACATCCCAGGAGACAAATACCATGAATATCTCGCAAATTTCTCGTCGCGCCGCACTCGCCGCAGCGGTTTCATTCACCATTCCAATGGCCATGGCACAGACCCCACAAAAACTCAAGGTCGGTTTCATGTTGCCCGCCACTGGCACTTTTGCCGCATTGGGGACTGCTATTGAAAATG
>JACCDY011133745.1_pt1 | contig 13890 bp, 17 predicted proteins | sample 7446391 | NCBI WGS metagenome assembly JACCDY01 (sample SAMN15323451, study PRJNA562643) | freshwater metagenome | isolation source: river surface water | place: USA:Blue River Watershed | collected 2017-08-18 | reverse complement strand
TGGGTCCACACCGAGCGCCAGCGCCTGCCGCGGCGGACAGAGCTGCGGCCCTGACTGCTTCTGCCACTGGCACTGATCGGCCTTGGGGCACTCATATTGGCTGGGCTGCCTGAGTTCATGGCGGCGCTGGCGCACCGGCCCGAGCTGCAGCGTGCCGCCGTGGTCGCGCGCTTCTTCCGTTTGTAAGCGCGCGTTCGGCTCGCCCTCGCATCGGCCCCACCAGATGCCGCAGCCATCGCTGCCTGGGCTCTCCGGATCATGCTCGTGCTGCGGACAGCGGGCGTTTTTCTCGCCAGTCCAGGGCGACCCGTCCTTGGCGAACAGCGGGCACATCGAGGCAGGGCAGATCGCCTGGCCGAGTACGGGGAGATAAACCCGTTTCATGACAGCCGCGCGGCGGCATCGAGCACGATGCGCCAGGCATCGGCCGGCGGCATGAAGCGCACCTGCAGATCCCACAGACGCAGTAGCATCTCGGCGCGCTGGTAGTCGTCCTTGCAGGCGGCGAGCAGCGTGCGCATCTCAGCTGGGCTGGCGCAGCGGGTGCGGGCTTGGGCGTCTGCCCACTCGTCGCGCTTAACGTCGGCGAGGATGGTGCGGTAGCGGTCGGCGTCGGAGATGACGAATAGGGCCAGGAAGCGGCGGAAGATGTTCATGGGGTCTTCCTGTGTCGGTAACAGCGCCGGATGTATTCGTCGGGATGGATGCCGCTAGCCCGCCGCGGCGTCGCGTACTCAGCCAGATCGCCGCAGATTTCGCACCGTGGAATCTTCGGCGCGACCACGAACTTGATCCGGGTCGTGTCGATTCCGGCTGCCATGAGGCGTTGTTCTTCCGCGCGTCCATCCAAACACAGCACGAAAACGACGTGGCCATGAGTTGCCAGGGAGGCGCGGAGGTTGTCCGGCGTGGCTGTCAGAGCGTCGATATGTGCGGAGGTGAAGAAACGATCGCAGTGCGTGATGGCTTCAGGATCGGCACACTCGGCCTTCACCCGATCGTGAGGAATACGAGAGCCACGCTCCAGTCCGTTTTGAGTTTCAGCGCGCCCAATCCTTTTCTCGATGATGTCGCCGAGGTGCAGCTTGGGATCGAATTCGACTCCGATACGCTCACACAGCAGCTTGGCCTGAACGCGCGCATCATGAAGCTGCAGCACCGCCCGAGCCGGGTCTAAGTCTGGGTCTCCGGCGAGATGGCGCAGTGCCTCGGCAAGCAGGGACCTATAGGCGGCCTTGTAGCCCGACATGAAGTCAGTTTCTGATTTTTCCTCTGGCGTCATCCTCCCCTCATATCTAGCAACTAGCATAACCGCAACAAAAATCGACCTTGCCCCGTACAACCTACCTCGGCAACCTGAACAGGTGCATCCGAGCCCGAGCGTCCTTCCCGAAACCGAGCGGCAAACCATCTGCGCCGCGCTGGCGGCACTACTTCTCGACGGGATTGACCTTCAGTGCATGGCCAAGGTTGCCCACTGGAACGCGCGCGGGCCGTTGTTTTTAGAGCTGCACCGGCTCTTTGGCAAAATCTCGGCGGCGCTGGTCGAGCACAACGACAACGTCGCCGAGCGCATCGTGACGATCGGGGGAGAAGCGGTCGGTACTTGCCGCATGGTCGGCCTGGGCACCCGCCTGGAAGACTACATCGGTGGCACCGAGCCACTGCTCGACCGCATGCATATGTTCTTGAAGCTCGCGCACGCCACCCGCGACGACATGAAGGACCTCGACACGCAGGACCTGCTCACCCAGATGATCCGCGAGATTGAAAAATACGCGTGGCAGCTTCTGGCGACGGTGCAGCGGTGAACGTGAATCGGTATCTGGTTCCCGAGGACTGCGGGCGGGCGCACTGCCTTGCGAGCATCGCGCCGGGCGAGCTGCCGACCGAGCGGCTTATCTTCCCGGCCGGCGACTTCGTCACGACCAAGGGCACGTTCCTGTTCGACAACGAGGCCGCCGCTGCGGTCATGGCCGACTGGAACGAGTGGACGGGGGGCCTTCCGCAAAAGGGCAGCTCGGACTACGAGCACGACCAGAGCAAGGACAATATCCCCGGCCACCTGAAGCTCGACAGCTCCAGCTATGACCTGGAGCTGCGCAACGGCGCACTGTGGACGGTCAACATCCGCTGGACTGACCTCGCCGCCGGCATGATCGAGCGCCGCGAGAAGCGCTTTACCTCGCCGTGGTGGCTATACGAAAAGGCCACCAAGCGGATCGTCCGCTACATCAACTTCGGCCTCGTGAGCATGCCGGCCACGATTGCCCAGCCCGAGCTTATCGCCGGCGCCGCCGCCAGCCGCAGCCAAGTGCAGGTGCCGGACATCTTCGCTGGGTATGCGAGCGGAGTTGCGTCGGCAGCAAGCGCCGGTGCCGCCGCCACGGCCAGCGCCGGTGCCGCGACCGAGGCCGCCACCACCGCAACCGCTTCCACCACTACGACCCCACAGGGGGAGACCGCCGCCATGACCATGATGAAGCCGGATTACAAGGACCCAGGATTCAAGCCCACGCAGCACGGCTGGGACCTCCGCGACATGACCTCGAGCGCGCTGCACAACATGCAGTGCTCGGTGCGCCTGCATAATGAGGTGCCGATGATGGCCGCCGCGATGGGCCTGCCCAAGCACGTCGAGCACCTCGCCGAGCACGTCGCGCACTGCGCCGCCGCCATGGTCCACCACATGGTGATGGGCGACGAGATGCCCATGGACACCGACATGGACACCGACGCAAGCAAGCTGCCTGCCGAGGTCGCGACCAAGGTGCAAGCCGCCATCGCCGCGTGCAAGGCGGTCAAGGTCGGGCCTGCCAAGGCCGCGCGCGAGCTCGCCGCCGCCAGCGCCTCGAGTCTGGCCAGCGTTCAGGCTGAGACCGCCGCCGCCAAGGCCGCGCTGGTTGCTGCCAAGGCCGAGACCGCCGCCGCGCTCGCAGCCAAGGCAGTCGCCGAAAAGGCCGCCGATGACGTCAAGTACAACGACCTCATCGAGAAGAACCGGCACAAGATCACCAAGGGCACCCATGAGGATTGGGTGCGGGCCCATGTGCATGGATCGGTCGCGCTCGCCGAGTACATTCCGACCCTCAAGCCGGTCGCGGTGGCGCAGCAGCACCAGCAGGGCTCGGCCAGCATCTCGACCGCGCACCAGAGCGCCGAGGAGCGCAAGAAGATCATCGAGGACGTCGAGCTGCCGGCGGCGACGCTGGCTGCCTGGGTCGAGACCGGCGGCGGGCCCGAGCGTCTTTTCAACCTGCAAGAGCAAGAGGCCAAGCGCCTCGGATTGGTGTCGTAACCATGGCCGCACGAAATTTCATGTCCGAGGGGCAGACGGTCACCGACCCGGTTTCCGCCGACGCCCAGACCTTCGCCATCGGCGAGATCGCGATGATCAACGCCAGCGGCTACGCGACCCCCGGCGCGACCGCTACCGGCCAGCTGCCGGGCGGCATCGTCGACACCGCCCTCGATGCGAGCGCAGCCAATGCCGGCGACCTCAAGGTCAACCTCGTTTCCCAGGGCGATTGGGTCGAGGTCGACAACAGCAGCGGCGCCGACGCGGTGCTCATCACCGACTACAACGCCCCGGTGTACACGCTCGATCGCAACTCGGTGAGCCGCGTGAGCTCGGGCAAGTCCAAGCTCGGCATCTTCAAAGGTTTCTCGGCCAACGGGCGCGTGCGCGTCCAGATCCGCCCGAATTAAAGGACACGCACCATGGCAACCAAACTCGGTTCTGCAATTTACACCCAGCACCACTTGGAGCTCGCCGGCCGCGGCGGCGACCGGCAGGGCGCGCTCAAGACCATCCAGGCCCTGGCCGCCAAGGGCAACGCCGCCGCCGCCCAGGCGCTGCAGATGTGCGCCTCGGGCATCATCACCCCCGGCGCGGTCTCCGGCACCACCGACCCGCAGGCGATGTTTGAAAGCTGGAAGACGGATTACATGGCCGCCTACAGCGGCAGCCAGCCGGTGTCGCTGCTCTCCGGCCTGGCCAAGCGCTACGACGGCGCCAGCAAGAAGTCGCACCTGCCGATCCCGCCCTCGGGCATGGGGGGTCTGGAGACGATGGTGGACGGCGAGCCCCAGGGCGGCCAGAAGCCCCAGGGCTATGACGTCCCCTTCGAGCATGAGACCAAGAGCCCGCGTGGCCTCATCGTCAACCGCTCGGACATGGCCAGCGATCGGGTCGGCATGGTGGCGGCCAACGTCATCGCGCACGGCAACGACGCGGCCATGATCCCCGACTTCCGCACCGCCGACGCGCTGGCGCTGGCGGAGACCTCGCAGCTGAGCTTTGACCGGGTACTCGCCTTCTCGACGCAGCACATCCAGAACCCCGCCAATCCGTCGGTGGGTCCGAAGTACAGCAACAAGTTCAACGAGAAGCTGGACGTGCCGGGCCTGGTCAAGATCGTCAACGCGATGGCCAGCTACCGCAACGAGTCGGGCCTGACCATCATGGGCCGCAAGCGCCAGTACGGCATCATCGTGCCGGCGGACCTGGAGGGCGATCTCAGCTACCTGCTCGACCGCGACCGCGACGCGCTCGGGGCGACCAACTGGGCGCACATCTTCGACTTCGTCGGGATTGTGCTGCCGACCCTCACCGACCCCAAGAAGTTCTACGTCTGCGTCCTCAACGGGCCGGTGGCACCGATCTACTTCAGCGTCCACATCCCCTGGGCACCGATCTTCAAGGGCCCCGGCAGCGACTACTACGACTTCCGCCGCCAGTTCTTCTTCGGCGGCACCGAGGACAACATCGCGCTCGTCGCCGACTGGCGCATGATCGCGATGAGCAAGATTCCGTAGCTGCTGCTAGGCGGCGAGTAGCTGAGCAAAACCCAGGTAGCGAAAGGTCATCATGTCGGGTCGGATCATCCCGCTGTCGGCGGTCACGGTGAGCGCAGCGCTGGCGGCAAACGATGCCGGCTCGGCGCTCACCCTGTCCGCGAACCCACTCGCCGCGCAGCCCATCTCGGTCATCTTCGCGGCGGGCTGGGACGGCGGCGATATCACCATCACCGGCACGGCGATCGCAAACCCGCTCGACCCGCTCACCCTCTCGGCGTACAGCGAGGTGGTGAGCTCGGCCCCTGGCACCACGGTCGAGACCAAGCGCCCCTTCGCCACGGTGACTGCAGCGAGCAAGAGTGCCGTGGGCGCGACCACCAACACGGTTCAGCTGAAGACACTGTACCCGACCAAGGCACCGCTGCGCCTCGGCGGCAACGTGGCCGGCGGCGATCAGATCCACGCGAACCTGCTGGTGCTGAAGTCGGCGGTGTCGACAGGCACGGTGTCGCTCTACCCGATCGTCTGGGAAAACGGCCGGTGGTGGCCGCAGCCCGGCTCGCCGCTCGTCAACGCGGACACGGATCTCAACAAAAGCAACGTCGGTCGCTTCGTCACCATAGGCGACCCCACGCACGACTACCATGTCTGGCTCGCTGGCACGGGGACGCTCGCCGAGCTCTACGTATCCGGCAAAGCTGGGCCCATCACCGGCCTCTGAGGACATCATGAGCACTCTGACGGTACAGCGTACGACTTACCCCACTGCCACGCCGGGCGCGCTTGGCACCAGCGTCTGCAAGCTTGTTTCCAGCCCGCTTTTTGAGGTCCTGGTGACCCTGGCGAGCACGATCTCGGGCATCATCGATCTTGTCGTGCTGCGCTGGGATGGCGTCGGCGCGTGGTTCCCGGTGGCCCCGCAGCCGCAACCGGCGATCAGCCTGCTTGACCCCGGCCCAGGTTCCATCTTGGAGCCGACCCGCCGCGCCGCGCCGCCGCTCGGCGGCCGCAGCCGGTTCGTCTTCCGCGCCGAGTCGCCGGGCTACTATCTGGTCTTTGCCCCGAGCGCCGCCGCCGCGGACATCACCGAGGTACAGGTCAACGAGCTGTACCCGAACTCGGGTGCCTTCAGCGCGGGCAGCGCCGTGCGCGGCATGTACTACGCCGCGCCGGTGGCCGCCGACAACACGTCGGTCCATGCCGCGCTCGCGAGCAACGCCGCCAACGCCTTCCCCGGCCCGATCGGCACCATCGAGACTTGGGGCCGCAACGTCCGCTGCGTGTTCGCGGCCAGTTACGACGGCGGCAACGTGACCATCACTGGCACCGACCAGTTCGGCCAGGCGCAGACCGAGACCATCGTGGCCAGCGCCGGCAGCACGGTCTCGGGCGTGAAGATCTTCCGGACCGTCACCGCGATCCAGAAGGCGACGGTCGGCGCCACCTCCAACACCGTCAGCGTGGGCCTGGGCCTCAAGATCGGCGTTCCGTTCCAGTTCACCGCCGGCCAGGAGTTCCTGAACGGCGTCGGCGAGCTGGCGACGCTCGACACGACGTACTTCGCCTTTACGCCGGGGACTGCGGCCAACGCGGCGCGGAACTACAACTTCCTCGGCTGGTAACCCGTTGCGGCTTGGCGGCATCGCCGCCGTTGCCGGCCGCTGCTCACGCTCAAGTCCAACCACCTCACGGGGCGGGCCTGTCACCGCCCGCAGGAACGCCCCATGATCACGCTCATTTACGGCAAGACTTACCCCACTACCGACCCGGCCACGCTCGGAACCACGTACGCGCAGCTCGCCACCGCGGGCCTGCTCGAAGTCATGATCACGCTCGGTAACACCGTCGATGGCGAGGTCAACATTTGGGTACTCGGGTACGACGCCGAGTGCGGCTGGCAGCCGCTGGCGCAGCTCGTGTGCAACAAGCGCGACGCGCCGCGGCTCGCCGGGCGCAACGGCTTTCGGGACATCGAGATACCGACCCAGCGCTACGTCTGCCTGTACGCGCCGGAGATCGCCGCGGTGGATGTGGTCGACGCGTGTATCACTTCCTACCTGCCCGTCGCGACGGTGTCTGGCGGCAGCGGCGATGGCATTGCGGGCCTGTACATCCCCGACGTGCCTCCGTCCTCTCCCTCTGCCGATGACGACGAGTTCAACGGCGCCACGCTCGATCCGCGCTGGAACCTCCACACGGTGGGCTTTAGCGCAAACCCCGTGGTCTGGACCGCCGACACGATCGATGAGGGCACCATCGAGACGGGGCACGTCGTGCGCTACCAACTCGGCGCACCCGGCAACCCATCGGCGTTTGTCGTGCAGCCGGGTGCCGATGTCACCGACTCGGCCGGCATGTCGCGCAAGCTCGCATCGGGCGTCACCCCGACCAACTGGATCATGCGAGCGGGCTTTTCCTGCGGAACGCAGCGGGAAAACGGCGTCGCCCCGGACATCACGATGTACATGTTCATGGCCAACGACGACCCCGGAAACGGACACGGCGATTGGGACTGGCTCAACTTCGCCTGCCTCTATGTCCAGTCGACATCGCTCGGGATGATCGTGGGCGGCGCGAGCATCATGGGCGTCGGGACCTTCGCCACGTTTGCGAACGGGGCCGCGATGACGCTGCCTATTGGGGTACAGCCGTGTCAGTTCATCCTCAAGAAAACCGGGAATCTCTATCGCGCCTCGGTCCGCATGTCCAACGGGCAAAAGATCGTCCTCATGAATGACACCCTGGCGCTATCGCCGGTGCGCTTCGGGCTGACGTTCCAGGCCGCTTCCCAGCCGAACGCGATCATCCCGGTCAACTACATCCGGCACGAGTTTTCAGCGAGAGGTTTCTAGCATGCGACTTTTACCCGTCCTCCTTGGTGCCCTTGTTCTGTTTTCTGCATGCGGCGGTGGTTTGCCGAACTGCCCCGTGGGCGATGATTTGAACACCTGGCGCATTGTCGGCTCCGTCGAGGTTGACTCCGTCTGCTCAAGTCGCGGCACCATCCACATGGCCGATGACAACGAGTTTGTCTACCTGGTGAAAAACGTCCCTGGCCCGGTAACCGCCGAAGCGATCTTCAACTTGGCATGCGACCCAGCAGACGGAAATCTGGATCTGGGGATATTTGAGGCTGGCTCACGAGTGGCGCTCAGCAAGGGGCAGCTCGCAAGCCAGACCCTACGCGCCAGCTGGGCCAAGTCGGGAATGTTCGGAATTATCGTCGGAGGTCAGGCGATACGGGCTTGTGATGCGGGATTCAGCGTCGTAATCAGGTAGGCTCGACGCCTGCTATGCGCTCGAGTATTCGGCTGTGTACCCCGCGGTGGCACTGGCCATCTTATTCTCAGCATCCCTCGCCGCCAGCTTCGCCGCACCGAGCTCCAGTTCCAACTGAGTCAGTCGCTTGAGTAGCGCACTGAGAGGGTCCGCTGTCCCGATAAGAAGGCCGGCGGAATCTTCCAGGGTCCGCACGGTGATTTCCACCTGGCCTACGCCTTTCGTTGCAGGACGAACCCCATCCGGCAGGGAGCGCCCGAGCTGCACGTCCATGGCGGCAGCGGGACCGCGGTAGGTGATAAGGCGGGTGACTTCGCGGATCATGGTTTCGCCTCGGACGCCGGCCCCAGATAAATCACCTCGACACGCGGCATATCGATGATCGCCTGCGCGACCTGCCCAGCCAGTTCTTTCGGCAACCCGCCAGTCTTGGCCAAAAAATCGAGCATCGCTACCCGTCCTCCAGGGACTGTGTCTGCGCGCCGCAGCAGCTCCTCGTCAATGCGCCCCCGCCGGATGGCCTGGCGGCCCAGCTCCGCGCCGGCCGTCTGGACAAGGCCATGCACTTCTGGGAATCGGGTCGCGACGACCTCGGTTCCGCCGGTCGTTTTTAGCGGCTCATTCACGCACACGCACGACTTCTCGACCACTACAGGGCGTTGCCCAGAAAACGGACAAACCTCGCTGGCGCAGTCGTGGCGCTGCGAGAGAGACACCATCCAGAAGGCGATGGCGATCAGCCCAAGGATCGCCGCCAGCCAACCCTTGTTTTGCATGCTCACGAGGCCGAAAAAATCCCCGTCGCTTTCGTAGCTCATGCTCCGCTCCTTTCCTCGGCCCCGTCGACATGCGCCGGCCCGTTGTTATACCCATACGCCCAGCACGTCTCCTGCCCGTCGTCCAGGTAAGTCACATCGCGGAGGTCGGTGACGGGCGAGCAGTACACCGCCCGCGTCAGCCACATGTAGAAGCGGCTTCCCGGCACCATGAACGGCTGCACCGAGATGGGCGACCCAGACCGGAGATCGGTGTTGACCCAGGTGAACGCTTTGGCGAAGGACAGCCGGCGCAGGATGAAGGTCTCAAAGCGCGCCGGCATGGAGGCCGCCGCAGCGACTCGGGCAAAGAGGCGCATCTCGTGCGGGTTGTCTACGTGAAACACGATCTCATCCGGCGAGCAGCGAACGATACGACTGAGAAAGCCGGGCAGAAGCGCGGCGATGGACTCGATCACCGCCTGGATGGTGCGGGCCTGCACCCGCTGCTGCCACTTGGGGTTCAGCCGACCGAGCGCCGACTGCCGGAAAGACTTCGAGCGTGCGATGGCCGCCGGGATACCGAGCTCGGCACATAGATCTTCCCAGGTCGGCAGCTCGGGGTGGTGCAGGCGGACCGCCGAGTAGTTCGCCGAGACAAGGTCAATGCGGCCAAGTAGCTTGCCGGCCGCGCTGGCGATGGTGTCCGATTGTCGGAAGCACGGCGGTGGTACCAGGGCCGGCAGGCTGGAGCGCGCGCCGAGTTCGGTCACCACCCTTTCTCGATGCTGATGCACGAGATCGCTGAGCCGATTGCCACGATTCTCGGCCTCCAGCGCGGCGAAGTCATGCAGCGCCTGCGGCAGCCAACTGTAGGCGAGCGGCAGAGTCGAGAACTGGAGCGCGCCGAGCAGCCGGCTCAGGTAATAGTCGGCATGCTGCGGGCAGGGGAACTTCACCGGGTAGAGTTTGACGAAGGTGGCGGTGTCGCGGATCATCGCAGCACTCTGGCGATCTTGTCTGGGGTGACAAGCTGCAGCAGCAGGTTGATCTTCTCGGTCTTGATCATGCCTCCGGAAAACTCGCGGTGTGCGTCAGGGAAGTAATCGAGGCACAGCGCCATAAACTCGGAGTCGGGCATGTATTCGAGGCGCTTGCGGATGGTGGCGCGGCTCATCGGCGCTGTCTTCTCGGCGATCAAGCGGAGAGCCCTGGCAATATCGGCCCAATCCGCATCGCTGCTTGCAGGTTTTCCGCCATCGGGAAGAGATCGCTTGTTGGCAAAATGCGGCGGGAATCCGGACACGGCGCGGACCAGAACTGGAACGAGCCTGGCATCGCTACGGGCTGCTTCTTCGCTCTGCCGGTAAATAAGTTCATCGGCAATCATCGCTGAACTCACGAGCACGATCACCACCTTGGCCTGCGAAACCTCTTCGACGAGACGATAGACTCCTTGCCGAATTTGCGGCGTAAGGTGGATGCGCAGCGTATCGAAGTGGCGGTGGTCGCTCGGTGCGTACAGCACACACAGCGGAATGCCGTGATCTGCGTCCTCAGCCGGTGCCGGAGCCAAGTTGCTACGCCCCGCCGGCTGCGCGAACGCTTCAGCGGCGGGATCAGTAAAAAGCCGATCAGCGGCAACGGCCTTCTCGGTCGCACTCGCCTGCAGAAAACTTGCCTCCAGGCGACGCCACTGCACCGGCACCTCGGACTCGGCAAGCTCTTTGGCCGCCCGCGCTGGGTCGGTCGCGGCGTAGGCTGGGAGCAGACTCCGCGGGCCGTGCGCCAGCCACAGGATGCGGCCGTTGCCGCGCTCCACCCAGATCGGCGACCAGTCGGCGCCGGTCACCGCATCGACTAGCTTGCCGTCGTAGTCATCGAGCACGTTCCCCGTGATCTGGCACCGCGGCAGCTTGTTCGCCGCGCTGGGGATGGCGCTCGGCTGCACGACCAAGAGCCCCTTCCAACTCGCGCGCGGTGCCGGTCGCTCCTTGAGGTCCTTGACGAGCGCTCGAGTCTCGGCGAGGTCCGGCTTGCCGTTGCGCAGCGCCACCCACGGAAGGCCCCGCACCATGCGGCTTACCGCGCTGCGCGCCTCGACATCGCCGCCGAGCGCTCGCTCGACCTCATCGGTCGCCGGGGCGCCGCGCTTGCACTGCGCGATGATGCTGGCGGCGCGGCCGATGGGCACGCCGAGCGACTCAGCCAGGTCCTTGGCGCTCACATGCGCAACGCCTTCCGGGGTCCAGCCCTGCTTATCCCACGCCTCTTTTTCTTTGTCGTTTAGGTCCATGGTGGTCTCCTTTTAGTCCTTCAGCCTTGCAAGAAATTCGCCCACGCTCGCCCAGGTCCGCAGCCCAGCGTCTGTCTGCCTGATTAGGCATTCCCGCTTGGCGATCTGCCAGCGGGCCATCGCAAGGTCAAACGCCAGGGCGCTGTGCTCGGCCAGCGCAAGGGTCAGGTACTCGTCCCAGGCCGTGGCCTCATCGCACTCCGGATCGTCGCAGCAGCTCGGACGAGCGAGGGAGGGCCGGCGAAGCGCTGCTTGTGTGATGGGGCGCGGGGTAAGCGCGGCACGGGTCTGCAGGGCGAGCTCGGGGTAGTCGTGGGTGGCAGTAGCCATTCCTGAGACGCTAGCAACTAACCTAAACACAGTCAAGCATCATGTTATAAAAAACGCATGTCCCGCTGCAACCCCCTGCTCTGCACGCCTGCGCAGTTCTACAACCTCATCGGCAACAGGTTCAGGCTCAAGCCCAACGAGTTCGATCCAGGGCTTGTCAGCGACGTAGTGCATACGGGCACCGGCTGCGCGATGCGGGTCACTGACCTGCCGTACGACGCATACGCGGTCGAGGTCGCCGTCACGCGCTCCGGCGATGTGCTTCCGAGCATCGGCGCGCACGACCCGCGGATTGAGCTCACCGGGACCCCGACCGCCACCTTCTCGGCGCAGCTGCAGATCACCTCGGCCGGCTACTTCCGCTACAGCTTTGACCTCGGCGCGAGCTGGTTCGGGCCATTCCCGGCGACAGTCGCGACAATCAATGGCGTGAAAATCGAGTTCTTGGGGACGTTCACTGTCGGGGAGGTGTTGACCGTCTCTGCGGTGGGACCGGCTCGGGCGGTCGCCACCGTCTACAACATCGCCAACCCCATCGGCCAGCAGGGCACCGGCGCAATCATCCCCTCGGGCCAGACCGCGCGGGCCTACCGGATCGCGATCATCATGTCGAGCAACGCCGGCGAGTTTTACTACTCGGTGAACGGCGGCGCGGCGGTAGGGCCTGCCACCGGCACGACCACGATCCCTGGCACCGGAATCACGCTCAGCTTCGATCCCGGTGCGGGACCGACGTTCTACGCCCCAGGCGACTATTGGATCATCTCGACCCGCGGCAGCTGGTCTTTTGATGTCGCTCCGATCGTGCTGCTCTCGCGACCCGAGCAGACGGGCTTGCGGCTCGCATTCGACGGGCCGAGCCTCGTAGGGGGCGACTCGTACACTTTCTCGACGACTGCCCCGCCGGATCTTCTGGAAATGCTGGTCTCTGCGAGCGCCGAAATGATGGCGTTTCTGCGGGCTCGCTATCGCAATCAGTACCTGCTGTCTTGGGACAACAGCGTGAGCATAAACACCGGCCGGATCATGGCCGAGACGTTGTATGACCGGAAGGGGATGAACTGGAAAGAGGACCGCGCCACCTACACCAAGATGGCGGCGATGGCGCGGGATTGGGGCGAGAAGGTCGGCAAGAAGCGTATGCACCCTGAGATCAACGCCCAGCCGCTGCCGGGCATCCTGGCGCCGCGTGTGGTGCTGCAGGAAGACCCGGCGCGCATCAACGATGGTCCTTTCGGGGACAGAGCCGAGCTGACGCTTGGGTGGGTGCGGTTTTAGGCGTGCTCGTCGCAACCGCCCGAGCACGACCGAACGAAAACCGCTGGACCATCCTCTGGAGCGACCGCGCAGTAGCTGCAGCGGGGGACATCGAGGAAAGACATGTCTCGGCTCGCCGAATCAACGAAGTCCTTGGCGAGCACCGCCATCGAGAGGACCCCGACGAGAAAGAGAAAAACGAGCACTAGGGCTAGCGCGATGTCGGATAGGTCGCGGTCATGGTCGACGGGGGTCATGGCTTGATCCCATCCAGCGCGAGCGCCACCTGCTCCAGCTCGTGCAGCGCCAGGCTCACAAGGTCGCGCGCCACCTGGCTCTCGACATGGGGATAGGTCTCGTTCACGTCGCGAATGCGCTGCGCGAATGCCCGCACCTTCTCGATGTCCGGCTTGAGCGCTTCCGCGGCCACCCGCTCAGCCTCTGTCTGCGCACGGTCGGCTTTCTCGGCCTCCAGCGCGGCGCGCTCACGGGCAATCTCTTCGCGCTCTTGCCTCTGGCGCTCGCCTTCCGCAACGCGGGCGAGCTGCGCATCGATCTCCAGCTTCGCTCGCTCGGCGGCCAGCCGCTCCCGCTCAGCCTGCAGCACGGCTTGCTGGCGCGCGAGTTTCTCAGCCTCGATCTCGGCGCGCTCCCGCGCCAGTTCTTCGCGCTCAGCCGCTTCCTCGGCCAGGCGCTGGCGCTCGGCCTCAAGCCGCGTCTGCTCCGCGGCCAGCTGCTCGCGCACGCGAGCCTCTTCGGCGGCGCGGGCAGCCGCAGCGGCGGCCTCTTTCGCACGGGCCTTCTGCTCGTCCACGCTGGCCTTGAGCAGTTTGAGCGGCTCCTCGATCGCCTCAAGCTGCTCGGTCAGCGCCTTAGCTACGCGGTCGACCTCGCGGCCGTACTTGAGCGCATCGGCCTTGAGTTCGACCCGGCGCTTCTCGACCGACACCCGCAGCTGGCGCAGCTCGGCGATGCCGAGGCGAACCGCCTCGTACTCTTCCTTGGTGGCTGCGCTCGTCAGGGCCGCGTACTTGGTCGCGAGATCGGGCAGGCTTGGGAGGTCGTAGACGACGGGGATGGGGGTTAGGGTGGTGGTCATATTGGACTCGCTGTTTTTTGGGGTGTTGTTCACGGTCTGGGGGTTCCGTAATGAGATCCGCGGTCGCCGAATTC
>JACCDY010109770.1_pt1 | contig 13898 bp, 15 predicted proteins | sample 7446391 | NCBI WGS metagenome assembly JACCDY01 (sample SAMN15323451, study PRJNA562643) | freshwater metagenome | isolation source: river surface water | place: USA:Blue River Watershed | collected 2017-08-18 | reverse complement strand
GACCTGGTCTGGAATTACGTGGTCAAGAACTACCTAAAAGGCGAGGCACCGCCCGCCTTTGACATCCTGTACTGGAACGCCGACTCCACCAACCTGCCCGGACCTTTCTTTGCCTGGTACCTGCGCAACATGTACCTGGAGAACAACCTGGTCAAGAAAAACCGCCTGAAGATCTGCGGCGAGAAGATTGACCTGGGCCTGCTGGGCAACCTGCCGGTCTATGCCTTTGGCGCGGTCGAAGACCACATCGTGCCCTGGGATTCGGCCTGGCAGTCGGCCACCCACCTGGGCAAGAACGTTCGCTATGTGCTGGGCGCCAGCGGCCACATCGCCGGCAGCATCAACCCCGCCTCGAAGAACAAGCGCTGCTACTGGACCGCCACCAAACTCAACACGTCTGCCGAGAAATGGCGCGAATCCGCCAAGGAGCAGCCCGGCAGTTGGTGGAACGACTGGGCCAAATGGGCCACTGCCCACAAGGGCACAGCCAAGGCGGCCCCGAAGCGCGAGGGGAGGGGAACTCAGTACAAGCCCATAGAGCCGGCGCCCGGCAGCTATGTCAAAGTAAGAGCGGTTTAATAAAAATCACAAAACAAAAACAGGAGACAACACCATGAGCAAACGCGTCGCATATGTCACAGGGGGAATGGGCGGCATTGGCACCTCGATCTGCCGCAAGCTGCATGACGCAGGCTTTACCGTCATCGCAGGCTGCGGCCCCAGCCGAGACCATGCCAAATGGCTGGCCGAGCAGAAGGCCGATGGCTATACCTTTCATGCCTCGGTCGGCAACGTCTCCGACTGGGACTCCACCGTCGAGGCCTTTGACAAGGTCAAGGCTGAATTCGGCAACCCCGATGTGCTGGTCAACAACGCCGGCATCACCAAGGACGGCATGTTCCTAAAAATGACCCGTGAGCAGTGGAATGCGGTCATGGACACCAACCTCAACAGCCTGTTCAACGTGACCAAGCAGGTCGTCGAGGGCATGGTGGCCAAGCAATGGGGCCGGATCATCAACATCTCGTCGGTGAATGGTCAGAAGGGCCAGTTCGGTCAGACCAACTACTCCACGGCCAAGGCTGGCATCCATGGCTTTACCATGGCCCTGGCCCAGGAAATGGCCTCCAAGGGTGTGACCGTCAACACCGTCTCGCCTGGCTACATCGGCACCGACATGGTTCGGGCGATCAAGCCCGAGGTACTGGAAAAAATCGTGGCCACCATCCCAGTCAAGCGTCTGGGTGAGCCAGAGGAAATCGGGTCCATCGTGACCTGGCTCGCCTCTGACGACAGCGGGTTCGCCACCGGCGCAGACTTCTCCCTCAACGGGGGTCTGCACATGGGCTAAGAGAGTTGGCCGGCCACAGGCGCTTCAAGCCCCGCGGCCGGCCCTTTTTTAGTCAGTTCGTTTAGAAGGGGCCCATCATGGGAAAACAAGACCAAATCCGACTCATCAAAAAGTACCCCAACCGCCGTCTGTATGACACGCGAACCAGCACCTACATCACGCTGGTCGACGTCAAGGAATTGGTCTTGGCCCACGAAGACTTTCAGGTCATCGACGCCAAGACTGGCGAGGACCTGACGCGCAGCATTCTGCTGCAGATCATCCTAGAGGAAGAGTCTGCTGGCATGCCCATGTTCTCGGCCGAGGCCTTGGCCAATGTCATTCGCTTCTATGGCAATGCCATGCAGGGCATGATGGGCACCTACCTCGAGAAGAACATTCAGGCCTTCATGGACATGCAGGGCAAGCTGCAGGAGCAGTCTCAGGCCTTTGTTGGCAGCAAGCCCGGTTCGCAAGAGGCCTGGACCCAGTTCATGGCGGGTCAGGCCCCCATGATGCAAAACCTGATGAGCAACTACATCGACCAGAGCAAAAAAGTCTTCATGCAGATGGAAGAGCAGATGCAGAACAATGCCAAGTCCATGCTCAGCAGCTTTGGTCTAAACCCCGACCAGAAGGACAAGAAGTAGCCCTCAATGTCCTCACCTACCGTTGGTTTTGTCTCCTTGGGTTGTCCCAAGGCTCTGGTTGACTCTGAAAGAATTCTGACCCAGCTGCGGGCCGAGGGCTATGGCGTCAGCGGCAGCTACGAAGGCGCTGACCTGGTGGTGGTCAACACCTGCGGGTTTATTGACGATGCCGTCCAAGAAAGCCTGGATGCCATCGGCGAGGCCCTGGCCGAAAACGGCAAGGTGATCGTCACCGGCTGTCTGGGGGCCAAGACCTCGGAGCAGGGTGGCTCTCTGGTGGCCCAGGTTCACCCCAAGGTACTGGCCGTGACTGGTCCCCATGCCACGGCCGAGGTCATGCAGGCCATTCATCAACACCTGCCCAAACCGCACGACCCATTTACCGATCTGGTGCCAGAACAGGGCATTCGCCTGACGCCAGACCACTACGCCTATCTCAAGATCTCTGAGGGCTGTAACCACCGGTGCAGCTTTTGCATCATTCCGTCCATGCGCGGGGACCTGGTCTCGCGTCCAGTCGGCGAGGTCATGCGAGAGGCCGAGGCCTTGGTCAAGGCCGGTGTCAAAGAGATCCTGGTGATCTCCCAAGATACCTCGGCCTACGGCGTGGACCTGAAATACCGAACCGACTTTGTCGATGGCCGGCCAGTCCGAACGCGGATGACCGAGCTGGTTCAAGAGCTTGCCAAGCTGGGCGTCTGGATTCGCCTGCACTACGTCTATCCCTATCCGCATGTCGACGAGATCCTGCCGCTCATGGCCGAAGGCAAGGTGCTGCCGTACCTGGATGTGCCTTTCCAGCATGCGCACCCCGATGTCCTCAAGCGCATGAAGCGGCCAGCCAGTGGTGAAAAGAACCTGGAGCGCATTCAAAGGTGGCGCGAGATCTGTCCCGATCTGACCATTCGCAGCAGCTTTATCGCCGGATTCCCGGGCGAGACCGAAGCCGAACACCAATACCTGTTGGATTTCCTGACCGAGGCCCAGATCGATCGCCTGGGCTGCTTTGTCTACAGCCCGGTGGATGGGGCAGGGGCCAATGACCTGCCAGGCCAACTGCCCGACGAGGTGCGACAAGAGCGCCAAGAGGCAGTCATGGCCCATCAGGCGCCGATCTCCGCCATCCGCCAGGCCCGTTGGATTGGCCGTCGTGTTCAGTTGCTCATTGATGGCGTCGACACGGAAGAGGGCTGCCTGATCGCCAGGACCACGGGTGATGCGCCGGAGATCGATGGCCTGGTCCGCGTGTATCCAGATCCCAATTCAAGACACCCGGTCACCGTCGAAACCGGTCAGTTCTGCGTGGCCGACATTGTCGACAGCCATGAATACGACCTGGAAGCGGTGTATGTTTCTAACCAGTAGATTCATTTTGATAAAAAAACCAAGGAGGAGTCAGCATGCGTGAAGTCGTCGTTCTGAGTGCCGTTCGGTCGGCCATTGGTGGATTCGGAGGCTCCCTGTCAGGCTTTGAGCCGTCTGAGCTCGGCGGGCTGGTCATGAAAGAGGCGATTGCCCGGTCCAAGGCAGACCCCGCTGCCATCAACTACGTGGTCTGCGGCAACTGCATCCCCACCGAAGTCCGCAGCCCCTATGTCTCGCGCGTGGCCGCCATTCAGGCTGGCCTGCCCATGGATTCGGTGGCTCTGACCATCAACCGGCTCTGCGGCTCTGCGCTGCAGGCGGTGGTCTCTTCGACCCAGAACATTCTGCTCGGTGACTCCGACTATGGCATCGGCGGCGGCGTGGAAGTCATGAGTAAGGGCGGCTATCTGAGCCCAGCCATGCGCTCCGGCGCCCGCATGGGTGACACCAAGGTCATCGACATGATGGTGGCTACCCTGACCGACCCATTTGGCGTGGGCCACATGGGCATCACGGCCGAGAACCTGGCCAGCAAGCATGGCCTGACCCGCGAACAGCAGGACGCCTTTGCCCTGGAGTCTCAGAACCGGGCCGCCAAGGCCATTGCCGAGGGCCGTTTCAAGGACCAGATCGTGCCCATCACCATCAAGAGCAAGAAGGGTGATGTGGTGTTTGATACCGACGAGCATCCCCGGGCCACCAGCATGGACAAACTGGCTGCCATGAAGCCGGCCTTCAAGAAAGACGGCTCGGTGACCGCTGGCAATGCCTCGGGTATTAACGATGCTGCTGCCTTTTTGGTGCTCGCCGAGGCCAGCGTTGCAGCCAAGTCTGGCCAGAAGCCCCTGGCCCGCGTGGTCAGCTACGCCGTGGCCGGTGTACCAAACGACATCATGGGCGAGGGCCCGATTCCCGCCACCCAGATCGCCCTGAAGCGTGCTGGCCTGACACTCGACAAGATCGATGTGATCGAGTCCAACGAGGCCTTTGCCGCCCAGGCCCTAACGGTGACCAAGGTCCTGGGTCTAGACCCGGCAAAGGTGAACGTCAATGGCGGCGCCATTGCATTGGGCCACCCAGTGGGCGCCACCGGTGCGGTGATTGCCACCAAGTGCATCCACGAACTGCATCGGGTCAATGGTAAGTACGGTCTGGCCACGATGTGTATTGGTGGCGGTCAGGGCATCGCGGTGATCTTCGAGCGCCTGTGAGTCTTTAGATCTTCAGAGTGATAGGGGCCGCCAGTCTAGGGGCCCGTCATTGGGGGTCCATTAGGGGTCCGCAAGGCAGCCCGGTGAGGGTGGGGAGCAGTCTCCAGCCAGCCGGGCTTCTTGATCCCTTTGTTAGTTTACATAATAAACATTACACGACATTAAGCCAATTGGGCTGAGACAAACCGGTCGAAATTGGCGGTGGTCTTCTGGGCCACCTCAGCGACAGACACTTGCTTGAGGTCTGCAATTCTCTGGGCCACATGCACCACAAAGGCGGGCTCATTGGTCTTGCCGCGGAATGGCACAGGCGCTAGAAACGGGGCATCGGTCTCAATCATCAGGTGATCGAGCGGCAACTCCTGGGCCACCTGGTGGACCTGGGCCGCATTCTTGAAGGTCACGATGCCAGAGAGAGAGACCAGAAAGTTCAGGTCAACCGCCTGTCTGGCGACATCAATACTCTCTGTAAAACAATGCATTACACCGCCAACCTCATCCGCTTTCTCTTCCTTGAGGATCCGAATGGTATCGGCCGGGGCCTCGCGGGTGTGAATGATCAGCGGCTTGCCCAGCTCTCGAGCCGCGCGGATGTGGACCCGAAACCGCTCGCGCTGCCAGTCCAGATCCCCCTTGAGTCGGAAGTAATCCAGACCGGTCTCACCGACAGCGACCACCTTGGCATCCTGGCCACGTCGAACCAATTCGGCAACGCTGGGCTCGACCTCATCCTCGTAGTCGGGATGAACCCCCACAGAACAGACCAGAAAGTCATGGGCCTTGGCGACGCCCAGCACCTGGTCGGCCTCCTGCAGGGTGGTGCAGACGTTCAGGGCCCGCCGAACACCGGCAGCCCGCATGCGGGCCAGGACCTCATCGGTCTGCTCGCGCAGCCCCTCGTAGTTCAGGTGACAGTGTGAATCGGCAAACTCAAGCATAGAAAACCCGTTGTAGATGACCAAAGATAGACTCAAAGACCAGCCTGGGGTTCAGCGGATGGTCCGCTGACCGGGTCATGCCCTGCAGCACCGAGAGTTGATGGGCCAGGCGCAGATCCCCGCCAGGCAGTCGGCCCAGGCTCTGGGCCTGACGACTCAGATCGGGCGCGCAGTCCGCAAAGACCTTGGGGGGCAGGCCCAGACTCACCCGCTGCAGATCCGTCAGCCAGAACTGGCAGTGTTCCAACACCTCTCGGACATCCGCCTTGCCAGCGGTCTGGGCCCAGCCCAGTGGATCGGCGCGGTCGGCCTGCCGGAGCATGGGCAGCAGCCAGCCGCCTACCCCACTGGCCTGCAAAACCTGCTGGGCCACCAGCCCGGCATCCAGGTGCAGGTGCAGCCGTCGGCATCGGGACAAGATGGTCTTGGGCACGCCCTCGAGCCGGTCGGCAAACAGGACAAATCGAAGGCCGTCGGCGGGTTCTTCCAGCGTCTTGAGCAAGGCATTGGCAGCGGCAAAGTTCATGTCGGCCACCGGGCCCAAGACCACGTAACGCCGGCCGCCTCGGTGGGAACTGACCTGGGCAAAGGTGGCCAGGCCGCGAATCTGATCAATCCGAATCTCTTTGCTCGCCTTTTTGTCACTGTCGGTCGAGCCACCACCGCCCTCTCCCATCGCCTCGAGTGCTTCGCCAGACGAGGCAGCCCCCTCCTCCTCGTTGGCATCAGACTGCACCACCCGCAGGTCGGGGTGCTGCCCCTGAGAGACCCAGCCACAGCTCGGACAACTGCCGCAGGCCGAGCCGTCCGGCAGAGGCGACTCACACAAATCGGCTGCCGCCCATTCCAGGGCAAAGCCCAGCAGGTCGGCATTCGGGGGACCCGAGATGAGCAAGGCCGATGCCGGTCGTTGGCGCACGGTCTCGGACTGATCCCACCAGGTTTTAAACCACGATAAATCGTTTTTAATCATGGTCTTGAAAGAATATCTTTGAGTCTTTTCTGTATCGATTCGATGGGCTGTTCGGCATCCACCCAATGCACCGTCTTGGGGTCGCGACGGGCCGCGGCCCGCTGATAGCCCATGCGAACCCGCTCGAAGAAGGCCACGTCTTCCAGTTCGAATCGATCGAGTGCCTGGACCTGGGCATCGCGCTTGGCGCGACGTTGGGCGGCGACACTGGCCGGCAAATCAAAGTAAATCACCAGATCCGGACCGCGTCCGCCGGCCTCGACGGACTGAGACAGCTGCTCGAGCAGGCCATCGTCTACCCCACGACCACCCCCCTGGTAGGCCCAGCTGGAATCCAGGTAGCGGTCACAGAGCACCGCCCGACCCTGCCGAAGCGCCGGCCAGACCGTCTGCAGCAGGTGGTCCCGACGGGCTGCGAAAACGCTCAGGCACTCGGTCAGTCCATCCATGGGACTGTGGAGCACCAGCTCCCGCATGGACTCTGCCAAGGGCGATCCGCCTGGTTCCCTGGTCAGGGTGACCTGGAAGCCACGGCTGGCCAGGCATTGCTGAATAAAGGGCAGGTGGGTGCTCTTGCCAGAGCCATCGATGCCCTCCACCACCACAAACCATCCGGCCATGGGTGTCTTGAGTGGGTCTTGCATGGGCCTTATCGTCTCACGGTTTTCTGGCGACTCACCATGCGCTGCTGAACAGGGGGCCGGTCCTCCTCAGGGGGCGACAGGGCCACCGGGCCATTGTCCAGGCGAGGGGGCTCAGGGCCCTTCTTCAACTGATAGAAACGGACCGCCTGGTTGTGCTGGCGAAGGCTATGGCTGAAATAGGATCGCCCATCGCCCATGGCCACGAAGTAGCGCCAGGATCCGGCCGCCGGGGTCATCGCCGCCACGATGGCGGCCCGACCGGGGTTGGCAATCGGGGTTGGCGGCAGGCCGGCGATCACATAGGTGTTGTAGACCGATGGGTGACGAAGATCCTGTTTGCGCAGATCGCCATCGAACCGATCTCCCAGGCCATAGATCACCGTGGGATCTGACTCGAGTCGCATGCCCTCGGCCAGTCGCCGATGAAAGACGGCAGAGACGTAACTGCGGTCGAACTCCGCCTGGGTCTCGCGCTCAATGATCGAGGCCAGAATCAGGGCCTGGTAAGGGGTCTGCAGCCGTACATGGGGATTGCGGGCGTCCCAGGCCTGGGCCAGCAGGGCCTGCTGAAGCTTGACCGCCCTTTGCAGAATCTCGAGATCGGTGCTGCCCCGCATGAACAAGTAGGTGTCTGGGAAGATCCAGCCTTCCATGCTCTTGAGGTCCAAGCCCAGCTGCTGGATCAGCTCGCCCTGGGCCTTAGCAGGGTCCGTCGACAGGCTGGCCTTCACGCCAGGATGCCGATGCAAGGCGGCCAGAATCTCTGCAAAGCGCCAGCCCTCAATGAAGGTGACGGTGTCATGAAGGGCGTCACCCCGGGCCATCTTCTCGATCAGGTCCTGCAGGCTCAGTCCAGGGGTCACCCCATAGACCCCCGCCCGCAGACTGCGGTGATGGCCGAGCAGACGGGCCGTCCAGGCAAACGCCGTCGCACTGACCGGCAGACCCGCGTCTTCTACCACCAGCCCCACGCCCTGGGCTGAACTGCCCTTGGGTACTACCAATTCCAGCGCAATGGCCTGTGGGTCTTGATTGGGCCCCGCAGCCGGGACCAATGGCTGCCCCAGCCACCAGACCATGGTGCCGGCGAGCACGGACAGGACCACCATCAGGCCACCGATGACACGAAAGAAGCGAGGGATTTGCGGAATCTGCATGAAGTGCTCGCTATATTACGGCCTATGTCATCTGCCAACGCCGCCACCACCAGCCCCTCGCCCCTACCCCTACCCTACGCTGTTCTGACGGTGCAGGGCGCCGACGCCCACAGCTTTCTGCAAGGCCAGTTCACCAATAGCCTAGACCGACTCAAGCCGGTGTCGGCCGAACCCACGCCCTACCAACGAAATGGCTACTGCTCGGCCAAAGGTCGACTGCTGGCCATCTGTCGCTGCTGGCAGTCTGCGACGGACGCCTATCAGATGCTGGTCCCCCAGGACATTGCCGATGGCCTGGTCAAGCGACTGCGCATGTTTGTCCTTCGGGCCAAGGTGACGATCGAGCGCTCCGATGCCCAGGTCTATGGCCTGCAGTCGCCCGCCTCAGCGGATCAACCGGACCCGACAGTGGATCAACTCTTGGTGGACCAACCCCGGCCCGGTCTCACCCGCCTGACTCAGCCAGCAGCAGCCGGTGGTGCGCTTCACTGGCTTGTCGTTTACAAGCTCTCAACCGAGGTCTGGCGCGAGGCTCTGTCCGACCAGCACCTGCTCTCCCCCACGGACTGGCACTGGCAGCAGACCGCCCTGGCCGAGCCCTGGATCTGCACGGCTACGCAGGACCGATTCGTGCCGCAATCGATCAATTTTGAATTGCTCGATGGGGTTGATTTCCAAAAAGGCTGTTACCCAGGCCAAGAGGTCGTGGCCCGCAGCCAATACCTGGGCAAGCTCAAGACCAGGCTGTTTGCGATGAGCGCGGACCAAGACCCCTCGGCCTGCCCCCTGGGCTCGGATGTCTGGCTCGATGGCACCGCACCCATCGGTGAACTGGTGCAGACCGCGGTGGGAACGCAGGGACGACCGAACCTGGTATTGGTGAGCCTGGACCTAACGGCCTGGAACACCATGGTCCAGAACGCCGGCAGCCTGAGGCTGGGGCCCACCTGGGAGCAGGGCCTGACCCTTCGCCCAATGGCCCAGCCCTATGCGGTGCCGCTGGAGCCTAATCAGCCGGTACGGCCGAAACTGAACTAGACCGGTGCACGACGGGCATCCGTCGAAAGGTGCCCATGGCCTGGGCCAACAGGCGGCCCGAGGCGTCTTTTAAGTCTGCCCGACAAAAGGCCATGCTCGTCGAGCGATGGTCGCAATGGCCAAAGGCATGCAGCTCGCCCTTGGCGGGCCGCAGGAAGCTGGTCTTCATTTCAATGGTGACCACGGCCATGTTGGCCGGGTCTGCTGACCGAGCGGCCAGGGCCATGGTCACATCCAACAGGGTCATCACCACGCCGCCATGGGCCACCCCCAGGCCATTGAGGTGGTGAGGGGCCAGCCGCAGCATGATTTCACTCTGGCCGTCCTGGGCCGAGACGAACTCCGCACCCAGGTGCTCGACAAAGGGCGTGAAGCTGGTGAGATCCGGTCTCTGATCAGGGCTTTGCATAGCCCAAGACGATACCAGCCTTACCATGTGCACATGAATGGACCCGCCCAGTTCACACCACCCAGCCTGCCCCCGTTGTCGGCCTACCGTCCGGCGGGCTGTGTGCCGCAGTGTTCTCCAGAGAGCCTGGGGCTGCCCGCACAGGCCTGGCAAACCGGCCTGGGCCAGCTGGTGCCGCAGGGCCTTGGCCTGGCCTGCGACCCGACCCCATTGGATCGGGCCGAATGGGTGAGCATCAGTAGCCAGGCGGCCAGTCTGCTGGGCCTGACCGCCGCGCAGTTGTTACAGCAGCCGGCCTGGCTGGCACTGCTCTCTGGCCAACAGACCGTTCAAGGCCACGCTGCCTATGCCAGCGTCTACGCCGGTCACCAGTTCGGTGTCTTCGTCCCACGACTGGGAGATGGCCGAGCCCTCAACCTGGGCCTGCTCAATGGCTGGGAGCTTCAGCTCAAAGGGGCGGGACCCACGCCCTATGCTCGTCACGCAGACGGCCGGGCCGTCTTGCGATCCTCCATTCGCGAATACTTGTGCTCCGAGTTCATGGCCGCACTCGGCGTGCCCACCACCCGAGCCCTCTCTCTGGTCAGTGCCACCACCCCGGTCTTTCGCGAGACCACCGAGACCGCAGCCGTGGTCTGCCGGCTCGCCCCCAGCTTTGTTCGCTTTGGTCACTTTGAATACCTGGCCTCCCAGCAACAACCAGCCCTGCTCCAGGCACTGATGGATCACCTCATCGAGACGCAGCCCAACTTCGAGACCCTGCGCTCCCAACCGAGCGGCGCCTTGCGCAACAGGGCCTTCTTTGAACAGGTGGCCGACCAGACCGCGGCCCTGATGGCCCACTGGACTGTGCAGGGCTTCATGCACGGCGTGATGAACACCGACAACTTCAGCATCCTGGGCCTGACCATCGACTATGGTCCGTATGGCTGGATGGACCACTTTGATGTCCACCACATCTGCAACCACTCCGACCACCAAGGCCGCTACGCCTACAGTCAACAGCCCTCCATCGGACTGTGGAACCTACAGCGGCTGCTGGTCGCAGTCTCGGCCGTCGACCTGGGTGAGCCTGTCCAGGCGATCAACGAGCGGCTGATCGAGTCCTACGAGAAGACCTTTCAGCAGACCTATCGAATGGGCATGGCCCGCCGACTGGGACTCCAGTCTCACCAGTCAGACGCCTTCGAGTCCCTGCTTCAGAGCCTCTATGCCCTGCTGGTATCGGTCGACTACCCACGTTTTATGAGGGCCATGGGCAGCATCGATCCACGCCAGGACCCGCAAGACCCCGAGGCCCTGATGCGAGGCTATGGTCCACTGGTCGATGAGGTGCTCGATCGAGCAGCACTGGTGGCCTGGCTGGTCGACTATCGGAAACTCTGGATAGCGGATCAGAGCCCCCAAGCCGACGTGTCCGCCTGGCAGACCGGGGTTCGTCAGGCCAACCCAGCCTTTGTCCTGCGAAACTGGGTGGCCCAGGAGATCATCCAGGCCGCTCAGGCTGGTGACTGGCATGCGTTGCACGACGGCCTTCGCATCTTCACCAACCCCTTTGATGAGCACCTGGACCTGCCGCATCGCCAGCATTGGCGACAGGCCCCGCCAGAGTGGGCCCATCAGCTTGAAGTCAGCTGTTCCAGTTAAACGATCAGACCCCGGAGTTCGATTCAGATGAGTGCAAACGACCAAGACCCGCGCGACGCAGACTATCGGCAGCGTCTCACCGACATGCAGTACGCGGTGACGCGTCTCAAACACACCGAGCCGCCTTTCACGGGCGTCTACTGGAACCATTGGCAGAAAGGCCAATACGACTGCATCTGCTGCGGCACGCCGCTCTTTTCCTCAGAGACCAAATTCGATGCCGGCTGCGGCTGGCCGAGCTACTTCCAGGCACTGAACCCGAGTGCCATTAAGGAGATCCGAGACACCAGCCACGGCATGATCCGCACCGAGATCCTCTGTGCGAATTGCGATGCCCACCTGGGGCATGTCTTTGACGACGGCCCAGCACCCACCGGCCTGCGTTACTGCGTAAACTCAGCCTCTGTCGACTTTAAGGAATCCTCAGAATGAAGCTGTTGGCCGACTGGCTGCCGATTGTGGCGTTTTTTGTGGTCTACAAGACGGTGGACCTGTACTGGGCGACCGGGGTCGCCATTGGTCTGTCGGTCCTGTTTATCGTCCTGATGCGCATCAAAGGTCAGGCGATCGATCGCATGCAGTGGATCAGCCTGGCCCTGATCGTGGTCTTTGGGGGTGCGACGCTGATCCTGCACGACGAACAATTCATCAAGCTCAAGCCCACCATCCTGTATGGCGCTTTCTGCCTGGTCTTTCTGCTGCCCCAAGTCTTGGGCAAGACCCTGGTGATTCAGAAGATGCTGGGACAGAAAGTCGAACTGCCCACGCTGGTCTGGCAGCGCCTGAACACCGCCTGGGCTATCTTCTTCGCCGGGATGGCTGCACTTAATTGGTGGGTGGCGCAGGCCTTCTCCACCGACACCTGGGTGAACTTCAAGCTCTTTGGTGGCATCGGCCTGACCCTGGTCTTTGTGCTGGGCCAGGGGGTCTACATGAGCCGTTACGTCAAGGAGACCAATCAGTGACGCAAGACTCTCTCACCGACCTCATCGAGTCGCGTCTGCGCGAAGTGCTCTGCCCAACCGAACTGCAGGTCTGGGATGACTCCGAGGCCCACAAGGGTCATGCGGGCGCAGCCAAGGGTGGCGGTCATTTCGAGGTCTTGATCACCTCGGATCGCTTCTCGGGCCTGCGGCCCATCGCCCGCCACCGCCTTGTGTATGATGCCTTGGGCGATCTGATGAAAAGTCGCATTCATGCGCTGTCCATCAACGCCAAGACACCCGAAGAATCGGTCTAACCACACCACTGTCAACCCTCCTAGTCCCTGAGCCAGCCCACATGACCTCCATTGCCCGTCTATCTGCCGCCCTTTGTCTGCTGACCGTTGTCACGACCGCCACCGCCCAGAACATTGCGGTGGTCAATGGACGGCCCATTCCGAAAGAACGTGCCGACCTCTTCCTCAAGGAACTGGAAAAGCAGGGTCAGCAGATCACACCCGAACTGGCCGCCCTGGTTCGTCAGGAATTGGTCGACCGCGAGATCCTGCTCCAAGAAGCCGAGCGCCGTGGGCTACCAGCCAAGGCCGACATCAAGTTTCAGATTGACTCGTCGCGCCAGCAGATCCTGATCCAGGCCCTGGTTCAGAATGAGATCGAGCGCTCGCCGCTCAAGGATGCGGACATTCGGGCCGAGTACGACCGCCTGACTGCCCAGCAGTCAACTGAGTACCGTGCCCGTCACATCCTGGTCGAGACTGAAGATCAGGCCAAAGACATCATTGGCAAGCTGCAAAAGGGTGCCAAGTTCGAAGAACTCGCCAAAGCGTCCAAAGATCCTGGCTCGGCCGCCAAAGGGGGTGACCTCGACTGGGCTTCCGCTTCGACATTCGTGAAGCCTTTTGCCGACGCCATGGCCAGCCTGAAGAAGGGGCAGCTGGCCGATAAGCCGGTGCAGACCCAATTTGGCTGGCACGTGATTCGGATGGACGACATCCGTGCCGCCAAGCTGCCCGACTATGAGTCGGTCAAAGAGCAGCTGGCCGAGAGCCTGCAGCGCAAGAAACTGGGCGACTTTCAGCAGGCCCTGAAGAACAAGGCCAAGATCAAGTAAGACTGGCAGGCCCCTGGGCTGGACTAGGCACCGTGCAGATGCACGGTGGCCCCAGCCTCGACACGGTCAAACAGTTCGACGATATCGGGGCTGCGCATTCGGATGCAGCCAATGGAGCCGGGCTCTCCCATCTCCACCGTGGGTGGACTGCCATGCAGGTAGACGTAGCGACGCATGGTGTCGCAGTCCCCAAACCGATTAAAGCCAGGCTCGAGTCCACACAGCCAGAGAATGCGAGTCAGGATCCAGTCCCGCGAGGGATTGGCCTGCGCCAACGCCGGCGTCCAGACCTCACCGGTTGGCCTGCGCCCTACAAAGACGGCCTCGAGAGGGGCCCCAGCACCAATCTTGGCGCGAATGCGGTGTCGCCCCAGCGGCGTCTGGTAGCTGCCCATTTTCTGTCCCACACCGTTCTTGGAACTGGAGATGCCGTATTGCAGGACAGGCTTCAGAGAAGCCAAGGCCTGGGGGTCCCAGCGAT
>JACCDY011216698.1_pt1 | contig 13909 bp, 14 predicted proteins | sample 7446391 | NCBI WGS metagenome assembly JACCDY01 (sample SAMN15323451, study PRJNA562643) | freshwater metagenome | isolation source: river surface water | place: USA:Blue River Watershed | collected 2017-08-18 | reverse complement strand
CGGCGTGGAACAGGATCGTTTCACCGCCTTTCAGCGGGAAGGTGCGGCGGAACAGGTACTGCACGGTCAGGCCCTGCAGCATCATGGCCGCGGCGGTATCGAAATCGATCGCATCGGGCAGCGTCACCAGGCTGGCGGCCGGCATGACGCGCACTTCCGAATAGGCGCCCGGCGGACGGCAGGCATAGGCAACGCGGTCGCCGACCTTCACTTCGGTCACGCCCGGGCCGATCGCCTCGACCACGCCCGCGCCTTCCATGCCGAGGCCGGCCGGCAGCGGCTGCGGATACAGGCCGGTGCGGAAATAGACGTCAATGTAGTTCAGGCCGATCGCATGATGGCGCACGCGCGCCTCGCCGGCACCGGGTTCACCGACCTCGACGTCGACATATTCCATCACCTCGGGACCGCCATTGCTGAAACACCGGATTGCTTTTGTCATGGTTAAACCTGCTTGAAAGGGGTGAAAAAACGGTGGAATGATAACGCCGATCGGCCGCCGCCATCAGGTCGGCCAGGCCGGTGTCGATGGCGGCAAGCCTGCTCACAGGGTGCCGGGATAAGCGCCGCCGTCGAGCAGGATGTTCTGGCCGGTCATGAAACCAGCATGGCTGCTGCACAGGAAAGCGCAGAAAGCGCCGAACTCCTCGGCCGTGCCGAAGCGGCGCGCCGGCAACTGCTCGCGGCTTTTCTCGATGGCGAGCTCGAGTGTCGCGCCGCTCTGGCTGGCGCCTGCCCGCAGCGCGTTGCGCAAGCGGTCGGTGTCGTGGAAGCCGGGCAGCAAATTGTTGATCGTCACGTTGCGGGCGACGGTCTCGCGTGCGATGCCGGCGACGAAGCCGGTCAGCCCGGAGCGCGCGCCATTGGACAGCCCCAGCGATGGATACGGCGCCTTGACGGCGGCCGAAGTGATATTGACGATGCGCCCGAAGCCGCGCGCCATCATGCCGTCGACGGTGGCCTTGATGAGCTCGATCGGGGTCAGCATGTTGGCGTCGATCGCGGCGATCCAGTCCTCACGCGACCAGTCGCGGAAATTGCCGGGCGGCGGGCCGCCGGCGTTGTTGACGAGGATATCGGGCGCCGGGCAGGCCGCCAGCGCCAGCGCACGGCCTTCGACCGTCGTGATGTCGGCCGTCACGGCGGCAACCCGGGTCTGGCTGCCGACTTCGGCCTGCAGCTCGGCGACGGCCTGCTCGAGGGTCTGTGCGGTGCGGGCGACCAGCGTCACATGCACGCCCTCGCGTGCCAGCGCCTGCGCGCAGCCCTTGCCCAGCCCTCTGCTGGCCGCACATACGAGGGCCTTGCGGCCTGCAATACCGAGATCCATCCTGCCTCCTCCGCGCTTCACGCTGGTGATGGCGCCGATTGTAATGTGCGCCGCGTTTCAGGGTTTCGCCATTGCGGAAGCCCCGGTTCGGCCGCCTTGGCACGGGGGGCGCTGTGGTAGAATCCGCACCCTGTTCACCCGCCTGCAAGGGCTCACCGCCCCCACCCAAGCGATTGATTCACAAAGCTTTTTGGATCAGATCGCGGTGGCACGCCAGGCTCGCAACCCACAAGAAAGAATGTTGACATGGCAGGACATAGCAAATGGGCCAATATCAAGCACAAAAAGGCCGCGACTGACGCCAAGCGCGGCAAGATCTGGACCCGGCTGATCAAGGAAATCACGGTCGCTGCCCGCATGGGCGGCGGCGACATCGCCACCAACCCGCGCCTGCGGCTGGCGGTGGACAAGGCGGCTGACGCCAATATGCCCAAGGACAACGTGACCCGCGCCGTCCAGCGCGGCACCGGCGGCCTCGAGGGTGCGAATTACGAAGAGATCCGCTACGAAGGCTATGGCATCAATGGCGCTGCGATCATCGTCGACTGCATGACCGACAACCGCGTGCGCACCGTGGCCGAAGTGCGCCATGCTTTCAGCAAATTTGGCGGCAACATGGGCACCGAAGGCTCGGTCGCGTTCCTGTTCAGGCACTGCGGCCAGCTGCTGTTTGCGCCGGGCACGAATGAAGACGCGCTGATGGAAGCGGCGCTTGAGGCCGGTGCCGACGATGTCATCGCCGATGATGAAGGCGGCTTTGAAGTGATCTGCGATCCCTACCAGTTCTCGGCCATCCGCGAGACGCTGGAAAAGGCCGGCTTCAAGCCCGAGCTGGCCGAAGTGACGATGAAGGCCTCGACAGCGACCGAATTCAGTGGCGAGGACGGCGCGCGGATGCAAAAGCTGCTCGATGCGCTGGAAAACCTCGACGATGTGCAAGAGGTCTACACCAACGCCGTCATCAACGACTGATCCCGCTTGCCCGCCTTGCCGGGCAAGCTCCCGATTCCCCTTTTTGCATTCCCATGAAAATTCTCGTCGTAGGCTCCGGTGGCCGTGAACATGCGCTGGCCTGGAAACTGGCCCAATCGAAACGCATCCAGATGGTGCTGGTGGCTCCCGGCAATGGCGGCACGGCGCTCGACGAGCGCCTGAAGAATATTCCGATCACGGACCCGGCCGCGCTGGCGGATTACGCACAAAAAGAACAGGTGGCGCTGACCGTGGTCGGCCCTGAAGCCCCGCTGGCGGCAGGCATCGTCGATCTCTTCCGCGAGCGCGGCATGAAAATCTTCGGCCCGACACGGCAGGCCGCTCAGCTGGAAAGCTCGAAGGATTTCGCGAAGGCCTTCATGCAGCGCCACGGGATACCGACGGCGGCTTACCAGACCTTCAGCGACGCCGCTGCCGCCCACCGCTACATCGACGAGCAAGGCGCGCCTATCGTGATCAAGGCCGACGGCCTGGCCGCCGGCAAGGGCGTGGTGGTCGCGATGACGCTGGATGAAGCGCATGGCGCGATCGACATGATGTTGTCGGATAACCGTTTTGGCGACGCTGGCGCACGGGTCGTGGTGGAAGAATTCCTCGAAGGCGAAGAGGCCAGCTTCATCGTGATGGTGGATGGCAAGAACATCCTGGCACTGGCCACCAGCCAGGACCACAAGCGCCTGCTCGATCAGGACAAGGGCCCGAACACCGGCGGCATGGGGGCCTACTCGCCGGCGCCCATCGTCACGCCCGAACTGCATGCGCGCGTGATGCGCGAGATCATCCAGCCGACCGTGCAGGGCATGGCGAAGGACGGCATTCCGTACACCGGCTTCCTGTATGCCGGCCTGATGATCGATGCCGACGGCAATCCGAAGACACTGGAATTCAACTGCCGCATGGGCGACCCGGAAACGCAGCCCATCATGGCGCGCCTGAAGACCGACCTGGTGAGCGTGATGGAACACGCGATCAACGGCACGCTGGACACCATCGAGCTGGACTGGGACCGTCGCACCGCGCTGGGCGTGGTGATGGCCGCCGGCGGCTATCCGGATGCACCGACCAAGGGCGACGTGATCACCGGCATTCCGGCGGAAACGCAAGACAGCATGACCTTCCATGCCGGCAGCGTACTGGAGGGCGGCGAGCTGAAGACTGCGGGCGGCCGTGTGCTGTGCGTGGTGGGCCTGGGCGACAGCGTGCGTGTCGCCCAGAAGCATGCCTATGAAGCCGTCGACCAGATCCGCTTTGACGGCATGCAGTTCCGGCGCGACATCGGCTGGCGGGCGCTGAAGCGCCACGGCTGAGGCCAGCCAGCGCAACCCCTATCCGAAACAAGAAGAGACCAGGAAAGCCCATGAGCCAACCCGACCCGAAAGCCGTCAAGACCTGGCTGCTGTCGCTGCAGGAACGCATCGTTGCTGCCGTTGAAGCGATCGACGGCCAGCCCTTCATCCGCGACAGCTGGGAACGCACCGAAGGCGCGCTGGGCGGTGGCGGCATTTCGCGCCTGATCGAGGAAGGCCATGTGCTGGAGCGCGGCGGTGTCGGCTTTTCGCATGTGACAGGCACCAGCCTGCCGCCATCGGCGGTGGCCAATCGCCCGGAACTGGCGGGTCGGCCGTGGGAAGCAATGGGCGTCTCGCTGGTCTTCCACCCGCGCAATCCCTATGCGCCGACGGTGCACATGAACGTGCGCTTTTTCACCACCGGCGGCGACGGCAAGGAACCGATCTGGTGGTTTGGCGGCGGCATGGACCTGACACCGTATTACGGCTTTGCCGACGATGCGAAGCATTTCCACCAGGTCTGCCATGATGCGCTGGCGCCTTACGGCAATGAGCTGCATCCGCGCTTCAAGCAGTGGTGCGACGATTATTTTTACCTGAAGCACCGCAAGGAAGCACGTGGCGTCGGCGGCGTTTTCTTTGATGATTTCAATGCGCCCGGCTTTGAGCAAAGCTTCGCGATGACGCAAAGTGTCGGCGACCATTTCCTCGATGCCTACCTGCCCATCCTGAAGCGCCGCAAGGACATGCCGTATGGCGAGCGCGAGCGCGACTTCCAGGCCTATCGTCGCGGCCGCTATGTGGAATTCAACCTCGTGTTCGACCGCGGCACCCTGTTTGGCCTGCAGTCGGGCGGCCGCACCGAATCGATCCTGATGTCGATGCCGCCGATCGTCAAATGGCGTTATGACTGGAAGCCGGAGGCCGGCTCGGCCGAAGCACAGCTGTATACCGACTTCCTGCCGCACCGGGACTGGCTGGCTGCGTGACCAGACGCTGCGTGCTGCTGCTCGGTGGCAGCTTCGACCCGGTCCATCAGGGACACCTGGGACTGGCGCATTATTTTTGCACGCTGTTGCATCCCGATGAATTGCGGCTGATCCCGGCCGGCCGGCCATGGCAAAAGCCGGGCCTGCAGACGCCGGCAGCAGACCGTGTCGCCATGCTGGGGCTGGCTTTCGCGCAACCGACCGTGCCGGTCGTGATCGACGAGCTGGAAATCCGGCGCGACGGCGCCAGCTACGCGCTCGACACGCTGCGCGCGCTGCGTGCAGACTGCGGGCCGGAGGTGTCGCTGGTCCTGGCCATGGGCGCCGACCAGCTGGCCAATTTGCACACCTGGCGCGACTGGCGGCAGCTGTTCGGCCAGGCCCACCTGTGCTTTGCGGCGCGCCCGGGCTATGCCATGACGCAAGACATGCTGGACCCCGAGGTCGCCGCAGAAGTGGCCCGGCGCCTGGCCAGCCCGTCCCAAATCAGGACGACGCCGGCCGGGCTGGCTTTCATTGCACCTAACCTGGCGCTGGACATGTCGTCCACGGCCATCCGGGACTCGCTGGCGCGGGGTGGCGATGCCGGAGGGCAGGTTCCGGCGCCAGTGCTAGACTATATTCGACAACATCATCTTTACCAGACCCACTAATGGACATCAAAAAACTGCAGGCACTGGTCGTCGACGCCCTTGAGGACGTCAAAGCACAGGAAATCCGCGTGTACGACACCACCCACCTGACCAGCATGTTCGATCGCATCGCGATCGCATCCGGCACCTCCAACCGCCAGACCAAAGCGCTGGCCGCGTCGGTACGCGACAAGGTCAAGGCCGCTGGCGGCACCCTCGTCAACATGGAAGGCGAAGGCACCGGCGAATGGGTGCTGGTCGACCTGGGCGACATGGTGGTGCACATCATGCAACCGGCGATCCGCGCTTATTACCGCCTCGAAGAGATCTGGGGCGACAAGGAAGTGAAGTTCGGCGCAGCCAAGCGCACCGGCTCGCGCACGATGGCGGCCGCGGCCGATAGCGAAGACAAGCCCGCACGCAAGGCCCCGGCCAGGAAGGTGGCCGCCAAGACCGCTGCCAAGACCGCCAGCAAGACGGCGTCGAAGACCGCCGGCTCGACAACGGCAAGCAAGAGCGCCGGCGGGCGCACGACGGCCGGGGCTGCTTCGAAGACCGCGCCTTCGAAGACCGCGCCTTCGAAGACTGCGGCTGCGAAGACGCCGCGCAAGACGGTTGCCAAGACTGCGGCCAAGACAGCCACCGGGACGGCCTCCAAAACGGCGACCAGGACCGCCAGCAAAACTGCCGGGAAAACGGCTAGCAAGACCGCCGCCAAGTCCGCCGCCGGCAAGACTACCGCCAGGCCGGCCGTGAAAAAGACGGCTGCCAAGGCCCCGGCACGCAAGACCAGCTGATCGCCGGCGCCGCTGCCAGCCCGCCATGCAGTTGATCATCGCGGCCGTCGGCCACAAGATGCCCGCGTGGATAGAAAGCGGTTACCAGGAATACGCGAAGCGGATGCCGGCCGAGTGCCGTCTGGTGCTGAAAGAGATCAAGCCTGTCGAACGCTCTGGCGGCCGCAGTGCCGAAACCGTGATGGCGCAGGAACGCACGCGGATCGAGGCGGTGCTGCCCAAAGGCGGCCGTGTCGTCGCGCTCGATGAACACGGGCGCGACCTGACGACCCTGCAATTATCGCAACAGCTGACGCACTGGCAGCAGCAAGGCGGGGATGTTACATTCGTCATCGGCGGCGCAGACGGACTGGATGCCGGGCTCAAGCAGCAGGCCGACATGCTGATGCGGATTTCCAGCCTGACCCTGCCGCATGGCCTGGTGCGGGTGTTGCTGGCCGAGCAGCTGTATCGCGCCTGGTCGATCACCCGCAACCACCCGTATCACCGGCCCACGCTATGAGCGCCTGCCTTCTGCCGGGCGCACCGGAAAGCTCAGGATGATCGTCGCAGACCAGAAAATCTACCTCGCCTCGAAAAGCCCGCGCCGGCGCGAGCTGCTGCGCCAGATCGGCGTCGAATTCGAGATCCTGATGCTGCGCGAGGAACCCGGCCGCCACGGCGCCGTCTCCGAAGACCCTTTGCCTGGCGAAGCGCCGGTCGCCTACGTGCAGCGCATCGCGCGCGAAAAGGCCGAGCATGGCTGGAATGCGGTCATCTGGCGCCGCCTGCCGATGCGTCCGGTGCTGGCGGCGGACACGACCGTCACCGTCGATGGCAAGATCATGGGCAAGCCGGCCGATGCCAACGAAGCGATGGACATGCTGCGCTCGCTGGTCGGGCGCACCCATGAAGTACTGACGGCCGTGGCGGTGTTCGCCAATGACCAGCTCAGGGAGGCCATGAACCGATCCGAAGTCAGGTTCTCGGCCGTCAGCGAGCCGGCCTTGCGGGCCTATGTCGCCAGCGCAGAGCCTTATGACAAGGCGGGCGCCTACGGCGTGCAAGGTCACGCCGCGCAATTCATCGAGCACATCAGTGGCAGCTATACCGGCATCATGGGGCTGCCGCTCTTCGAAACAGCACAACTGCTCAACCAGGCGGGCATCAAGACCCTATGACCGAAGATCTGCTCGTCAATATCACCCCTCAGGAAACCCGCGTCGCACTGATACAGCAAGGCTCGGTGCAGGAACTGCACATCGAGCGCACGGCCTCGCGCGGGCGCACCGGTAACATTTACCTTGGCAAGGTGGCACGCGTGCTGCCGGGCATGCAATCGGCCTTCATCGACATCGGCCTCGAGCGCGCAGCCTTCCTGCATGTGGCCGATATCTGGGAAGCCCGCCAGCAGGCCGGTGGCGGCGTAGCGCCGACGCCGCTGCCTATCGAGAAGCTCTTGTTCGAAGGCCAGGCCGTCCTGGTGCAGGTGATCAAGGATCCGATCGGCACCAAGGGCGCGCGTCTGTCGACGCAGATCTCGATCGCCGGCCGCATGCTGGTCTACCTGCCGCAAGACCCGCACATCGGCATCTCGCAGCGCATTGAAAGCGAGGCCGAACGCGAAGCCTTGCGCACGAAATTGCAGCAGCTGGTGCCGGCCGATGAAAAAGGCGGCTACATCATCCGCACGATGGCCGAAGACGCCAGCGATGCCGACTTGGGGATGGACGTCGCCTACCTGCGCAAGACCTGGACCCATATCGTCCAGCAATCGAAGGCCGTGCCTGCGCCGGCCCTTCTTTATCAAGACCTGAGCCTGGCGCAGCGCGTGCTGCGGGATTTCGTCGGTGATGAGACCGCCTCGATACAGATCGACTCGCGCGAGAATTTCGCCAAGCTGACTGAGTTCGGCAACAGCTACACGCCATCGGTGCTGCCCAAGCTGGCGCACTACACGGGCGAACGGCCTTTGTTCGACCTGTACGGCGTCGAAGAAGAGATCGAGAAGGCGCTGGGCCGCCGCGTGGACCTGAAATCCGGCGGCTACCTGATCATCGAGCAGACCGAGGCGATGACGACGATTGATGTCAACACCGGCAGCTACGTCAACGGCCGCAATTTCGACGACACCATCTTCAAGACCAACCTCGAGGCAGCGCACGCCATCGTGCGCCAGCTGCGGCTGCGCAACCTGGGCGGCATCATCATCCTCGACTTCATCGACATGGAAAATGCCGAGCATCGCGCCGCGGTGCTGGCCGAGCTGCACAAGGCCCTGTCACGCGACCGCACCAAGGTCACGGTGTCGGATTTCTCGGCGCTCGGCCTGGTCGAGATGACACGCAAGCGCACCCGTGAATCGCTGGCCCATGTGCTGTGCGAGCCCTGCCCGGCCTGTCTGGGCAAGGGACAGGTCAAGACCGCGCGCACGATTGCCTACGAAATCCTGCGCGAGCTGCTGCGCGAGGCCAAGCAGTTCAACCCGCGCGAATTCCGCATCCTCGGGTCGCAGGTGGTGATCGACATGTTCCTCGAAGAAGAGTCGCAGCACCTGGCCATGCTGGGCGATTTCATCGGCAAACCGATCTCGCTGCAGGTCGAAACCAGCTTCCCTCAGGAGCAGTACGACATCATCCTGATGTAAATAAGAATAAAATTCGGAAGTAATGAATCCCGAAGTCATCATCACGAACCTTCACCGCCGCTATACCGGCGTCTCCGGCACCATCAATGCGCTGCTGCCGGTGCAGTCGCGCTCGCTGGCGGTGGGCTTTGTCGGCGAGCCGGTGCCCGGCGCCGCGCTGGCCCAGGCGCAGAACCCCGAGCGCTTCGAGCACCTGAGCCTGTGGCAGGCCATTGCCTTGTCTCGCAAGCCGCTGCCCGGCGGGCGCCGGCGCATCTGGCATGTGCGGCGTGACCCGGAGATGATGCTGGGGATCTTGCTGCGCGACGTCTTGCGCTTCCCGATCAAACTGGTCTTCACGTCGGCCGCCAAGCACCGCCATTCCTGGTTCCCGCGCTGGATGATCAGCAAGATGGATGGCGTCGTCGCCACCACTCCTGAAGCGGCTGCCTTCGTGCCGAATACCACCCGGGTCGTGTTCCATGGCGCGAGCCTGGAGCGCTTTGCACCGCCTTCCGACAAGCGCAGCGTGTGGGCACGCACCGGCCTGCCCGGCAAATATGGCGTCGGCGTGTTCGGCCGGATTCGCCCGACCAAGGGCACCGACCTCTATGTCGATGCCATGATCGCGGTGCTGCCGCGCTTCCCGGATTTCACCGCCATCATCACCGGCCTGTGCCGCCCCGAAGATGCAGCGTACAAGCAGGCGATGGTCGACAAGATCGCCGCTGCCGGCTTGACCGAGCGGCTGCTGTTCCTGGGCGACCTGCCGCTGGACGCCATCCCCGACTGGTACCAGAACGTCACCATCATGGTGGCCTGTCCGCGCTACGAGCCCTTTGGCATCACCCCGCTGGAAGCCATGGCCTCGGCTTGCGCCGTTGTGGCCAGTCGCACGGGGGCGTTCGAGCATATCGTTGACGCCGGCCAGACAGGACTGATGGTGCCAACCGGCGACGCCGCCGCCCTGGCACAGGCGCTGGAACAGCTGATGGCCGAGCCTGAGCGGGCGATTGCGATGGGCGAGCGGGGGCGCGTTCGCGTCTCGCAACAGTTCTCGATCGAGAAAGAAGCCGACGGCATCCAAGCCGTCTACCGACAGGTTCTGGCCTGAGGACGGCCTGATGGTGATGAACGATACGACTGCCGCGCCCATCACTTTGACCATCGGCATCCTCGCGATGAACGAGGAACAACGCATCGCCGACTGCGTGCGCAGTGCGGCATTTGCCGATCAGGTCATCGTCATCGACAGCGGCAGCAAGGACAGGACGGTCGAGATTGCGCGGTCGCTAGCTGCCGAGGTTCACGTTCATTCGGATTGGCAGGGGTTTGCGGTTCAGCGCAACCGCTTGCTGCAGCATGCGCGTGGCGACTACATTTTTTTCCTGGATGCCGATGAAGTGATCGCCCCGGGGCTGCAGCAAGAAATCCTGGCTGCGATAGCCAGTGGCAAAGATGCCATCTGGGAGATACGCTGGTGCGAAGTAGCCTTCGGCCGCGAACTGACCCATATGAAGAGTACTGGCGGTGTCAAACGCATGTTCCGGCGCGCCTCGTTGCTGGGCTTCGAGGGCATGGTCCATGAAACGCCAACGCTGGCACGTGCGGATATCCCGACTGCGACATTCGAGACCCGCCTGCTGCATTATTCGCGCACGTCCGTTTATGGCTGCCTGAAGAAGCTGGCGCAGTATGTCCAACTGGGCGCGGCCAAGCGCGCAAAGGCGGGCAAGCGCGGGGGCGTTGTGCGTGGCCTGGGCTCGGGCCTGGCCAGTTTCCTGAAGCTTTATGTCTTTGGCCGCGGCTTTCTGTATGGCGCCGAGGGCTTTCTTTTTTGCCTGTTCATCAGCCTCGAATGCTTTTTCCGATACGTGGCATTGAGCTATGACACCGAACACTTCGGCCAGACGGCCTCGCGAGGATAAGCGCACATGACAACAGCAGCGAATCGATACCTGACCGATAGCCCGGCCCTGCGGATAGATCATCTGGCCAAGCTGATGCTGGTCGCCAGCCTGTTCTTCATGCCGATCAGCACGGCGGCAACGAATGTCTTCATGGGACTGACGCTGATTTTTTGGCTACTGGCCGGCGGTTTCCGCGCGCGTTGGGACGCATTGAAAGGCAATTGGTTTGCCTACGCAACGTTGGGCTTGTTCTTGATGATGTGCATAGGCACGGTCCACTCGACCGGCAGCCGGGAAGACATCCTGTATCAGCTTCACAAATACGCCAAGCTGCTGTTCATGCTGCCGGCAATCACGCTGATGCAAGAGGACGTCTGGCGCAAGCGAGGCCTGGCAGCCTTTGGCGCGGCGATGCTGCTGACGCTGGTGCTGTCACTTGCCAGCGTGATCTTGACCGTGCCATTCATACGCGGCACGGCCGTTAGTTTTACTGAAAACCACATTGTGTTCCGCGATCACATCGCGCAGAACCTGATGATGTCGTTCTTTGCGCTCGTTTTAATGGCAAAAGGTCGATTCGAGACTACGGGTTCGAGCCGGCTGACTTTTTATGCGCTTGGTCTGCTGAGCATCATCGACATTCTGTTTTTCGTGCACGGCCGAACCGGCTATGTATCCTTGGCATTCAATGCGCTGGTGTTTGTTGTTTTGCTCAGCAATGCGCGAGAAAGAACCATTGCATTGCTTGCATTCGCGCTGATTGCAATTACGGCCGCCCAGTTCTCAGCCAACTTCAATACGCGGATAAATCTCGCAGTTACCGAATACAAGGAACAAGACGAAAAAAAGCTATCTTCAATTGGACAACGAGTCGAGTTTTTAAAAAAAGGCATCCAGTTGATAAAAGAGCGCCCCATCTTCGGCTTCGGGACTGGCTCCTATCACAAGGAGTTTTGTCGTGTCGCCGACACCCAGGAATGGTGCCTGGCAGGCGGCTTCCATCCGCACAATCAGTTCATTGCCTTCGGCGTACAGCTGGGCATCGCCGGCCTGCTTGCCTATCTGGCTTTCCTGGCCGTTTGTGTAAGACAAGCCCTCGCCCTACCCTCAGCCTCAAGAATCATGGCGGTCGGCCTGGTCGCGACTCTGGTGGCGGATTCGATTTTCCATGCGCCGCTGTTCCTGATTGCGGAAGCCGCTTTCTTCATGCTGCTGTTCCCACTGTTCATGGCCGAAAAGGGTGTCATGACCAAGGCCTGAAGTCGGCCCTGACTTATGGATACCTTGTCGAATTGGCGAACATGTCGAGTTTCAATCGGTAAAAAGCGCTCAGTTCACGCAGCCCCACCTGGAAATCCGGCTTGGCAAGGTTGGCGTTTGCGAGCGCCGGCCGAATGAAGTGGCGATCGAATGTCTCCATCACCACCTCCCGATTGTATCGATGCGTGTAACGATCCCATTGCCCAGCCCTGATAGTTGACGGGTCGAGCTCATCGATAATGGCGATCAACGAGGCTCTGTCTGAAAAATAAAAGCCCTTGTCGCCCAGCACATCATGGTGGTGCGTGTGCTTGTTGTGCAGATAGGTGATCACCGGCTTGTTTCGCACTGAAAACTCGCCGCAGGCCAATCCAAAAGACTCCCCCAGCCGCCGCGCATGCAGCATGGCGTCGCAGGTATTGATGAACCTGACCTTGTCGTTCAGGTCAGTCGAACCCGGCAGGAAGATCGCGTTGGGATGATCGACGAATTTTTCCGTGTTCATGAACAAGAAGCGCAAATCGGTTCGCGATGAAGCCATCGTGATCACAGCATCGCGGGCGCTTTGGATATCGAAATTGAACTTGCCGCCATAGGTGCCGATGACTTTCTCATGCACGCCTATGCCCAGTTCTGCGCGCAGGTCACCGCTGATATCGGGAAGCGCCACGATATGGGGAACGCAGGGAATGAGATCAGCCGAGCAGCGCCGGCTCAACCATTCGGAGATGAATGCATAAGAGGCCCCATGGGCCTGCATCGGATTGGTCGGGAACACGGCGTGCACCATGGTCGGCACACGTAAAGCCATGCGGCCATCCCGCTTGCCGGACTTGATCATGTACAGCAGGTCGACCCCATGACGGGCGAGCTGCTCATCCACCTCGGAAAACTGATCGTATCCGACCAGGTCGAAACGCTGCCGGAACTTCTCCAGCGCCTGAGGATGGTTGTTCTTGCTGTTTTTGTCATAAAAAACAACACTTTTATTCCCCAACTGCTGCTCGTTGCCAAGCGCGTAATCATAAAGCGCGATCTCGGTACCGGTGATCGATAGCTGATTGGAATGAAATGCAATTCTGAGAGACATGATTCCTGGAATTTACCTACAACCGGTAGCAAGCATGAGGCTTGTCGAAAGCCTGAGCGAACCAAGAGCGCACCGTGACGGGACCTATTCCACGCCTGATGGCATACAATTTCAATTGTAATTCAACTAATTCCGCGCAATGCCCATGACCGCTAATAGTCCCAAACTTCAAAAGCTGTCTGCCAAGCTGGAAAAATTCCGGTCAGACCCAAAACGCGTCTTGATCCGTCCCCTTCAGCAAATGATCGACAAGATCCGCGGATTCTCCTATGAGTTCGACAAAAATGGCGAACGAGATTTGCTGGAAAAACTCTCGAAACTTAAGCTTCAAATTGTTTTTGATGTAGGCAGCAACGTCGGCGACTGGACAATCACTGCGCTCAAATTTTTTCCGCAGGCTAAAGTTCACTGCTTCGAACTGTCCGCCAGAACTTTCGACACCTTGAGGAAAAATCTAGACGGCAAGGGCGTTGCCTTGAACAACCTGGGCCTTTCATCTGAATCAGGAACCATTGAATACAAAGACTATGGTGAAAACTCCACGGTCAACACGCTGCTGACAAATGCCACTTACCACGATCACCGGATCAAGCCGACAATCGTGTCCGGCAAAGTGGTTACCGGCTCAGAATACTGCCAACAACATCATGTCAACAAGATCGATTTTCTGAAGATTGATGTCGAAGGCGCCGAGCATTTGGTGTTAATGGGCTTCTCGTCATTACTGGCGAAGAAGGCAATCCGCGTGATTCAGTTTGAATACGGCTACACGAACGGCGACGCCAAATTTCTGATGCGCGATTTCTACGCGCTATTTGATCAGTACGGGTATGTCGTCGGCAGGGTTGAGCAAGGAGGGGTTCGCATTCAGCCGTGGAGCTACAGCCTCAATGATTTCAAGTCGGGCCCCAATTTTGTTGCCGTTCATCGTGATGATGCCGACGCAATTCAGGCGATTTCCAAGCGGCGCTAACTGACGAATTTTTTCTTCGTCAACGATACTGAAATTACGTT
>JACCDY010920682.1_pt1 | contig 13914 bp, 15 predicted proteins | sample 7446391 | NCBI WGS metagenome assembly JACCDY01 (sample SAMN15323451, study PRJNA562643) | freshwater metagenome | isolation source: river surface water | place: USA:Blue River Watershed | collected 2017-08-18 | reverse complement strand
CATTTTCTTTTGAACCCGACGGGTTCGCGGGGCACCGACGATGGCCACCGTCAAGGCAAGATCGATCAAGGCGGGGCATCGTTCAATCCCTTCCGAGATCATCACCATGCATTCATCTCCCGCTGCAGGTACTGCGGTACCCATTCCATTGCAACCGGTCGTTCAAGCACCCGTGCCAGTGCCTGCCCAACATCCGCCGGCACCGCCACAATTGCGCAACACTTTACCCGGCACGGACCCCCGCGGAACCAAGCGCGCCCGCGAGGAAGGCGATACGGATGACCGAGAGCCTTCCAGTGAGCCGGTCGTCAAGCAGGCGAGGGTCGAGCCCGCACCCCTACCAGAGAATCCGAAGCAGGCGCTGTTCGAGGCGATCGATGCGGGAGATACAGCGAAGTTCCGATCCTTGCTGACACAGTTTCCTTCGTTGCGGGACGCGACGGATTCACAAGCCATGGGTGAAACTCCGCTCTGCCGGGCGGCAAGGAAAGGCAAAATCGACATCGTGAATCTGCTGATCGAACTGGGTGCACCGGTCGATGCGAGAGCCTGTAACGGCGCTACACCACTGATGTTTGCTGCACAAGCCGGCCAGCTGGAGGTAATTGATCAGCTATGTCTTTCAGGTGCCGACCTGGAAGCAGTGAATCCCTCGATTGAATGTGCTAGTGCAATGTTTTTTGCTGCTGGTGCGGGGCAACTGGATGCCTGTAAGCGGCTTGCAAGCCGCAACGCAAATCTGACAGCGAAAAATGGACAAGGCGATACTTGTCTGATTTTGGCTGCTAGTGCAGGTCGTACGGCGGTAGTGAATTGGCTACTGGATCAGGGAGTAGCCATTGATGAGCCGAATATCTTCGGAAATACGGCGCTGATACGTGCGTGTATAGAGGGTCACCTTGAAGTGGTGCAACTGCTTGCGAGTCGCAACGCAAATCTGACGGTGAAAGATTGGTTTGGCGATACTTGTCTGAAGTGGGCTGCTAGTCAAGGTCGTACGGCGGTAGTCCATTGGCTACTGGCGAATGGTGCATCGCCCGATGATCCCGATCATAGTCAACATACGCCTCTTTACTATGCTGTCCAAGAAAAACACTGGCATATTGTGAGTTTATTGCTTGAATACGATGTCAATCTTCTTTTGAATTCGGATGACGGCACTATCCTCGGCGATGCTATTGCCCGAGGAGCTGCTCGTGACGGTCATTATCAGGTCTTGTTGCAGCTTTTTCGTAAAGACTTGAATAAATACCGGTCTTTTGATTACTCGGTTACTGCTGTACAAAAATCAGCGATCAGAGATTTGGCCAGTATATTTGAAGCCTCTCTGCAAGAAGAAGGATTGTTCCCTGTAGATTGGTTGTCGGATGCAAAAAAATCAGATCGTCGGGAATTTAGTCTTGGGTGTGCAAGTGATAGTGGCCGGAGGGATCTGCTCGCAAGGAAAAATACTTTGTTATCGCATGTGATCAATGAATTTCTGGAAATTGGTCTGGGTAATGAAGGTCTGACTTTGCTGTCTGTGGCGTTGTCTAGCGAAGGAAAGCAGATGTATATCGCGCAGCAGCAAAATATGGTTTTGTTTACACTGACCTCACTGAAAAATTCCTCCCAGCTGGGAAAGGTTTTCTCGGGCAAGCATTTGTCTGCAGCGCAGGAAGCGCATATCAATGCCGTGTTGGCGCATAAGCTTGACGCGATGATCCTGGCCTGTCAGGAATCTTTACCCCTTCAGCAAGCGGACTCTGCCGTTTACTTTAAAAAGCTGTGTCAACAATATCTTGATATTCAGGGGAATTTTCGTGCTGATGCTTTCAAGAAGGCTTTATGTAAACAATTCGGTTTTTATCAGATAAATGCGGATCGAATGTCTGTGCTTGCTCTTCAGGCGTGGACAGTTGCGCGGGGTAGGTCTCTGGACTTACCTTCGCTAGTTACTGCAGAACAAGCTGCCAAGCTTGGCGGACAACAAATCACAGATAGCTGGTTAGATGAATTGAAAAGGCAACTGGTCCGGTCGTCCAATGATCCCAATGCTGCTCCAGGCTTTCGCGAAGGTTTCGAGAGGCTGACAGGAGCCATCCAAAAACTGGAGCAGTCCGAGCAGCAACGGCGACCAACACAACAGCTACCAATACCACAGGCAGCGCAACAGATGCAGCAACAGCAACAGCAACAGCTACCTGAATTGCAAGACCGGTTGCATGCGCTATACGCGGATCTGATCTTCAATCAATGGCGCCAGATCAATGCTGTTTTTGGCGTGACTTTGCCGGAGTAAGCGGCGTTTGACAAAAGCGAGCTGAGTCAGTTGTGATGGCTCATATTCCGCAGCCCAGGTGAACTCAGGTGGAACGAGACAGTCTAGGCTTTGACGTCCAGCGTCACACCCACTTGCCCGAAGCGGGCGTCGAAGGTCTGCTGACGATACTGGCTTGACGGTTGATACGTTGAGTCGCGCGAGGTATCCAGCGTCGCCCGTTCCTGCGCGCGCTGGCTCGCCGCATCAAACGCTGGCGAAGGGCGCACCGGATCCGTGGTGCTGGTCGCCGGTCTGGTCGAGGGCGGCGGAGCGTAAGAGATCCGGTTGAATGCGGCGGCTGTGGTGGCTGATGCAGCAGTCTTGTCCATGAGGGGCAGAGAATCGTCGATAGCAAATGCCTAGAAGATTCTAGAACAAGTCTGCCCAGCGGCCTTGGTTTTCATTTTGATATCGCAAGCGCCGTCCGGCAAAAGTCTGTTGGTTTCGAGTCGATTATGCTCACTGATGCGTCCTCTCCGAACACCAGTGAAACGACTCCTTGCCATCCTCCTGATGCTGACCGCGCTGCCCGCCAGCGCGGAATGGCGACTGCTGATCGTCACCGCTGCGGAAGATACCTATTACGTTGACCCGGCGACCAAGACCCGCGGCAAAAAGCCGCGTGTGACGACATTGCTGAACGGTCGAAGCCGCGATACACGCATGTCCAACAAAGTGGTGTGGGAAGCCGATTGTGAAAAGCGGCGCGTACGTGCGTTGTCGCGTATCGGCTATGAGAAGCGCTACTTTCAGGGCAAGGTGCTATTCCACGACAAGTACCCCGGTGATCCGGTCTTCCCGCTGCCGAACTCGCCGACGGAGAAGCTGTTTGTTTACCTGTGCGGGTTCAAGCCTTGAGCATGTTTTCCGGGTTAGTGATCGGATGACAGAGATCGCTGGCGTAGTGAAAGGTGCTGGATCCCGGCCTGCGCCGGGATGACTGATCAAAAGCCAACCAGCCTCAATACGGTCATTCCGGCGCAGGTCGGAATCCAGTATCAAAAGCCAACCAGCCTCAATACGGTCATTCCGGCGCAGGCCGGAATCCAGTATCAAAAGCCAACCAGCCTCAACACGGTCATTCCGGCGCAGGCCGGAATCCAGTATCAAAAGCCAACCAGCCTCAACACGGTCATTCCGGCGCAGGCCGGAATCCAGTGTCTTTGATTTTTTGTAGACACTTCACTTCGGCTCATGCTGCTTCATGCATTCCTCAAAGCGCCTGTCCCTCAGACCCACCGGCCCGAAGCGAAGATTCGGGAATTTGAACAACCAGTCGATCTCCGCATACCAGGCGTCCAGCGCCGGCTTGTCGAGGTCGCGCTGGTTGGCGATCTGGCGTGCGTTGTCCTTGATCTGGTTTTTCGTGTAGCCCTTCTTGCGCTCATAGGCAAAGGCCTCGGCATTGGCCGCGACGGATTCACACATTCTGCGAATCTCGGCGTGGGCATCGGCGCGAGCAGGCAGGTGCGTCAGGGTCATCAGCAGGGCAAAGGTCAGCAGCAGGGCTCGCATGGCATCCTCGCAGGGTGGGTCGGCACACAATCAGACTCGTTATAATCGGCAGCGAGCAGCGTTTTCTTGAGTGCCACTAGCCCGGCTCGTTCCCGGCAAAATAACAATAACAAGGAGTATCTATGGCAGTCACCGAACCGGCATGGTTGGAAGTCGCGTTGAACGGCCCGTGGTCGAGGCAGCGCCAACCGGGCATTCCCGTTACCGCAGACGACATCGTCCATGAGGCGCTGGCCTGCGCGGACGAGGGCGCGTCCATCATTCATTTTCATGCGTACGATCCTGTCACGGGCAAGCAGCGCGATGACTACGATATCTACGCGCCCATCATTGAACGGATACGCGCGAAGGCCGATGTCATTTGCTATGGCACGCTGCCATTCACCGGGGACATGGATTCGCCGAACCCTCTCACGCCGGCGCAGCGGTACACCGCAGTGGATAAGTTGGTGCGTGCCGGACTGATTGAATGGTCAGTCGTGGACCCGGGATCGACCAATATCAGCCGCTACGAAGAGATCCCCTCAGGCAAAGAGGGTTTCATTTACTCCAATCCGGAAAGCCATGTTCGCCACGGCTTATCGCTCGCGCAGAATTACGGCATCACGCCATCCTATGCGATCTACGAGCCGGGTTTCATGCGGCTGGGCGCGGCGCTGCACCGCGCGTACCCCGGCGCGCCGATACCGGTGTTCCGGATGATGTTCTCGCAGCACCTCACGTTTGGTTTTCCGCCGCGAGAATGGGCGCTTGACGCTTATCTTTCTCTTCTGGCTGAAGAGTGCCCATCCGCGCCCTGGATGGTGGCAGGGCTCGGTGTCGAGATCGACGCATTGATTGAGCCCGCACTGGGGCGCGGCGGCCATGTGCGCGTGGGGCTCGAAGACGCGCCATTCGGGCATGCTGTGAGCAACATCGATCAGGTTCGCGGAGCGCGCAAAAAAATCGAGGCCTTGGGCCGCCCAGTGGCGACTGCGGGCGACATCCGGCAGCGCCTCGCGGGTGCGGTGCCGGGCTGATAAAATGGACGCCATGCGCAAACTGGTCTCCATTCTCCTGCTCTCGCTGATATCGCTGCAGACCTCCTGGGCGGCGGCGGCGGGCTATTGCCAGCATGAGCACGGCGTCTCAGCCACCCACTTCGGTCATCATGAGCACAAGCACGAGTCGCCCAAAGCAGTTCAGTCGGGCGTCACGTTTGCCGATGCCGATTGCAGCGTGTGTCAGGCCGGATTCCTCGCTGCGCTGATGATCCAGTCTGGCGCTGCGGTGGCGGTACTCGCCTTCATCGAGCCTGCCGACGCCATTGATCTGCGCCTTGCGGCCCCACCTCTCGATTTGCCTGAACGCCCCAACTGGTCCTGAGGCTCAGCTCTCTGGCCTGAGCAGACGCTTTCTGGCTTGCACGGCATCATGTCGCGCACCGTGAGCATCTCCTACGCTGAGCCCTGGCGGGCAGTTATCCGCACTGGCCATATCAGTTCAAACGGCAACTGGAGTGCAGCATGCACAAACCGACACATCCATTCAGATTTTTCAGCAAGCCTTCGCGGTCACTGACGTCGGCGTTGTTGGCGGCCAGCGTTTTCTCAGTACCGATGTCTGCGGCGCTGGCACAGACGGCGGTCAGCTTGTCCGCCATCGATCAGCCCTACCTGGAGCCGGCCACATCGCTGACACTGGATGCAGCGATCCGACTGGCGCTCGAGCACAGTCCCACGGTGGCAGCGGCGCGTCGCGAGATCGAGGCGACCGAGGGTCAAATTCTGCAGGGTTCCTTGCGGCCGAATCCCGATGTTGCGTACGTCGCGGAAGACATGCGCCATGCGTCGCGCAGCAGTACCGCGCAATTCGACATCCCGGTAGAAACCGCGGGCAAGCGCGAGGCACGCATTGAAGCAGCACAACGAGGCCGCAGTGTGGCGCTCTCGGACCTTGGCAGTACTCAGCTGCGTTTGCGTGCGGCGGTCACCGCCGCGTTCTTTGATGTACTCGCCGCGCAGGAGCTCACAGCCCTGGCCAAGCAGACGGTACTGCTTGCGCAGCGAGCGACGGATATCGCCACCAAGCGGGTCACTGCGGGCAAGGTGTCGCCCGTCGAAGAAACCCGCGCCCGCGTTGCCGAGGCCGGCGTTCGTGTATCGCTGCTGCAGGCCGAGAGCCAGCTGAGGAATGCGCGGCATCGTCTGTCCGGGCTGTGGGGTAATCCGGAGCCACGTTTTGTCGAGGTGTCTGGTGAACTGGACCGGCTGATGGCCTCGCCCGATCTCGACGCGGTGCAGCGGCGATTGGCAGTGTCCCCCTTGCTCGAGCGTGCACAGCGTGAGCTGGAGCGCCGGCGCTCGCTGGTGGGCCTTGAGCAGAGACGCGCGGTGCCGGACTTCAGTGTCAGCGTCGGCATGAAACGGCAGGAGACCCTCAGTGGTGATCAGGTGCTGCTCGGCGTCAAAGTACCGCTGCCACTGTTTAATCGTAATCAGGGCAATCTGCTCGAGGCGCTGCGTCGCGAGGACAAGGCTCGCGAGGAATTGCGCGCCGTGCGCGTCAGCCTCTCCAGCGAAGCGCTGCAAGCACTCGAGCGTGTCAGTGCGCGGCGCGACGAGGTGGAGCTACTGCGCCGGGATCTGGTGCCTGGTGCCCAGTCTGCGTATGAAGCGGCGACCATCGGCTTTGAAAACGGGAAGTTCAGCTTCCTTGAGGTGCTCGATGCGCAGCGTACCTATTTCAGTGCCAAATCGCAGTACCTGTCGGCGTTGGCGGCATTTCATCGTGCACAGACGGAACTAGAAAGTCTGTTGGGACAGGCCAGTGCCGACCCTGCGACTTCATCATCGAGAGAATAAACATGACATTCAATGATCCGGGACTCGGAAGCGGCAAGGGCATCAGCAAGGGCATAAGCAAGGGTCAGTGGCTGGCCATCGTGGTGATTATCTTGGTGGGTGCGCTGTTGGCAGCGCTGATACTGCTGTCGGACAAGGGTTCCGACAACAATCCCTTCGATGATGACGGCCCTGGTGGCGCACAGAAATCGGCCGAGCCGGCGCAGCGCGAGCAGCCTAAAGTAGTCATGGACGATGAGCAGATCAAGGCGGCAGCGATAGAAATGGGTGCCGCCGGCCCGGCGCGTATTGCGACGGTGCTGCAATTCCCTGGCGAGATCCAGCTCAATGACGACCGCACCGTGCATGTCGTGCCCCGCGTGCCAGGTGTAGCAGAGTCCGTGCTCGTGTCCACAGGGCAGATCGTGAAGAAAGGTCAATTGCTCGCCGTGCTTTCCAGCCAGATGATCTCCGAGCAGCGCTCGGCGCTGAGAGCGGCAGAGCGCAGACTGGAACATGCGCAGTCGATTTTCACACGCGAGAAGCGTCTGTGGGAACAAAAGATCAGTGCAGAGCAAGACTATCTTCAGGCGCAGCATTCGGTACAAGAGGCGGAGCTCGAACTGGAGAACGCACGGCAGAAACTCGCCGCAGTAGGGGCAAACACGGGCGAGCGCGGACTGAATCGTTTCGAGCTGCGCGCGCCCTATGACGGTCTGGTGGTTGAGCGTAATCTGAGCATCGGCGAATCCGTCAAAGAGGATGCGCCGATCTTCACTATCTCGGATCTGTCGACCGTCTGGGCTGAGGTGCACATACCGGCCAAGGATTTGCCCTATGTACGCGTCGGAGGTCAGCTGACCGTACGCGCCACCGCGTTCGAGGCCAAGGCAACCGGATCGGTGGCCTTTGTCGGAGCGCTGGTGGGCGAGCAAACACGCATGGCCAAGGCGCGCATCCTGCTTGCGAATCCCAAAGGTGCGTGGCGTCCTGGGCTGTTTGTGACCGTGGAGGTGAACGCTTCCGATGTGCAGGTCCCCGTCGCTGTCGATAGCGAGGCTATTCAAACGCTGGGAACGCAGCCTGTCGTCTTCATTCGCAATGAGAACAGCTTCGTTCCGCGCGCGGTGAAGCTCGGCATCACTGACGGTCGGAGCATTGAAGTGACCGAGGGCCTGCCGCCCGGCACTCGTTATGCCGGCAAGGGCAGTTACATCCTGAAGTCCGAGCTGTCCAAGCTCGCTTCCGAAGACGGCTACTGAGCGAGGCGAACTGATCATGTTCGAGAGACTGATACGCTTTTCCATCGCGCAGCGGCTGCTGATCTTGCTCGGTGCCGTGGGCGTGGCGATGGCGGGGATCTACAGCTACCAGCGCCTGCCCATCGATGCCGTGCCCGACATCACGAATGTGCAGGTACAGATCAATACGCAGGCACCCGGCTATTCGCCGCTGGAGGCCGAGCAGCGCGTGACCTTTCCAATCGAAACTGTGATGGCGGGTTTGCCCAACTTGCAGCAGACGCGCTCGCTCTCGCGCTATGGCCTCTCGCAGGTGACGGTGATCTTTGAAGAAGGCACCGATATTTTTTTCGCGCGCCAGCTGGTCAATGAGCGTATCTCTCAGGCGCGCGACAAGCTGCCGCCTGGGCTGACGCCGGAGATGGGACCGATCGCGACGGGCCTGGGCGAGATCTATCTGTGGACTGTGGAAGCCGACAAAGAGGCACGCAAGCCAGATGGCAGCAGCTACACCGATACGGAGCTGCGCGAGATACAAGACTGGGTGATCAAGCCACAATTGCGTAATGTGCCCGGTGTCACCGAGATCAATTCCATCGGTGGTTTCGTCAAGGAGTATCACATCTTGCCGAATCCCGAGCGGCTCGCCTCGCTCGGTGTCTCGCTATCCGATCTGGTTACTGCTGTCGATCGCAACAATCACAACACAGGTGCGGGCTATATCGAAAAACGCGGTGAACAATATCTGGTGCGTGCTCCCGGTCAGCTGCGCACGCTGGACGATCTGCGCGATGTCGTGATCAAGAACGTCAATGGCGTGCCGGTGCGGGTGCGCGATGTGGGTGAGGTTGCCATTGGGCGCGAGCTGCGCACCGGTGCGGCCACTGAAGATGGCCGCGAAGTGGTGCTCGGGACCGTGTTCATGCTCATGGGGCAGAACAGCCGCGTGGTGTCGCAGGCGGTCGACCGCAAGATGGCCGAGATCAATCGCAACCTGCCCAAGGGCGTGCATGTCATCACCGTGTATGACCGCACCAACTTGGTCGACAAAGCGATACGCACGGTACGCAATAACCTGATCGAGGGCGCGATTCTGGTGATCGTCGTCCTCTTTGTTTTTCTGGGTAATCTGCGCGCGGCGATCATCACGGCGGCGGTAATCCCACTGTCGATGCTGTTTACCTTCACTGGGATGGTCCAGTATCAGGTCAGTGCAAACCTGATGAGTCTGGGTGCGCTGGACTTTGGCATCATTGTCGATGGCGCGGTGGTGATCGTGGAGAATTGCATACGACGACTGGCGCATGCGCAGCAGAAGCTAGGCAGGCCGCTGACGCGTGAGGAGCGATTCGCCGAGGTGTTCGAGGCGGCGCAGGAGTCACGCCGCCCGCTGCTGTTCGGTCAGTTCATCATTATGGTGGTCTACCTGCCGATCTTTGCCTTGTCTGGTGTCGAGGGCAAGATGTTCCATCCCATGGCCTTCACCGTTGTCGCCGCACTGATCGGAGCGATCATTTTGTCGGTGACCTTCGTGCCCGCTGCCGTGGCCATGTTTGTCACGGGTCGCGTGCAAGAGAAAGAGAACTTCCTGATGGCCGCTGCGCGCCGCTGGTACGGCCCGATCTATGACAAGGCCATGACAGCAAAACCTGTTGTGCTGAGCTTCTCCGCGGTGTCGGTGGTACTCAGCATCTTGCTGATGACGCGCATGGGCAGCGAGTTCGTGCCCAACCTGAATGAGGGCGATCTCGCATTTCAGACCATACGCGCGCCGGGCGTGAGTCTGTCACAGGCGGTCGAGATGCAAAAGCATATCGAGCGCACACTGAAACAGAAATTCCTCGAGATCGAGCGCGTGTTCACCCGTATTGGTACGGCAGAGATTGCCACCGATCCAATGCCACCCAGCCTGTCGGATGGCTACATCATGCTCAAGCCCGTTGAGCAATGGCCGAACCCATCAAAGAGCCGCGATCAGCTGCTGCAAGAAATCAGCGCAACGGTGTGGAAGATTCCAGGCAATAACTATGATTTCTCCCAGCCGATTCAGCTACGCTTCAATGAGCTGATCTCGGGTGTGCGTAGCGATGTCGCAGTCAAGATCTTTGGCGATGACATGGATACGCTTCACCGGCTGGCCGAAGATGCGGCGGCGGTACTGCGACAGGTACCGGGCTCGTCTGAGGTGAAGGTTGAACAGACCACCGGGCTGCCCGTGCTGACCGTGCGGGTTGATCGGCAGAAGGCCGCGCGCTACGGGCTTAATGTGACCGAAGTTCAGGACGTGGTGGCCGCAGCGGTCGGTGGTGCAACCGCTGGTACGCTGTTCGAGGGTGATCGTCGGTTTGAGATCATCGTGCGCCTGCCCGAGAGTTTGCGCACCGATCTTGAAGCGATCAAGCGTTTGCCCGTCACCTTACCCGTGGCGGACAGCCAGAACCGTCGCGGCTTCATACAGCTGTCCGAGATCGCGACACTGGAACTGGCGCCCGGACCAAACCAGATCAGCCGCGAGAACGGGAAGCGGCGTGTCGTCGTCACTTCCAATGTACGCGGCCGGGATATCGGTTCCTTCGTCGGCGAGGCCGAACAGGCCTTGCAGAAGGTTCAGCTGCCTACCGGTTACTGGACACTCTGGGGTGGCGCGTTCGAGAACTTGCAATCGGCCACCGAGCGCCTGAAGCTGGTCGTGCCTGTGGCCTTGTTCATGGTGTTTGTGCTGCTGTTTGCAATGTTCGGCAATATTCGCGATGGGATGCTAGTGTTCACCGGCATTCCGTTTGCGCTGACGGGCGGGGTGCTGGCGCTCTGGTTGCGTGACATTCCGTTTTCCATTTCGGCCTCGGTGGGTTTTATCGCCCTCTCGGGGGTTGCCGTGCTCAACGGGCTGGTGCTGATCTCTTTCATTCGTAGCCTGGAGGAGCAGCGGCTGTCGCTCGACGATGCGATTCGCGAGGGCACGATGACGCGTTTGCGTCCTGTGCTGATGACGGCGCTGGTCGCGTCGCTGGGTTTCTTGCCGATGGCGATTGCCACTGGCACCGGCGCGGAGGTGCAGCGACCGCTGGCCACGGTGGTCATCGGCGGCATACTCTCATCGACGGTACTGACTTTGCTGGTCTTGCCGATGCTCTATCAGATGGTGCATCGGGGGCGTCTGGCTGCCGCTTGAGCGATGCGTATCCGCAGCGGGGAGGTGATGATGAATCGATTGGGGGCTGTTGTGCTCGCGCTCATTCTCTGCGCTTGCTCAGTCGATCCGATGGAAGCCTGCATGAAGCAGGGATTGGAGAGAAAGCTGCCCGCCGATGGCGGCGATCGCGGCGCCTATATCAAGGCGCGCGAGCAGGTGAGAATGGAGTGCGAGCGGAAGCTGAAGTAAGACGGACTAGAACAGTAATCTCACGGTCAGCGCATACAGATCGCTATTCTTGTCATGCCTGAGGTAGCCGCCGAGCGCGTAGATATCGCTGATCTTGTACTGAAGGTTCAGTAGGTAGCCGAAATTTCCTTCCACGACCAAGCCCTCCGCGCTGCCTTGCAGCGTCTCGGTCAAGCGCGATTTCACTCCAACGGTGACGGGAAATATCCGGTCGCTGGTGTTGGTCACTTGTTCGATCCGTGATTTTCCGTTGACGACACCCACTGTCGCGATCAGGTCCGTGTCGGTCTTGAGCGCCTGGCGATAGCCGACGCTGATTTGCGTGTGTTTGTAATCCCAGTCAGTGTTGAATTCGTTACCACGGAATGTCCATTTCTCTGCCGAGGTGTCGAGGTAGGCGCCCTGCACAAAAAAGTTTTCATGCACCAGCTTGCTGCCTTCGATCGTCACACCCATCAGGCTGCCGCGCAGGGTAGTCGTCTGGCGAACTTGCGCATAGCCGATACCCACGTAGTCATAGCTCAATCCATTTCCCCGCACGTCATTGGCAAGGGCAAGCGCCGGCAGGAAGCAGCCAACGGTGAAAAGCGTTTTGGTCATTTTCATCGTTTTCATTTTATTTATGCTTTGTCTCGGATCTGGCATCAAAATCGAAAAAAATTTGAGTGAACCAATACTGAATCAGCTCAAATAACGCGGCCAGATACTAGCACAGTTACCTACTTGGAAATTTACACCTGAAAAATTAAAGTTCACGAGTTATTCTGTTTATCATCAATTGGTTAATTATTATTATTGACTCGTTAACAAACGAGCCGAACCGAATGATGAAAACGACCCATGCAATCCTGACCGCTGCAGCCCTGGTTCTCTCAGCCTGCGCTTCGCCACCGCCGCCGCCGCCCGCGCCAAAAATGCCCGACAACTATGTTGGCGATGTGAGGAATGGTCTGAAGCATGGCGAGGGCGTGTACTCCTTCCCGAGCGGTAGTCGTTACGAAGGCCAGTTTTTTGACGATGTGAAGAATGGTCAGGGCGCGCTGAGCTTCGCCAATGGAGAGAAATACCGCGGCGAATTCACTCAGGGCAGGATCACCGGTCACGGTACCCATGCTTACCGTAACGGCGATGTCTACGTGGGTGAGTTCAACGACAGTGCCAAGCACGGACAGGGTGAGTATCGTTTCGCCACCGGCGAAAAATATGTGGGTGAGTATACGAAGGACAAGATCACCGGCAAAGGTGTCTGGCTATACCGAAATGGCGATCGCTATGAGGGCGAGTTTGCGCAAGGCGCACGGCAGGGGCAGGGTACCTACAGCTTCCGCAGTGGTGAACGCTACGAGGGCAGTTTTGCAAACAATCATTTCCATGGCCAAGGCACGTATGAATTTGCCGATGGTCGCGTCTACAGCGGCGACTTCACCCGCGACCAGATTACTGGCAAAGGAACGATGGCGTACCCTAACGGTGAAAAATACGAAGGTGAGTTTGTGAATGGCCGTTATCACGGCCGAGGCACGTTCAGTTTTGCTCAGGATCGTGTGCCGCTGGAGGGGCTGTGGGAAGATGGCCGCTTCATTCAGTATGACCGGGCAGACTGGCGCTAGGCGTATTCTGTTCAGATCGCCCGGCAATCAGACGGTCTGTTGCTGATCCACCTCCTGCTTGAGCGTCACCAGCAAATCCCTCAATTCATTCAGCGTGCGCGTCTCGATCAGCGAATTCTCTGACAGGGGCGCGTAGGTGCGCGCGCGGGACAGGTAGAGGATCAGCTCATTGAATACCTCGGTCATCGCCAGAATTTCCTTACTCTCGATGTAAGCGTCGGTGGTGATATCCACCAGCGAGTTGGAGAAGCTGATGTATTCCGTCAGGGATTTGGAGGCCATCAGCAGCAGCATCGCGATCTCTTGCGAGCTCATCTCATTCGCCGGCTTGGACAAGGCCCTCAGGCTAGCATTCAGGGCTTTGGCGGTTCTCTCCAGACTCAATTCAATCTCCTCGTTTGCGCAGTCAGATGCGATGTTAATCCGTCGCCTCGGTATCTCTGATTATCTACTCAAAATATTATTACCAAATAAATAATGTAAATTCCATTTCGGAATTTTTTTATTGAATTGCTGATATAGTTTGCGGGCTTTTTCGGGGAAGACGCGTTACTTAATAAATTCAATAAACCGGTTTTCGGGAGACTACCGATGTCCAGAAAAATCGCCAGCAGGATTTGTATTACTTTATTGGCAAGTCTGATGGCTCTGGCAGGATGCGCCTCAAACCAGCACTCGCACTCGGCCCCAGCACCCGTGCAGTCGGCCGCACCGGCCGTGCCGGTCTCGCCGGTCACTCCGCCCAAGGTCGTGCCCCCTTCACTGGTCAGCAATGTGCCGCCAATGGCTAATGAGACCAGCGTCGTGTTGTCCATCACCGTCAAGGCCGATGGCACCGTGGGCGCGGTCGGTATCATCGACTCCAGCGGCTATACCGATCTCGACACGGCAGCTGCGGAGTCGGTAAAGCGATTCAAGTTTGCTCCCGCGACCGCGAATGGCAAGCCTATCGATTATGTGCTGCATCAGACGGTGAGCTACAAGCTGGGGCAATAACACGCCACTGCACGGCGCACGCAAAGATAAAAAGGGTTCCCGTCGT
>JACCDY010432153.1_pt1 | contig 13917 bp, 12 predicted proteins | sample 7446391 | NCBI WGS metagenome assembly JACCDY01 (sample SAMN15323451, study PRJNA562643) | freshwater metagenome | isolation source: river surface water | place: USA:Blue River Watershed | collected 2017-08-18 | reverse complement strand
GCCCTCATGCTCTCTTCAGGGCGGGTTTTGACTAAACGGCAACTAGAAGATCCGTTATATAGTTGGGGTCATGAGGTTGAGAGTAACGCTATAGAAGTTCATATTCATAACTTACGCAAAAAGATTGGCGCTAGCCACATTGAAACTATTCGTGGTGTTGGTTATCAATTTAAGGACTAATGTGAGTACCAGTACATTCTCGTTAAAAAATCGCTTGTTAACCATGACTATTGGATGCGTCACCTTTATTTGGGTAGCGGCATCTCTAATGGTTTGGTTCGATGCTAGAGAAGAGCTTGAAGAGTTGTTTGGAAAGATTATTGAAAAAAATATTTCAATTAACAAAATTACGCATGAAAAAAATGAGATATTGGTTGACTTGTTGTGGGGGTTGATTTGGCCCTTAATTGTTGGGTTGCCAATATTGACTGTCATTATTTATGGTGTTGTTTACTGGTCTAGCTCAACAATCACTAAGCTTCAAAGAGCTATTAACGAGAGGGGTCCGAATTCTTTAGAGCAGATTCAAGTATCCGGCTTGCCCAAAGAGATTAGTCCGCTACTGAATGAATTAAATGGTTTGCTTTCCAAAGTTAAAAAATCTGTAGAGCATGAAAAGAGATTTACAGCCGATGCGGCTCACGAGCTTAGAACACCTTTGGCGGCAATAAAAGCTCAGGCGGAAGTGATAAGGTTAGAAAAGGTGTTAGATCCTTCAGCCTTCGATAATTTGATTGAAAGTTGCGATAGGGCAAGTCGTCTAATTGAGCAACTATTGGCTCTGTCCAGAGTCGAAACATCAGTCAATACTTTTGAAAAAGATGATGTAAATATCTCCGAGTTTGTTGCGCAACAAATTGCTTATGCTTACCCTCGGATCGAGGAAAAGTCTCAAGTAATTGAGTTCAATGAGTTGGGGCAATATCAAGTTAAGGTCAACAAGATTCTGTTAGAAATTTTGTTTAGGAATTTGTTAGACAACGCGGTTCGATATTCGCCTCAAAAGGGAAAAATTATTGTTTCGGCAAGCGAGAGGGATGGACATGTTTACTTGTCGATTGAGGACAGTGGTGCAGGGTTAACGCAGGATCAAATTAATAAATTAGGGGTTAGATTCCAACGATTGGGGCAGGTTGACTCATATGGCAGTGGTTTGGGGTGGTCAATCATCAAGAAAATCACTCTTGTTGAGAACTTGAGAATTAATGTTTCCAGGGGAAATTATTTGTCAGGCTTGCTTGTCTTAGTAGAGTTTCCTTAAGCTAATTTTCAAAAATAAATTAAAAATATCTGCTTATTGTTTGTAATGGACAAACTTAAGAGTTAGATTACATATGACCGACATTTTCTAAAGTTAATCTTTTGTTAATATGTGGGCGGTATAGTCCACTCATGTTTTTATCTCGCAGAAATTCTGAAACCAAATCCTTCATGGGGGTTTTCCCATGGAAGGTGACCCCCGAGCTACTCGCATTTCTTTTAAGTATTTATTTTTCATTCTTTTTGAATGACATTCTTTGGAATGATTTACTTAAAACGCAAACTGGATCAGCGGCTGCCCGTTGGAGTTTCTTTTGGGCTGTGTATATAGCAGTAACCTCCCTACAGTTTCTGGTGATTAATGTACTTTTATGGGGCAGATTGAGTAAATGGTTGGCGATGGTGTTGTTAATAGCCACAGTCATGGCAGATTACTTTGCTGAAACATATGGTGTTCATTTTGATACCACCATGTTAAGAAATATCTTCACAACCAATCCCGCCGAAGCTCAAGAATTATTAACGGGATCTTTATTACTCCATTTCCTTCAGTATGCCAGCATCCCTTTGTTGGCTATTTACTTTTTAAAAATTAAAGAAAATTCAATTTTTAAAACATTGACTAAAAAATTATTGATCACCTTAATTCTCTTGGCGATTGCTTTGGGTGCCTTGATGTCACAAATGAAGAATTTTTCTTCAACAATGAGGAATCATAAAGAAATTAGGCATTTGGTACTTCCCACAAGCTTTTTATTCTCATCCGCCAAAATTGCATTTCATAGCACGTCTGCAGTGAATAAAAAGATTGAACCGATTGGGGTGGATGCTTTTAGATCGAATGTCTCGGTGACGCAGAAACCAGAAATTTTAGTGGTGGTAGTAGGTGAGACTGTTCGGGCAGCTAATTGGGGCTTATCCGGCTATGACCGAGAAACAACGCCAAGACTAAAAGAACAGCCGGTTCATAATTTTCCATATGCCACTAGTTGCGGAACAAATACAGACACATCAGTTCCTTGTTTATTCTCTAAAGAGGGGAAGCATAGTTATGATGAAAAGAAGATTAGATCCAGTGAGTCATTGCTTCATATAGTTAATCGTGTTGGCTTTGGTGTTACTTGGATCGATAACCAATCGGGCTGTAAGGGAGTATGTGCCGGGTTGAATTTTGTTGATGCTAAAGCCCATGCTGATCCTAAGCATTGTTTTGATGGAGGTTGTTTTGACGAAGCGCTCGTTGATAACTTGGAGTGGCAAATTCAACATTCAGCCGGTAATCAAGTGATTGTCTTGCACCAACTGGGTAATCATGGACCTGCCTATCATGCACGCTATCCCAAGGAATTTGAGATCTTCAAACCAGCATGTAACACATCTGATTTGTCAAAATGTACGCAGCAAGAAATCATCAATGCCTATGACAACAGCATTCGTTACACCGATACTGTGCTTGCTAAAACCATTGATCTATTGAAAAAGCACAAAGATAAATCAACCTCTTTAATTTATATGTCTGATCACGGTGAGTCTCTTGGCGAGAATGGTATCTATCTCCACGGATTGCCTTATTCAATTGCACCAAAGCAGCAAACACAGGTTCCTTTCTTTGTGTGGTTGTCTGATAACTTTAAGAAAGATCATCCTCGCTTAGAGGATTGTTTAGTAACTCAAAGTAAGCAGCCCGCCCATCATGACAACTTATTTCATACTGTTTTAGGCATGTTTGGTATCAAGACTAGCGTTTATGAGAAAAGTTTTGATTTAACTGAGAAATGCCATGGCTAAAAAATCCTGGCTAGTACAACAAATAACAATTCTTGCTTTAGCTGCTATTGCTTTATTGCTTATTTTTGAAATAAGTCATTTAGATATTTGGATTAGCAATTTTTTTTACAGTGCTGAAACAAAAACCTTTCAGTTAAGGAATCATCCTTTTCTAACCCAAGTCATGCACCATGGACTGAAGAGTTCGATGTATGTTTTAGGCGTGGGATCCATCTTGGTTGGATTTATGCTCCTTAAGCAAGGGCGTACTCTATTTCGAGGAAAGCATCTAGCAGTTGGTTCTCTAGGAGTTATTTTTATACCTGCCTTAGTGGCACTTTTAAAGCACTTAACTAATAAGCATTGTCCTTGGAGTCTTGATATCTATGGTGGTCAGATCCCTTATGCGGGTCTTTTTGAGACCTACGCAAGTGGTTTTGGGTCTGGGCAATGCTTTCCTGCAGGACATGCAGCAGGCGGGTTTATGTGGTTTGCCTGGTCGATAGCGTTGATGTCGATATATCCAAAATTGGCAAAAGTGATTTTCTATTTTGCGATTGTGATGGGGTTTGCTTTGGGTATTTCTAGGATGATGCAAGGAGCTCACTTTTTGTCACATGTTTTATGGACTGCTTGGTTTGCTTGGCTGATCAGTTTGTGTTTAGCGGTTATATTTAAGCTTATTCCAGATATTCAATCATCAAATCGTCTGTTTTATGCTTAATCAATTAAGTCATCTTTTTCGTCGCCGTATCCTCAATACTCTAAAGTTTTCTTGGGATGGTTTGCTTTCAGCTTGGAAATCTGAAGAAGCTATTCGTATTGAGTTGTTGCTACTTCCTTTGGTGATTGCTGGCGCTTATTACTTAGGGTCAACAAAAGTGGAGCAGATTTTGATGGTGTCTAGCGCTTTGCTGATCATCATTGTTGAGCTGCTCAATACAGCAATTGAAAAGACGATTGATCGAATTTCTGCTGAACAGCATCCACTCTCAAAGACAGTAAAAGATGTTGGTAGTGCTGCCGTTTTATTGGCGATTATTAATTTTCTAATTATTTGGGCTTTGATTATTTTTTAAATTCTACTTTTTTAATCCAATTAAGCATTGTTCTAAGTGAGTGTCCTTGACCATAGTTATCCGCAATATCGTTTGATCCATGTCCCTGAATTGCATCTCTAATGTCTTTAGGGCATCCAATTTCTCTCAGTCTGTCTTTCATTGTATGACGGAAATCATGACTCTTTAACCCCCATTTTTTTAATTGAGCATTAACGGCTGCTGAGGCTGCAGTACCTCCGTTTTTTTTAGCGTAATTGTTAAAAATTCCTTGATTAGTTCTAGGTAATGCTAGAGCAGCTTTTAAGGCTTCAAGAGCGAGCCCACTAACTGGAACTCTTCGCTCACTTACATTGTTTTTTAATGATCGCCAAGGTTTATCTCTAAAGTAGATATAAGGTATTTCTTCATTAAGAAAGATGTCATCTAAACCAAGTCCAGATATCTCGCTGATTCGAGTTCCTAACTCCATTTGCAAGATAATGATCATTGCTACGGCAGAATTCTTTTTAGCTATAAAAGTAGTAACTATTTCTCTTAATTGTTGTGGTGTAGCCACCTTACCATCTTCCTTATCATTACCTTCATTTTGAATTGTGATTGATTTGAAGGGGTCTGCTTTAGAAATTTCAAGTTCCGTTATAGCTTTTCTTGTTACTGCTCTGAGTGTGTTTAGCGTCCGCCTAATTGATCCAGTTTTAAATCCATCAAGAGTTAGGTAGTCAACTAGCTGCCTGGTGTGTGCTCTAGAGAGACTATTGATCTCAATATCACCCACCAACTTGATTAGCATGTTCCAGTCACGAGAAGTCTTCCGGATAAATATTTCTTCATTGCCTCTCTTATGTGTCTTGAGGTAAATTTTCAAGACGTCCGATAATCTTGTTACGTTGGGGAGTGCCATTAATTGCCAAGCGGCAGTTTGGGTGGGTGTGAGATATTCACTCGGATCTGCATTTTGGTAAGTTATTTCATCACCATTAGCGTATTTTTCTCGCGCTGGGTCCACTTCCAGATCAATAAAGTGCTCCAGATTCATCTCATATTTTTCAGCCAGAATTCTTCCTGCTATTTTGATGTCCTCTGGTGTGAGAGGGTTCCCATCTCTTATTACTTTAAATTCTGATTTATATCTTCGTGAAGCATTTTCTGCTAGTTTTAATGCTTTTGTGGGGTTGGATGTTTTCAGGCTAAACCGAATGAAGTTTTTACCGTATGCCCCAATGAGATCCGTTGGGACCCTTAAGTAGAACTGATAAATTCCATTCCGCAATATGAGGTGTTGAACTTTCATTTGAATGGCTGAACCAACTGTGAAAAGCATGAGTCTACTCCAGTGAATATGCTTGTATCACAATTTGTATCACGCTAGTGGGTGATATGGGTATTCAAGTAATTGATTTTATTGAATTAATATCAATTAATTGGTCCCGCCAACAGGAATCGAACCTGTGTCTACCGCTTAGGAGGCAGTTGTACTATCCACTGTACTATGGCGAGATCTGAAATAGGTCGCTAGCTTACCATCCACAAAGAGTTAACACTGTATTTGCGATGGTAACCATTAAATCTGGCTTCAAATAAGCTAAAAAGACCAATACCAAAGCAATTGCTGCCAGAGTCTTAATGAGGATATGAGGTCGCAGTATGTTCATCATGATTCATTTAGATAATTAGGCTTTTGCCAAAGCAGCATTTCTATCAATGGCATCCTCTTTGATTGGTAAATTAACTAGCGCCGCAAGAATACCCAACGCTATGGCAATGATCCAAACAATGTTGTAGGAACCTGTTTTATCAAATAAAACGCCTCCCAAATAGGCACCCATGAAGCTGCCAATTTGATGAGAGAAGAATGCAAAACCAGATAGCATCGATAAGTACTTAACGCCAAAAATTTGAGCCACAATCCCATTAGTAAGAGGGACTGTGGATAGCCACAAAATGCCCATGAGTGCAGCAAATAAATAAGTTGTTAATGGCGATAGAGGTAGCAATAAGAAGGCACCAATCACAATCGATCTTGAGCCATATATGAAGGCAAGTATGTAGTGCTTAGGCACTTTTTGCCCAAGGACACCTGCATAGTAGGTGCCCAAGACATTAAATAGACCTACTAGTGCTAATGCCAATGTCGCGACCTGAGGGTGACCAACATCAGGATAGGTGGCAGACATGTCTTTGAGATAGGGAGCTAAGTGAACGCCAATGAAAACCACTTGGAATCCGCAAACAAAATAACCTAGTATTAACAATTGAAAACTACGTTGTTTAAATGCTTCACTGATGGCTTCTGTAATTGTCTGTTGATGCCCTGGTGCTGCAGGCGCATGATTTTTCTCTCGCAAAATCCAACCAAGCGGTAACATCAGAGTAACTAGGATTGCTAGGATAACTAGAGCATTTTGAGGGCCAAAGTTGCCCAGCAATTCTTGTTCTAGAGGAATCATTAAGAACTGGCCAAATGAGCCCATAGCAGCAGCAATGCCCATTGCCCAAACTCGTTTTTCGGGTGGGCAGTTGCGACCAATGACTCCATACACAACGCTGTATGTTGAACAGGCTAAAGCCAAACCTAAAATAACTCCCATACTCAGGATAAAAGCTAGTCCACTTACAGCTTGGCTAGCACCATACAGGCCAATACAGTAAAGGCATCCGCCTAAGAGCATAATTTTGTAGGCACCAAACTTATCAGATAAGCCACCAAATAATGGTTGTGTGGCTCCCCAGGTTAAATTTTGTAGGGCAATAGCCAAGGCAAATGTTTCTCTTCCCCAACCATTTGCTTGAGTAATGGGGAGATTAAATAAACCAAACCCATGACGTATACCCATTGATAGAGTAACTAGTAGTCCTCCTGCAATTAGAACTCTTGTCAGGTTTAATTGATAAGTCATGACTTAGATGATGCCTTGTTCTTTCAAAGAGTTAATTTGAGATTCGGTAAGACCCAATTTGCTCTGAAGAATCTCATGGGTGTGTTCACCCAGTAATGGTGGCGGGCGATGTTCAACCACTGGTGTCTCACTTAATCTCATTGGACTGCGCACCAAATTAACTTTGCCTGCGGTAGGGTGAGGCATTTCCATTTTGATATTGCGCGCGATAACTTGTTCGTTCTCAAAAACTTCTTTGAAGTTATTGATGGGTCCGCAAGGAACATTGGCAATATCCAATAGTTCAATCCATTCTTTTTTAGTTTTCTTTAAAACCATTTTTTGAAGAAGTGGATCTAACTCGGTACGATGTCTGACACGTTCTGGATTGGTGGCAAAGCGCGGATCGTCAGCAAGCTGGGGCTCATGCCCAGACTCTACAAAGTGTCTAAATTGACTGTCATTACCAGCAGCAACAATGATCCATCCATCAGATGCTTTAAAAGTTTGATAAGGGACTATGTTGGCGCTAGCATTACCCCAACTTTTAGGTGGTACCCCGCTGGTTAAATAATTACTCGCCACGTTGCACATGGTGGCAATTTGTACATCTAATAGCGATAAATCAATGTATTGACCTACGCCGGTTTGATCTCTGTGGACAACAGCCGCAAGTATTGCTGAAGTGGCGTACATCCCCGTGAAGATGTCAGCAATCGCAACACCAGCTTTTTGAGGTCCTCCGCCAGGTAAATCTTCTTTTTCGCCCGTGACGCTCATAAAACCGCCCATACCTTGGACGATATAGTCGTAACCAGGGCGATGTGCGTAAGGGCCAGTTTGACCAAAACCCGTTATAGAACAATAAATTAGATCATTTTTTAGGAGTTTTAGGCTCTCATAATCAAGACCATACTTTTTTAATTGCCCAACTTTATAGTTTTCGATAACGATATCGCTCTGTAAAACCAGTTTTTTGATGATTTCTTGACCTTCTGGCTTTGAAATATCTACGGTAATTGATCTTTTATTCCGATTTATTGCTAAATAAAAGGCGGATTCTGTGGTTTCTTTGCCTTCAGAATTCCTTAAAAAAGGAGGGCCCCATTGGCGGGTGTCATCTCCCGTAATTGGCCTCTCGACCTTGATTACATCGGCTCCTAGGTCTGCTAGGTTCTGCCCACACCAAGGTCCTGCCAGTACTCGACTGAGGTCTAAAACGCGAAGATGATTAAGTGCTCCCATGGAAGTCATTTTCGCATGTGGATACAATTCTCCGCCATGGCAACAAAAAAATCAGATCAATACAGCGAATCGTCGATCAAAGTCCTAAAGGGCCTTGAACCAGTCAAACAGCGTCCGGGTATGTATACACGGACCGATAACCCCTTGCATATGATTCAAGAGGTTATTGATAACGCTTCCGATGAAGCCCTAGGAGGGTACGGTAAGCACATTGTCGTTACCTTGCATACCGATGGTAGTGTGAGTGTGGAGGATGATGGCCGAGGTATTCCGGTGGGGATGCATCCTGAAGAAAAGCGACCAGTAGTCGAGTTGGTATTTACCCAACTTCATGCTGGCGGCAAATTCGAAAAGGGCTCGGGTGGGGCCTATGCCTTCTCAGGTGGTCTACACGGTGTGGGCGTGTCTGTAACCAATGCCTTATCAAAGCGAATGGAAGTAACTGTTTGGCGCGATAAACAGATTTCGACATTGGCATTTGAAGCAGGTTTTGTGGTTGAACCACTCAAGACAAAAATTGCCCCAATGGGTGATCGTCCCAATGGCACACGAGTAAGAGCTTGGCCAGATGCAAAGTATTTTGATAGCGCGCAAATTCCTTTGGCTGAATTGCAAAGACTATTGCGCTCTAAAGCAGTTCTTTTGCCTGGCGTAAAAGTAACCTTGATTCAAGAAAAGGGTGGTGAACCACAAACTTGGTTATATACCCAAGGATTAAGAGGCTATCTAGATGAGGCAATGGCGCAGGGTGGTCATAGCCCAGTTGTGATCCCAGCGTTTGATGGCGAGCACTTTGCGGATCCTAATCGACCTGGTGAAGATTCATTTGCTGAAGGTGAGGGTGCTAGTTGGGTTGTGGCTTGGACTGAAGAGGGAGCTCCTGTTCGTGAAAGCTATGTCAACTTAATTCCAACGCCAGCGGGTGGAACCCATGAAAGTGGATTACGTGATGGCTTGTTCAATGCAGTTAAAAGCTTTATTGATATTCATGCCCTTCAGCCAAAGGGTGTGAAGTTAATGCCAGAAGACGTTTTTGCTCGTGCATCGTTCGTTTTGTCCGCTAAAGTTTTAGACCCACAGTTCCAAGGTCAGATTAAAGAACGATTGAATTCAAGAGATGCTGTACGTCTCGTATCTGGCTTTGTTAAATCAGCTCTGGATTTATGGCTTAACCAGCATGTCGATTATGGTCGCAAGTTGGCAGAGTTAGTGATCAAGCAGGCACAAGCAAGAACACGTGCTGGTCAGAAAGTTGAAAAGAAAAAATCTTCCGGTGTTGCTGTGTTGCCAGGCAAGTTAACTGACTGCGAGAGTGAAGATATTGCCATGAACGAACTCTTCCTTGTGGAGGGTGATTCTGCCGGCGGCTCTGCAAAAATGGGTCGCAACAAAGAATATCAAGCAATCTTGCCCTTACGTGGCAAAGTTTTGAATACTTGGGAAGCCGAGCGTGATCGTTTATTTGCTAATAATGAAGTTCATGACATTGCTGTCGCAATTGGTGTTGATCCGCATGGAGCGACTGATGAGCCCGACTTGAGCAACTTGCGTTACGGCAAAATCTGCATCTTGTCAGATGCTGACGTCGATGGCGCTCATATTCAAGTGTTGCTACTGACTTTGTTCTATAAGCATTTCCCAAAATTGATGGAACGTGGTCATGTATATATCGCACGTCCTCCATTGTTTCGTGTTGATGCGCCAGCTCGCGGAAAGAAACCAGCACAAAAACTATATGCTCTCGATGAGGGCGAATTAAGAGCTATTGAAGATAAGTTACGCAAAGATGGTTTGCGTGAAGGTTCATGGCAAATCAGTCGCTTTAAAGGTCTGGGTGAAATGAACGCTGAACAACTTTGGGATACAACTTTAAATCCCGATACGCGTAGATTACTTCCTGTTACAGAGGGTGCGTTGGGCGAGGTAGAAACAGTTAAGACTATGGATATGCTGATGGGTAAATCCGAATCTGGTGCTCGTAAAAGTTGGTTGGAAGAGCGCGGTAACGAAGTTGAAGCAGATATTTAATCTACCGATATTTAGAAAAAATAATGAGTAAGAAAAAAAATAATCCAAATCAAGAGCCAGACCTGTTTGCAGATCTAGGAGATGAATCTTCTGAGTCTGTAGCAGTGAGTTCTAGAGTCGTGCCCAGTTCTGCAGACGTTGATTCATTAACCTTAGCAACTTATGCAGAACGTGCATATTTAGACTATGCCATTAGCGTAGTTAAAGGTCGTGCTTTGCCAGAGGTTGCTGATGGGCAAAAGCCCGTGCAGCGCAGAATTTTATTTGCTATGAATGAAATGAATCTGCGTGCAGATGCAAAGCCAGTAAAAAGTGCGCGCGTAGTAGGTGATGTTTTAGGTAAGTTTCACCCGCATGGCGATCAATCCGCCTACGATGCCTTGGTTCGTTTAGCGCAAGATTTTTCATTGCGCTACCCATTAATTGATGGCCAGGGAAACTTTGGCTCTAGAGATGGTGATGGTGCAGCAGCGATGCGTTATACCGAGGCTAGACTCACCAAAATCGCCAGCTTGTTACTAGATGAAATTGATGAAGGCACAGTTGATTTCATCCCCAACTATGACGGTTCAATGCAGGAGCCTAAGTTATTGCCTGCACGTTTGCCATTCGTTTTATTAAATGGTGCATCAGGTATTGCCGTTGGTATGGCTACAGAAGTGCCATCTCACAACTTAAAAGAAGTCGCTAGTGCAACTATTGCACTCATGAAAAATCCAAAATTAACTCATGAAGAGTTAATGACTCATGTGCCTGGGCCCGATTTTCCGGGTGGCGCACAAATTATTTCTTCACAAAGCGAGATTTCACAAATCTATCAAACTGGCAGAGGTAGCCTAAAAGTCAGGGCGCGCTGGATGGTCGAGGATATGGCTCGTGGTCAATGGAAGTTGGTGGTGACAGAGATGCCACCAGGAACATCGACGCAAAAAGTGTTGCAAGAGATTGAAGAGCTCACCAATCCAAAGGTCAAGGTTGGTAAGAAAACACTCACAGCAGAACAAAATAATCTCAAGCAAACAATTTTGTCTTTATTAGATTCTGTGCGTGATGAATCAAGCAAAGATGCACCAGTGCGCTTGGTTTTTGAACCAAAGACTAAAAATATTGATGTGAATGAATTTGCAACAACGCTACTTGCTCACACATCACTAGAATCCAATGCACCAATTAACTTGGTGATGATTGGTAATGATGGCAGACCTCGTCAAAAGGGTCTCGGTGAGATTTTGCGTGAATGGATTGAGTTCCGTGTAGCAACGGTGACGCGTAGAACAGAACATCGCTTAGGCAAGGTTAATGATCGGATTCATATTCTAGAGGGTCGTCAGTTAGTTCTTCTAAATATTGACAAAGTCATCAAGATTATTCGTGGTAGCGATGATCCTAAAGCAGATTTAATGACTGCCTTTAAATTATCTGAGCGCCAAGCCGAAGATATTTTAGAAATTCGTTTGCGTCAATTAGCTCGTCTTGAGGCAATTAAGATCGAACAAGAGTTAAATGAATTAAAGACTGAAAAAGACGATTTAGAGAGTTTGTTAAGTAGCGATGCGAATATGCGTAAACGCATTGTTAAAGAAATCGAAGCCGACATGAAGGCTTTTGGTGACGAACGACGCACCATGATTCAGGAAGAGAAAAAGGCTGTTGCAGAAGCAAAGGTTATTGATGAACCTGTGACTGTAGTGATATCTCAAAGAGGTTGGGTGAGAGCTCGTCAAGGTCATGATCATGACCCACAACAATTTAGTTTCAAAGCTGGTGACGGTATGTATGGCACATTTGAATGTCGTACGACCGATGTGGTGCTTGGTTTTGGTAATAATGGCCGCGTATACACCGTTGCTGTTGCGGATTTGCCAGGTGCTCGAGGGGATGGTTCACCATTAACTGGTTTTGTTAATTTAGCTGCCGGTACACAAATGGTTGCTTACTATGCTGGTCACAATGATGATTTGCTCTTGTTATCAATGAGATCGGGTAATGGCTTCTTGGCTAATGTGGCAGATATGACGACACGTAACAAAGCAGGTAAGTCCTTTGTTGGTATCGATGCAAAATTTGCCCCTGGTGATGCTCCATTGGCACCCGCAAAAGTAGTTGAAGGCATGAAGAGTGTTGCTTGCTTATCTGAGGCGGGGCGCTTACTTGTATTCCCATTGGATGACTTAAAGCGTTTGCCAACCGGTGGTAAGGGCGTCATCTTGATGGATTTGGATAAGAATGAAAAGCTTCAATCTGCAATTGCAGTAGGTGATACAGGTGCTACCTTGTCTGGTTTGGGTAGAACTGGTAAGCCAACAGAAGCCGCCTTAGATGCTAAAACGCTAAAAGCTTTTGCAGCTAATCGCGCTCGTAAAGGTCATGCATTAGAGCCTAAGCTAAAAGACGCCAAGTTAACAGCTGGTATCTAATTGGTTAGAGTCTAGCGCCCCTTAAATATGGGGGCGCGTTTTTCCGCCCATGCAGTTCTGCCCTCTTGAAGGTCCTCTGAATTTTGAGCGGTAGCAATGTCTTGATTAAGTTCTTCAACATTTAGTGTGCTACTTGCGATTCTATTAATGTGCTTTTTCATCCCTAAGATAGCGAGCGGAGCCATTAGCGTTAGTTGTTGAACTAATTCTGCAATAGATGAATCTAAATCTTCTGGTTTGACTAGTCGAGTCAGAAAGCCAATTTCTTTCATTTCTGTGGCTTGAATCTTCTCTGCTGTAAGCAATAGTCGTTTAGCCGTATCTACACCCAATCGAGATACGTAACGAGTTAAGCCACGTTGATAGAAATGTATGCCTAGTTTTGCGGCGGGCATAAACATTTCTGCCGCTTGACTACCAACTCTAAAGTCACATGCAAGTGCCAAGTCTGTAGCTCCACCGTACACACCACCTTGAACGGCAGCAATAGTGATCGGTCGGCAATCCTCTAGAGCATTAACCACATCTTCAAACATGAGTGACTTATCTTTTGCTGACTCGTCTAGACTTGTGATGTCAAAGCCTGAGCAAAAATACTTGCCTGTGGATTTAACTATCAGTGCAATAACGCTTGGGTTCTGATTCACATCAGATATATGTTTCTGCAGTGCTACCAAGTCATCTACTGTTAAACGATTTGCAGACTCGGGGCTGTTGAGTGTGACAACAGCAGTCTTTCCTTGAATGCTTAGACTTGGCCTCAAGATATTTACTCAACCTCAGCAATTAGTTCGATTTCCACGCAAGCGCCCAAGGGAATTTGAGCTACACCAAATGCGCTACGTGCATGTTTACCTGAGTCACCGAATACTTCAAACAATAACTCTGAGCAACCATTAGTCACTAAGTGATGCTCAGTGAATGTGTCAGTAGAGTTAACTAAACTCATGACTTTCACTATTCGTTTAACCCGGTCTAAATCCCCTAAGTGGGCTTTCATCGTTGCCATAAGGTCAATCGCAATACTTCTTGCAGCAGCTTTTCCCTCATCGGTAGTCATGTTTAGCCCTAGTTTGCCTACTAATGGTTTGCCATCCTTCTTGGCAATATGACCAGATAGAAATAGGGTGTTGCCAGTCTGGGCAGACATGACATATGCAGCTGAAGGCGCACCAGCAGATGGCAGTTCAATATTTAACTCTTTTATGCGTGCAGCAATCTTAGACATCTAAGTTCTCCATAACGATTCATTATTGTATTGCT
>JACCDY010253292.1_pt1 | contig 13925 bp, 10 predicted proteins | sample 7446391 | NCBI WGS metagenome assembly JACCDY01 (sample SAMN15323451, study PRJNA562643) | freshwater metagenome | isolation source: river surface water | place: USA:Blue River Watershed | collected 2017-08-18 | reverse complement strand
TCAAGCCCGCCTTGTTTGGCTCACTCAATTTAATGTCAACAAACTTCGAAGATAAATTACCCAGTAATTCCGATATCAACTTCGCATTAAATCCGATCTCCATATCTTTTCCAGCGTAATCACAAGCCAAAGCCTCATTCGCCTCGTTCGAGTAATCCAAATCCTCAGCGGAAAGGGTCAACTTATTTGCCGTCAACTTCAAACGAATCTGGTGCGTCGTCTTATTCGAGTATATCGAAATACGCTTCACCGAACTCAAGAACTCCAAACGATTAATCGTCAAGATCTCATTGTTTTCCTTCGGAATCGCGTTCTCGTACTCTGGGAAACGCTCGTCGATGATCCGACAAATCAACTGAAAACTTTGGAAACTGAAGAAGGCATTCGATGAACTAAATTCAACCGTCACCGGTGTTTCATCCGCCGGTAATGTTGATTTCAAAAGTGATAAAGCCTTCTTTGGCAAGATCAACGAGCTGCTACCCTCCGTCTTCAAATCCGTTCTGCGGTAACGCACCAAACGATGTCCGTCCGTCGCCACAAAATTCGTATGATCCCCCATCATCTGAATCAATACCCCCGTCATCGCCGGACGCATGTCATCATTCGAGACCGCCAACAAAGTATTCGCAATCGCCTCACCCAAGGTCACCGCCGATAAAGAAATCGACTGATTCTTCGCCACCTCAGGAATACGTGGGAAGTCGATCGGATTCTCGCCGCTCAACTTAAACCGACCATTCTGTGTCGCAATCTCCGCACCAAATGTTCCTGCATCCGCTCCAATCGTAACCGGTTGCTCAGGTAAGCTACGCAAGGTCTCCAACAACAATCGTGCCGGTAAGGCAATCGATCCATTTTCAAATCCCTCTACCTCCACCGTCGTCGTCATCACCGTCTGTAAATCCGACGCCGTCAACATCAATTTGTTGCCCTCCAACTCCACTAAGATGTTTTCCAAAATAGGAATAATTGGATTGCTCGCTACCACACCATTAATGGCTGAAAGTTGCTTCAATAAGACGTTCGAGGCTACTAAAAATTTCATTGTATTGCTTGTTGGGTTAATGTTGAATTCAGACCTTGAAGTTAAATCAATTTGACTACAAAGCCAAGTGTTATGCTGCGTATTTACGCTTACGGTATACAATTACCAATAGACTGATCAAAAGCCCAAAGAACACCGGAACCGCCACATTCAATAGCTGGTAATATCCCCGCTTCTCCTGAACCTTTGCCTTGTCTAAAGGACGCAAACGGATGTCTTTATTTCGCGCCAATAAAGCGCTTTGGTCATCCAATAAATAATGAAAGGCATTCAAAATAAAATCCCGATTCGCGAACATATGCTTGGAAAATGGATCATAGCCCAATCCCGCCGGCCCCTTCGTACTCGGATCAATATCATTCAATGCCAAATCGCCATCACCCACCACAATCAATCCTCCCTGCTGATCTCCCTGCGCCACAAAGCCCTTCGACAAACTATCCTGTGGCAAAGGACGATTCGCAAAGATCGACTTGAATTTTCCCTCCAATAAATACGATATCACCTGCGAACCCGATTTATATTGCTCCGGATCAAAATCCTTGCCCGATGAGGAAAAGGGTAGGGTAGCCGGTGCTTTTTGGACTTGCGTATAGGGACTCGTCGCCAACAGGGCCGTTTTCTTCAATCCGCTACTTCCCGACACCGTATCGATACTCGATACAAAACGTCCGTAAATCGCATCTAAATTCTTCGTAATGACCGACGATGGATTGCCTGTTAATAAGGGGAATGCTGGCCAGGGCATTAACTGAATATTGGCCTTGTCGCCAAAGTTACCCACCTGCAAAGGGATCATCCCACTCAATTGGGCATCCTTCACCATGTTCGCATTCAAACGCAAACCGTATCGAAACAACATCTCATTCAATCCCACATCCATCACTGAAGTCACCAATCCCTGGCCTTGAATCGTATCTATATGTATCCCCTCAAGAAAGAATATGCCCTTTCCTCCCTTCACCAAAAATTGGTCAATTTTATATTGGTCATCCACACTGAATTTCCGATCCGGCTGTATCACACATATCGCATCTAAACCTTCCAAGGTTGCCGAAGCGCTTAAATCCACCGGATACAAATCATACGACTTTCGCAATGACGCGATCAAGCCCAATTGCTTGATGGCCGGAACCTTACTGTAATCCAAGAAAAAACCAATCTTCTTACGATCCGTCTGCGTCAAGGTTTGGATCCCTTGCATGATTTCGTATTCGAGGCCTTCGACCGACTGGTTGAGCACTTCTTGCGGAGTCGCTAATTGATTGCCCTTTAACAGCAATACACCCGCTTGTTTATCCCCTTTTTCAATCACCAAACCTGGAAAGACCATTTGCTGAACCTGCTTGCCTCCCTCGTTATTGACGATGTTGGTGGGCGGTAATCCCAAAGAGTCCAATAAAAAGATTTGTTCCTCACGAGCCTTCGAATCCGGGAATTCCTCATAGATGTTGACCGTCTCAATCGTGATCGTTTGCGGACTAGTTCGCTGAATGTCTCGCAACATATCCAGACTCGCTTTTTGCAGCCGTTTGAAGCCACCTGGGAGGTCATTACCTGCAAGGTATAATTTGATGCGAATTGGACCATCCAGCGACTGCAAGGTTGAAATCGTGGATTCGCTCAAGGTGAATTTTTTCTCCTCACTCAAATCCCATCGGATGAGGACATAGGGGCTCACCAACAGAAGTATTATTCCTGCTACTACCCAAATCATCCACGTCCGTATTTGCTTTTTCATGGCTTGTAAACAAGAAAAGCATCCCTTCCAGAATGCTTTTCTTGTCTTGGAAAAGGTCTATTAATAGAACTTGTAACGCTTATCAACAATCTTGGCATTTTCCTTAATTGCCTCATTGATGTAGAATGATGAACGCTGAACACCCATCATCTGCAATTGATTCTTGTATTGCGAGTAATCCGCTAAGGCTGGAGCTGCTACACCACCCGTTTTCTCAGCGATGAACACACCGTTATCTCCTACGAATACGGAACTACGCTTGCCATTTTTCAAACCAGCGATACGACCCAATGCAATGGCATCTGGACCCGCAGTGTTTAACATACCACCCGCTAAGGTTTGATCTTGTACCGTTTCTACCAAAGCTCCTGCACCATACTTCTGTGCGATCTGCTCCAACGTACCTTTGATACCCGCTAATTTCTTCGAGATTTGCTCTCCTTTCAATTGGTTACGTACCAAAGCCGTTAATTCAATACGGTAATCATCTACCTTCACATTGTCTTTGTCTGTCTTTCCTGTCAAGTAAGCCACAATATATTGGTTATCTTGCTCAAATACTTTCTTCGAACCATCACCAACCGCCGTGTTCTCATCAAAGGCCCAACGAACGATTTCACGTGCATTCGCTAAGTTGTTCACCGCCGACGAATTCTCTTGTAAACGATCCGCACGCATCATGATGATAGATTTGTCTTTCTTCAAAGCCACCTCAAATGCCGCTAAAGTTCCATTCGCATTGGCAAAAGCATCCGCTTGCGTAAATACCTTGTCTAAAGTAGCTTGCGTTGGAGCAATCGTCTTATTGATCGCCGCTAATTTGTAGCTCGTATTTGATTTAGCATCCGTTACTTTCACGATGTGGTAACCGAATTCCGTTTCAATAACGCCTGGCATTAAACCGGTTCCGTTAAAGCCAAACAAAGCTTTTTCGAATGATTTAACCATCGCACCATTGTTCTTGAAATAGCCTAAGTCACCGCCGTTTTGCGCTGTGCCATCCATGCCATTCATTTGTGCTAAAGTTTCAAAGCTTCCGCCTCCTTTAATCTGCGTCAAAATCGCCTCTGCACGTTGCTTCGCTTGTGCCTTCGCTGAATCCGACTTGTTTGCTGGCGTAATCAAAATATGACTTGCACGCATCGTGAATAAGGAATCTTTCTTCACACCGCCGTACTTGTAAATTGAATAAGTTAATCCTTCTTTAAATGGTCCATAGATACCACCCACTTGGAAAGTTGGCAACATGGTTTTCACTGCCGCTGGAATTTCAGCGTATGGCAATAAGTAAGGTGTGCGAACATCTGAATTCAACATAGCAAATGCCGAGTCATTCGGAGCGACAGCTAAGTCCTTTGCCAATTTCTTGATTTGGTTGTAGAATTCAACCGTATCTTGCTTCGTTGGAATGACTGGGAATGTTGCATATTGAATCGAACGCGTATTCGTGCCTTTAAATTGATCCTTATGCTTCGCTAAATATTCTTCCAATTGAGCGTCTGTTACCTTAATGGTAGTATCTGGAACCGAAAAGAAAGGAACAAACAAGAAACGCGCATTGAATTTCGCATTTTGTGATTGGTATTCTTTCGCTGCATCAGCTTGTGTTACGTAATTAGATAAACGTAGTAAGTTTTCGTATTTCGAACGGATACGATCTTGAGAGATTGATTTCTCAAATGCCGCCCAAGCTTGTTGCTGTTGTGCTGGCATCGTCTTCAAGTTCTTTAAAAATTGAATGACAAATGTCTTATCAAATTGACCCGTTTGTGGATTCGTAAATTGCTGACGTACCGAAGGATGAATGTAATTTCCTTGAACCATATCAATCAATTCCTCCTCAGAAACTTTCAATCCCAAAGCATCGAATTCTTTCTTGTAAGCGATATCCAAAATGAATTGGTTCCAAACTTGGTCACGGATAGACGCCGCCTCTTGCTCAGATGGGCCTTTTCCTGTTTGTGCTGTGTAGTTGGCCGTTGCCTCCTCCACTTTCTTCTGGAAGTCCTGAATCATGATGCTTTCGCCCGCGATTTCACCTACTTCTTGTGAACTTGAACCAAATAAGGATGATTTACCTTGAAAGATATCCGCTCCCACGAGAAACAACACTAAACTGATCGCGATAGCCGCTGCCGCAATTCCCGATTTCTCTCTAATTTTTGTAATTAATGCCATTGATACTATTATCTAATTGTTTTGTACGCTTTGTATTCTTTTATTTTCCCGACTTTGTCTTGAACAAAAGAAACGCAAAATAATCACATTTCTAATGAAAAAGCAAGTCGAAGAGAAACTAATCTAGCCTTTTAACACGCTTTTTAAACTTTCTAAGAAACGATCTGCAATTGCTTGATCGATTGCCAAACTTGGTAACAAACGAAGCGTATGTTTTCCCGCATAGCCCATAAAGATATGATGTTCATGCAATAAGGCATCCCGAACAGGTCCTACTGCCGCCTCAAGCTCAATTCCAATCATCAGACCACGTCCACGAACATCCGTAATTCCGGGAATTCCAACCAATTCTTTTTCAATATAGGCTCCAATTTTCGTTGCATTATCTAAAAGTTTTTCCTCTTCGATAATGTCCAAAACCACATTCGCTGCCGTGCATGCCAAATGATTTCCTCCAAAGGTTGTTCCCAACAAACCATAACTTGCTTGAATGTGTGGTGCAATTAACACACCACCAATCGGAAATCCATTGCCCATGCCTTTCGCGGTCGTCATCATGTCGGGATGAATTCCCGCGTATTGATGCGAGAAAAATTTCCCCGAACGACCATAGCCACATTGAACCGAATCTAAAATTAATTGCGCTCCCGTTTCATCACAACGCTGACGCAAAGCCTGTAAAAATGGTGTTGACGCCACTTGAATTCCGCCTACACCTTGAATTCCTTCTACAATCACCGCTGCTGTTTCTTCGGTAATCACCTCATTCAATCCCTCGATTTGATTGAAGGGATGGAAGCTAACATGGGAAGTATCGTTGATCGGTGCCACAATGCTCGGATTATCCGTCACCGCCACGGCACCTGCCGTACGTCCATGGAATGCCTTGGTGAATGCCACGACCTTCTTGCGACCCGTGTGAAAAGATGCCAATTTCAAGGCATTTTCATTCGATTCCGCTCCTGAGTTCGTTAGAAATAATTGATAATCCGGGTAGCCCGAAATACGACCTAATTTTTCCGCCAATTCCTTTTGGCCTGAAATCACGATCGAATTCGAGTAAAAACCGATGTTCGATAATTGCTCAGTCATCTTGGATACGTACGTCGGGTGCGAATGACCGATCGAGATCACCGCATGTCCGCCATATAAATCCAAATATTCCTGTCCATTCTTATCCCATACCGTACTTCCCTGGGCTTTCACCAGTTCAATGGGGTAGAGTGGGTATACGTCAAATAGTTGCATATGTTATAAGTCGCTAGTCACTAGTCGCTAGTCTTTTTTATTTAAGTCCGAAGTCATTAGTCCGAAGATTTTCAGTCCGAAGTCATTAGTCCGAAGGTTTTCAGTCCGAAGGTTTTCAGTCCGAAGTCCTTAGTCCAAAGTCCAAAGGTATAAATTCTTACCTCTTAGTTCTTACCTCTAACCTCTTACCTCTTAGTTCTTACCTCTTAGTTCTAACCTCTAACCTCTTAGTTCTTACCTCTTAGTTCTCTAAAATCCTATCGCCTTCAAACCCAACCCCGCCGTTTCTGGCCAGCCCAACATCAGATTCATGTTTTGTACGGCCTGTCCGGATGCGCCCTTGATTAAATTATCAATCACCGAACTAATGAGTAATTGCCCATCATGAACCTCCAAATGCAAAAAGCATTTATTCGTATTTACCACTTGCTTGACATCCACGGCTTGTGGACTCACAAAGACAAAGGGGGAATTCGCATAATAGTTCTCGTATAATTCAATCGCTTCTTCTTGGGTTCCGGCATAAGTTGTATACACATTCGCCATAATTCCGCGCGAGAAATTTCCGCGGTAAGGAATAAAATTCACTTTCGGTGCCGGCTTTTTAGCGCCCAATACCATTCCGATTTCCGTTAAATGCTGGTGCGTAAAGGCCTTGTAAATACTGATGTTATTATTTCTCCACGAAAAATGACTCGTTGAAGAAAGCGCCTGTCCCGCACCGGTCGAACCCGTTACCGCCGACACATGCACATCCGATGTCAATAATCCCGCTTGTGATAAAGGCAACAACGCTAATTCGATGGAGGTTGCGAAGCAGCCTGGGTTGGCGATTTTAGTGGCCGACTGGATTTTTTCCTTTTGGAATTCCGCCAAACCATACACGAAACCCTCGGATTCATCCCGGAAGTCGGTACTTAAGTCTACGATTTTGGTATGCCAAGGAATGTCGTTAGCCGCTAAAAATTTCTTCGACTCACCATGTCCCGAACATAAAAACAAGACATCCACCGGACTCAAATCGGCACAAAAACGGGCATTCGTGGAGCCAAGCAAGTCGGTATGCACATCCGAAACCAATTTACCCGCTTGCGAATTCGACATGATGCATGTCAAATGCACATCCGGGTGATGCACCAAAATGCGTAATAATTCGCCACCTGTGTAGCCTGCAGCTCCTACGATTCCAATTTTTGCCATTAGTTCGATTGGTTTACTTTCCGGTGAATCATCGTTTGGTTCGATACTATTTTGGAGAAACCTCTCACATCATCGCCCGACCATGCCTTGTTCATTTCGCCATAAGCCCCAAATGCCGACGACATCAAGTCAAATTTCGACTCGATTCCCGTCACTTGGAATTGATAAGGCGATAAGACCACATGTACCGTTCCCGTTACATTGTCTTGCGTATCTGCCAAGAAAGTTTCAAAGTTCCGCATAATCGGATCCAAGAATTGTCCCTCGTGCAATAACGTACCATACATATCACCAATGTTCTGCTTCCAGTACAATTGGTGTTTTGTTAATACATGCTTTTCCAATAAATGGTGAGCCTTGATAATAATCAAAGGTGCTGGCGCCTCAAAGCCCACACGGCCTTTAATACCAATGATCGTGTCACCTACGTGGATGTCCCGACCGATCGCATAAGCCCCCGCACGTGCTGTCAATTCACGAATCGCGTCGACTGAACTCGGGTATTTCTGGCCATCCAGGCCTACTAATTGGCCATATTCGAATTGCAAGGAAATCTTGGATGGTTTCGTCTCGGTCAATTGCGTTGGCCAGGCCTCTTCTGGTAAATAGCCGTCTGAAGTCAAGGTTTCTTGTCCACCCACCGAAGTCCCCCAGAGACCTTTGTTGATCGAATAAGTTGATTTATGCCATTCCTGCACCACGCCTTTCGACTTCAAGAAATCGATTTCCGCCTCACGGGATAATTGCAAATCACGAATAGGCGTGATGACCTCACATTCAGGAGCCAAGATGCGGAAAACCACGTCGAAACGAACTTGGTCATTTCCAGCACCCGTGCTACCATGTGCGATGGCTTTGGCACCTAATTTTGCCGCGTATTTAGCCACGGCTGTCGCTTGGAAAACACGTTCTGCCGATACGGAAAGGGGATAGGTATTGTTTTTCAATACGTTACCAAAAACCAAATACTTGATGCAATCTTGGTAATATTCTTCAACAACATCTAATGTCACGTGAGACGTCACACCCAAAGAATAGGCTTTCTCCTCGATGGTTTTCAATTCCGCTGGTGAAAATCCACCCGTGTCAACCAAAGCTGAGTGCACTTCCATACCGCGCTCTTCGGTTAAGTATTTGACACAGAAAGACGTATCTAAACCCCCACTAAATGCTAAAATTACTTTCGGCTTGCTCATAATTTATTTGGATTTTCCTTTCTTGTGAAAAGGCATTAATAATTTCTCTTTAATTTTTTTCAATTGGGTGAAGTCGGCAATGTTCTTTAAAAAGATCCACTTTTCATCCGACTCCGGTTTTGGGCTTGCCTGATTCGGATCGTAAATCATACCGGTACACAAGCAAATCTTACGTTCTGTTCTTGTTAGAATATCGTAGTTGACGCATGATTGACATCCCTTCCAAAAATTATCATCAACCGGCAATTCCGAAAAGGTGGTCGGCTCATAGCCCAAATCCGAGTTGATCTTCATCACCGCCAATGAAGTCGTAATACCAATGATTTTGGCATCGGGAAAACGGCTACGTGATAATTCAAATGCCTTGGATTTTACGGCTTTGGCTACTCCATATTGTCGGTGGCTCGGTTTTACGATTAAACCCGAGTTGGCCACAAACTTCCCGTGCTGCCATGTTTCAATGTAACAGAAACCCACAAATTCACCTGTCACATCGTCTGTGGCGATGATGGCTTTGCCTTCCGACATCTTTTCTTGGAGGTATTCGGGGGTACGTTTCGCAATCCCGGTTCCGCGTGCTTTGGCAGATTCTGCCATCTCATCGCAAATGGATTTCGCTAGGTCAAAATGGGCTTGACTAGCGATTTGAACAGTATATGAATTCATGAATGGAATCAAGTATAAATGAAACAAATAGGTAAATCAATCTTGCAGGGGACTATACCCTGAAGATGAATCTTCGTCGTCGAAGCGAGGAGATTACGTACCCAATTGAATTATTTATCTTCATGTTCTTGATAAACCGCGCGATTAAACGCTAATTTTGTCTAGATATAGGGGGCAAATTTCAGTAATTCAGCGGGGAAATCCCAATATTCACCCGATTATTTCATGGAAAATGATAATTCTTTAACAGCGGAAGCCTTAATCTATGCCTACACTTCCGGCGTTTTTCCCATGGCCGAGCGGGATGGTACGATTTATTGGTACCGCCCGGATCCCCGTGCCATCATTCCCATTGATACCTACAAACCTGCTAAATCCTTAAAGCCTATTTTGAATCGTGGTCAATTTGAGATTCGGATTGATACGCAATTCGAGGCTGTCATGCGTGCCTGTGCCGCTCCTCGGGCGTATGAGGAAGAAACATGGATCTCCGAAGAAATCATTCTGGCTTATGTCGAATTATTCAACATGGGTTTCGCGCATTCGGTGGAAGCTTATGAGGATGGGAAATTGGTGGGAGGTTTGTATGGTGTTCACATTGGGTCGGCTTTCTTTGGGGAATCTATGTTTATGTTGGTCTCCAATGCGTCGAAAGTCGCTTTTCATTACCTAATCGAGATTCTTCGGGCCAACGAGTTTAATTTGTTGGACACCCAGTTTATGAACGACAATGTGCAGCGCTATGGCGCAATTGAGATTAAGCGAGCGGAATATGAAAGACGCTTATCCCGGGCGTTATTGCGGGCCAGCGAATTTAAATTGCCGGTCAAATAGCCTAAATTTCAACAGAAAGGCCTAAATTGTGTAAATTTTCAGATTATGTCGAAGCCGATTCTCGTAATTAAGTTTGGTTCCTCTTCCATCACCCATGCGAATGGGGAGGTGAATGAGCAGACGCTCGAGAAGATTGCGGCGCAGGTGGCTAGTCTCCAACATGATTATTCGATCGTCTTGGTGTCCAGTGGGGCAGTTGCCGCTGGAAAGGCATCCCTAAAACATTACAAGGGCAGTTTGTCGGAACGCAAAGCCGCCGCTGCCGTGGGGAATCCGTTATTGATCGCCAAATACAACCACTACTTTCAAAAGTACGGCATCTCGATCGCCCAAAGTCTTTGCGAACGCCATCACTTCTCGAAACGGGAGTCATTTTTGCAATTAAAGGAAACCTATCAAGAACTTTGGCGCAATGACATTATTCCTATCGCGAATGAAAATGACGTAGTAAGTAATGTGGAATTGAAGTTTTCGGATAATGATGAATTGGCTACATTAATTGCAACGGGATTTGGAGCACAGAAATTGCTAATCTCGACATCCGTCGGAGGATTATTGGATGCCGAAGGTCAAATCATTCGACATGTGGCAGAAATCGATTCATCGATTTTGGGGGTGGTAAACACCGACACATCAAGTACCGGTTTGGGTGGTATGATATCCAAATTAACCTTTACGCGTTTGGCGACTCGAATGGGTATCAAGGTGGTTATCTTTGGTCTGGATCAGGCGAATGGAATCGTAGATGCCTTACATGAAAATATTGGTACAGTTTTTGAGGCGCAGGCGGCCACACTTTCTGCCCGCCAAAAATGGTTGGCCTCCGGAAGTGTCATTACGGGTCGTATCGTTTTAGATAAGGGAGCCGTGAAGGCCATTCAAAATCGTAAGAGCTTATTGTCGGTCGGTGTCCTAGAGTACATCGGTGAATTCGAAAAAGGCGAGGTTGTAGAAATCCTTGACCCAATGAAAAATTCGGTAGCGATTGCACGAACACGTTATTCGAAATCTGATCTTATTGCGTCGGAAGAGAGTAGAGAGGTGGCGAATGCGGATGATATCGTTATTTGGTAGGTGAGAGCTAAGAGTTAAGAACTAAGAGTTGAGAATTAATTTATAATTTATTTTTTCTCAAAGTAACCAGACTAGAGCCAAGTAATCGCTGAAGTTCTTCTAAGTCCAATATTAGTGCATCAAATATATCTTTGTCAATTATATAACTTGCTTCTAATAGTTGAAGCCAATAAGTTGTTTCCCTTGCCTCTTTGTAAGCAATTGAGATTTTGAATTCAAAATCTTTACGGGAAAATGCAGCCAAGCCTTCTGCTACATTTGCACCAATAGATGTGCCTGATCTAAGCAGCTGTTTGCTTAAAATGTATTCTTTCTGTGTTTGAATGATCATTCGATACGTCTTGATGATATTCAAAGCAAAAAGAAAGGATTTTACAGAAATAATACTTTCCGTTTTCATCAGTTAGGATTTATGTCACAAGCTTAGCAACATAAATCCTAATGATCTGAATTAGAAATTGATAATCTTGAAAATTATCAACAAATAGAATATTTAACTCTTCACTCTTAGTTCTTAACTCTTAGTTCTTTAACCTACCACAACCGCTCTCCCGCTTTCCACATCCGCCTCCACGGCCTTGTATTTAACGTTTTCCTTGATACTTCCATCTTGGTATTGAACTGTTACGCGTTGATTACGGTCGGCGATTTTAATCGCTTGGCGAGGTGCTACGCGTTCCGCTTGGCCTGCAGACGGGTCGTGATAACCGGGTTCCTCTTGAGCTCCGGCCAAACCTCCCAATAAGGAAGACAAAGCCTCATCCTTGCTCATTTGCAATTTAGGAGCTTTTTCTTTCGGGGCTTTAGGCGCCGTTTGGTTGGTCGATTGAGCTGCTGGAATTTCAGCCTTAATCACGAAGCTGATGGTATCCGAGTTGACACGTGCCACAAAGCGTTGGAATAGATTGACCGCCTCAAATTTATAAATCAATAGGGGATCCTTCTGCTCGAACACCGCATTTTGTACGGATTGTTTCAAGTCATCCATCTCGCGTAAGTGCTCCTTCCATTCTTGGTCGATCAGCGTCAAGGTGATGAATTTCTCTATCTCGGAAATCACTTCTTTCCCTTGCGTAGCAATGGTCTTATCGGCATCTACCACAACTCCCGTCACCATGTGACCGTTTGAGATAGGGACCTGTATGCCTGAGAATCCTTGACGCTTTGCTTCCTCCGCGACTTGAATCACCTGCTGGGCAATGATTTCATTCTTCGACTTGTAATGCATTTCTGCCGCCAAGAACAATTGCTCCGTGCGCTTGTCTACCGGAAGACGATTAAATTCTTCGCTGGTGAATGGTGGTTCCATGCCCAACAATTCAATGACCTTTAATTCAAGTTCCTCGTAATTCGAATAGCTTGTCGTGATGTCTTGGCAAACATCGAATAGAATATTGATAATGTCGAGAGATAAACGCTCGCCCAATAAGGCATTTTGACGACGCTTATAAATCGCATTACGCTGATAGTTCATCACGTCATCGTATTCCAATAAACGCTTACGTATACCAAAGTTGTTTTCCTCTACCTTCTTTTGCGCGCGCTCAATCGAGTTCGTAATCATCGAGTGCTGAATCACTTCGCCCTCTTCCATACCCAAACGATCCATCACCTTAGCAATACGATCCGAACCGAATAAACGCATCAAGTTATCTTCCAAGGATACGAAGAATTGAGATGATCCCACATCTCCCTGCCGACCGGCACGACCACGTAACTGGCGATCGACCCGACGGGACTCATGGCGCTCCGTACCGATAATCGCTAAACCACCTGCGGCTTTCGACTCAGGGCTCAACTTAATGTCGGTACCACGTCCTGCCATGTTGGTGGCAATGGTTACCTTGCCCGATTGTCCTGCTTCCGCAACAATTTCCGCCTCACGTGCGTGTTGCTTCGCGTTCAAGACATTGTGTTGAATCTTACGGATATTGAGCAATCGGCTTAATAATTCTGAATTTTCTACGGAAGTGGTTCCTACAAGAACTGGACGGCCTGCGGCAACTAATTCCTGAATTTCTTCCGCAACGGCATTGTATTTCTCACGGACAGTGCGGTATACCTTGTCCTCCTGATCTTTACGTTGGATCGGACGGTTTGTTGGAATCGAAACCACATCCAATTTGTAAATCGTCCAGAATTCACCCGCCTCTGTTTCGGCTGTACCCGTCATACCACCCAATTTGTGGTACATACGGAAGTAATTCTGCAAAGTGATCGTGGCATAGGTCTGCGAGGCATCTTCTACGTTGACCCCCTCTTTTGCCTCGATCGCTTGGTGTAAACCATCGGAATAACGACGGCCTTCCATCACACGACCGGTTTGCTCGTCGACAATCTTCACTTTGCCCTCAACCAAGATGTATTCGGTATCTTTTTCGAAGAGGGTATAGGCCTTTAATAATTGGTTAACCGTATGGATACGAGATGCTTTCTCGTTTTATTCCGTAATTAATTGTTCCTTTTGAGATAATCGCTCCGCATCACTTAATTCCTTGTTTTGCTCGATTTTGTTCAAATCAATCGACAAGTGAGGTAATACGAAGAAGTCTGGATTTTCGGTGTTTCCACTCATAAATGCCAAACCTTTTTCAGTCAATTCCACTTGATTATTCTTCTCCTCAATTGTGAACAAGAGTGGCTCATCCGCCTGTGGCATCAATTTTTGGTTTTCAGCCAAATAGATGGATTCCGTCTCGTGCATGAGTTGTTTCATGCCGTTTTCCGACAAGAATTTAAT
>JACCDY011014970.1_pt1 | contig 13937 bp, 11 predicted proteins | sample 7446391 | NCBI WGS metagenome assembly JACCDY01 (sample SAMN15323451, study PRJNA562643) | freshwater metagenome | isolation source: river surface water | place: USA:Blue River Watershed | collected 2017-08-18 | reverse complement strand
TTTTCCATGGCAGTTGGTGCAGCTTCCGCATTAAACGCCATTGCATGTGGCAAAATCACAGTATGCACTTCAGCATGCGGCAAATTGAATGATCCACCTAAGGTGTGACACAGTTTGTGATGCAAAGCCATACCGACATTACCTAACACTGTTCCACATAACCAAGCGCCATATAAAGCATCACTACGCGCTGTCAAATCATGCGGGTTGGCTTTAATGAGAGGAATGGCTGACGCTAAAGCACGTATGCCTTCTTCTGCCATTAAATCCATCACAGGATTACTATCTTGTGCATATAAACCTTCAGCCGCATGCGCAATTGCATTCATGGCACTGGTGACGGATAAACCAACCGGCAATGACAAAGATAAATTCGCGTCATAAATCACAGTACGCGGCAAAACACGTGGATTGCGTCCAGTTTTTTTCAAACCGTTTTCAGTGATGCCATAAATCGGCGTCATCTCACTACCGGCATAGGTAGTTGGAATCGCTAATATAGGTAAACCCGATTGCAAAGCAATCGCCTTACCTAATCCTGTTGTTGATCCTCCACCTACTGCTATCGCACAATCTGCACCGACACGTTGTGCTTCACTCACTGCCGCAGCTGCGGTTTCAGCAGGCACATGCATGACGGCTTTGGGATACACACCTGCTGCACGTTTGCCTAATAACTCTGCTACTTGCTGTGCAATCTCTTGTTGCTCTGGCGTGCACAACACTAAGGCACGTTGTGCACCCAAGAGTTGTATCTCGCGTTCCAGATGCTGCAAACACCCAACGCCAAAAATAACGCGAGCAGCTTGAGCTTGATAAACAAAATCATGCATAAGATTTATTTATACGTTTTATTTATATGTTTTATTTTGCAGGACGTGGATAGTGCGGCACGATTTGCGCATCGATATTCACCCACACACTTTTCGCTTGGGTGTATTCACGCATGACATCAAATCCCATTTCGCGTCCATAACCCGATTGACCAACTCCACCAAACGGTGAACCAGGATTGACTCGCTTATAACAATTAATCCACACCATGCCACTCTTAATTTCACGCGCCATCAAATGTGCACGTTGTAAGTTACGTGTCCATAGACCTGCACCTAAACCATATTCCGTGCTGTTAGCAATCGCTAATGCTTCTTCATCGGTTTTAAAAGTCAGCACAGTCACAAATGGACCAAACACTTCTTCTTGCGCGATACGATCATGCGTGGACTTGGCACGTACTATCGTAGGCTCTACATAACAACCTGCTGATAAATCACCACCCGGTGCTTTACCACCACTTAGCACTTCGCCACCTTCTTGACGTGCGACATCTACATACGACAACACACGATCACGATGCATTTGACTTGTGAGTGGACCCATCTCCGTATTCGGATCAAGTGGATTACCTAAACGAATGGACTTTGCAAGCGCAGTAAATTTTTCTAAAAATTCTTCTGCAATAGATTCATGCAAGACTAAACGCGCACCCGCTATACATGCTTGACCTTGATTATGGAAAATCGCCCATGCAGCGCCATTGATAGCAGCCGGTAAGAAGGCATCTTCAAACACAATGTTGGCACCCTTACCACCTAACTCTAGTTGTACTTTTTTTAGATTGCCTGCAGAGGCTTGGACTATGCGTCGTCCGGTCGCAGTCGATCCAGTGAACGCAATTTTTGCAATCTCTGGATGTTCAGCGATGTACTGACCAGCAACTTGACCTAGACCTGGCAAAATATTCACTACACCATCAGGCATACCTGCTTCTGCCATTAACTCAGCAATACGTAAACTTGATAGCGGTGTGATTTCAGCAGGTTTCAATACCACGCAATTCCCTGCTGCTAATGCCGGTGCCATTTTCCAACTAGTGAACATCAATGGAAAATTCCATGGCACGACTTGACCCACTACACCTAATGGTTCACGACTGACATAATTTAAAAAACCTGCTTCGACTGGTACTACATCACCTTGAAACTTATCTGCCATACCACCGAAGTAACGATACGTGACTGCAGTACGTGGCACATCAAGTATGCGTGAATCACGAATCGGATGACCCGTGTCTAAGGATTCCAACATTGCTAACTGTTCCGCATTGGCTTCAATCAGATCAGCGAGCTTCAACAATATGCGACCTCTATCCATCGCTGACATACGCGACCATTTAGGATAGGCACGTTGTGCAGCCTGAATCGCTTTATCGACATCAGCATGACCAGCCATAGCGATCTGAGCGATCTCACTATTGTCATGTGGATTAAGCGTGGCCATGGTTTCGCCAGATTCTGCGTTGACGAATTTTCCATCAATAAAAAGCTGAGTATGAATTGCGCCCTGCAAAGCCGCAGGTATCTGCGACTTAGCTATTGTTTGAGTCATGCTGGTTCTCCGGAGCGAATCTTGTTCGCTCCTATCTGGTTGAAATGAGCACTACGATCTTGAATGACATCGCACACAACAAACAGAGATTACAAACATTATTGCAATCTCTGTTGCGAGGTCACTAGAACTGCACCGGTACTTCTGGTGATTCACCTTTTTGAATCTCATATACCAGACTCGGTGAACCGTTTTCCCATACCAGTAGCATGGAGCGCTTAGGGCTGTAACCCTGATGACGACAGTAAGCAGGCATCGCTGCCATGTCACCGGCTTTCATAATCACTCGTGCGAGTGGTCTGCCGGTATTTTTATCTGCGCAGTCCCAGTGAATTTCATCACACATTTGGAAAAACCATTCCACTCTATCGTTGGCATGCAAGATAGGAAGAATATGTTCTTCTGTTGTAGGACACATATAGCTGTGTTTCACAACAGAGGTGAAGGATGGATTCCACGTGACTTGGGAGCGTGAAAGGAATGCAAATAAATTAAATGCATGGACTTCATTTTCAAAACCAGGCTCAGGATGTAACTCTGGCTGATCTTGCGGCACATCGGCAAATGCACGATTGACTGGTGCACCACGTTCATCAGAGCGTAAATTTAAATCGCCTTTTAAACCAACACAACGCGTTGCTAGTTCACGCGCACGCGTAATCGCAGGACGATTATCTCCATTCTTACGACCATACGGTGTGCCTGTTTCTTGCGGTGCAGAGAAAGGATCAAAACCTGCATTGGTCCAATCATCTAACATGGCTTCAAAAGTTGCTTTGATTTGCTCGGTAGGGAAATTTTCTAATAAATCCACACCCGCTGTTTTCATCGTGCCGTTGAATGCGCCTGCATACATATCAACTGATTTATAGTGATTCAAGGTGCCAAACACAGCATCAAAATTAACGCCGCCATAAAAAAATCCCCATGCACAGTCACGCATTAAAGCGCGTAGGAAATTGCCTATATCCATAGTATGTGACAGCGGACGGCCATCACGAGTGTGCCAACTAATGTGCGCAAAATATTCATCGCGACGAAAAGAAAATGAGCCTAGCGTAAAAGCTTTATAGCCCATGGTTTTATCTGGTGCGGTGGCAATCACTTTTGCCAAATCTGCAGGTGCGTTCATGTCAATCTCCTGTTGAATTGTTTTAAATTAAGCGGTTTGGCAAATGTCGGCCCACTTCTCTACCGACAAATCACCTTTACAGGTTTGCATCACAAGAACGCCAGGATCTTTACTACGGAATTGATACGCTGTGTTCTTAGGTAGCATGCCTTGATGACCACGCTTTAATTTCATCCAACCCATCTTCTTACCTTGAGGTTCACCTGCTACTAACACTGCACCATCTTTTTCTACATCTTTAACGATTTGTGCATCATCGAGTTTGATGAGATGCACTTCAACTTCGCCATCCATGACTAAAGCAAATTCATCATGGGCACAGGTATACCAAGGTGAAGCACCTTCAGCACGCAAGGTCTCCAGCACATAAATTTGGTTTTGACCAAACACTACTTTTTCATAGGGCTTGGAATTGTTTGCTATTTCAAAGCAATTTGAAAAAGCGTAATGGCGCACGTCATCATCAATCGCTTGCACACCACCTTTTTCATAGGATTTCAACGAACCGAATTTGGTCTCGTATTGGACTGTCATGCTTGTCTCCCATCGTTATTATCGTTTTGATATGACTGTATTCAAGTACAGACTGAGATGCAGTGTAGGCAGCAACTGACAGGTTGACTAGAGGGTAAACAGCGATTTATCTGTTCGCGAATAACGAACAATGAATGGATTTTTACATTAACAAAAAAATAATTTGTGAGTATCTATCAGGCTTTATAAAAGCTGTGCTGGCTCATTACTCAACCAACCACGTTCAATTAAAACCTGATCCCAAGGCGGTGTGCCAGCAAACTTATTCATTAAATGATTAATGAACAGCTGTAGCTTTAAACCTCCTCGGGATGTGTGAGGATAAATCGCTGATAACCAAAATGAGGATAACTGCCAATCTGTTAACACTGGAACTAACTCACCCGAGACTAAATAACGCGATGCGACCAAAGTCGGCAAACAAACCAGACCTGCACCTGCACAGCCGTATTCAGCTAGCAGATGCACGCTATTTGTTAACAGTGGTGGTTTTAGATGGATGGAGATGACTTCCTGCTCACGAAAAAAATCCCATCGATCACGCGTGTGATAACCCGAATAAAGACCTAAACGATGTTCACGTAAATCACGGGGATTATTTAATTCAGCGTTCGCAGCTAGATAAGCTGGTGAAGCACAAAATACGCGCCGCACTGGAAACATTTTTTTTGCGACTAACTCTTCAGAAGCCGGAGAAAAAATCTGCAAGGTGCAATCAAAGCCTTCTTTCACAGGATCGATCACGGTGTCAGACACAAATAAATCTAAATTAATATCAGGATGCAATTGCTGAAACTCTTGTAACTCCACAGCTAAGTGACCCAACACAAAACCCGGCAATGCATGAATGCGTAACTTACCTTCCGGTGAATTTTGCGTCTTACGCATTTCATCGAGCAAACCACTAGAGCGACTTAATAACTCAGCACAATCTTTTACATAAGCTAGACCCAGCTCAGTCAGTTTTACGGAACGAGTCGTTCTATGTAAGAGCGGCGCACCGACATATTCTTCTAATTGCTGTACACGTGCTGTCACCACAGATTTCGCAACGCGTAACTGCTGCGCTGCAGCTGCAAAACTACCTGCATCAGCAACAGCAACAAAAGCTTCTATGGTTAGTAAACGATCCATGAATAGTCTTAGGATTTTTTATCAGTACTAGGAATGATGATTAGTTCTGAAACTATTGAAAACCAATTTAATTATCTATATGGATAAATCGGTCAGATTTAATAGAAGGTTTTACTGATACTCTGCGCTAATCGCACGCATAGCATCAAAAAATGTATTATGCCCCACTTAGTACAGCACCTTAGAAAATGTCGTTTTGTGTTGATCAAAAAATGAAAAACAGCTAAGTGATGTTGTTATCAAGTTCAACGTAATAATTTTCTTAACAAGCTTCTTTAGTATCCGATTCGACATTAAAATACAGGGCTAAGAAGTTACGATTTTCATCACAAATTGTTTTCAAAGTAATAACGAAAAACCCTATGAACACTTTATTAGCGATTATTTTTTGTGTTACCTATGCAGCTATCGCATTTGAGCACCCTATAAAAATCAATAAATCTGCAAGCGCTCTTCTAGGTGCGGGATTATTGTGGAGCGTGTTTGCTGTTATGAGTGGCGAAGGAAGCGTGACGAATGAACATTTGGCAGAAACATTAGTAGGCACTGCGCAAATTGTCTTTTTCTTGATGGGCGCAATGACTATTGTTGAAGTGATCGACGCACATGATGGCTTTCACGTAGTAACTAACAGAATCAAAACACATAATCTTGCAACTTTGATGTGGTTAGTGTGTATCGTTACTTTTTTTCTGAGTGCAGTACTGGATAATTTAACGACTACCATTGTGATGGTTTCGTTAGTCAAAAAATTAATCGACTCACGTCAACAGCGCTTATTGTTTGCTGGGATGATAGTTATAGCTGCTAACGCTGGAGGCGCTTGGTCACCCATTGGCGATGTCACTACCACCATGCTTTGGATTGGCGGACAAATTACCGCTAGCTCCATCGTTTTTGCGTTAATTATTCCTTCCATAGTCAACTTACTTGTTCCACTAGCCATAATTAGTACATCGCTTAAGGGCCAACAAGTAACTACACCAACAAATTTGCAGGATGCCGATAAAGATCAACAAACGAGTGATAGAGAAAGAAACATTATGTTTTTTCTCGGCCTAGGAGTTTTAATCGCTGTTCCAGCTTTTAAAACAATCACGCATCTTCCCCCTTTCATGGGTGTTTTATTAGGACTAGGTCTACTATGGTTAGTAGGAGATATTTTGCATAAAGATAAAACAGATGAAGAAAAAGATCATCTGAATTTAACGAGTGCATTAAATCGTATTGATATGGCGTCGATCGTATTTTTTATTGGTATTTTGCTTGCCGTAGCTACGCTAGAGCACTCCCACATATTACCTTCACTAGCAAATTGGTTAAGTGAAACAATAGGTAGAGAAGATTTAATTGTTCTTTTGATCGGCATTATTAGTGCCATTGTGGATAACGTGCCTTTGGTAGCGGCATCTATTGGCATGTACAGCCTAGAACAGTATTTACCAGATAGCTTTTTATGGCAGTTTTTAGCTTATTGTGCTGGCACAGGTGGTTCTATCTTAATCATAGGCTCAGCTGCTGGCGTGGCTGCGATGGGTTTAGAACGTATTGATTTTGTTTGGTATCTCAAAAAAATAAGCTGGCTTGCATTTATTGGCTATCTAGCAGGCGCTCTCACCTACATGATACAAATTTCAATCATCAAATAAAAAATTATAAAAATTATGCTTGAACTTATTGCAATCTGTTTAGTATTGACAGCGCTACTGGCTTATATCAATTTTAGATTCATTCATCTTCCCATCACGATAGGATTAATGGTTACATCATTAGCACTATCGTTATTCATTATTGTTTTAGATTTTGCTGGCATTGATTTTGGTATGCATCTAAGCATGGAAAATATGCTTAGGAGTATTGATTTTTCTGCTGTGCTCATGCAGGGAATGCTTTCGTTTCTATTGTTTGCAGGCGCGCTACATATTGATCTTACTGAACTTAAATTCTATCGCTGGCAAATTTTAGTTTTAGCATTTTTTTCCACATTGTTTTCAACTTTTATTATTGGTTTAAGTGCATGGATAGCCTTACCAGTTTTTGGCATACAACTGCCTCTCATATATTGCCTACTATTCGGTGCACTTATCTCACCAACAGATCCGATTGCAGTAATGGGCATTCTTAAAGTAGCAGGCATACCAAAAAATTTAGAATTAGTTATTTCTGGCGAATCACTTTTTAATGATGGTGTGGGTGTAGTGATTTTTTCGATTTTAATGGGGATACTACTGCTCGGAAAAATGCCTACCTTACATGAAGGACTAGGATTATTAACTCATGAAGCAGGCGGCGGTTTATTGTTTGGATTATTACTTGGCTATATCACTTTTATTCTCTTGCGCAGTATTGATAACTACCAAGTTGAAGTAATGATTACTTTAGCTGCGGTTATGGGTGGATATATGCTGGCAAGTAAGCTACACGTCTCTGGTCCACTCGCTATGGTTGTTGCTGGATTAATTGTTGGCAATCATGGTCGCGAATTTGCCATGTCACAAACGACACGTCTGTATGTAGATATGTTTTGGGAAATGATAGATGACATACTTAATGCCGTCTTATTTGTATTAATAGGCATGGAAGTATTACTTATCGCATTTTCATGGAACATCGCTCTATCTGGTTTGATAATGATCATCATCACATTAATAGCGCGTGCCATTACGGTATGGTTACCGGTGCATTTTTTCACTAGCTATTTCAACTTACCCAAGGGAGCCGGATTAGTTTTAACTTGGGGAGGACTCAGAGGCGGAATTTCTGTAGCGTTAGCTTTGTCACTTCCTTTTGGAGAGCAACGTGACATCGTTTTATCCCTAACCTATTGCATCGTAGTGGCTTCTATACTCACTCAAGGACTTACGATAGGAAAGCTCGCTAAACGTATAACCATTCAAGAATAAAATTTGATGGTTAAGTGATTTCTTGTCGGCGCTATGATGTCGTAGAAATCGATAAGCGAAACACACCTACAAATCACAACACAAGCAGCTAATAAATGTGCGGTTAATTATCGCAAGTTGAATTGTGTGATTCCGGCTTGATCGGTTTGTTTTTGTTCGAGTTTGATGGCAGCATTTTTCTTATTGGTAGCATCGCGCTCTACCATGGCTTCCATTTTGAGTTGTTGTCTATAAGCTTCTGACCACAGAGCTTTGACGCGTTCAAGTTCTGCTAGTGCAGTTTCCATTTGTGCTGTCACTCTTTCTGTGAGTGAGCCTAAATGTTCTAAGAATTGTCGATATGCCAGATTGTCTGCAATCATGTGCATTTCTTTTTGTGTGGCGTGATAACGGGTTATGTAATCCACACGTAGTGTTTCTATATGATCCAAACTGCCTTGTAATTGCGTGACACGTGCACGCGCTGTGACAACCACAGACTGCGCTTCTTCTGTTGCTGTTTTTGCGCGATTCGCTAAAATTTTCCAAGTGTTGTTCATGTGTCGTGTGTTTTATTCTGTTGATGCTTGTTGAGCTATGGTGAATCAAACTGCCATCAGTTCTCTGATTTCTTGTCTGGTTTTTTCATAGTCTTCATTGATGTGCATGTCTTGCTTTAAGAATTGTTCTAAGCGAGCACGTAAGGCAATTGCTTGATCAATGTCTGGATTGGATCCTGTTTCATACGCACCCACTGAAATCAAATCTTGATTTTGTTGATACAAGGACCACAATCTTCTGAAACGATTCGCTGTGTGTAAATCACCAGGTGCTACCAGATTTTGCATAACACGTGAGATAGAGCCATTCAGATCAATAGCTGGGTAATGCGATGCATCGGCTAATTTACGTGACAACATGACTTGTCCATCTAATGAAGCACGTGCAATGTCAACAATCGGATCTTGTGCATCATCACCTTCAGCTAATACAGTATAGATAGCTGTGATAGCACCATAGCCATGACGACCTACTCCGGTGCGTTCAATTAAATTTGGTAGTAAAGCAAACACTGAAGGTGGATAACCTTTTGCTGTGGGTGGTTCTCCAATGGCTAGTCCTATTTCACGTTGAGCATGCGCGACACGCGTTAAGCTATCCATCATCATCAACACGTTTTTACCTTGATCACGAAAATATTCTGCAATCACATGCGTGAGATGCGTAGCTTTAAGTCGCAACACAGGTGAAACATTAGCAGGTGCTGCAATCACGACGGCTTTTGCGCGTCCTTCAGGACCGAGCACTTCATTAATGAAGGCTTGTACTTCACGACCACGTTCACCGATGAGTCCAATTACAACGACATCGGCTTTAGTAAAGCGCGTCATCATGCCTAAGAGTGAACTCTTACCTACACCTGAGCCTGCGATTAAACCTATTCGTTGTCCTCTACCCATGGTGAGTAAGCCATTAATGGCTTTGACACCGACATCCAATACTTGATTGATAGGTCCACGCTCCATAGGATTAATTGGTAATCCTAATAAAGCAAGTTTGTCTGGACATTCTGGTGCTGGCAAACCATCTAAGGGTTCACCTAAGGGGCCAATCACACGACCTAGGAGTTCAGGTCCTAAGCTAGCTTCTGATGAATTGCTAATGACACGCACTGTTGCACCTGGTCCGATACCAGCTGAATCAGTAAAGGGCATGAGGTAGAGTGTTTGATCATTAAAGCCCACTACTTCAGCGGCTAATTTTTGACCGCCAGTGCCTTCGATTTCACAATGTGCTCCGAGTGGTGCCATGATGCCGCGTGCTTCTAAGGTCATGCCAACTAAGCGCGCTAAGGTGCCTGTGTGACATGGCGCTGGAGCACGTGTTTGCGTGATCAGTCCATCAACTACGTCAGCATAATCAATCATGATTTAAACCTGAAGGTGGTTCGTCTGCTGCATGACTTTCATCGGTTTGTGATTGAGAGGCGCTTGTAACTGCAACGGTTTCTACATCTTGTACAACTTGTTGACGATTTTCCATACGCGCTGCCAAGCTATTACCGGCACTCGCATTGGTATTAGCATTACTGCGCCAACCTGTTGGCGCTGCTTCTTTTAATGATTTACTTAGGGCTTGCACACGTCGTTCAATTAAATCTTCAACCACTGCACCATCTAATGAAACACGTACACTACCGCGCTGCAAGGTGGAATTCGGACGCAAGCTAATGCTTTCACCAAATTGCTCTGCTAAAGGTTTATAGAGTTCAAGATCATCCGGATTTAAATGGACGATGAGTGTTTTTTCACTGCTACCTGACATTTCACGTACACAGTTCTCTACTATGCGTGAGATAACTTGACCTGATTGCGTTAATTCACCACGCACTAATTGTTCTGCGAGATGCACTGCTAATTTTTTTACAGGATCAAACAAGGCATCCGCATCGGTGGATAATTCTTTGATACCATCAACCATCGATTGCAAAGCAGCGACTTTAGCGTCCATTTCTGCTTTGAGTTCAGTTAATGCTTGGGCATAACCTAGATCAAAGCCTTGCTGATGTCCTTCTGCATGCGCAGCTATACGTGCTTCTTCTCTTGCTGCTTCAACTAAACTGGTAACTGCTTCATTACTTAAATCAGGTGTTTGTTCTTCAGCGGCTACGAGCACAACTTCTTCTTGCTCGGCCACATTCTCTTCTGCCGCCGCTGCCATTGCTGCTTGCTCTGCAGCTAATTGCGCTGCTTGCTCTGCTGCTAATTGCGCTGCTTGTTGTTCTGCAGCTGCTTGCGCTTCTTCTTCTGCGCGTGCAGCTGCTTCAGCGGCCGCAGCAAGTTGAATTTCTTCAGCTGTTGGAGCTGCTACAACAGGTTCTTGCTCTGCTAGATTGTGTGCATGTGCTTGCAATGCATCTGCGAGATTTTCTTCCTCATCTTCATCACTAGCATTGTCGGCTATGAATTTACGTTTACTAGAACTTGCTTCATCCTGTCCTAAGCGATCGACTACAAATGCTGCAGCTTTGCTTCGCTCTGATCCTGCTACAAATTGAGGACCTTCTTTTTCTAGCAAATTTTGGATAGCGAATGCATTGGCGTCCGAATCGAACATCAGATTCGGCATCCATTGCTTTTGCGCAGGGGCTTTGCGAGGTTCAGACAAAATCGGCTCCACCCGCGGCTAAGATCAAATCGCCAGATTCAGAAAGCTTACGTGCAGAACGCATGACTTTCTTCTGTGCGTCTTCCACTTCGGTAATGCGCAACGGACCTTTAGCTTCCATATCATCGATAAACATGCCACGTGCACGACTCGACATATTGCTAAAGAACTTGTCTTTAATTTCTTCGCTTGCACCTTTCAATGCAATCATTAACAGATCTGGTTCAACTGCACGCATCAGTGCTTGGATACCACGATTATCAACCGAGGCCAGATTATCAAAGCTAAACATATTATCTTGAATACGTAGCATGAGTTCTTCATCAATCTGACCCACACCTTGCAGAATAGCGCCTTCTAATTCCACTTTAGTGAAATTCATAATTTTTGCGGCTGCCTTCACACCACCAAAACTCGACGATGCTGCTGAAGCATTGTTAGAGAATTGTTTTTTCATGATGGTTTCTAGTTCTTCCATCGCAGATGGTTGAACAGTATCTAGACTTGCTACACGTTGTATGACTTCAGGACGTGATTCAACTGGCAAAAATGCCAATACGTCAGCAGCAACTTCTGATTCCAACACGGAGAGAATAATCGCTGTGACCTGTGGATGTTCACCACGAATCATCTCAGCGATTGCACGTGCATCCATCCATTGTAAAATTTCTAAACCACGGCTAGCGCGATTCGGCATGATGCGCGACAGTACTGACGCTGCTTTATCCGGACCGAGTGCACGTTTTAAAACGGTTTCTACGTATTCGATGGTGCCCAATGAAAGACTGGTTTGTTTTTTCAGTGTTTCAACAAATTGATCCAACACTGCGTTCACAGCTTCTTGTGACAGTTCAGCAACCGAGACCATGGCAGCACCTAGAGCCTGCACTTCTTTTGGATCAAGATAACTAATAATGTTAGATGCAAGGTCTTCACCCAAAAGTAACATCAACACCGCAGCACGCTGGGTGTTGGTCATGGCTTCTAGCTCAGCTTTCAACGCTTCCGACATAGGAGGTGGTTCTGCTTTTGCCTTAGGCGCTTCCGGCGCTTTTTCCTCTTTGGGAGCCGCCTTCGCTTTCGCTTCTTTCTTGTCTTCTTTTTTTTCCGCCATCTTCGACCTCTGTTACTTTTTTATTTATTTCTGACTACGCTAACCTATTATGCGATGTCGCCAGCACCAGCGACATCACAATCAAGAATTACTTCGCCTTCAACATATTCTTAATCATTAAGACGACTCGACCTTGTTCTTTTTCTGATAACACCTTCACCAGTAATAGTTTGTCGTCGTAGCTATTTGCATTCTTCAACATATCTTCAGCCATCGTATTTTTTTTCTTAGGCTTGAATTTCTTCTTCATCGCCTCGATGTCATGAGGCTCTTCAGCGTTGGGTTTATTTTCTTCTGCCATGATATTTCCTAGTTATCTTTAGTTCTTGACCATATTTTTCAATACCATCGCTACACGACCGGATTCTTGTGATACCAACATACGAATCAAGGCAACTTTATCATCATAGCTGTTTGCAGTATCTAGCATATCAGCAGAGAAGGTAGGCTTCTTAGGCTTCATACTTTGCATTCTGGCTTTGAGTTCTTCTAAGGTTTCACCTTCTTGGATTTCGACTTCTTCCTCTTCTTCGCCATCCTCGTCACCTTCCTCGCCCTCTTCACCTTCCTCGCCTTCGCCTTCTTCGCCTTCGCCCTCGGCTGCTTCTTCTGCAGCAGCGGCTTCGGCTTCTTTGGCTGCTTCTTCTGCTGCGGCGGCTTCGGCAGCTGCAGCAGCGGCGGCAGCAACGGCGGCTTCGGCAGCAAGTTTGTTTTCGTCGACCGGCGGTAATGCTGGCGGCATGATTTGCTGGATGGTCGGACCTTTCACCATCGGACGCACCACTGCGATTAAGAATACGATAATAACCAGTGCAGCGATCGCAATTTTAATGAAATTCTGAATATCGCTATTCTCATACCATTGCTCTGGTTTGTAATTAATTTGTGATTCAAAACGTGCTGGAGCAACTGTCACTACGTCACCACGCTCTGCGTTATAACCTACTGAACTACGAACTAGATTCAACATACGATCGAGTTCTTCAGCAGTGTAAGGAATTGTCTTAGGTGCATTCGGTGGTAATGGCTTGCCATCAGCAGGTGGTGGCGCAGGACGTTCAGCCACTACCACTGCTACGCTAAGGCGTGAAATTGTACCGAGTGATTTTTTCTCATGACGAACCGCACGATCCATTTCAAAATTACGCGTTGATTTCGTAGTCGTGATTTCATTGTTGAGCGGTTTCTTTTCATTGGTATCTGTATTCACTGTCAGATTCGCATCTGGTGGTGGTGTATTACTTAATGCACCTGGAATACCTTCAGGATCGAGTTTGAATTTACGCTCGGTGGTCATCGCTTCCGAACGAGGCTTGACACCTTTATCTTTATTGTCAAAATCTTCAGTCGTTGTTTCTACTGTATCGAAATCTAAGGTTAGATTAACTTGTGATTGAATATTATTTTCACCAACAACCGGTGCTAACAATTCAGTCACACGATTACGATACGATTCTTCGGTACGCATTTTGTGCTGCATTTGTGCGACGGTGAGTCCCATTGCAGCATCAACTGGATTTTCATCTGTCATCAGATTACCTTGATCATCCACCACAGAGACGTTTTGTGGCGTGAGATAAGGCAC
>JACCDY010353700.1_pt1 | contig 13937 bp, 13 predicted proteins | sample 7446391 | NCBI WGS metagenome assembly JACCDY01 (sample SAMN15323451, study PRJNA562643) | freshwater metagenome | isolation source: river surface water | place: USA:Blue River Watershed | collected 2017-08-18 | reverse complement strand
ACCTGAAACGCCCATACATCAAACTTGGCGTCTACGACCTCTACAGCGGCGGGATCGTGGGCGACTACAGCATCTGGTTTCGCAATCTCCGCATTTACGGCGGTCGGCATTCCGCATCCGAGGTGCTTGGAGGCCCGATCCTCCCGCGTGTGCGCGGCGTGCGCTGATCCCATCCCCTGCCGGTCCGTAGGAGTCCGCCATCCCAGAGATTGACCACCTGGCCGATGCGCTGTTTGACCGGTTCAAGCAGTTCATGGCCCAGGCCCTTGCCCAGGATGGCGGTGCGGCGCTCCCGGCCCGCCCGGCCGTCCAGCAGCGCACCCTGAACGACTGGCTGGTAATCTACGAGGGCCTGCTCGCCCAGCGAGGTTACGACCCGCAGACCATCAAGAACCGCCGGTCAAACCTGGTACACGTGCGGCGCCTGTGGGGCAACCAGGCCCTACGCGAGATCCGGCCACGGCACATATCCGACGCGCTGCAGCCCATGTTGCCCGATCGGGCGTCGACAGCTCGCCGGATCTGCGACGAGCTGCGCGACATCTTCCTCGAGGCCGTGGCCAACGACTGGGCCGACGTGAACCCGGTCCTGAACATGCGCAAGCCACAAGGCAAGGTCAAGCGCAAGCGGCTTTCCCTCGAGACCTGGAGCGGCATGCGTGACCTGGCGCAGACTCACCGCCAGGGGTGGGTGTTGCCGATGCTGCTGCTGGCGCTGGTGACAGCCCAGCGGCGAGCAGATCTCGGCAAGATGCGCTTCGATGACGTGTGGGATGGGCACCTGCACATCGAGCAGCAAAAGAAGGCTGGCAAGGACTACGGTGCACGCGTTGCGCTGCCGCTGACATTGCGCCTGGATGTTGTCGGCCTCACATTGGCCGAGGTGATCGAGACCTGCAAGACCTATGCCCCGGCAGGGCCCACCTTGTTGCGCAAGAGTGACGGTAAGGCGATCGAGCTGTCATCCCTCTCCACCAGGTTCAACGAGCTGATCCGGTCAGTGGAGGGTACAGGCGCCTACCAGGAGCGCGAGTGGCCATCGCTGCACGAGGTTCGCTCTCTGTCGGAGCGCCTGTACCGCCAACAGGGCATTCAGACCCAGCACCTCCTGGGCCACAAGAATCAGGAGATGACTGACAAGTACAACGATGACCGCGGGCTGACGGCGGCGGAGTGGAAGCACCTGCGGCTGTAGACCTTGCCGACTGGCACTGATTCTGCAGTGACATTTTTCCCCCTGACTTTTCCCCTCCATGAGCCCGACCATCGGTGCTCATGGACACCAAGCCCAACGAATCCGCCAGCGCCCTGAAGCCCGGCTCGCGCCTGCAGCGCGGCATGCAGTTCGAGCGCTCGGCGATCAACCAGGAGGCCCGCACTGTCGAGCTGGCCTTCGCCTCCGAGACACCGTATGAGCGCTGGTGGGGCGTCGAGATCCTCGACTGCTCCAGCAAGTCCATGCGCCTGCAGCGCATCAAGAGCGGCGCCCCGCTCCTGTGCGACCACAACACCCGAGACCAGATCGGAGTCATCGAATCGGTACAGATCGGCGCGGACAAGGTTGCCCGCGCTGTGGTGCGCTTCGGGAGGAGCGCGCGTGCCGAAGAGTGGTTCCAGGACGTGGTCGACGGCATCCGCAGCTCGGTCAGCGTGGGTTACGAGATCCACGGTGCCAAGCTGGTCGAAACGAAAGACGGCGTGGATTACTACCGCGTCGACGACTGGGAGCCCTACGAAGTCAGCATCGTCTCCGTGCCGGCCGACACCTCGGTCGGCGTGGGCCGCGCTGCTGGCGAAGAGTCCCCCGTCATCCCCCCGAACACCAACCGCTCCAAGGAGTCCCCTGCCATGCAAACCGCACCCGAAGCCACGCCGGCGCCCGCCGCCCCTGCCATCCAGTCCCAGGACACCGCCGCGCGCGACGCTGCGCAGCGCAAGCTCACCGCCGAGCTGCTCGCCATTGGTGACGCACACGAGCGCTTCAATGGCCGCCAGCTTGCCCGCGAAGCCATCGAGCGCGGCGACACCAACACCGAGGCCCTGCGTTCGCACATCATGAACGCCATGACGGCCGCGCAGAAGGGCACCACGCCCGCGGCCAACCTGGACCTGAGCCGCGGGGAGACGCAGCGCTTCAGCGTGCTGAAGGCCATCCGCGCCCTGGTCGACAAGGACTGGTCCGGCGCCGGCTTCGAGCGCGAGTGCCACCTGGAGATCCTGAAGCGCACCGGTCTGAACGCCGCGGTGCACGGCGGCTTCTACATGCCGGCCGACATCCAGCGGCGTGACCTGACGGTCGGCACGACCACGGCCGGCGGCAACCTGGTGGGCACCAACCTGCAGCCGCAGAGCTTCATCGACCTGCTGCGCGCCCGCAGCGTTTGCGCCGGCCTGGGCATGACGATGCTGACCGGCCTGGTCGGCAACGTCACGATCCCCAAGCTGACCGGCGCTGCAACCGCCTACTGGCTGGCCAACGAGGCCACGGCCATCACCGAGAGCCAGCAGACCTTTGGCCAGCTCGCGCTGTCGCCCAAGACGCTGGGCGTCTACACCGAGATCAGCCGCCTGCTGATGATGCAGAGCACGCCGGCCGTGGAAGCGTTGGTCATGGAGGACTTCGCCCGCGTCATGGCGCTGGGCATCGACCTGGCCGTGCTGGAAGGTTCCGGCTCCTCGGGCCAGCCCACGGGCATCTCGCTGACGGCCGGCATCGGCTCTGTCTCCGGCTCTTCGCTGGCCCTGGCCGGCGTGACCGAGTTCCAGACGGACCTGGCCACCGGCAACGCGCTCACGCCCAACTGCGGCTTCGTCACGACGCCGGCTGTGGCCGGCCTGCTGGCCCAGCGCGCGCGGATCTCCAGCACCGACAGCGTCACCTTGTGGCGCGGCAGCGTGCTGGAAGGCACCGTCGAGGGCTACCGCGCCCGCACCACCACGCAGATCACCGCCGCCACCATGACCTTCGGTGATTTCGCTCAGGCCGTGCTGGCCGAGTGGGGCATGCTGGAGATCGCGCTGAACCCGTTCGCCAACTTCGGTGCGGCGATCTCGGGCATCCGCGCCATCCAGTCCGTCGATGTCGGCATCCGCCAGGCGGCCGCCTTCAGCCGGGCCACGTCCATCACCTGATAACCCTCGCCCGAAGGTCTACCCCCGCGCGGCCATGAGCGCCGCGCGGGGCGACGGAAGGCAGGCGAAACCAGCACCCAAGGACACCCCGATGGTTCAAACCCTCAAACCCCTCGACAGCGGTCAGGCCACCTACGTGGTGATCCGGCCCATCTGCATCGGTGGCGAGCGCGTCGAGCCCGGCGCCTCCGTGCAGCTCACCAAGGTGCAGGGCACTGAGCTGGCCGCTGCCAGCAAGGTGGCTCTGGACGGCACCGCGGCGGCCAAGGCTGCCCAGGATGCGGCAAAGGCCGCGGCGCGCGCCGCCAAGGCGGCAGCCGCCAAGGCCGCCGCCGCAGCCACGTCCGACACCACCACCCAGGAGGATCCCGCACCATGAGCCAGCAGAACTTCGCAGGCAATGCCACCGTCGTCAACATCCTGACGCCGGTCTCCGCAGCCAACACCGCGGCAGCCACCAGCTCCGGCGTCGACCTGATCGACTACGACAGCCCGGTCATCATCACCCAGCACAAGGGCGCGGGCACCGGCACGCTGGACGGCAAGATCCAGGACAGCGCGGACAACTCCAGCTTCGCGGATGTGTCGGGCCTGACGTTCACCCAGGAGACCACCGGCGCCGGCATCCAGAAGCTGGTCTTCAACCCCAAGAGCGTGCGCCGGTACATCAAGTACGTTGGCACGATCGGCACCGGCCCGCAGATCGTCGGTGTATCGCTGGCAGGCGTCAAGAAGACGATCTGACGATGTTCGCCGAGGACCTGGCCCCCTTCTTCGACACCGATGCCGGCTTCGCGCAGACGGCAACGGTGGGGGCGGCCTCGTTCCCGGTGATCTTCGACGCGGCCTACCAGTCCGGCATGAATGGCCTGGTCGAAACCGCCGGACCGGTCTGTCAGGCCAAGAGTGCAGACGTCAGCACGGTGGTGCAGGGCACGACCATCACGATCGGAGCCACCGCCTACACCGTGGTGAGTGTGCAGCCGGACGGCACCGGCGTCACCACGCTGCAATTGCGGGGCTGACCATGGCAGACCACCTCCAGCAGCAGATCCTCGAAGCGGTGCAGACCGCCCTGGTGGCCGCGGCCACCGCAGCCAGTACCCGCGTCTACCTGGACCGGGTCGACGAGATCCCCCAGGCCAACCTGCCGGCCATCGACATCCTGGGCCCGGATGACACCGGCGAGGAGTCGATCGAGTACCTCACCATGCACTTCCCGCCAGTGCAGCAGCGCTCGTACACCTTCGCCATCAGCAGCATCGCCGCGCTGGCCACCGGATCCGCCAAGGCCGCGCGCAACCTGGCCAAGCAGGTCGAGGCCGCGCTGCTGGCCGCCATGGGCACCATCACCGTCGGTGGCAAGGCCATCGACCTGGTGCTGGCCGATGGCGCCGAGCGCAAGGACGGCGCGGGCGCGCTGCCAATGTTCGCCGTCCGCCAGACCTGGCAGGCGCAGTACCAAACAACCGCTGGCACGCCCGACGTACCGCGCTGATCACCCCCACTTCTACAGGAGCTTCCCATGACCACCAACGTCTGGACCAAAGTCGCAGCTGCAGTGCAAACCGCTCTGGCATCCGCAAAGTCCATCACTGCCATCACCAAGGCGAACCCGGCTGTCTGCACCAGCACGGCCCATGGCTATGCCAACGGCAACGAGGTCAAGCTGCTGATCGTCGGCATGCTCGAGCTCAACTACTGGGTGGGCCGCGTGGCGAACGTCACGGCCAACACATTCGAGCTCGAAGGGGTGGACAGCACGCTGTTCAACACCTTCACCAGTGGAACTGCGCAGGTCATCACCTTCGGTGCGGCTGCCGCCACCATGCAGGACGTGAACGCCTCGGGCGGCGAAGCCAAGGCGGTGGACATCACCACCATCCACGACGACACCGACAAGGAGATCCCGGGCTCCAAGACCGCGCTGTCCTACAGCTTCGGCAACCTGTGGGATCCGGCCGACCCGGCGCTCATCGAGCTCAAGAAGGCCGACAACGTGAAGGGCACGCGCTGCATGCGGTTCAGCTTCGCCAGTGGCGCGAAGGTGTACTTCGACAGCTACCCCAGCGCATCGCTTGCACCTGGTGGCTCCAAGGGCGAAGCGGTCACCACCCAGACCAGCTTCAAGCTCACCGGCCCGATCACTGCCTACGCGACCTGATCGCCATGGCAGTCGTCAACCGCAGCAGCGTGGCCGCGCCCACGCTGCCCAAGCAAACGGTCGAGGTGGCAGCGCTGGATGGCGAGGTCATCGTCCGCGGGCTGCTGCTGACCGAGCGCCTGGCCATCGAGGCGCGCATCGTGGGCCTGCGCCAGGCAGCGGCCGACGTGAACGCCATCCTGCCCGTCGTGCTGGCCCAGTGCGTGCTGGCTGCCGACGAGCTGCCCTTGTGGACCGAGCAGGAGTGGCAGGTCTTCGGCGTGAAGCACCAAGGCCAGGCGCTGGCCCTTTTCAACGTCGCCTGGCGCCTCTCCGGTTTTGCCGAGGCGCAAGACGCAAAAAACTAGCACGCCAGCCTGAACTTCGCTTCGCACTCAGGCTGGCGCAACGAATGGGAATGACGATGCAACAGCTGGGCGACACCATGACGGCGCAGGAGTTCGGCCTGCACCTGGCGCTGGAGCGTGAGGAGGATCTGCCGGCGCCCACGCTGCGCGCGCTCTCGGCCATCCTCTCCGCGCTGGCCAACGGCCCGCTCACACCACCCGCCAAGGGTCGCATGTGGGCCGCGCACGACTTCATGCCAACCCTGTGGGCCGATGTCACCGACCACGACCAGGACGGCGACCAAGCCGCCACCGACCCCGAGCACATGGGTGTCGACGAGATCATGGCCAGGGCCCGGCTGGCCGGCATGATCCACTGAGGCCGCGCCATGGCAGACGCACAAGCCCGCATCCGCATCACCGCGCAAGACGACAGCGCCGCGGCCTTCAAGAAGGCATCGGCCAACCTCGAGGCGCTGCAGGCCAGCGCCGCCAGCCTGGCGGGCTCTCTGGGCGGCGCCCTGACCGTCGGTGGTCTCACCGCACTGATCACCGGCGCGATCGACGCGGCCGACAACCTGCGCGACCTCAGCCAGGCAACCGGCATCACCGTCGAAAGCCTGGGCGGCCTGGGCTTTGCAGCCGGGCAGAATGGCGGCTCGCTCGAGGGCGTGGCCAGCGCTGCCGGCAAGCTCAACCGGGCTCTGGCCGAGGCTGCCGCAGGATCCAAGGATGCGCTGGAGCCCTTCAACAAGCTGGGCATCAGCGTCAAGGACGCTGCAGGCCAGACGAAGGCGGCCGATGTTGTGTTTGCCGAGATCGCTGACCGCTTCAAGACCTTCAACGACGGCCCGGAAAAGGCTGCACTGGCACTCAAGCTGTTTGGCAAAGCCGGCTCCGAGCAGATCGCGCTGCTCAATGAGGGCGGCGAGGCCCTGCGGGCCAACATCGAGTACTACAAGCGCTTCTCTGGCGTCACCACCGAGGTCGCAGCCGCCGCCGACCAGTTCAACGACACCCTGGGCAAGGTCAAGCTGCTCAGCCAGTCGCTGGGCACGAGCATCGCGTCCGCGCTGCTGCCCGGCCTCCAGGCCGTGGCCGACGAGCTGCTGGCGCTGAAAGAAAACGGTGGCGGCTTTGCCGTGGTGGGCTCTGCCATCAAGATCGTTTTCGAGGCCGTCAGCATCACGGTGGCCAACGTCAGCTTCGTGCTCAAGGCCATGGGTCGCGAGATCGGCGCGATCGCCGCCCAGGCCGTTGCGCTGAGCCGACTGGACATCCAGGGCTTCCGGGCCATCAGCGACGCAGTCAAGGCCGACGGCGTGCGCGCCCGGGCCGAGCTCGACGCCCTCGAGCGCCGGATCCTGGGCATCGGCACCATCAACGCGAACGACGAATCCGCAGCCGAGAAGCGCCGCCTGGGCCTGACGACCACGGCAGTCACCAAGACCAACGCGCCGCGCCTGTCCGGCGCCGGTGGTGGGGGCGACAAGGCCCGCAAGGACATCGACCTCACCAACAAGGCGCTGGCCAGCTACATCGAGCAGCTCGACCGCCAGCTGCAGAAGAACCAGGACCTGTCGGCCTCGGAGCAGGCCCTGACCTTCCTGCGCACCAAGGGTGCCGGCGCCACGCTCGAGCAGGCTGCGGCCATCCTGGCAGTGGCCAGGGCGCTAGACCAGGGGGCCGAGCAGCTCGACCGCATCCGCCTGAAGCAGCAGCTGGCGATCGACGCCGGCAACGAGGTCGACCGCGCCAATGGCGAGCGCGCCCAGCGCCTGCAGGCCCTGCTGGCGGACACGCCCACCGCAAAATTCGAAGAGCAGCGCGCCAGCCTGGAACTGCTCAAGGAGGCCTTCGAGCAGTTCCGCAACACGGGCGGCCAGTACGGCATCAGTGAGGAGCAGTACACCCAGGCCGTGCAGAAGCTCGCGGGCATCAACACCGAGCTGGAAAAGTCCAAATCCCTGGGCGAGGAGTTGGGCCTGACCTTCACCTCCGCATTCGAGGATGCGATCGTCGGTGGCAGGAGCTTCAGCGAGATCCTCAAGGGCCTGGAGCAGGACGTGCTGCGCATCGTCACGCGCCAGCTGGTCACCAAACCGCTGGGTGATGCGATCTCTGGAGCTGTCAGTGGCTCTGGGGTCGGCGGCTTCTTCAGCAACATCTTCAGCGGCATCTTCGGCACCCGGGCAGCCGGCGGCCCGGTGCAGGCTGGCGGCACCTACCTGGTCGGCGAGCGCGGCCCCGAACTGTTCAAGGCCCCGGCCAGCGGCACCATCGTGCCAAACAGCCAGCTGGCCGGCGCCATGGGTGGTCGCCAAATGGTCATCCACATCAATCCGCCGCCCGGCATGTCCCGGCAGGGGTCCAGCCAGTTCGCCGCCGATGTGGCGCGCCAGTTGCGCCAGGCCGATCGCTACAACAACTGACCGCCATGCCCGCCACCATCCTCGACGACGTGGTTTTCCCTGACGAGCTGGTCGCGGTGGCCGCCCGCGGCCGCAAGCGCTGGGCCACCGCCATCGCCACCAACCAGGGCGGCTTCGAGACGCGCAACGGCCTGCGCACCCAGCCGCTGCGTGAATACGAGATCGGCATGGTCCCGCGTACCGTCGCGGCCTGGATGGCGGTGGACACATTGCACGACGTCGTGCAGGGCTCGCTGTACGGCTTCCTGCTACGCGACCCCACCAACAACGCCTGCACCACCGCCAATGGCCTGATGCGCCCGCTGCCGGCTGCGCTGCGCGGCACGCTCGGCACGGCCGGCGCCGGCTATGGTGTGCCCAACTACCGCCTGATCAAGCGCGGAACGTCCGGCGCGCGCACGTTCGACCGTGACATCCGCAAGCCCGTCACCACTGGCCTGGTGCTGTACCGCAACGGTTCGCCCGTTACCCTGGGCGCCAGCGCCGGCAACGCGGCAGTGGACGCGGTCAATGGCAACATCGCGTTCGTCGCCGACAGCTCCAGCGCGGTCACTGCAGTCACGGTCGGCGCCACCACGCAGGTGACGCTCAGCGCTGCGCTGCCCGGCCTGGCGGTCTCAGGTCGGCTGTACCTCGCCGGCCTCACCGGCACCCACGCGGCAGACCTCAACAACCTGAGCCACGCGATCACCGCGATCAGCGGCGGCGGCTCCAACGTCTACACCCTGTCCACCAACACTGCCGGCCGCACGATCACCGCCGCTGGCACCGGCTTCAAGTACCCGCAGCCGTCCGATACGCTCACCTGGGCGGGCGACTTCCGGGTGCCCGTGCGCTTCAAGGACGACGACATCGACTGGTCCATGGTGATGGGCCACGCGGACACCGCCAGTCGCCTGGTGGAGGGTCCCAGTGTGCTCCTGGTGGAGGTGCCACTCCCATGAAGGCGCGCAGCGCAGGCCTGCAGGCCCACCATGAAGATCCGGTGCAGACGCGTGCATGGTGCTGGAAGGTCAACCGCCTCGATGGGCAGGTTTTCGGCTTCACCAGCGTCGACCAGGATCTGGAGATCGACGGCGTCACCTACGTGGCCAGCACCGGCATCACCCCGTACGCCATCGACAGCAAGGCCGACCTGTCGGTGCCGAACATGCAGGTCAACGGCCTGCTGGACAGCACCGGCATCACCGAGGCGGATCTTGTCGCCGGCCTCTGGGACGGCGCTGCGGTTGAGAACTTCGAGGTCAACTTCCGCGACCTCAGCCAGGGCAAGATGAACCTCGCCACCGGCGTGCTGGGTCCTGTCAGCGCCGGTCGCGTCGCCTTCCAGGCTGAGCTGCGCGGCCTGATGCAGCGCCTGCAGCAGCCGGTGGGCGAGGTTTTCACCATCGGCTGCCAGGCCACGCTGGGCGACGCCCGCTGCAAGGTCGCCCTGGGCCCGTGGACGGTCACCGGGGCCGTCACCACTGCCACCAGTGCGCGCGCCTTCACCGACAGCACCCGGGCCGAGGCGGCGGCCTACTTCACCGCCGGCCTGGTCACCTGGACCAGCGGCGAGAACGACGGCCTGTCCATGGAGGTGCGGGCGCATGCCACCGGCGGTGTGTTCGAGCTGGCGCTGCCCATGCCGTACACGATCTCTGTGGGCGACACCTACAGCATGGTGGCCGGCTGTCGCAAGCGCGCCATCGAAGACTGCAAGACCAAGTTCAACAACATCTTGAACTTTCGCGGGCACCCCTACGTGCCGGGGAACGACAAGGTGCTGGGCAATGCGGCGCTGGGGGCGGCGTGACAGATCTTGTCCAGCCTGCAGCTGACGTGGTGCGCGAGGCCCGCACGTACATCGGCACGCCCTGGGTGCACCAGGGCCGCAGCCGGCAGGGCCTGGACTGCCTCGGCCTGGCCAGCCTGGTCGCGCGCAACACCCGCGGCTACACCTTCGACGTGCTGAACTACCAGGCGCAGGCCACAGACGAAACCATGCTGCAGCTCTGCCGCCAGCACATGCTGCCCGTGCCTGCCGTGGCCCGCCAGCCCGGCGATGTGGTCGTCATCCGGTACGGAAACCAGCGCCACATGGCCATCGTCGGTGACCATCCGGTGGTCGGTGAGCTCACGCTGATTCACGCCAGCTCCGTGCACGGTCGGGTGGTCGAGCACCGCCTGGACAGCCGCTGGGCGCGGATCTGCATCGGCACCTTCCGCCTGTACGACCTTCGAGGGGGAGCCTGATGGCGCAGCTCGTCCTGGCTGCCGCCGGTGCTGCCGCGGGCAATGCCCTGGGCTGGGGTATCGCCGCCCTGGGCATGAGCGGCAGCGCAGTCGGCTGGGCGATCGGCTCCCTGGTGGGCTCCATGGTGGGCCAGAAGGGTGTGCACAACGTGCAGCCCGGCATCGGCGATAAGTCCGTCCAGGCCAGCACCTATGGTGCCTTCCAGACCATCGTCTACGGCACCATGCGGGTGGCCGGCAACGTCATCGATGGCGTGAGCGAAGTGCGCGAGGTGCGCACCACCACCCGAGTTGGCAAGGGTGGGCCGAAGTCCACCAACACCACGATCACGTACAACGCTGACGTGGCCATCGACATCGGCCAGGCCGGCTGCCTGGGCGTGCGCAAGCTGTGGAATGCCGGCAAGCTGGTCTATGACGTCAGCAGCGGCGCCACCGCCGACAGCATCATTGCCAGCGCAATCAAGGCCACCAGCTTCAAGTTGTACGACGGCAGCGAGTCGCAGCTGCCGGACCCGACGCTGGAAGCCATCCATGGCGTAGGAAACGTGCCCGCCTACCGCGGCCGCAGCTACATCGTGCTGGCCGGCGTGGACTGCCCCAACGGACAGATCCCCCAGCTCACCTGGGAGGTGTGCTACAGCATCACCCCGGCCGCCACGCTGCCGATCTTCACGCCCGCGCCTCCCTTCGCCCCCGAGTACCTGTTCAACGCGGCGTCCTCGTACAGCGCGATCGCGCGCGTCTGCGGTCCCGACAAGGTCTACCACGTGGCGCTGAACTACCAGGCCGGCACGGGTGGGAGCTATCAGATCAGTGCGCAGGGTTTCCGGCTCGGCAGCGGCTACAAGCAGAAGCTCTGGTCCAAGGTCTGGGCGAGCCTGGGCACCGGAACCCGAACCGTGATCGGCATGAACGGCAGTGTCAACAGGCCGCTGGCCGTGCGCTCCGGTCTGCACACGAACGCCAACTACGCCACTGCCAACACCATCAACGTCATTGATCTGCTGACGGGCATCGAGACCACCGTGCGCAGCTATGTGCCAGGCACGGTGGATTACGACTTCGTGCCGGGCTGTGCCGCATACGACGAGGTGAGCGGGAAATACATCCTGTTGGGTAGCCCGGCCGGCGGTCGCACCTATGAGCGTTTCAACCCGCAGATCTACACCAGCGGCAACCTGGGCAGCGCGCGCCTGGCACTGCCAGCCACCAGTGGCGCCGTGCTGGCGTTCTATGACGACGTGGTCTATGCGTTCGATCAGCGCTCCAGCCAGACCTACCTGCAGCGGTACAGCGGAAGCACCGGCGCCTTCATCGACGAAGTGGCCGGTGGACCGGCCTCCCTGGACTGCACCACCTTCGCGACCGGTGCGGACCCGGCCACCGGGGTGCTGTTCAGCGGCTTCCTGTCCGCCATCAGCGCCCACGCGGGCGGCGTGTTCGTGTACTGCAAGGTGAACGACTCCGTCTGGCGCATCACCACCAGCTGGGAGCTTGTCAGCGACACCATCACCAACACCACGGTGACCACCGAAGGCGTCGAGGCGCCCTATGTGGAGCAAGACTACATCGTCGAGGGGCCCAGCGTCGCCACGCCGGACAGCCAGGCGCACTACCGCGTGGCAGCCACCAAATCGTTCGACCCACTGGACGTAGCGGTCGGCGACGTGATCAACTCCATCTGTCAGTTGGCCGGCCTGCAGGCCGGCGAGATCGACACCGTCGCCCAGACGGCCACGATGCGCGGCTATGCGATCACCCGCCAGGCCAGCGCCCGCTCCGCCCTGGAGCCGCTGCTCAAGGGCTACTTCGTCGACGCCCGAGAGCAAGACGGCCAGATCGAATTTCTGAACCGCGCGGAGCAGACCAGCAGCTTCGCCGTGGAGTACGACGAGTTGGCGACCGGCGAGGACGGCGGGCTGGCTGATCCCTTCCCGGTATCCCGTGCCGACGTCGCCACACTGCCGCGCAGCGTGTCTGTCACGTACATCGACATCGACCACGACTACCAGGCAGGCACGCAGAGTGCGGTGCGCCAGACCATCACCAACCGCAACGAACAGTCGGAGGAGCTGGCGATCGCCACCAGCGCCGCACACGCGGCCACCGTGGCAGAAGTGCTGCTCTACGACGCCTGGAGCGTGGCCAACACGCGCACCGTCAAGCTCTCGCGCAAGTTCTCGGCCGTCAGCCCGGGGGACGTTGGCACGTTCGAATACCCCGAGGGCGTCACCACCCTGCAGCGCGTCGCCCGTGCCGTTGACGATGGTGCCATCGTCACGCTGGACCTGGTCGACGGCGACGCCCCGTTATACAGCCTGAGCGCGACTGGCGCCGCCGGCAACACCGGACAGGCGAGCCCGGGCCTGATCGCCCCGACGCGCATGGAGATCCTCGACATCCCCATCCTGCGCGACGCCGACGACGACAACGGAGTCTATGTCGCCTTCGCGCCGTACACCACCAACTGGAGCGGCGCCGCGCTGTACCGTGGGGCCGACGACGCGACGCTGGCCGTGGTCTCCAGCGTCACCACCAGCACCGGAGTCGGCGTGGCCACTACCGCACTGGCCAACTGGCCCGACAACACGCTGGATCGCGTCAACACGGTTCTCGTCGAGGAGGTGGGCGCCCAGGCGAGCACCGACTATGAAACCGCCCTCAACACCGGCGAGGGCTGCTGGCTGATCGGCGACGAGATCCTGCAGGCCCTGACTGCCACCTACGTGTCCTCCGGTGTGTACCTGCTCAGCGACCTGGTGCGCGGACTTCGAGGCACCGAGCGCTACAAGGCCACCCACGCTGCGGGCGAGCGCGCCGTGCGCCTGCAGCTCAGCGGGGAAGGCATCGCCCGCCCGCTGCTCGACCTCGGCGAGCTGGGCGTGCCGCGCCAGTACCGGGCGATCACGTACGGCCTGGCGCTCGACAGCCAGCCATCCACCGCGTTCACCGCCGCCGGCATGGCCCTCAAGCCGCTCAGCCCGGTCAACTTCAAGCGCTCAGCCCTCAATGGCAACAGCACGCTGACCTGGGACCGCCGCAGCCGGCTGTCCGGCGAATTCCCGGACAGCACTGACATCCCGCTGGGCGAGGCGGCCGAGCTGTACTACGTCGACGTCTATGCCGACAGCGGCTTCAGCCTGATTGTGCGCACACTCTCCGCCGACGAGCCCACTGTCACGTACACCCTGGCTCAGCAGGCGGTGGACTTCGGCAGCTATCAGGCTACCCTCTACCTGCGCATCCACCAGGTCAGTGCGCTGGTGGGCCGGGGCGTCCCGCTGGAGGTCACAAGCACGGTCGCCAATGTCAACAGCACAGCGCCGAGCCTCCTGGCGCATATGGATGGCGCAGGCGTCATCACCACGCCGGTCGACAGCAGCGCCTACGCGTTCCCGGCGGCGCTGGTCGGCAGCGCTGTACTGAGCACGGCGCAGAGCAAGTTCAGCGGATCCAGCCTGTACGTGCCAGGCGGAGCTGCAGCCCACGGCTGCAACTTCGATACCAGCAGCGCCGCACACAGCTTCGGCACCGGGGACTTCACAGTCGAGTTCTGGGCCTACTGCGCGGCCGCCACGGCGAATCGCCACAGCTTTGCGATCAGCCTCACCGGCTCAATCGGCTCCGTCACCAACGTCTGCATGT
>JACCDY010817932.1_pt1 | contig 13938 bp, 29 predicted proteins | sample 7446391 | NCBI WGS metagenome assembly JACCDY01 (sample SAMN15323451, study PRJNA562643) | freshwater metagenome | isolation source: river surface water | place: USA:Blue River Watershed | collected 2017-08-18 | reverse complement strand
GCCGCCCGGAGTCGGCGATCAACACCCACAAGCTGAGAGACGGGGGACGCCCCGGCGACCAGCGAGCCACCCACCGGAAACGGTGAGGGGCTGGGGAGCGGTGTAGCCCGAGGCTATAAGCACCGCTCGCCGGTCTCTTCAGTAACTCGAAGAGTTACTGAAGAGACCCAAGTCGCCGGAGCAACCGTTGTAACACCCACAAGTAATCTACCACCGGGAGACCACTGAATGTACACTCTGAAAATTGGCGGCAAGCCGGGAGTGGTTCAGCAGCGAACCGAATCGGTCAAGGGCAAGACTGATGCGAAGCGAACGGCCCGGCGGCTGATTCGGGGATCAGAAGTAGAGTTGTCCATTCTGGTAGAATCGCCGTCTGGCGAGTGTGTGTTTGAGGCTGCCGGGGACAAGACCGGCATTACCATCCATGAGGACAAGTGATGTACACGCCGACCGAGAAGAAGAACACCCACAAGTCGGTTATCACGATCCACAGTGACCCTGCCAAGGTGGCACGGGGTCATCGGTCCCACAAGAGTGGGGCTGGAATCCATGACAGCCGCCCGAAGCGGCAGCGGACCCGATCAGCCGCTTTTCGGGTGTCGGTTCGGGACTGAACACCCACAAGAGGGAAGCGACGGTTCGGGAGTTGTTCGGCGAGATGGAGATGCAATTGTATCTTGCCGTTCTTGCTCCGAATCCCCGGCTTGAGAAGTACGAACAAACACCCACAAGACAAGAGAGAAGCATGAACCGCACAATCACGCTGACGCTGACGGATGGCTTCAAGGAAGCCGTGGTAAATGTCCCGAATGCCGTGGTCGATGCGGCAGTGGGATACTTCTGCGGGTGGGCAATCCACAACCCCCGCTACAGTGCCTTGACGCTGTACGGAGACCGTTCAGGTGGGTTGAGTGCCACCTACAGGGACGCTCAGGGGAACGTGACCTACAGCATGGCGGGCATCCTAAACGGGGATCGCTACAGCTATCACAGTTGAACACCCACAAGGGTGAGGTAGCCTGCCAGCGTGGACGATGTACCCGATAATGGGGCTTCGGCGTAACAACAGCGCAGCTAGGCGAGTCGGGGAGTGGGAGGCATAGACCGGTCTATCGCTGAACACTCCCCGGCGTCTCTCCCCTAACACCCACAAGAGGGAAGTATGACACTCGACATCGCTGGAATGAAGCGGACGGCTCTGCCCTATGGGGTTGGAACGTTGGCCTACATCGACTCGGATGGCGGAATGATTCGGTGTCGAGTGACGGCCATTTCTGGCGAGGACTATGGGTTCGTGGTATGCGGCCCGCAAGTCCTGACGGTCGAGGTGCTGGAAACGAAAGCCGGGTACTTCAAGGGCGAAGTGCTCCAGCGTTCGGCCTATCGAACCCCGCCCCGCAAGCATCGTGTGGTGCGTGGCTATTCGTACAGGATTCTGACGAACTACGTCTACCGGGCGTAACACCCACAAGTGGAGCAACGGTTGCTTCCCCAATCTGGAGAGACAAATGAAGTTCTTCGTGAGTCGTCAGAAGTATTGGCCGGACGGGGAGTGCGTTGTGGAAGTCGCCGCTGGCGGTCGGGACTATGCGAACGCCGACATGCTGGTCCCGAAGTACGCTGGTGAGGGCGAGGAATACGTTGGCATGACGCCAGCGGTGGAGGCGGCGATTGCGATTGCGGCATCGTGGCGGTCGGATTGCCCGGATTTGGAGATCGAAGTGGCGACGGGCTGCACGCACGGCTTCACGATGCCGTTCGAGGGCGAGCCCAACACCCACAAGCTGATCGAAGAGGCGAAAGACTACGACGAGAAGCTGCCGAAGTGTCCGCAGTGCGGCGAGATCATGGGCAAAGAGGAGTGGACGCTGCCCGACTGCGACGACAAATTCTGTTCGGAGAATTGTGCCAACCGGGCAGCGGAGTTCTATGCTCAGTTGGACAACGAGTTTCGGCTGTCGGAACTGGCGACCGAATATGAGTTGTCCGACGATGATCTGGCCGAATGTTTCGTGATTCAGAAGGAGTGGGAAGCCTACAAGGGCGAACACCCACAAGACGAGTGGCATGGCTGGCTGATCAGTCGGATCGGCAAGTCGTGGAGTGAGGACGAGATCAAGTCCACAATCGAGGAAACGTATGAGCATCCAAGCGGCGATCGAGAAGAATCGGCGTCGTCAAGCTGAACTGCGGACGGCTCGGCGGTTGATTCACAACATCCGGCTCAACTGGTTCGACTATGAGGATGCGGGCAAGGCTGAGCAAGCCGACCGGATCATCAAGCGACTCCAGAAGCGGCTGGCCCCGAAGTAACACCCACAAGAGGGATGTATGGCGATCGTAGACTTGTTCGAGGAGGACGACGACGTGGTAGATCAGAAGCAACGTGTCCGCAATGCGGATGAGACGAGGGCACTGGTCGATACGATCAATAAGCTCACGAAGCGGGATTTCACGACCATGATGGGGTCTGGAATTCTCGTGAGCCTGACCGATCTGGAAGGGCGGGCAATTGCTCCCGAGTTCTGTATGCCCGCCGAGGACATGGAAGGGATCAAGGGGGCATTCATCACGTCGATCAGGGCGGCATTGGAGCGGCGTCTGGTGAGGCTGCAAAGCGAAATGCGGAGCATCGAAGAGACGATTCTCCCCAAGTAACACCCACAAGCAAGGCATGACAATGATTCGCCGAGACTTGTTCGCCGTGAAGGAACTCGACTATTCGATGCCGAAACCGGGTTGGTGCGTGGTTCGCATCACTCGGTCTCGGCTGGACGGATCGGAGCGATGTCGGGACATTCGGGGGAACCATAGTCTTGGCATCCGTCGTGATGCCAAGCTGGTTCATCCGTCGCAGACGACTGTGGACCTGTATGTTCTGGCGGGCAACACGATCTACTGAACACCCACAAGGGGAGTGTAACAACTCCCCTGTCTTGGAGAGAGCAATGGAAATCGTGATCAAGGGTGCTCGGTGGACGCCGGAGTGGGAAACGCTCCAGTCGATGTTGATTCAGGCGACGACTGCCGCACCGGGGAGCAAGTTGACCCGGATTGCCCGTCCGGACGGGAAGTGTGACTACCGTGCTCCCGGAGTCTACAACCTGACGTTCCTGCGATACGACGAGCACGGTGGCAGTGAAGAGGTTGTTGTCAAGCTGACGGTCGAGCGGTAACACCCACAAGGTGAGTGTCGAGAACACAACCTCTACAAAGGGTACGACGATGAGTTTCATGGTGCCGGTCGTTGAGTCGGAAGAATACTACTCGGTGGACTGCAATCATGGTGAGACGCACATCGTCCCCGTGAGTGCCAGCGGAATCGTCCAGACCGCTGGCGAACTCCAGCAGTACGTCGAGGGCGAGATCGACGACCCGGATGCGGAGATCGTGCCGCAGACGGGGTTCATCTGCCAGATGACGGCTCCCGGCTATCTGGATCAGACGGACTGGTCCGCATTCGAGACCGAAGTCGAAGCGTGGGAGTATCTGCTCGACGAACAGGGCAACTGGGAGGACGAGCACCGGGAGAACTGGGAATTCCATGCGGAGTGCCGAATTGTCGGCCTCAAGGGCGAACACGTCCACAAGCGGAAAGAACTGGTCGAACTGGCCCGTCGCCTCAAGGCGAAGTGGCCGGAGGATTGGGAGGACTACAAGATCAAGAAGATGTCCCGCAGGGAACTGTGGGAAAAGATCAAAGAGTAACACCCACAAGGGGAGTGTGACGAACACTCCCCTCTCTCTCTCTGAGGACACAATGGCGAAGAGACAGACGAAAGCCGGAAAGGCTCGGGACAATCATTACTCGGCCTTGATGCAGCGGACGTTGTCCACTGCGGGGGCCGTGGTAAACATCATGGACTTCGCTGCCATGCGTGTCGAGTGGGACAAGCTGGTGGCGGAAGGGCAGTCGGATGACGATGCGGCGGTTGCCGTCGTCGGCAAGTTTCGGGCGAACTGAGTAACACCCACAAGGGTGACGGCGAGTTCGGCTTCTTCGGGGTGATGAGTGCCTTTCAGATATACTGTCGATGCCCCCTTGCAAGGGGGCATCGACATCGGCGTGGAAGGGCTGGCCTCCCAAGGGGGGCCGAATAGGACCGGGGCGTAAATGGTCCGCTCAACACCCACAAGACAGTTGGTGAGGCCCGATCGGGGTGGGTGATCGGGAGCGACGAGTTATGGGCAAGTGACAAGCCCGACTCCTTCTCTTTCGCAAAGGATTCCCTTCAGTAAACTGCACCATTGACCGTGATTTATCCCGTAATGGTGTGGGGTGACAATCGCTAGGACTGGCCAAGATGCGCATAGGGCCGGGCAGAGCGGTTGGGGGAAAACGATGAGGAAGCGAGTCCAGTTACGAGCCTGTAGAGTGTCGCTCCCAACACCCACAAGGGGGCTGTGTGAATCACTTCTCTTCAAGTCTGGAGACCATCGAATGACGGTTCAAGAACTGCGTGGGAAAGCGAAAACGCTCGGCATCAAGAACGCCAGTCGCATGACGAAGGCCGTGCTCGAAGCGGCCATCGCCGCCGCCGAGAATCCGGCGACCCAGACCGACACGAATCCGTCCGGCTGGAACGTGGTCGAGACCAGCGTGGAGAACACGCCGGTCATGCCGATCACGAAGTGGAACGATCCCCGCCTGATGCTCCTGCCGAAGGGCGAACGCCGCCGTGCCCGCCGGGCACTGCAAGCGGCCCGCCGGGCGGCCTGAGCAACACCCACAAGGGGGTTGTGGAGAACACAACCCCCTTCTAGTGGAGTGAGACAATGGGACGCATCCTGTATCGACTCGGCCTGACGGTTGCCATCGCCACAATCGCCGGAGCGGTGTACGGTGGTGACACCATCAACATCACCGGCGACAACAACACCGTGATCATTCAGAAGATCACGGTGCGTGGCGGTCGGGGCAACACCCACAAGTATGACGGGCCGACTCCTTCGGCCAAAGTGGTTCGCCGCTCAAAGGACTGCTACGAGACTCGGCGTCAGCATCAGAAGACGACCGCCGAGTGGACCGGCCTGTTCAGCCGGTAACACCCACAAGTCCTGCGGCGAGTGACAATTTCCTGAGTCCACGGAGGCCCGACCTATGTATGCCGCCCTGCTGAAATGGGCCGCAGGGGTACTGGCCGAACCCGTGGCGGTGATCCAACCGGGGCCGAAGGGGGCACAACGACCGCCCCCGAGACCGCCCCAACCGCCAAGCGGATTCGGTTAGTCTCGGCCCAACCACGAGAGAGGCAGAGGCTATGAGCCCGGCAACGCCTCTCTTTCACCAGACGTAAAGTTGCCAACCAATACTTCCGCCGTTCTGGTCAGCCGCCCGGTTCGCTCCACCTGCGACCGGGCCGCTGGCCAACACCCACAAGAGAAGCATGACACCACTCCTACTACTGCTGCGATGGTGGTATGGGATGTGGGTCGAGAACACCGCTGCATGTGCCGCCGGGGTTCCGGCAGAACACTGGAGCAAACGTCCGCTCCAGTTGCACGGCACTTACGGTTAGTCTCGGCCCAACCCCAACCAACCTTGAGAGTTGGCCCCCGGCCCACAATGGAAACAACCGATACGCCGGGCCGGGGGCAACACCCACAAGATGAGCACGCCGATCCTGAACTCATTCGAGAACAGAGGTGATGCCATGACTCGTATCTGACCCCCTTCGTTCGCAGTTGCCTGACGAACAACTCGCTCTCTGAATCGTCGCATTCAAGCGACGGCGACATCAACGCCGCTAGTTCGGGCGAAGTACCCTGACAGCACATAAAAGCCGATCGTGATGCCAATGGTGGCTCGGGTGGATCGGAAATTACAGCCCAAAACACCATACCGGTGATAGCGTAACGGACTGGTGCTGGATCGCATCGCAGGTTCGATCCCTGCCGCTATCTCTTCTGTCCAACACCCACAAGTGGAGAGTGTGACGATGATCGCTTCAACCGTAATCCAACAGTTGCTCGGAGTGCCGGATGGGCAAGTCATCGCCGTAGGCCACACGTTCGACCGCCTCAAGGTGCAAGTGTACTTTGAGTCCGGGCATGCTGTCCGCCGGGACACTCGACTGAAACCGGGCACGGGCGAGGAAGAGGAAATGATGAGTGGTGCTTGGGGCTCGTTTGACGGGGAAGTCCTGCTGCACGCCAACATCAAGCGATGGTACGCCGATAAGACGCATCCTGCCCTGCGGGAATGGTGCGAGACGTTCGGACGGCCACTGTGTGAGACGCCGGGCTAACACCCACAAGTGGAGAGTGACGAACTCACTCCTTCGGAGAATGACGATGCTTGGACAGCAAGTGATGGAGTTGGAAGAGAATCTGCGGCAGGCAACGGTTGCCTTGAAGCGTATGGTCGCTGCGGATTCGATGCTGGACAACGCTCTCCAGCAGTGGAAGAACGATACGATCCAGCGGATCGACAGCGTCAATGCTGAGGCCCGTCTCGCCGGTGACGCCGATCTGGAGTTGTCGAAATTCGACTCCATCATCACAACGATGTTGTCGATGCGGCTCGTCTTCAAGGCGACGGGGTATTCCTACAAGCTGAAAGAACTCTGCGAGCGGATGCGGCTCAAGTTGTCGGCCATGTTCGACCACCGTGAGGCCCACAAGCTGGTCTGCACCCGCCAGATGCAAGAAAAGCGGCAGCAAGTGGACTGTCTGAAAGACATCTTCTGGGCGGACGAAGCGGCCTACAAGGCCGGTGAGTGATCGGCCAGCGGTGTTCCTCAGTGACTCTTCGAGTCACTGAGGAACACCCACAAGGGGAGTGTGACGAACACTCATTCGGAGAATGACGATGCCGGACACGCTCCTTGATTACATGATCTGGTTGAACAACTTGATGGAATTCCACTCCATTGAGTTTCCGGATCGAAAGGCGTCGGGGTCTGAACTGCGGCGCTGGATCAAGAACGGAGCAATCGAGATCAATGGAGCATGTCCGAGAGACTTTGATCATGCTCTGGAGCATCCGATCCAAAGCCTCGTGTTGTTCCCGAAGGGGAAACGCCGAACGACGATCATATAATCCTCAGAGTGACCAACCAACACCCACAAGGGGAGTGTGACGAACACTCCCCTCTTCAAGGGCAAGACAATGCGGACTGGCTACAAGATTGAGTTGCAGAAAGAAGGCCGTGGTGATGCCGCCGAGTTCGTGAAGTGCAAGAGTGCCAATAAGGCACCGGACACGGACAAGATCACCGGTGAGTTCAAGGGCACGATCACGCTGCGGGCACGGGTTGGCGGCAAGTACGACCCGGAGAAGAAACGCACGGTCTATCCGCCGATGCCCGTGCTCAAGGTTGTCCTCACGAAAGAGGGCTCGACGGGTTCGTTCGAGTTGACATGGAGCAACGCCTTCCTGCGGACGGGGGCCGACGCTGGCAAGTTCAAGCTCAAGAGGGTTGACGCAACACCCACAATGATCTACGTCAAGGATCACAACAACCGAGTCAAGAAAGACACCCGTGGGGCGTTGATGCCCGACTACGTCGAAATGGCGAAACGGTGGGGAACCCACTGGTCGCCAACCGATGGTTGGGAATATGGGGCAGAACATCCCCAAACCCGCACCAGCGAAGAATGCTGGGAATGCGAGTCGCTCCGTGGAGTCGGCGAGAAACTCGCTGCGGAGTTCGGCGAGGAACTGGCGGTCGAGGTTCTGACTGAGATCACCAATCACCCGATGTGGCAAGCGTCGGCCTTCCCGGTCGCCGCCTAACACCCACAAGAGAGCTACAACCCCCGCCCAATCGGTGGGCGGGGTTTTCATGGTGCGAGAGAGAGGAACATGAACAATCGCTTCAGAAATCGAAAGCAAGCTCGTCGGCATCTGCGGGATTCTCAGGACCGCCTGCCGTTTGAGAACGGCTACCAGCGGGATCGCCGCCTGCGAGAGTTGAGCGAACGTGAACAGCAGCAGCGAAAGCGGGAAGAACGCTTCCGCAAAGCCGCCTGACGAGTAGGCCAACACCCACAAGTTCAATGTGACGACCACTTCACCACTCAAGGAACAGTCGAATGAGCAACGCCACCGTGACCGTGCCCGCCGGAACCACCAGCCTTATCGTGAAGTTCGAGATGCAGCCGCAGGCGGCTCTGCCGCAGACGCCCACGAATCCGCTGGCCCGCCTGATTCCATCCAAAGTCGGCAAGGAACACGCCTTCAAGGCGGCGGGGCCGCACGCTCCGCTCGCCGTGGTGCGGGTCATGGGAAGCCGCACGCTGTACGGGGTCTTCTGGAGCGGCATCAACCCGCCGTCCAGCAACAACCCCGGCCACCGCTTCGGCCTCAAGCGGCTGACGGAAAGCAGCGGCTACCGGGCGATGACGAAGTCGCCCTATGAGAAGCCGCTCTGGAAGAGCATGTCCGAAATCGAGGTCGCCTGACGGTCGATGCCGCCCCCCGGCGAAAGCCGGGGGGAGTGGCCTCCCGCAAACACCCACAAGGTGTTTGTGAGAGGCCACTCCCCCTAAAAGGACATGACGATGGACCCGGTCAAGTCGCTGGTCGAAGTGTTGGAAGCCGCAATCGAGTGGAACGGTGGCACGGGCGAACCGTATGCCCGTGAGCGAATGCTGGAGGCGCTCGAAAACCTCACCGTATGGGTGAGGGGTGGCGGCTTCCTGCCCAAAGTGACCAGTCACCAACTCCCCCTTGAAGAGGGGGGGGTTGAGAAGATCGTCTTCCAGATCGGCTGAACACCCACAAGGTCAACGTCCAACAACCTCACCTTTGGAGAATGCCATGCCGCCGGAAGGGTACGAGCAACGACGCCATGAACAGGAACAGCGACGACGTGAGGCCAATCAGCCTCGTGGCAACGCCACAATGGACGATCGAATGCGTCCGTCATGCTCCTGCGGCAAACCCGCAGTCTTGGGTTGCTACGGTGACTGTGAGGAATGCGGGAAGCGTAACGACGTCTTGATGTTCTGACCAACACCCACAAGTCGAATGTGACGATTCACCCCAATCCTTCTGAGGAATGCGACGATGGCGAAGTTCACCCCCCGTGGTGCGGGCGAGACGGCGAACATGGGCCTCAAGGCCGGGCGGGACTTCCGCAACCGCCAGCGGTTGCTGCGGTTGAAGGCCGCTGAGACCGAAAAGCACCGCAAGGTGATGGACGGTCTCGCCCCCAAGATCGTCTGGACCGGCAGCGCTGGGGCGATCGACGGGATTGCGACCGACAGCCCCGAGGCCGACGCCTTGCGGTTCTTCTACTCGGGCAGCGGACAGTTGCGGTTCGTGCCGCAGATGAACCGCTGGATCGTGTACCGCTCGAAGGCGGCGTAACACCCACAAGGGGAGTGTCGAGAGCAACAGTTGCTCTCGACACTCAACCGAGGGAGTGACGAACACTCCCCTTCCTTTGGGAACACGACGATGATTGCTGCCGAGGCCGTGTGCGATGCGTTCTTCCAGATTGCCGTGTCGCAAGTCTGCGATTTCGACTCCGATCTGGAAATGTGGCGCTGCAATCTGGCGGAACACGAACGACGATTCATCATCGTCGTCATCCGCCGCAAGATGCTGGAGACGATCAACGAGTTCATCCATCTCCACATGGAAGAACGGCTGGCGTTCTACGGGGTGGCCTACAACCTCGTCCAGTTCGAGTCGGATCACGACGCCGACAAGATGCGGATTGTGTTCACCGACGCCCGCTGCGTCTACCACGACTGACGAACACCCAACTCCAAGCCGAAGTAGCCAACACCCACAAGTTCAATGTGACGAGTCTCCCCCACAACGCACAACGGAGTGCAGCAATGCGAGTTGACAAGTACCGCTCGGGTTGGGCAGTGTTCAACGGCCCCTTCCGCATCACCGGGGCCATGAGCAAGGCCGAGGCCCGCCGCATCAAGCGGGAACTGGCCGAGTAGGCAGGATCGCCAACCCCCGAGGATCACCCTCGGGGATTGGTCTCTCACACTACAACACCCACAAGTGTAGTGTGAGAGACCAATCCCCAAACGAGGACGGACGAATGAGTGGACGCATCTGGTTGATGATGGGTGGAAGCATGGCCCGCCTCTGGTGGCTGATCAACAATCGGCTGATGGCCTTGCAGAATTGGGCGGAGTTGCTGCGAACCGAGCCGCTGACTCGGGAAGAGTGGGCGTTCGCTTGCACGCACTGTGCCAAGGCCATCAAGCTGCGGGAGCGGGAAATCACCTCGGAAGTGGAGTTCATCAACCACGTCCGGAACGAGATGCACTTCTACAACTGGCAGAACGATCCCGCCCGCTACGACTGCTGCTGAACACCCACAAGTTAGATGTGAAGGACACGTCGTACTTCACATCTGTAGTGTGACGAGTTCGCAACCACGAGGGAATCATGTCCAAGGCCAGTGAGATCGTCGCTCAGTGTCGTAGCGGAGTCACGACATGGCTCAGCAACGGAAGTCGAGAAGTTGTGGGCAGCTTTGTGGGACTCCAGCCCCACAAGCTGGGACTCGCCGTCAAGACGACGGGCGGCGACGTCCTGTTCCGCTGCGGTCGTAAGACCGCCGAGGAGGCACTCGCCGCACGGCGGCGTGCGGCCTAACACCCACAAGTGTAGTGTGAGAACAACGCACGATGTTGTGGATATCCACAACAACGTGCGTTGTTGTAGTTAAGCTCGTGTTGCAAAAGAATAAATACAACAACTCCTAGTGAGTTATGTAGAAAACAAGCCATAGGGGCCGGGTATTTGTGGACCTAGCACCCCCCTCTTAATATGCACATGAGTAAAAACCAAGAATCTCCTGCATGGGTATGATCATGTTACAAAAACAAAAACTCCCGGCGATTTTTAAAAATCGCCGGGAGTCAAATTTTGCCACGCAAGAGAGACTGGTACTTACAAAACCGGATCGCCCAAGTTGATCAACGATCAACGGCAACTTGTCGAATCACTCAGTAGTCATCATAATCGTCCTCATCGTCGTAGTCATCGTCGTCATCATCGTAGTCGTAGTCATCGTCGTCCTCATCATCGTAGTAGTCATCGTCCTCTTCGTAGTAGTCGTCGTAGTCGTCCTCTTCGTCATCGTCATCGTTGATGACTTCGGCGACTGGGGTTGGCGTGATGATGAGTGGGACTTCGAGCGGTTTCTCCTGAACGAGTTCGATGTTCGCCAGTTTCTCGACGACTGGGTTTTCCTTCTGAGCGAGTTCGATGCCGAAGAGTTCTTTTGCCAATTGATCCCACGATGAGTCCTTGGCGAGTTCTTCTGGCTTGAGCCAGAGATTCGAGTCTTGGAGTTCGAAGGTTTCTGTGATCTCGTTGAGTGTGGTTGTCAACGAATCATCTTCGGTGATCTCTGGTTTTGAGATCGGGCTGAAGAAGCGTTTGGCGATTGGCAAAGTCAATCGAGCGCCGACTCCGATCAGCAGTGCGATGAGGATGTTGGTTGTCATGTTTGTCCTCCGTGGCATTCGATCTGGATGGTTTGTCCGTTGGCAAGCAGAGCGATGAAACTCGACTTGCTTGTGACAGTGAGTTTGGCTCCCTGAACGATTGGCGGCAGAAGTCGATGCCCTTCGAAGTACCACTCGTCCGTCTGGTTCGGATCGTGGTAGCAGACAGCCGGGCCATCGATTCGATGTGCCTTGTCGTTTTCGTACCAGTATTCGGCTCCATTCCGGTAGATCACGGCGGGCTTTCCGCCGTCTCGATGGAGACTTCCGTTCTTGAAGTAGGACGTGAAAGCCTCGCAGACCTTGGCAGGCTGGTCCCCGTCTCGATGCGCCTTGCCGTGGACGAACCATTCATGCCAGCCACCCGGCTTGACAATGGCGGGGAGTCCGACACGATGGTAGTTGCCTTCTTTGTCACGCCAGCGAATGATGCTATCGGCATCAGTTTCGGCCCAAGCGTACTCCGACCATTGCGGCGAGCCATTGACCCAAACCTGTTCGTGGTTCTTCGTGATGAAAGCGGGTCCGCCTTCACGATGCCACTTCCCATCCTTCATCCAGATTTGGCTTCCGTCATTTTTCGTGACGGCTGGGCCGTCTTCTCGATGAGACTTGCCGTCCTTGTACCAGTGTTGTTCTCCGCTGGCATGAATCAACGCCGGGAAGATGTCCCGATGAATCTTGCCGTTCTTGTACCAGACCTTGGTGCCATTGGCGTAGGTGACGGCAGCCCGATCTCCTTCTCGATGAATCTGACCTTCAGGATTGCGCCAGACCTCGACAGGCTTGCTTCCATCGAAGTGGAATTCACCGCTTTTTAAGGATTTGGTGTCCTTGCAGCCGTTCTCGTAGTCCCTTTTGTCGTTGAGCCACCATTCATCAGGGAAGTTGCGATCGAGGTAGACAATGGCTGGACCGTCTTCCCGATGGAGTTTGCCGTTCTTGTACCAGCTATCGACTTTGTCGTTTTCGCCAATGGCAACGATGGCGGGTCCGTTCTCCCTATGTCGGACACCAGAAACGAACCACTCTTCGGTCTTGATCCACTTGTTAAGTTTGAGGCTGAAGGTTTCGGCGACGACAGCGGGAAGATTGCCGTCCCGATGAAGTTTGCCGTTCTTGAACCACTTGTAGACACGGTTGGAGTCATTGTAATGAATGTAGGCTGGATCATCGCCTTCCCGATGATTTTCGCCTTTCTGGTTGCGGAAGTAGGTGATGTCTCCGGTGATGGTTCGGGTGCAACCGCAGAGCGGGTCTGGCTTGCCATTGATGAACCATTCGTTCTCGCCGTTCTTACGGACGATGGCGGGTCCATCGATGCGGTGATAGTTGCCGTTCTTGTACCACACCTGATAATCTTCGGTCGTGACAGCCGGACCATCTTCCCGGTGCAACTTCCCTTGGAACCACCATTCATTATTGCCGTTGCTGTAGACAACGGCGGGGCCGTATTCCCGATGGAGAAGACCATCGGGAATACGCCATTCACTGACGATGATCCCATTGTGCCGCTTGCGCACGATGCACGGCAAGTTGTTGGCACGATACAACTTGCCGTCGTTGTACCACTTCTCTTCAGAGCCGCCATCGACGGTCTTCCGGATGACAGCGGGCAGATCGTTCATCCGATGCAAGTTGCCCTTGTGGTTCTTCCACTCCACGGACGTTTCGGTGACTGTGGGCCGACAGCCGCAGTCAGGATCGTACAAGCCGTTCCTGTACCAACTCTCTGCGCCGTTGACAAAGATGGAAGCGGGGCCATCTTCTCGGTGGGCACTGCCGTTCTTGTACCAGAACTGATCACCGTTTGAGGCGACGACAGCCGGGCCGTCTTCCCGATGTCGAAGTCCGTTCCTGTACCACTCCTTGGTGTCGCCGGAGATGTGAGCGGGTCCATCTTCCCGGTGGAGGTTTCCGTCTTTGAACCACTTCTCGGAGACGATGTGTCCCTTGGAGTCGAAGACGATGTAGGCAGGGCCGCTTTCCCGGTGGAGGTTTCCGTCTTTGTACCATCTCTTGGTGGTGCCATGCGGCCCCACATGGATGAAGGCGGGGAGGTCATTCTCTCGATGGATGGCTCCCTTGTGGTTCTTCCAAACCTCGCTTCCGTTCGACACGGAGACTTTGCAGCCATTCTCCGTGTCCATGATGCCGTTCGACCACCACTCCTTATGACCATTGGCGTAAACAATGGCGGGTCCATCTTCCCGATGGAATTTGCCGTGGATGTACCAAAATTGGGAACCATCGGCGTAGGTAGAAGCAGGACCATCTTCCCGATGGAGTTTGTCATTCTTGTACCAGAATTGGGAACCATCGGAGTAAACAATGGCGGGTCCATCTTCCCGATGGAGCTTGCCATTCTTGTACCAGAATTGAGAACCATCGGCGTAGGTAGAAGCAGGACCATCTTCCCGATGGAGTTTGCCATTCTTGTACCAGAATTGAGAACCATCGGCGTAGGTAGAAGCGGGACCATCTTCCCGATGGAGTTTGCCATTCTTG
>JACCDY011428995.1_pt1 | contig 13951 bp, 15 predicted proteins | sample 7446391 | NCBI WGS metagenome assembly JACCDY01 (sample SAMN15323451, study PRJNA562643) | freshwater metagenome | isolation source: river surface water | place: USA:Blue River Watershed | collected 2017-08-18 | reverse complement strand
TCACAGTAGAAGGTGGAAACATTATAGTTTCCGGCAATGTAAATGCTAATGTCTCTGGGAATGTCACAGCCACGCTAAGTGGTAATCTAGCAGGCATCACAGATAATGTCACAGTAGTTGACGGTGGTGGAAGTTTAACTATCGATGGTAATGTCAATGCTAATATTACAGGTGGTAATGTCACAGTACAACAAGGTACAAGTCCTTGGGTAGTATCAGGTAATGTTGGTATCAGTGGCAATGCCAATGTCATATTAGCAGACGATGCCAGCGTAATCATATCAGGATTTAGCGGTGCAGTATCAGACGCATTTGGACGATTAAGAGTTAGTGAACCTTATACACTATTTGATACACAAGCACGATATTTTGACCATGGGCAGTTTGCAAGCAATACATCAGGTACAGCCAATGTAGTATATGTACAAAATCAAAGCAGTTTTCAACTCAATGTAGGTAGTGCTTCAGGTGACAGCGTATTGCGCGAGACATTGAAACCATTCCCCTATCAGCCAGGTAAGAGCCAACTCACACTTAATACATTTTGTATGAGTACACCTAAAGCAAACTTGCGTCAGCGTGTGGGATTATTTGATTCCAATGACGGTGTGTTCTTTGAGAATGATGGTACATATAATTACTTTGTTATTCGTTCAGGTTCAACTGGTGTAGAAGAAAGAGTAAGACAAGATGCTTGGAATGTTGATCAACTCAATGGCACTGGTCCTGTAACTAATCCATCCGGCATCACATTATATCCAGACCGTACACAGATTCTATTTGCTGATGTTGAGTGGTTGGGTGTAGGTAGTGTGCGTGTGGGCTTTGTGATTAATGGTGGTTATGTTATTTGTCATCAATTCAATCATGCTAACCAAGTAGGCAACACAAAAGTTTATATGACTACAGCCACCTTGCCTATCAGATATGAAATTACTAACACTGGTACTACTAGTGGCAATAGCATGATGACACAGATTTGTAGTTCAGTTATTAGTGAAGGTGGCTTTCAGTTATCAGGTTCAGGTAATCCAAGAGCGGCATCACATTTGATAGGTGCACCTGTAACATTGCCCAACGATCAAAGTTTCAAACCGGTCATCTCTATAAGATTGAAAAGTACCAATCTAAATGCTGTTGTTATACCCATCAACTATTCACTTATTCCTGTAGCGGGAAGCATGTTTCAATATCGTGTATACAAAAAAGCGATTACAAGTGGCGGTACTTGGACTAGTTCAGCCGCTGACAGTTCAGTAGAATATAACTTAGCACCTACGGCGTTAGTGAGTGGTGACATCGCAGAACAGACATTCTTGAATAGTACCAATCAAAGCACTGGTGCTCCTACACAAGAACCGTTTACTTTTGAATATCAACTCGAAAGAAATCCATTTACCGGTGTTGCCTACGAATATGTAATCATGATGGCAACGACTGGTACCAACCAAGATGTTTATGCTAGTGTTGAGTGGCAAGAAATAAGTTAAAGGGGAAATTAACTTACCAATTAATTACAACGATAAGGTGAGGAAGATGAAGAAGTTTTTGATAATTATACCATTGATATTATTAGCGGGATGCGAGTTCAGATACCGCTATGAATGTCAAGACCCTGCAAATTGGGGCAAAGAGAGTTGCAATAATGATGTCTGCAAAGCAGAAGGAGATTGTGCTTCAGATGTTTTGGGCTTTACTCCAAAAGTATCAGAAAAATTTAAGAATGGTACAGTCGATACTAACATTCCTGTTGTGACCGGAGAAAATTTTGTACCAGAGTCTACCCAGGCTATAAGTAATAAAACGGGAGTAGATTGTAAGAATACAGAGAAGCCGAAGTTTAAACCCTTCAATTCTACTGTGCAACAGAATACATTTAAGAATAGTCAACAGAATAATTCGAATCCAATGGACTCAATAAAAAGACCTAAAATGGAAGAGATTGTAGGACAAGTAGAAGAGGTCGAAAGACCACTGACAATGAATACAATTGTAGAAACTGCTGGTCATAACCAAGCAGCAAAATTTAATAAATGGTAAGAGGAAATTATGTTTAGCGGAAAAAGATATACAGAAGCAGAATTGCAAGCAAGAATGCGATTCATTATCGGGGTTCTTCTTGCCATGACACTGACGGGTATCGTATTTGTCGTACTATACTCATTGATCTTTGTCACACAGCCATTAGGAGCACAAGCACCAAATGATGCTGAGTTCTTTAAGTTGATCACGCCTATCGCAACATTCTTGACAGGTATCTTGTCAGGTATCATGCTAGGTAAACCTAACTCACATGACGAGCAACAGGAACAACCTGAGTTAGCTCCGCACAAAGAGCCTTTGATGCTTGATGAGGATAAGGATCATATAGCATGAGTCTAAAGGCTTTACAAGAAAAAGTAGGTGTAACAGCAGACGGTGCCTGGGGTCCAGGCACTTTCAAGGCTGCTATGGCTTATTTTGAATTAAGCCCAGCAAGAGCCGCACATTTCTTTGCGCAGACTGCGCATGAATCAGGTGGATTCAAAGCATTTAGTGAGAACTTAAATTATAACGCGGCAGGATTGAGAGCCATATTCGGTAAGTATTTTCCTGATGATAGCACGGCAAATCGTTATGCTAGACAGCCTGAAAAGATTGCTAACCGTGTATATGCTAGTCGCATGGGCAATGGCAATGAAGCAAGCGGCGATGGTTGGTTATATCGTGGTCGTGGCGCATTGCAATTGACAGGTAAAGATAACTACTATGCCTTTGCGCAATTCTGCGGCAGACCTGATGTAATGAGCAATCCTGATATCGTTGCTACAGAACTAGCATTCGAAAGCGCATTCTTTTTCTTTGAGAGAAATAAATTATGGGCTATATGTGATCAAGGCGTAAGTGATAATACTATATTAGCATTAACTAAGCGAATCAATGGCGGCACTCATGGACTTGCTGATCGTAGCGAGAAAACAAAAAAATACTTTATGTGGACAGCAGGTGCAAGTCCTGTCGTGGCAGTTTCCGCTCCTTCAAGACAAGATGATGAAGAAGAAAACACTGCAAGACCACAAGAGTTTTCAGTCACACCTGATATGCAATTGAGTGAGCATTTCAATCTAAGAGAGTTCACACGATCTGAGACTGCTATGCGCAGAGGAATAGATAACACACCAGGACCTATACATGCAAGAAATTTACAAAGAGTCTGTGAGAAAATACTTGAGCCGGTTCGCAATAACTTTGGCCGCCCTGTTCGTATCAATAGTGGCTATCGCGGCCCCGCTCTTAACTCCGCCGTTGGAGGAAGTAGCAAATCTCAGCATTGCAATGGAGAGGCAGTAGACTTTGAGATCGATGGCTTACCTAACCCAGAGTTAGCACAATGGGTCGTAGACAATTGTGAGTTTGATCAGATCATACTTGAGTTCTATAATCCTAAAGAAGGCCCGAATAGTGGTTGGGTACATGCTAGTTACTGTGAAGGTAATAATCGCAGACAGATATTGACTGCGGTTCAAGAAAACGGAAAAACTGTATACAAGCCAGGTTTCGTTGTTTAACATTTTATGAGCATGGCATCAGCCGAAACATTGATCAAAGATCCGTATGTAAAGACGGTCTTCAAAACAGATAAAGAACTTGACGATTTTGTAAAGTGCTGTGACCCTGTAGATGGTTATCTATATTTCATGGATAACTTCTTTTACATACAACATCCTACAAGAGGTAGCATGTTGTATCACCCATATGAATATCAGAAAAGATTGATCGATGTTTATCATAACAATCGATATTCAATCGCACTGATGCCTCGACAATCAGGTAAGACAACAAGTGCAGCCGGATATCTATTGTGGTATGCGATGTTTGTTCCCGATTCAACTATTCTGATTGCCGCACACAAATATGCAGGCGCGCAAGAAATCATGCAACGCATACGCTATGCTTATGAAGCATGTCCTATGCATATCAAAGCAGGTGTAGCGACATACAACAAAGGATCATTGTTCTTTGATAATGGTAGCCGTATCGTATCAGCCACGACAACTGAAAATACTGGTCGTGGTATGTCTATCTCATTGTTATATCTTGACGAGTTCGCATTCGTAAGACCAACAATAGCAGAACAGTTCTGGACTTCTATCACACCAACTCTAGCGACTGGTGGTAAGGCTATCATTACGAGTACCCCAAATAGTGACGAAGATCAATTCGCACTTATTTGGAAGGGTGCTAACAAGACAGAAGATGAATTCGGTAACAAGACGGCAGTAGGACAGAACGGATTCAAAGCATATAGATCATATTGGAATGAACAGCCCGGTCGTGATGAAGCCTGGGCTGAACAGATGAAGAATCAGTTAGGTCTTGATCGTTTCAATCGTGAAATTGGTTGCGAATTCATTATCGCAGATGAGACACTAATCAATCCTAACACTCTGATTCAATTAGAAGGGGTAGAACCTATACACCGCATGGGTCAAGTACGCTGGTACAAGAAGCCTACAAAGGGTAACATCTATGTTGTAGGACTAGATCCAAGTCTTGGCACAGGTAGTGACCCGGCCGCTATACAGATATTCGAAGCAACTACTACTACACAGATAGGTGAGTGGAAGCACAACAAGACTGAGATACCTCAACAGATCAAATTACTCAGTGAGATAAACAAATATATCGTAGAATGCACGGGAGAACCCAACAATATATATTATAGCCTAGAAAACAACAGTATAGGCGAAGCGGCATTGATATCATTAAATGAATTCGGTGAGACTAATATCCCGGGAATATTCTTCAGCGAATATGGAAAGAAGCGTAGGGGATTCAATACTAGTCACAAAGTCAAATTGACTGCCTGTGCTAAGTTTAAAACACTATTAGAATCCAAAAAGATGACTATCTATAGCCGATCCTTGATATCGGAACTCAAGACATTTGTAGCCTCAGGTGGCAGTTACGCCGCTAAAGTAGGGGATAATGATGATCTTGTCATGGCCTCATTATTGATAGTCAGAATGCTACAGCAATTGCAGGATTTCCACCAAGATATCGAGGGTAGGATGCGAGATCACGAAGAGTTCACCCCGCCCTTGCCTTTCTTTGCAGTAATCAGTTAAAATACACTAAATACTTCTATGCCCATTACTAACCAAACACTAAACAATAATCTTTATGATAATCTGTATGCTCAGGGTTATAATCCTGACCCTCTAGATAGCATGGGTAAAGAATCAGAGATTACCGACGCTGATGTTTTCAAGATATATTTTACCGATAGTGAAGGTAAAGAAGGCAATGCTTGGTTGGCAGTTTTAGACGGTCAACTAGTATTATGGGCTGATAATAAATTTATTAACTTACCTAAGTTTGAGAACTTTAATTCGTTCTGGAAAACTTGGGCTCAAAAACAAACATTGAGATGGGAAGTTACCAACAGAGACCGCTTAGTAAGCGATATGAAAAAGAGGACGGCAATGAAAAAGAAAGAAGATCAACTAAATGAAGGGTATTATGCTTTAGGAAAGCAGAGAAGTTACAGTGACAGTATCCCAACCGTCAAACTTATCATTCAACACACTCGCCAACTTGAAGAAGGCGAGCAGCGTTTCCGTAACATTGCTAAGATTTTCGTAGAAAACGCAGGCGGTGAAAGATTCTTGTTACCAACTAACCGTCCTGGTTTAGCAAGAATATTCGCACGCCATATCGCAGAAGGCGGTACACCTTACGATGATAAAGGTCGTCATATCACTACACTAGTAGAAGAATATACAAGTATGGCAGGATTCGTTCGTGCCACACGCAATGGACAATTCAATGAATCTGCGCTTAAATTAGTCAACGAAGGGTTGATGCACTATAACAACCTACGCATGACATTGCAGGGTTTGACTAGCCATCGTGGTTATAATAAGTATTTTGAGAGTTATACTCCTGTACTCAACGAAGAAGCAGATGATGATACATCATTGAATGAATTATTCGTAGAAGAGACATTAGATCCGCGCATTGAAAGCGTGATGCCCATATTGAAGAGATTATCAAAGAACATCACTGAGATGAATGAAGTCCAAGAACTAGATGAATGGGCATCATCGATCATAGAAAACGACATTGATAGCGCCATGAATGATGTTGCTAATGCAGGTTCAAACATCGAAGCCGATGCAGAAAAGGCGGTAACAGATGCAGAGAATGATGTCCTCAAAGAAAAAGAAGATGAAACTACAAAGACACTAGCCGAACCCGCAATAGATGAACTTGATGAAGCACCGGGTGCAATGACACTAAAGCATAATCAAAACACAGAAAAGTCAAATCTAAACGCATTTGATTTGGCTGAAGATGATATGGAAGAAGATGTCAAAGATGTCATGAAAAGTGTAAGAAAGAAATTTAGACAATCAGCAGTAGGTCGCGCTAGAGAACATGGATATAGTATTGAAGAAGGATTTAGTCCGAGCAGTGAAGTTGCTGATCAAATCATAGATAGTTTAGGTGGTGAGAAAAATTTGAATAGCGATGATGTATATCGCGCCATCGATGAATTTCAATTAATGATGGACGATCCATATAAGTTAGATACAGATGAAGTAGCGCAAATAGTCATGGATCGCCTAAATATCACAAATGATGATATTGATGAAGAATTAGAAAACGAAGTATTAGATACAGTATCAGACGATCTCATGGGTGATATTGATGAAGGTGTAGTCGATACACTTAAGAAGGTCGGCAAGAAAGTTGTTGACTACATGGCACCTAGCGATGAAGAATTACTAAAAGACTTACAAAAGAAAGCCGGCATTCCAAAACATGCACAACATGGTAAGCCAAGAATGGCTATACCAAAAGATGAAGTCAAAGAAGAAGATATGGATGAAGGTCTAGACGCTAACCAAAAGCGTGTAGGTCAATTAGGCCCAACTGAAAAAGTAGGTAAGAATGAAAAGAACCTACGAGGTAAATTAGTTGGCGCCAGCGAAAGCCGAGAGTTTGATGATATCAAGCGTTTGGCTGGCTTGAAGTAATTTACCCAATACACAATAAATTAATATATTTTACTCATCAATAGGGTATAAGTATTATTGACACACGATGACGTTAGTATATAATGTCATCATGTGTTAGTTGTCTCCGACAACGAACATTAAAACACATTTAGGCTCAACATAGGCATTTTTTATAAAGGAGATTATACTATGGCAAATCTAGCAGATATCCGTGCCCGTCTCGCGGCACAAGAAAGCAAAAAGTCAAATCAGGGTCAGCGCACCCAATCAGATAACGCAATTTATCCGCACTGGAATATGGAAGAAGGCACTACTGCCACTATCCGTTTTCTTCCAGACGCAGATTCAAAGAATACCTTCTTCTGGGTAGAGCGTCAAATCATCAAGTTGCCATTCAATGGTGTCAAAGGTGATGCTAACATGAAGCAAGTAGTTGTACAGGTCCCATGCGTAGAGATGTATGGTGATAACTGTCCTATCTTGGCTGAAGTTCGTCCTTGGTATAAAGACGATACGCTCAAAGAAATGGCTAACAAATATTGGAAGAAGCGCAGTTATCTGTTTCAAGGTTTTGTTCGTCAGAACCCAATCGGCAATGATACGACTCCAGCGAATCCGATTCGTCGTTTCGTCATCAGCCCGCAAATCTTTACTATCATCAAGGCAAGTTTGATGGATCCTGATATGGAAAACATCCCAACTGACTTTTTGAATGGTACTGATTTCAATGTCAAAAAGACTAGCAAGGGTGGTTATGCTGACTATTCTACTTCAAACTGGGCTCGCCGTGAAAGTCCATTGACTGAAGCAGAGCAGGCTGCTATCGAGGCTCATGGTCTTTATAATCTTGCTGACTTCTTGCCCAAGAAGCCTAGCGAATCAGAACTCCGTGTCATCAAGGAAATGTTTGAGGCTTCAGTAGATGGTAAGCCTTATGACAATGACAAGTGGGGTGCGTACTATCGTCCATATGGTCTTGAGGCTCCAGCAGGTGCATCAAGTGCCCCTCATGTGACTGAGACTACTACTTTGAATGTTTCTGCTAAGAAGCAAGTAGTAGAGGATGCTGATGAGGAAGAGGAATCAACAAAAGCAAGTGAACCGGTAACAGTTCCTAAGAGTACTTCTAGTGACAAGGCGCAGGACATTTTAGCGATGATCCGTAGCCGTCAGCAGAAGGGTTAATAAAGATGGGGAGAGTTAACTCTCCCCATTCTTTCTTTTCATAGGGGAACTACCATGACACTACCAGACGAAAGATACCGCGCACTAAAGCAAGGTAAGAAATTACTTGAGGAATTATGCGATCCGGGCAAGACGCCTAGGGTGCCGAGCATCGTCCGTGATCGTGCCCGTGGTGCGCTAAGACACTATCCAAATGACTATGAACTTGATCGTATCGCGGACAGTTGTCCTGATATGCTTGACAAAATCGCATTTAATGATAGAATAGCAAAAAGAAATATTTTGAAGTAAGAGGAATTTATGGCAAAAACAATTAAAATTAATGAAAGTTTTTCATTGAATTTCAGTAGCCGCGAAGCAGATAGCGGTGATACTGTTATGGACTGTAATATCAACTTTGAAAATCCCAAAGATGATAGCACAATCATTCATAGACTGAATACATGGCTTAAGGCTATCGGTCGTGAAGATATCGTTGTCGCTCCTAAGGAACATCCTAAGGGAGTGAAATAACATGGCAAAACCATTCGATGTTAGCAAATTTCGTAAAGATATTACCAAGAGTATTGAAGGTCTCAGTATTGGTTTCAATGATCCTACTGATTGGGTCAGTACCGGTAACCACGCTCTCAATTATCTTATTAGCGGAGACTTTAACAAGGGAGTCCCACTAGGCAAGGTAACTGTATTCGCAGGTGAATCAGGTTCAGGCAAATCATACATTTGCTCAGGCAACTTAGTTCGTCACGCACAACAGCAGGGCATTTTCGTAGTATTGGTTGATACTGAAAACGCACTTGATGAAGATTGGTTGAAGGCACTTGGTGTCGATACCGCAGAAGATAAGTTGTTGAAATTGAACATGGCAATGATTGATGATGTTGCTAAGACGATTTCAGAATTTATGAAAAACTACAAGGCACTTCCTGCTGATGACAAGCCAAAAGTATTGTTCATCATTGACAGTCTTGGCATGTTGTTGACTCCAACTGATGTGAATCAGTTTGAAGCAGGCGACATGAAGGGTGACATGGGTCGTAAGCCTAAGGCACTCACTAGTCTTGTTCGCAACTGTGTGAACATGTTTGGATCACACAATGTTGGTCTAGTCGCAACTAATCACACTTATGCTTCACAAGATATGTTTGATCCAGATGACAAAATCAGTGGTGGTCAAGGCTTCATCTATGCTTCAAGTATTGTTGTTGCTATGAAGAAACTCAAACTCAAGGAAGACGATGAGGGCAATAAGATTAGTGAAGTTCGTGGTATTCGTTCAGCATGTAAGGTAATGAAGACACGCTATGCGAAGCCTTTCGAAAGTGTACAGGTCAAGATTCCATATGAGACCGGCATGAATCCATATAGTGGTTTGCTTGACTTGTTTGAGAAGGCTGGCTTGTTGACTAAGGAAGGTAATCGACTGAGTTATACAACTAATGACGGCGAGATCATCAAGTTCTTCCGCAAAGGTTGGGAGAGTAACGAAAACGGTTGCTTAGACAAAGTAATGTCTGAATATGAAAACCGTCAAGCAAAGATAAGTAATACAAATTCTGTCACGGAGGAATAACACAGATGAGTATTACTGTTATAGCAGAAGTATGGCGCGCCTTGAAGTTTGAGATCGATGGATCAAATCTTCCTGATGCCGCAGAGACATTAGTTAATGTCTTGATTGAAAATGATTTTGAACCTGCAGATATCAAAGAAGCCTTTCGCAGAGAGACAGAAGTGATGCAGGCATTGCGAGACTATAATTCACAGTACGAAGAAGAAGAGTTCGAAGAAGAAGATTATGAAGAGGATGAAGATAACGAAGACGATGAATGGTGATAGATGAACTGGTACACCAAAATCACATCTGACTTATCTGCTATCCCTGACTTCATAAGCCATTATGAATCAGAACTAGAGCAGGCAAAATGGGATGTCCGGGTAAATGGAAAAGTCGAAAAGAACATTTCTAATTTACCCGGAATCACTGAGCAACGATTTAACCAACTACAAGAGATAGAAGCGGTATTAAACTATCTCAATATCCAATTACGCAAATTACGCAGGAAATATTTCCAAAAGTACTTAGAAGGGTATAACAGAGCCTTGACAAGTAGGGACGCAGAGAAGTATACTGACGGTGAAGACGAAGTTATCGATTTCGAAGTATTGATCAACGAAGTTGCATTACTGAGAAATAAATGGCTTGGTATCATGAAAGGTCTTGATAGCAAGCAGTGGCAATTGGGCCACATCGTTCGGCTACGCACAGCCGGTATGGAAGATATCACGGTGAGTTGATGACTACTAGCAATATTTTAACACAGATCCAAGGGCGTAAAGTAAAAACTGACCTAGATCAGATTCTGGCATCATGGGCTGAAGAAAAGAAAGATACCATCAAGGAATTTCCCGAAGATGTATTGGTTATCAGTTGTTGCATCCAAAGACTATCACATAATGAGTCAGCTTCACAGCGTTTCAACCGAAGCCTAGATAGTCCGGATGTCAAAACACAGATCACGGATTTAGACAGGAAAAAGGCTGAGAATATCCGTAAGTATTATAATCATAAACTGCTCACATTGACTTTGCAAGGTCGTGAGTTGACTAAATTTAGGAAAGATTTACAGCAGTTCTTGATTAGCGACCCGACAAAGGTACTTGAGAGTATGTGCGGCATCGTTTATAAGTTGCCATATTTTTATGACTATGACAAGTCGGTAGATGATATTTTTAAATCAGTATATTTTAAAAATAATCGTCCATCCAACATGAACGAAAAAACAAACCGCAGTCTTACTTTCATCAAGAAGATTGAGAATCAGCGTAAGCACAGCAATAATGTAGAGTATTGGTTCGAAGATGAGCAACTAAATAAAGTTATGTTCTCAATCGCTACTAATAATCCACTATTAGAACTGTTGGATCGCCATATCGATAGTGATAAGGTTACTGTTGCGACAAAATACTATGTAAGGAAAAAGGATTTAAACGAATTTTTCGTCATGGAAAATTGGTCATTCCTATGAGCGAGAAAACAGTATCGTTGATATTGGCTTTCCTACATACGAAAAAATCAAAAATCTTTTCCAACATACAGACATCCAGACATGATGGTTATTTACCTTATGTTTCTATAACTTTTTGCTATACAGGCTTGGATGTTGATGTATATGTCTATAACGACAGTTTCATCAAACTCAAAGTCAATAACCAACCATGGACTATATGTGATGGCATCATATCATTCCGCGATTCGATATACAAACTAGACTACTTTAATTACGGCTACAGGTACGCTGGCTGATTTTGATAAATACTAGTGTAGGAGAGAAAAATGTCAATACAACGATTCAACACTCTTCCTGAATTGATAGCAAATTTGGGTCCATTAGAACTTAAACTCTACGATGAGTTTGGTGAAGAAGATTACATGTTGCTCATGGAACTTTGGGCAAGTGTCGAAGAAGATCAATTCGATGAATGGTACGATAATACTGATGCCGAAGTCGCAGAACGAGCGATAGAATTATCACAGATCGCAAGCCAAATCACAAAGATGTATGAAGGAAAGAAACTGGTTCATTGACTTGACAATAATTCTGTGATTTGCTATAATCTGTGAATGAGCAAATATCTAGCGCCAATAATACTTGATGAGATGAACATAGCGAGAAAAGAGATTTTCGCTATCCGTGCTACCATCTATAAAAAGTATAAGATCGATGTATTAGATACCGATGCACTCAGCGCATTGAGCATCTATGAGGTCGTGAGTCAATATGATACTAATTATAATATCAATTTCTCACGGAATGGGGAAGACGCTAAAAGCGGTGATGTCCATATTGAGATGAAGGCCTCTAGAGTCAGTCATCCATATACTAAGCGTGGTAAGTTGCGCAAGAACGCAGACCGTGATGCTGTATTCTTGTTTCATGCTATGGGTGATATCGAACATAAACGCTATCTATTCGTAGCCCGTGACAAAGACGATTTGAGCATAAAGCGTATCTATGATATCGCAGGCACTGAAAACTGCAAAAAGATTTATCTGAAACTATTAGAAGAACGCAATGCTTGGCTTGAGCGAGGTAAATTAGATCAGAGCAAGATGAAACATGATGTCATCAGTGTACATGAGACATTCTTGTTAGAACTATTCCCAAAGAAAAATCCATTGACTATCGATACAACAAAAATTTATAAAGATTGGTGATCGATAAATACGTGACCATGAAGAATTTAATTTTTACTGAGCAAGATTTCCTACAACTATTCAATCTACCCAATGTCACATATCAAGAATTCTGTGACAAGATTTGCGTGTTAGATGTGATGGATCGAACTGGCGCATTTGTCGTGCGTAGCAACCTTGATGATTTCGTAAACCGTGTAAGCAAGAAAGATGATCGCAAGCAACGGCTGAATCTATATAAGCAGAATCTCTATAAGATATTGGTAACGGATGCTAAATCAACATTAGTATCATGGTTCAAGCGTTATGGTAAATTGAACGAGAATGTAGAACACTATTTCGAACTACCCGATGCCGACATATTGAAAGACGATACTTTCGGTGGTAGGACGAATAGCAAGTATGGCAAGATTTGCAAGAACATCAATTTCGTCAATTTCTATAACACGAAGAAACTATGGACTACTGATAGCGAATATACTTTCGGTTTGATGAAAGTGATGTTCGAAGATTTCAAGGTACGCAATAGCCTTGTTGGTCCAGCATTCTTTGATCATATCTGTAAGTATGATAGTGATAGCAGCCAGTTCTGGTTAGACTTTATGATCGGTGCTAACCGTGCTAGCATTTTCAATCCATGTACTTACAAAGAGATACTAAGAGAAGTGTTTACTGGTGATACATTGTTTGCACCCGTCATGGGCTGGAATAGTTATCAGTTGGCTTTCTATGCTAGCAATTTCAAAAATTTTATTAGTACTGATGTGATACCTGATGTAGTAGATAATGGCAAACTGTTACATGATGAATATCTCAAGTATACTGACAAAAGCATATTCACTAGTGGTGAAAAGAATGTAGACCTATATCTATGCCCTAGCGAACAGTTAGACAAGAATCATGGCTTCATCAAGAAATATAAAAACAGTGTGGATGCTGTATTGTTCAGCCCGCCATATTTCGATCTAGAATTATATCCAAGCGACAATCAAAGCACAGATAGTTTCCCCGACTATGATGCTTGGTTGAATGGATATTGGGAAGAGACTGTGAAACTTTGCGCACAGGTAATGAAGCCCGGTGCTAAGTTTGGATTCGTGATCAGTAACTATGTCAACAAGAACAAGGTCAAGATGATGATAAGCGAAGACATGCGAGATATCGCAAGCAAACACTTAGACTTTACCAAGCACTATAAAGTTCAGTGGTCTGTTATATCCGGTACTAGACAAGCGAAAAAGACCCGCGGGGGCAACTACGAGGACCTCTGGGTTTTCACTAAATCGTAAGTTGTTGATTTATATAGGCTTTTTTGTTGCTGAAATACAACAGAAAAAGGCTTGACTTCAGTCCAGTTTGGGAGCATAATATCTACATATTGTGAAGTAACGAATGGTTCGTTAATAAGCGATATGACTTAATGCCCACCGAGGCAAGGAGTTGAAGATGAGTAATTCGTATGTTGTAAGCCATCGTGCTAATCATGACCTGAAGGAGATTTCAGTCACTGCCCGTGAACCTAACCGCTCAGGCTGTAAGGTAATTAATGAAGGTGGTAGGCTGT
>JACCDY010514355.1_pt1 | contig 13958 bp, 9 predicted proteins | sample 7446391 | NCBI WGS metagenome assembly JACCDY01 (sample SAMN15323451, study PRJNA562643) | freshwater metagenome | isolation source: river surface water | place: USA:Blue River Watershed | collected 2017-08-18 | reverse complement strand
TAGGTGCATGGCTAGTTACCCAAGCGGCCAAAGGGATCTGACTGTAAATCAGCCGGCTCAGCCTTCGGGGGTTCGAATCCCTCACTAGCCACGAAAACCCACTCCTCCACGAGTGGGTTTTTGCTTTTCCTCGCAGTAGTCTTGGCTGTTTGCCGATTAGGAAATTCAATGACTGACACCGAAGAATCTCACGCGACCTCCGAGACAATTGATAACGGCTGGAAGCGCAAGGTAGCGACCTTTTTGGTTGGCCAGACCATCTCCACCTTTGGTTCTTTCCTGGTGCAGTACGCAATCTTTTGGCACCTGACCTTGACCACAAAGTCTGGCTTCATCTTGGCGCTGGCCGCGATCTTTGGATTCTTGCCTCAAGCTATTGTGTCGATCTTTGCCGGAGTTTGGGCTGACCGCGTCAACCGCAAGACGATGATTATCGTCTCCGATTCATCGATCGCGCTCGCAACCTTCTTGCTCGCGCTATTCATGCTCACTGGTGTAAATGACCTGTGGTTGATCTTTTTGGTGATGGCCGTGAGGTCAGTCGGTGCCGGCTTCCAGATGCCCGCTATATCTGCCCTGATACCTCAGCTCGTGCCAACCGAGAAGCTGATGCGAGTCAACGGCATCAACAGCTCGATTCAGTCTTCGCTGACCCTACTTGCCCCGGTTGCGGCAGCAGGTTTGTACACCACGATGTCACTGGTCGGGATTCTGTTTATAGATGTGGTTACCGCGATCATCGGGCTCTCGCTGCTGGCAACGATTGCGGTCCCGACTTTGGCTCGTGCAGCAGACCAGGAGAAGCCTTCTTACTTTGCCGATTTGAAAGATGGAATCAAGTACATCTTTAGCCATGAACTGGTGCGCTGGGTTATGGCCGTATTTGCAATTGTGTTCTTGCTGATTGTTGCCCCTTCGAACCTATCCCCACTGATGCTGGTTAGAAACTTTGGCTCCGAGGTTTGGCTCCTGACGGTACTGGAGCTGTCATTTGGTGTTGGCATGGTTTTGGGTGGTGCGATGATGGCAATCTTGGCATCAAAGCTCGATCGTCTTTGGACTCTGATTGGAACTTCGATCGCCTTTGGTGTTTTGGCAATCGTGATGGGTTTCACCACCAATCTGATCCTGTTCTACAGTCTGTTCTTCCTAATCGGACTTGCGGTACCAGCTTTCTCCACCTCAGCCACAACCCTGCTCCAGGAGACTGTTGAGCCCGAGCGACAGGGAAGAGTCTTCGGTTTCGTGGGAATCGTAATGTCAGTTGCCATGCCTTTGGGTATGGCAGTTTTAGGCCCCCTTGCAGATGTGGTGTCGGTTGAGATTTTGCTAATCATCACTGGAGCTGCGACGGTCGTCATCGCGCTGATTGCGGTTCTACTGCCGGCTGGAAAGCGAGCAATCGCAGCAGCGCATGCTTCAACTGGGAAATAAATACTGGAACTAAAAATCAAATTCTTTGGTTCTAGAACAGGACGACTGGAGAATTCGTGAACCTAATACTTAATTTCATCACCGGCAAAAAGACCGCATGGGTCACCCTGCTAATCGGACTCGTGTTTGCAGGTCTAGCCTTTGGCCCACTGCGCGCGGCAACCACCGAGACCGCGCCGACCAACGGTCTGCCATCAGACTCCGAGACTGCACTTGTGAATGCAGCGCTAGACACGCTGCCGGGCTCCGATGCCACTGCAGCAGTTCTGGTTTACAAGTCAGAATCCAAGTTCACCGACAGCCAGCTTGAGTGGCTCCAAGGCAAGTTCGACCCAATGGCTCAGATGCCAGTTGGTGGAGTGAACGAGAAGTTCCTCGAGTTCACCAACCTAGAGATCCAGGGTCAGCCATTTGTTCCTCCGGCCCAGGTTTCGGAGGATGGCAAGGTAGCAGTGGTAACTGTTCCGCTGGACAAGACCGATGAGGTTGAGGTGGTTGCCGAGCGAGCTGCGGAACTTCGTGAACTTGCGAAAGAGGAGATGCCAGCTGGACTCGAGGTGTATCTAACTGGCCCAGAGGGCTTCCAGGCCGATCTGAACAACGTCTTTGCAGGTGCTGATTTCACACTTCTGCTATCGACCGTGATTGTGGTGGCGGTATTGCTTCTAGTCACCTACCGCTCACCAGTTTTGTGGCTGGTGCCACTGCTGGTTGTGGGTGTTGCTGACGGAATGGCTGGTCAACTTGGTCGCCAGGTGGCGACCCTGTTCGGCATGGTCCCGGATGGATCAGTCACCGGAATTTTGTCGGTGCTGGTTTTTGGTGCCGGAACGAATTACGCCCTCTTGCTGATTGCTCGCTATCGCGAAGAATTGCTGCTTCACGAGGATCGCTACGCCGCAATGCGTGCAGCGGTTCGCGGTGCTGGCCCAGCAATCTTGGCCTCCGGTGGAACCGTAACCCTGGCTCTTTTGACGCTGACTCTTGCTGACCTGGGTGGAAACCGCACTCTTGGTTTGGTTTGTGCAACCGGAATCATCATCGCGATGATTTCTGCACTGATTGTTCTACCTGCCGCTTTGGTCGTCTTTGGCCGGGGACTGTTTTGGCCTTTTGTTCCAAAGTTCGGGGGCGAGAACAAGTCACTCAAGGGTCTTTGGGGCAAGCTTGGTAAGGCGGTCAGTAAGCGACCTGCGATTGTCTCCGTTTTCGGTGTCCTAGTCCTGATTGGACTTGCACTTGGATCTTCCGGAATCCAGGTTGGGCTTTCTTCAACCGAGCAGTTCCGCGAGAAGCCAGAGGCCGTATTCGGCCAGGAGATTTTGGCGGACGCGTTCCCCGCTGGAGCTACCACTCCAACCACAATCATCGTGAACCTTGGTTCTGAGACTGAAGCAAAGGCAATCGCCGAGAAGGTTGCGGGTGTGGCAGAGGTAACAGTCGGTGAGAACAACGGTGAAGTTGTTGCGCTGAGTGTTGTGCTGGATGCAACCGCTGGTTCTGAAGAGGCCTATCAGTCAATTCGTGACCTCCGCACCGAGCTGGCCAATCTATCAGGGGCCAACGCTTTGGTTGGTGGTCTGGATGCAGAGCAGTTGGATGTAAAGACTGCTTACGAGAACGATCAGCTTCTGGTTATCCCACTGATTCTGATCCTGGTATTCCTGGTTCTTGTCTTGTTGCTGCGCTCGCTACTGGCTCCGGTATTGCTACTGGCAACAGTGGTTGGTTCCTTCTTTGCTGCAATGGGAGCCAGCTGGTTGATTTTCCAGAACCTACTGGGTCTTCCAGCTCTGGATCTAAGCGTGTTCCTCTACGCCTTCTTGTTCCTCGTCGCACTTGGTGTTGACTACAACATCTTCTTGGTGTCCAGGGCACAGGAGGAGGCCGTCAAGCACGGCACACGAGAGGGCATGGTCCGAGCACTGAGTGCAACAGGTGGCGTTATCACCTCGGCGGGTATCTTGCTGGCGGCGGTATTCGCGGTGCTGGGAGTTCTGCCTCTAATTGCGCTCTACCAGATCGGAATCATCGTCTGCATCGGTGTGCTGCTTGACACCCTGCTAGTCAGAACGGTGATTGTTCCGGCCCTTGCATTCATGACCGGTGACAAGTTCTGGTGGCCAAGAAAGAAGCTAACCGCTCCTAAGTTCGGCTAAGAATCCAAGCCGTCTCATTCGGCTCTAACAAGTCACCGCTTCCGGATCTGAGCAGCAGCTCTCCCTCCGGGAGCGGTGATTTGTTTTTGGAGAAGTTGTGAACCACTAACACGTTGCCGTTTCGATAGGTCATGATTTCGGAGGTGCTGACCCAGTCAAAGGAACCTTCACCCAGAGCAAGCTCTCGGCGCAGTTTCAAGGCGGACTTATAGAGGTTCAAAGTCGATGTTGAGTCGCTCTCTTGGATATCTCGCGACAAGTCTGCATAGCTTGCTGGTTGAGGCAACCAAGAGGTGGAGCTGTTGTTGAAACCGTTGGTTTCTCCGCCTCGAATCCATGGCAGGGGAACGCGACAACCATCGCGACCAACTCGTTGACCACCGGTTCTAAAGAAGGTCGGATCCTGTCGGTACTCAGGCGCGATTGTGGTGTGCTCCGGAAGACCCAGCTCCTCACCTTGGTAGAGGTAGCTCGCACCCGGAAGTCCGAGCATGAATAGCGTTGCCCCTCTCGCCTTCTGAATCCCAAGGAGGTTGTCCGGTTGAGGGTTATCGGGCCCGATGCCATCGGAGGCAGTGGCCCTGCCGTAGTCGCCTCCAAATCTTGAAGCATGACGAATCACATCGTGATTGTTCAGCACCCAGGTGCTGGGAGCACCAACCGAATCGAAGGCCTCAAAGGATTCGTTGATTGCGGCGACAAGTCTTTCTCTGTCCCAGCCAGCATCTAGGAAGCGGAAGTTAAAGGTTTGATGAAACTCATCTGGCCTCACCCACAGAGCCATGAAGCTAAGTGGCAAAACATAGGCTTCGCCACACATTGCTCGCTCACCCGGGTAGCTCGCAAGGATCTTGCGCCAGGATCTGAAGATATCGTGAACCGACTCCTGGAACCACATTGGTGGGTTCTCGCGACCTTCGATAAATCCAGCCCCTGCCTCCTCCACGTATGGGTGGTCGGGGAGACCTTCAGCCTTCGCCATGGCGTGGGGTTGATCGACGCGGAAACCGTCAACCCCGCGGTCTAGCCAGAACCTAAGGATCTCTTCAAACTCACGCTGAACCTCGGGGTTTTCCCAATTCAGATCGGGTTGAGATGAATCGAACAGGTGGACATACCACTCGCCGTCTTCGACTCTGGTCCAGGCTGGGCCGCCAAACATGGACCGCCAATTGTTGGGGGGCAGTTCTCCGTTTTCGCCCCTGCCTTTTTTGAAGTGGTAGTAGGAACGTTCTTTTGAACCTGGCCCCGCCGCAAGAGCTCGTTGGAACCAGGCATGTTGATCTGAGGTGTGGTTGGGGACCAGGTCAATCATGACCCTGATGCCAAGCTCGTGAGCCTTCGCGACCAACTCATCGAAGTCGTTTAGGTCACCAAACAGCGGGTCGACATCGCGATAGTCCGCAACGTCATAGCCGGCATCTTTTTGCGGGGAGGTGTAGAACGGCGAGAGCCAAACAGCGTCAATGCCAAGTTCGGCGAGCTTGTCTAGTCGTTCGGTAATCCCGCGCAGATCTCCCATGCCATCGCCGTTGTAATCGGCGAAAGAGCGAGGGTAGATCTGATAGATGACGCCGGAGCGCCACCATTCAGAGCCCACAGTTGGCTTGTGTAACACCCCTAGAGCTTAATCCAGGCAACCTGGTCGTGCTCTAGCTGGCTCTTTAGACCAACCTGGCTGGTCACCAACACCTCGCCACTTGGCAGGTCGATCGGCTTGCCATCGAAGTTTGCGATTACCAAGACGCCGTTGTTCACGTATCCCAGCGAGCTCTCGGTGCAGTACTTCTCAACCCACTCAAGGGAACCAAGACCCAGATCAAACTCTTTTCTCAGGTGAAGTAGGGACTTGTATAGCTCAAGTGTTGAACCTGCAACACCCTCCTGCTGGTCGCGAGCGTAATCGCGGTAGATCGCAGGCTGCGGTAGCCATGACTCACCGGTTGAGCTGAATCCGAATGCCGGTGCATCGGCCTCCCATGGAATTGGAACTCGGCAGCCATCGCGACCGACTCGCTCACCCTTGGTGCGGAAGTAGGTTGGGTCTTCGCGGTACTTACCCTCGAGAGTGGTGTGCTCAGGCAGGCCAAGTTCTTCACCCTGGTAGATGTAGGCACCTCCGGGGAGACCGAGCATGAAGCTGGTTGCAGCTCGCGCTCTTCTGAGGCCAACCTCAACATTTGGCTGTGGGTAGTCAGGGCCGATGCCATCACCCTGCTTTGGAACCTGGTCGTATGCGAAGCGGGTTGCGTGACGAATCACATCGTGGTTTGAAAGCACCCAGGTGCTTGGTGCTCCAACTGCTCCAAACTCTTCGAGGGATTCGGTGACAACCTGCTTGAGCTGGCCCGCCTTCCACTGAGCCTCCAGGTAACCGAAGTTGAAGCTCTGGTGGTATTCGTCCTGACGAACCCACTTTGCCATCCTGGAAAGCGGGAGCACCCAGGCCTCAGCTGCCATGATGCGGTCGTCGTATTCGTCGACAACCTTGCGCCACTCGCGAATGATCTCGTGGACACCCTCCTGACCCCAGAACGGGTGAGGCTTGGTGCGGTCCTTTGGCTTGTTGGTTTCTTCTTCACCGCTCATGGTGGTGGAGGCCTCTTCAACATCGGGGAGACCTTTGGCCTTAACGAGGCCGTGGGCAACATCGATGCGGAAGCCACCGGCACCGCGGTCCAGCCAGAAGCGAAGAATGTCTTTGAATTCCTCGCGAACCTCTTCGTTGTCCCAGTTAAAGTCAGGCTGTGAAGAGTCAAAGATGTGCAGGTACCACTGTCCCGGAGTGCCATCGGGCTCGGTGATTCTGGTCCAGGCTGCGCCACCAAAAACCGATGGCCAGTTGTTAGGTGGCAAATCTCCGTTTGGACCCTTACCGTCGCGGAACATGTAACGCTCGCGGGCTGTAGATCCCTTGGGGGACTTCAGTGCTTGCTGGAACCAGGGGTGCTGGTCAGAGGAGTGGTTTGGCACAAGGTCAACAATGATCCGAATACCTAGTTTCTGACCTTCGGCAACCAGGTCATCAAAGTCCTTCAGGGTGCCAAAGCGAGGATCGATGTCGCGGTAGTCCGAAACGTCGTATCCGGCATCCTTTTGGGGAGACCGGAAAAATGGTGAACACCAAACGGCGTCGATGCCAAGCTTCGCTAGCTCGGGGAGGCGGTTTCTGATGCCGCGGAGGTCTCCCATGCCATCGCCATCGCCGTCTGCAAAGGAGCGTGGATAAATCTGGTAAATGACGGCAGAACGCCACCATTCTGATCCCTTGGTCATCGGAAAACCTTCCTAAAAACTACCTAAAACTGTAAACGCTTACAGAAATTGACTGTTTCCGTATACCCCTCAAAGGTAGTTGTTTACAACGAAACGGCTAATTCAAAGTAATCAATTCGTTACAAATCGGATAACTCTTTTTGTTGACTGTAAACGATTACAGAGTGGTTTACTTATGGTGCGCGTCGTATCCCTCGACGACAAAGGAGAGAAATGAAATCAAAGAAGATTGTGGGCCTAGCCGTATCACTCGGTCTAGCAGCCTCAACTCTGCTGGGAGCCCTTCCTGCTTCCGCTGAGGACAAAGTAATTACCGTCTGGGCAGATGGCCAGCGCGGTCCGAACCTAGTCAAGACCCTTGGATCAGTTGAGAGCCAAAAGGGTGGCGAGTGGGTAGCTGGTTACAAGGTAAAGGTTGTTTCCTTCTCCAGCTTCGACGCACTAAAGGCCGCTGTTGACAACGTAACCAAGGATGGTCCAGACATCATCGTTGGTGCTAACGACTGGGTTCCTACCCTGGCAGGTAACGGCAAGCTAGCCGCTTACACCCCTTCTGCTTCTATCCGCAAGAACTTCAACCCAAACAACTGGTTCGACCTGACCTACAAGGGCAAGATCTACGGTGTTCCAGTTGACGTAAACAACGTTGCGATGCTCGTAAACACCAAGCTAGCTGGCAAGAAGCCTGCAACCTTGGGCGAGATGGTCGACTACTACCTAAAGAACAAGACTTCAAAGGGCCTAAAGGCTGGTCTATGTGTTGCTGGTGGTGGAATGTCATGGGGTGCTCACTCAGTGCTTAGCGCACTAGGTGGTGGCGCTTACCCAATCCGCAACGCAGTTGTTGACACTCGCCAGAACCCAGTTCCTGCGACTGTTGCAACCAACATCCAGAACCTATTCCTTGACTCAAAGGGTGCATCAAACGGCTTCTTCCCAGCATCCGACACCGGATGTAAGGACAACTTCCTTGCAGGCAAGGTTCCTTACGCCATCATCGGTAACTGGGAGTGGAAGGACTACGCAGACAAGGGCTTCTCAATGAACAACCTGATGGCTGTTCCTGGAGTCAAGAAGGGCACCTACGGTGCTGCTTTCGGTAGCGTTTCCGGCGCAATGCTGACCTCCTTCGCAGAGAAGAACGGAAACGACGCAGCTGCTAAGTCACTTCTAGGAAGCTTCTTCGCTTCTGAGAAGGGCCAGGTTGCTTACCAGAAGTTCGAGATGCGTCCACCAGCCAACAAGGCAGCAGCAGCTAAGTCTTCTGCAGCTCAGAAGGGCTTCGGTGGCGCAGCTGCAACCGCATCTGTTCCTCAGATCGGTGCAATCCTTAACGGTTCTGCAGGAAACGCTTCCTACTGGGATGCACTACCTGCTTTCTGGAACGACGTTCTTGTAAAGAAGGTTGCTCCTGGAACCGCAGTCTCCAAGCTAAACACCCTGTTCAAGAAGAACATTGTTGCTGGAGTAAAGATCCTCTAATTTGAGGCCGAATGCTTCAGGGGTGGAGTAATCCACCCCTGAAGCATCATCATTTAGAAACAAACGGAAAACATGAGACTCTTCACCGGACCCAGGCTTGCAGTAACAGCCAAGATCATTTTCGTCAGCCTGACCCTTGCTCTTCTTGGGTTGCTGGCACAGAGCGCATTCGCATCAGGTGAAGGCCTAATTGCTGGATTCATCGCAATCTCGATGCTCTTGATCGCTTGGGTGTACTTCACCAAAGTCTCAGTTCCAATGAAATTTTTCTTGCCGGGCGTCATCTTGCTTACGGCATTCGTTGTTTTACCCATCGCCTACACCTTGGTTATGTCTGGGTTCCAGTTCAAGACTGGTAACTACGTGGATAAGCCTCAGGCGTTGGAGCGCATTGTTGCTGACTCATATGTCCCTGATGACTCGGGTCTAACTTTTGATGTGATTGTCGGTGAGAACTCACAGGGTGAGCCAGCATTGCTCGCCACCGACTACATGACCAGCACCTACTTCCTCTCTACCCAGGAAGAGATTGTTGAGCTTGATGCCGCTCAGGTGACCATTGACCCAGAGCTTGGTATCGCAGTTGAGACCGAGGGCTTTACTCGACTAGACAACGACCGACTTGCCGCTGAGGGTGAGGCGTTTGCGCAGCTAAAGTTCGCTGGCCCAGGAGAGTACTTCCTTGCCCTTGAGGGCTTCGAGGTTGCGATTCCACTAAAGCCCGGTTTGGTTTATGACGAGGCGACCGACAGCTTTACTCAACTTCAAACCGGTGCGAAGTATGTCGACAACGGCCGCGGAAACTACGCCAATATCGACGACCCAGAGGACAAACTCAACCCAGGATGGAGATCTCCAATTTGGTTTGAGAACTACGCCTCTTTGATTACCGACGAGAAGGTCCGCGAGCCATTCCTTGGCGTATTTATCTGGACCATGGTGTTCTCGGTCTTGACCGTGCTAACCCAGTTCTCGCTCGGTCTATTGGTCGCACTTGCACTTGATAAACCACTTCGCGGTAGACGCTTCTACCGAATCATCATCATCCTCCCCTATGCGGTTCCTTCGATCATGAGTATCTTGATCTGGGGTGGAATGTTTGACACCGAATTCGGTGCAATCAACGCTCTGCTCGGGACCAAGATTGCCTGGTTCCTGGATCCGAACTTTGCCAGAGCTGCGGTCATTATCGTGAACCTCTGGCTTGGATTCCCATACTTCTACTTGATCTCCAATGGTGCCCTTCAGGCGATTCCAGGAGAGCTTTCGGAGGCAGCGAGGATTGATGGCGCTTCCAACCGCCAGATTTTCTGGCAGATAACTCTTCCGCTTTTGTTGAAGATGCTCACCCCGCTTTTGATCGCATCATTCGCATTCAACTTCAATAACTTCAACCTGATCTTCCTGTTGACCGGTGGTGGTCCAAGGAATGACTTGGATGGCGAGATCGCAGGTGCGACAGATATCTTGATCAGCTACACCTACAAGATCGCCTTCGGCTCTCAGGTTCAGGACCTAGGCCTGGCCTCGGCTATTTCTGTGGTGATCTTCATCTTGGTTGCAGCCATCTCGCTCTATGGAATTAAACGCTCGAAGGTCTTGGAGGAATTCATCTAATGAAGTGGCTTAGAGAAAACCTATGGCGTCACGGCGTAGCAATTTTCGCCGTGCTGTTTGCTGCATTCCCGCTGTATCTGGTGATCGTCACATCATTCGCATCATCGGGTTCACTGCAGTTGACCTCGTTCATTCCAAACGAGATTTCGATGATCAACTACGACAAGTTGTTCAATGACCCAACCATTCCCTTCCTCACCTGGATGTGGAACTCGCTAGTTGTTGCCGGCTCGGTGGCGGTGTTCTCGGTCGTGATTGGTGCGGCTTCCGCGTTTGCCTTCAGCCGTCTGAGATTCAAGGGCAAGAAGATTGGTCTGCAAGCCCTGCTTCTTATCCAGATGTTCCCTGCAATTCTGGCTATTGCTGCGATCTACCTGATCATGGAGGGTATTGGAAACTTTGCTCCTGAGTTTGGTCTTGGAACCCAGTCCGGTCTGATCCTGGTTTACCTCGGTGGAGCTATGGGTGTGAACATCTGGCTACTCAAGGGATTCGTTGACTCGATTCCAATCGAGATTGATGAGGCCGCAAAGATCGATGGTGCTTCTGCGATGCAGACCTACTGGCAGATCTTTATCCCGCTCGCCTCTCCGGTGTTGGCCGTTGTGACATTGCTTAGCTTTATTGGAACCTTCAACGAGTACATCCTCGCGAGATTGTTCCTAGTCGACATGGATGTCAGAACCGTAGCCGTTGGTCTGCAGCAGTTCGTTGCAGGTCAGTTCTCAGAGAACTGGGGTGCATTCGCAGCCGGATCGATCCTGGCATCGATTCCGATTGTCATCATCTTCCTATCGCTGCAGCGCTACATCGTTTCCGGTTTGGCCGGCGGCGCAGTCAAGGGCTAAGCGGTAAACAAGTATTCGTCTGAGAACATAGATTGTGCGAAAAAGCTCTCTAACTCTCGGTGCCTTGTTTTCAGTTGGCGCCCTGCTCTTGAGTGGCTGCTCGCAAGCAGAACCTCTGCCTTCACAGTCGCAAACCACTCAGGGATCGGGCGGCTCAACCCTAACGATTTGGGTTGATGCTGAGCTAAGCGACACCGCCCAGACTCTGGCAGAACAGTATGTGCAGGACACGGGTGGAACACTCAACATTGTTGAGAAGGACTTCTATCAAATAGAAACCGAGCTAGCTGCCGGTGCTCCGGACCTGTTTATCGGATCCACCGAGTGGACCGACCGCCTCGCTGCCGCAGGTTTGGTTAGTGCGGCTGGTCAGCAGGAGCCCGGGGGCTTTGAGAAACGCGTTTTGCAGGGCGCAAGCTACCAGGGCGTTCTCTACGGAGTTCCATACGCAGTTGAGTCGCTCGCGCTGGTTTGCAACGGCGATGAACTCAAGCAGCAGCCGAGCTCTCTCACCGAACTGACTGATGGCGGTTACAACGTCATAGTCACACCGGGCGGCGACCCATACACGATGTTCCCGATTCAGTCTTCTTTCGATGTCTACCCGCTCGCACTTGACGAGAACGGTGATTGGCAGGAGCAGTCGGGACTGGGCTCCGCGAGATCCAAGGAGTTCGCCGGTTGGCTGGGCGAGAACCAATCCCTGTTTAGCCAACTTGATTACTCAGCCGGAATTGCCGCATTTGTTGATGGACAGGAGACCTGCTTGCTCACCGGGCCATGGGCTATCTCTGAGATTTTGAATCGAGCTAAATTCACGGTGAGTGTTTACGACTTCCCCTCGGTTGGAGGATCCCAACCACTTTCGTTTGCAACCGCTAGGGCGGTGTTTGTTTCAGCAACATCCGCTAACCAAGAGCAGGCAAACAAAGTCGCAAACTACTTCGCAAACTCCGCCACTCAACTTTTGATTTACAAACAAACTGGGCGAATCCCCGCCAAGGCTGAGGTTATCGATCAGATTCAGGATCCGGTTGTGAGGGGTTTTGCCAAAGCCGCAGCCTGGAGTGTGGTGCTACCAAATTCGAAGCTGATGCAAAACACCTGGGCACCTTGGAGCAAGACCCTGAATACCATCATCACAAGCGATGAAGACCCACAGATCACCTGGGATTTGATGGTTCAAGATTTGGCAAAGGTCAGTGGCTAATGGCAATCAACTTAGCGCTCAAGCCCCATCACGATGGGTCTGCACTTTATGTGCAGAATCAAAAACCCAAGGTTGATGAGAAGGTCAAGCTCAAGATTCGCATCCACCAGTCGCTTGGCAAGGTGAAACGTGTTGCTGCCCGCCAGAGCGACTCGGGTGAAGCGTTTATGACAGCGCCATTTAGAAAGCTCTACACCCGTCACGGTTGGGACTGGTATGAGGGCAGCATCACCATGTTCAACCCAGAGGTGCACTACCGATTCTTTATCGAGCTGGAATCGGGTTTTAGTTACTGGCTAAACGCAATTGACCTGCACGAAATCGATCAACCTGATCGAGATGATTTCAAAATTAACTCTCACCTGGCAGTTCCAAAGTGGGCAACCGGCTCAGTGCTCTACCAGGTCTTCCCAGATCGGTTTGCAAAAAGCGCGGAGGCCTCAGAGCGAAAGCTTCCCGCCTGGGCAATACCTAAGGAGTGGGGAGACGAGGTAATTGGTGCGGGGCCTGGTGTCTCGGACCAGTTTTTCGGTGGTGACCTCAAGGGCATCGAGGAGCACCTGGGTCACCTCAAAAAACTGGGCGCAACCATTTTGTATCTGACTCCCTTTTTCCCAGCCGGATCTAATCACCGCTATGACGCATCTAGCTTCGACGAGGTTGATCCGCTGCTGGGCGGCAATAAGGCACTGATCTCTCTCGTAAAGAAGGCCCATGAAATGGGCCTCAAAGTCATGGGTGATCTGACAGCCAATCACTCTGGTGACAAACACGAGTGGTTCCTTGCCGCCTACCGAAATCCAAAGGCTCAGGAGAGCGAGTTCTACTACTTCCAAGACAGAAACACGAAGTATGACTCTTGGTGGGGAGTGCCATCTCTACCGAAGTTCAACTGGAACTCCCAAGAGCTCAGAAGAAGATTTGTTGAAGGCAAGCAGTCGGTGGTTGCCAAGTGGCTCAAGGCTCCATACAAGCTCGATGGCTGGCGCATTGATGTGGCCAACATGACTGGTCGAATTCGCGAGGAAAACCTGAATCACGAGGTTGCCACCATGATTCGCAAGACCATGGACGAGGTTTCCAAAGACACTTTCTTGATAGGCGAGTTCACCTCAGATGCCGCGGAGTTTGTCGAGGGGGATACCTATCAGTCGACAATGACCTATTCCAACTTCACTCGACCAACCTGGCGCTGGCTCTGGAACCCAAAGGAAAAGCGCGAGGAGAATCAGCTCGGTCCTGGTCGCAAGGAAATAACCGGTCATGAGTTTGTGAAACTGCACAATCTCTTTGCGGGCACTTTCCCCTGGCACCTGCGTATGCACAACCTAAACGCTCTCGACACCCATGACACGGGTCGATTTAAGACCTTCGCTATTCCTGGTTCACAACGCGTCGCCGCTGGATTGCAGTTCACTTTCCCCGGTATTCCGATGATCTTTGCCGGAGATGAGTTTGGTCTCGATGGCTGGGTGGGTGAAAACTCGCGAACTCCAATCCCTTGGAACGGGGAACGTGAGTATGACCCGAGCATGATCGAGACCTACTCAAAGCTCTCCAGCATCCGCAAAAAGCACAAAGCCCTTGTCGATGGCTCGATGCGTTGGCTCTACTCCTCGAATGAAGCGCTGGTATTCGTTCGAGAGAATCGAACCGAATCTGTCCTGGTGGTTGCAACCCGTGGTAGGGATCGAAAGATAGAGATTCCGCGCGATGCTCTTTCTGGCGCGGAGAACGCCGTGAACCTATTTGGTAACGGAGAATTGCGTGTGGTTGGTGGCAAGATTCGCTACGAATCAGTCGCACTAGATTTTCAGATTTGGCGTTTGCCTAGCGCCCATCGCTAGTGCTAATCTTTTGCGGTTGCCTTTTGGCTTCGCCCCGATAGCTCAGTGGTAGAGCACTTCCATGGTAAGGAAGGGGTCGACAGTT
>JACCDY010311290.1_pt1 | contig 13969 bp, 11 predicted proteins | sample 7446391 | NCBI WGS metagenome assembly JACCDY01 (sample SAMN15323451, study PRJNA562643) | freshwater metagenome | isolation source: river surface water | place: USA:Blue River Watershed | collected 2017-08-18 | reverse complement strand
GACTAAGAAGGACAAGGAGACTGGTGAGAAGATCGAGGAGGCGCTCGAGATGCCAGGCTCTACTCTACATGAGGGTGCCCACGTCTATGAGGGTTCAGTGACGGAGAAGAACCCTACAGGGAAGCAGCTGATTCAGAAGGACGCAATGAGTCTCTCAAAGCAGCGCTGGGCTCCCAAGGAAAAGAAGGGTACTCACCCTGAGCTCTACGCAGAGTTTGAGGCGCAGTATGTGGAGGAGGAGCTCCCAGCCGATGATACGGCCTCAGAAACCTCAAGTACAAAGCGAACAGTGGTGCGCAAGACAGCAGCCGAGAAGGCAGCAGAGGCAGAGGAGAAGAAGGCTCTAAAGGAGCAGGAGAAGGCGGAGAAGAAGGCAGCGAAGGAGGCTGAGAAGGCGGAGAAGAAGGCTGAGAAGGAGGCCGAGAAGGCAGCCGCAAAGGCCGAGAAGGAGGCTCTAAAGGCAGCAGCGAAGGCCGAGAAGGAGGCTGCGAAGAAGCCTGGCAGCAAGGTTGTGCCCGCAAAGGCAGTAGCCGCGCCAGCAAAGGCAGTGGCAGCACCTGTTAAGGCGGCAGCCGCTCCCGTGAAGGCAACTCCCGTGAAGGCAAAGGCAGTGGCAGCACCAAAGGCGGAGGAGTGGAGCTGCCCCGCAGATGGAATGTGCCATCATTGGGCTTACAAGGGTAAGCAGTACCTGCGCAATTCAGACAATGAGGTGTGGCTGAAGGGAGCAGATGGCGGCCTGGGCGCATGGCAGGGCGTCTACATCGTGGCAGAGGATCGCATTGATGACAGTGTAGAGGAGCCTGTGTTCGATGACGAAGAGTAAAACAGAAGAACAGAAAACTAGAAACCGAATAAAAATCAAAAAAACACAAAAAACAGAAAAAACAAAAACAGAAAAATGGAAACCCCATTTTTTCTTGTAGTCGCTGGCGTAAAGGAAAGAAAAAATTGAAATCCAAAGGGGGGTCATAATGAAAGCACCCAAAGTAGAAGCGAAAGAATGCCCCTCAGTGTTGTGAATATCATCCGTGACGCTATGAAGATAGGTCATACAACAGAACAAAAAACAGTAATACACATGGATTACTCTACAGTAAGGGTGGTAGTTCAAGAAATCCCAAATAGCTATGTAGCTATCAGGATAAATTAAAACAGAAAACAGAAAAATAAGAAAAGGACAAAATCAAAAAATAAAGACCCTTTTTTTATTTTGAAGTTATTAAATTTGATTGGCGCAGACATAACTAAAAAGTGTGATTAAATGCTCGAAATAAAACAAAAAGCACAAAATGATTTTAGTAAGTACTTTGTACAGCGAAGCACACATGTACAGCGAAGCACCTATGTACAGCGAAGCACACATGTACAGCGAAGCATACAAGTACAGCGAGTAAAGCAAGTATGTGTAAGGCCACAAAATAATGCGTTCTCCAGTTTATCGTTTAGAGGAAATCAGGGGTATGCTAAAGCGCTAATGACAACCCCCTCAAGACGCACCCCAACCTATGGGGGAATTCTGTGTATTAAGACTGATAAAGAGCCACTGTACGCACTAGTACAAGGTAGATATACAGGAAAATGGTCATTTCCAAAAGGACATTCAAATGAAGGAGAACATCCATTTGAATGTACTGTAAGAGAAGTAGGAGAGGAAACAGGAATAGATGAGTTACCAGAACCAGCCGATTATATTAAAGTCGGTTATGGTCATTACTATGTGTTCAATCTAAAAGAACCAATTCCACTTATTCCAAGGGACAAAAAAGAGATAATAGATACAAAGTGGGTAACATTAGATGAAATGACCAATTTGCAACTAAATGCGGATGCGAGTATGTATAGAAAACAATTAATGGGGACTTAAAGAACTTATAAAGGACTTAAAGGTGGGTAAAATTAATTTTTTGTCATGGTTATATTAATATAAAAGAAAATAATATAGTATATTAATAAGAAATGTTGAATACAAAGATAGGCGAAAATTACAATGCGAATGACGTAATAAATTCAAATGACCTGAGAAAACGCATTCTTAATATAGATTCACGATTTAGAACAATATGTACAGACCCTCCAACATCATTTCAATATCAACTGGAACATCCTTACAAGAATATAATTCGTCTCCGTGTCGCATCAGTAGAGATTCCAAATATGTTCTATACTTTCTCTAAAGCTAAAAAGAATACAACATTTATAATAAAAGCATATGATATTTCAGGAATTGTAAGACAGGCCCTAATAGATATTCCAGATGGGAATTACAACTCTCAAGAATTAATAGATGAAATACAATTACAACTAAATACAAAGATGCGTGACCCATTTGGTATATTTTTAACAATATCACTGAATACAATAAACGCAAAAGTAACATTTACAAATAATGGAGTAGCCCCAACTCCTATAACACCAACCTCTGTCCCAACACAATCAGCAAAAACATTTGTTCTTGATTTTATAACAGCAACATGTTTTAAGAATCGTCTCCATAATTTTGGTCTAGGTTACAATTTAGGTTATAGATGTAAAGGCTATAAAGCGTCAAAATCAGAAGTATGTCCAATAACAGGTTTAACAATATACAGTATAACAGGAGAAGCATGTTTGGATGTAGTTGGTGACACATATATGTTTTTAGCAATGAATGACCTTCACACAGTTGAACAAAAAACAAATGATGATTATCTTCAAGTTCTAGCAAAAATAATAGTGCGTGAAGACAAACAGGCAGTAATTTATGATGATGGCGGTACTTTATTAGCAAATGAAATAGTATTCCCATCACCAGTAGATTTAAAAGTGCTTAATATCAAACTATTAGATCCATTTGGAGAAATAGTGGACTTATGTGGTATGAATTTTTCATTTTCATTAGAAATAACAGAAGTATTGAATACACGTCTGTATGATTTCTATAGGAATTATATATGGTTAGGTTCAGTTCCAACTGTAAATTACAAAACAGTAACAGGTTCAGCTGTTCCACTACTTAAAGGATATGGTCCGCCATTCTAATCGCCATATAAATATGTATAGACTATAAATGTTTTGTGAAAAGCAAAATAGACTATAAATTTATGGTTTAATAAAGTCATCAGAAATTTTAATAACAGTAGAAGAATCTAATGGTGTTTCTAGTGGGTTGTCAAATGATCTACTAAATATACTAAATACGTTACCACCTATTGGAATTAGATGAGGGTGGATTTCTTCAAAAAATGATACTGAGAATCCATTATTAGAGCCTATATTTATTATATTATTTGGTAAGCCATTTATAGTATAGGTCCTTGAGAAATCATTATTAATCACTATAAATATCTGGGTTGCGTCATATTCTATATCACTATTGAATGTAAAATAACCAGTCTGCCAATTAGGAACAATATTAGTTATAGTAGGATATATTCATTGAGGAGCATCATACTCAGTAGTGCGAGCACCGAGAGCAATCTCAATAGCATAGCTAGTTTCAGTGAAAGCATCCTTACTAGGTTCACCCTGTTGTGCTTGTTGTGCGAGAGAATTACCTGAAACAGATACAGTGTTAGGCTTTTGAAGAGTAATATTAACAACAATCTTGTCACCAGGAATGAAACGGAGCATATGGTGTACTTCAGGAGCGAGGGCGTTGTTATCCTGGCCCATGGCACGGGAAGCATCTTGACCAATAACCTGTGCCACAATGTTGGCGAGAGTATCAGGGCCAAACTTAACAGTTGCGTCATTTGCTTGACGATGAGTAGTATCTCGAGTAGCAGATAGAGGAGCAGCAGTTGCCTTACCAATAAGTGTCTTTACTAGAGCAACGGCCAGGTTAGCATTATCAGCAGATTTATCGGCACTCCATGTGCTAACAAGACCGCCATCTACTATAGCCTTTGTGGCAGACCAGGCGGCATAGCGCTGTTCCTTGGTACCATTTTCCTTCACACCAAGATTACCATCAGCAAGAGATAGCATTTTGGACATGAAGGCTTCATCATTAGTGATGGCGGCAGTGGCGGCGGCATGGCCGAACAGGTAGTGAGCGTACGCACCCAGAGCAACTCGACCGAAACCTTGAATCTTTCTGTAGCTATCAGCATTTACACCGTTGTATCTTTCATCATTAAAAGGTGTAACACCAGAGCAATTTAGTTCACCTACAAGTACTTTCTGTAGACCGCAGGTCAGGACTTTAGCAGTACCTTCATATGAAGCAGCACCGTTTAAATCAAAAGCAGCAGTATCAGCCAGTTGAGCATAGATATTACCGAGATCAGCAGCAGGTTCCCAGAACTCAATGAGACCAGCACCCATAGTTACACCGTTAACTACATTCTTAGTGTCATCGTACAGAGCATTGACGGGAATAGTTTCTGTAGCAATAATTACATTGCTACGCGTATCGGCGGTGGAACCGAAAACTTGGATATCACCAGTAGCATCAACATTGACGTTGAAGTTTACAGTTACAGTATTACCTGACATTTTATACTAAGGGTTTCGATTTAAAATTTAACCGACTTTAAAATTCAGCCCAAATCCTTTAAGTTCCCAAACCCCTATAAATCAGGAGGAATAGTTGTAATTAATTTACAGAGATAATCAATACGACAGCGAATAATTCCAATATCAACGCCGTCCGTTATATTTTGGACAATACTACAAACTAAAAGTTTAATTTCATCAACAATGTTATAGATATTAACAGAAACTTTAATACTATTAAGTTTTTGAGCTACAAGGTTGGAATCAACGCCGTCCGTAATCATTTCTAAAGCGCCCAAAATAAGGGCACCAACTTGCGCATATTCTTCTTGAACTCCTTCAGGTAATTTCCCAATTAAGCTATTAAGATAATCAATACGACAGCGAACAATTCCAATATCAATGCCATCAGTAATATTTTGTACAATACTACAAATAATATATTGTATCTCGCTAATAACAGTAAATCTATTAGCATATACATCAACTGATGACTTAATGTCCATTAGTTTATCATTAACAAGTGTATGGTCAATACCATCAGAAATCATTGCTAAAACACCCAAAATAAGCTGACCAACTTGAGCATATTCTTCTTGAGAGCCATCAGGTATTTCAGATAGTAAGCTACGAAGATAATCAATACGACAGCGAATAATTCCAATATCAACGCCATCAGTAATATTTTGAACAATGCTTATAGAAATAGTTTCGACAGTATCTAACAATTTATTTAATTGAATAGGTGTAGAAATCTCATCAACAAGTTTAGTAACTTGTAGGGTAATTTCAGCAATTTCAAGACGCTGAGTAATTATTTCAACAATATCAAACAATTGTAATTGGAATGAATCTTTTACTAAATTAGGGACTACCGTATTCTGATAGGATTGTATTATAATAGGTTTTACAGGATTACGAAGTCTATTCCTGTAATGTCTGGGTGGCATTATTATTGAGTGTAATATTATTTTCTGGAAAATGTTTATCTAGAAAATAATAGAATGCCGTCGTATATAACAAAATTAGTAAATACAGTCAATCCAATAAAAGGCGGATATCAAACACAAGGTGGATGTAGTTCATTTTCAAGGGATAGTTCAAACTTTTTTAGTAGTTTAGCAACTAAATTATTGGAAATGGCAACGGCTGTGAATAAACGTATCGAGGATATAAAGAATAATTGTGGAGGAAGCCGTTCAAATGGTGTATTTTTAGCGTCAATTGAAGCCCCAGTAATGAATTTAGGTGTAAAATATGAATATATAGAATATATTAAGCGCTTTGGTCCTCCAACAGATGGTAAATTCGAAGAAGAAAAATTAAAACAATTGCGTATAGAGTTAGGAATAGATACAAATTCAACAACATCATTGTAAAATTAGGTTATTAGTGTTCAATAATTTGAGGAGAAGAAGCACCAAAACCAAATAGGTAAGAGCCTCCAAATCGTACGTATCCAGTTGTTGAACCAGTTGTATGACTATCATGTAGTAAAACCACTCTATATGTATTATTAGATACTGCGCCTCCTCCAGCTGTACCTGACATAAAATCTTCACCAATAGTAAAAGTATATGTCTTACCAGGTCCAATAACAAGTTGATTAGTTCTTATAGCAGCAGGAGAACCACTTGGATTAACAGTAGTGGTACCATCTGTTAGTGAACTAACACCAGCTACACCAAAACTTGTAGTAGTTCTCTTAAGAATTGTTAATCTAAATCCTGAAGGAATTGTACGACTAGATGTAAATGAAATTAACCTATTAAGACCACTAATACTCCAGCCAGTAATAGTAAAATCATACACAGGCATAGTAAATTTAATCATACTAGACATTGGGATAATTCCAATAAGTGGATTACCATATATCGTTCCATATTGCATATACATACCATCTTGTTGGACAGTCTTTTTATGAATATCTCCAATAGGATTTAAATAATAGAATAAATTATATGAAGTTGAATTATCAAACTGAGCCCCTAATAAGGTGCCATCAGTTTTTAACATAGCAGAAGTACCAGTATTTACAGTTCTAGCAGGATCGCTAGACACACCTGATATTTGTCCACCAACGCTATTATAAATACTAAATTGAGAATTATTAGGAGCACCAGTAATAATATCTTTAATTGCTAAACTATATTGACTACCAGTTGATAGTGATATAGTACCAAATCGTGTAACAGGGTCAAAACCCAAAGTTGTCTCGCCAACAGGAACAACAGAAACATGATTATTTAAAGTGATTTCAATAGTGTAGCTACGATTTAGAGTTCCATCATTATCTCCAGCATCAGTACCAAACTTGGTAGCTTCAGGTTCACCTTTTTGTGCTACCTCATTATTTAGAACTGAAACAGTGGGTTGTTGTAAAGTGACATTGACATAAATTTTATCACCATTGTAGAATTTAAGGGGTTGTCTAACCTCAGGTGCTAATGAACTGTTATCTTGACCCATGGCACGGGACGCATCTTGACCGATAACTTGTTTGACAATTTCTAATACTTGAGCATCAGTTAATTTAGCAATTTTATCAACAATGCGTTTAGCAATATTATTTGTAGCAACATCAGAATTATAAGAAGTTGATGTATTATATACAAAATCAGCAGCTGCAGTATTAGAATAAGCATTCATAGTAGTCATAAAGGCAGTATCATTAGTAATGGCAGCAGTAGCAGCAACATGACCAAATAGATAATGGGCGTAGGAACTGAGTGCTAGACGACCAAAAGTATCATGTGTATAGTATTGTTGAGTAGAAGTATATTTTGGTTGATTGAAAGGGTCCGCATCAATCGCATTAAGTGAGTTAGTTAGTACTTTAGCCAACTGGAAACCAAAATAAGATAGTAATTGATTATAACGAGGCTTGTCAACAGCACGTCTGGCCTTTTTAGTACCAAGAGCATCGGAAGGTTCCCAGAATTCAAAAATGGAGCTACCAGAATTATCAGCAGGGTCTTGCATTTCATACAAACAAGCAGGTGGCATAGTGTAACTAGCCACAACCTTATTAATAATAGTAGGACCTTCTTGACCAAATACTTCAATATTACCAGAAGCATCAACATTCACGTTTAGGTTAACGGTAATAGCTTGTGGTTGAGGAGCAGACATTGTATAATTAGAGGAGAGAAATAAAACTGCGTTATCTGTTGCTTGATTGTAGTATAAACTATCAGTTGTAGTAGATAACCAAGGAGAAACCTGAAAAGCCTTTAAAATAGGTAGAGTGTATGAAGATAAACCAACAGTAACAGCTAATCCAGAAGCCCATAAAGCTGAAGACCACGCAGATGGAACAGTATTTAAAGTAGATAATTCAGTAGAATTTGTAGGTATTACAGAAGCCCCAGCAACTGTAGGAGAATTAGATACACAATTAGTTACTGTATAATTTACAGCATTATTACCACAAATACCACCTCCATTTTGACTAATAGTACCAGTGCTATAACAGTCAATAATTAAACATGTACCAGACATATATCCAGCACTCATACCCGTTATACCGCCACCATTTTCATTAATAGAGCCAGTGCTATAACAGTTATTAATTATACATGTACCAGAATCTAATCCAGCAGCACTTCCAGTAATACCACCAGCAGATAATCCAATAGGACCAGTAGTATAACAATTTGAAATCATACACATACCAGATACATATCCAGCACCACTTCCAGTAATACCACCAGCAGATAATCCAATAGGACCAGTAGTATAACAATTATTAATAACACAGTGTCCTAATAGACCAGAAGAACTACCAGCAATACCGCCACTATTAGTTTCAATTGTACCAGTACTATAACAATTAATCACTTTAAAGTATCTTTGTCCTCCGCGTATAATAAAACCACCAAATTCAGCAAGTGTCCCATTAAGTACTCCTAAATTTTTTACAATTGGAGCATCATCTATAGAATTACCCTCAGTAGCAAAAAGCCCAATTAAGTCAGTTAAACCATTAAAATTAATTGTATAACCATTACCATTGTATGTTTCACCAGCTAAAAGTTCAATATATGAATCAGCTGAAACTCCTAGATCATCAAAGTCAAAATTATCCTGCTGAGTGTAAGTTTTTGTTGAAATGTTCCAAGTAATAAAAGCGTTATAAGTACCTGCTTTTATAGCAGAAGAGATATCACCAGTTAAAACCCCATTCCAACTCAAAATGTTCTGAGTGAAATATAAATCTCTAATATTAACATTGTCGCTTTCTAATACCCAGTTTGCGCCACTAGACGGATTTCCAGTTTTATCAAGAGAGTACCTAATATCAACATTTAAATCAGTTTCAATAAGAGCAAGTTCATCTTTATAGCGCTGACTATTAAGGTCGCAAGAGAGTATATCAATAACAAACTGTTGTCCATTAGAATTAGCATCGCGTAATGACTTGATAATATCAATAACGTTATTACTGAAATATTTATATGTAGGCTTTAAAGAACTATCGGACGCATTAGCTGAAAGAATACTATCAGGAAAGAAGGGGAGTCTTTCAAAACCAGGATAATGATAGAGGAAAGCGATATGTGAAACAGGTCCATAAGAAAGTAGCTGTTCCTTTGTTAGTTGCGCATTGTACTGAACAGGGATAACATCAGAAGCAAATGATTGTAAAAGAGAATCCTCAATACGAGGATGGATGATAACGAGCTTGGTCATTGTTATATAATGTATAAATATTTAAAAGTTTATGTCTCTTTCTATAGCGTTTGCTGAGCTAGAGTCAGACCTCGGTGAATGTGTAGAATATAAACGATAAAAATATAATATAAAGTAATAAGCAGGAGCCATAGAATGGAATCTGAGCAAACCGAGCAGAAACTTCCAAAGAACTGTAAAGAAAATAGATATTATTACCGCAACAGGGAGCAAATTTTAGAGAAAAAGAGGCTAAAACGTCTAGAAGACCCAGAGTATCAAGCGAAACAGTTGGCAAAAGAGGAGGCTAAGAAGAAGAAAGAAGAAATTATGATACTTAAACTAAGAGAAAAAGAAGAAGCAATTAAAGCAAGTGAACCAGAAAGGAAAAGACTGAAAGAAGAAAGAGCCCGCGAGAGGGCGAAAAAGAAGGCTGAACTTTTGGGCGTCCTGCCTGTGGTTCCTTCCGGTGTGGAATGAAGTGAGAATATTTTATCACTTTAATTTTCACCGACCTAAAGTAGAAATGAGTAGCATAGATAATATGGAGTCATTTGTACCAAATTGTTTAATAGAAGATGAAGGGGAACTTATACTAGATGAAGAAGTTGATATGAAAGCATTACGTATTATTCGTGATAATTTTTCAGAGGTTTATAAACGTATGGGCGATGAATTTTGGGTTTTAAATTCAAAAACTCAAGAATATGAAGAAACAGATGAGAAAACAGCACTTACTATAATAAATGAGTTATATCATTCTAAATTAAAATCAAATAAAGTTACATATCATTATACAGCTCGTCTAAAATCAGGACGTAGATTTGCCAAAAATTCTCTACAGGGTTTATCACGTAAATTACGTCATACAATTGCTAAAGATATATATTATGATATTGATATTGTAAATGCTCATCCTACCTTTTTATTAGAATTATGTAAAAAATTAGAATTTGACCATCCAATTTTAGAGCAATATGTTAATAACCGAGATATATTACTAGAATCGTGGATGGGTGCTGATGCTGGTTATATCAAAATTAATAATAAATTTGTAAAAAACATACTATCTACAACTGATTTAGTTAAAAAATACTTTCTTAGAGTTATAAATGGCGGTGGTAATGGTACAACAGATAATCAACAACTAAATGAATTTTATAGAACACAACAATCCTTTTTAGACTTATTCTATAAACATCCTGAATTTAAACAATATCGTGACAGAGCTTATAATAAAACACGAAAAAATCAAGAAGATACAGAAAATAAATATGATAATACAAAGGGGTCTGCGTTAAATCATTATCTATGTGAAGTTGAAAACAAAGTTCTAATCCTTATTGAAAGATATTTGAGGGAAAATAATATTAAGTATGGTACTCTATGTTTTGATGGTTTAATGGTCTATAAAAATAATGTTCATAATATTAAACATCTATTATATAAATTAGAAAAACACCTATATCAGCATCTGAACTATAATATTTATTTAAAATGTAAAGATATGAATGAAGATATTCCAATTTCAGATTTAGCATCTAAAGATGATATTAAGATAAGCGATGAAGATTATGCTCTATTTCTTTTAGATAAAATAAAAGATGATGTACTATATGATAAAAAGCTTGAACAAGTATGGTTTTATGATGAAGAGACTGCTTTATGGAGTGATCATAAAATGAAACATATACGTACATTTATTACTAAATACCTTATTCCATATATTAAAACAAGCCCAGATCCTAAAATTGTTACAGAAGAAATAGAAGCGATAAAATCAAATTCAAAGCAATCAGCTATTGTTAAAATGTGCGAACCTTATATTGAAAAACGAAGAGATGATAAATTTATTAGAGAACATTTTGATACCAAAAAGGGTGTGTTTCCTATTGCTGATAAACAAGTTATAGAATTGCGAACAGGTGAGGTTAGACCACGAAGAAAAACGGATTACTTTACAAAAACTACAAACAGACGAATAGTTACAGTATCAGAAGATAAACGAAATGAAATACTAAACTATTATGCGTCAATGTTAAAAACAGACTCTATAGAGTATCGTGACAATTTAATTACTATGAATGCGTATATTTTAACAGGAGAAAACAATCAAAAAGCCATTGTAATATATATTGGAGAGAGAGATGGAGGAAAGAGTACATATTTAGATCATCATCATAATATGCTAGAGGATTTTGCTTGTTATGCTAATAATAGAGTATTTATTGAACAAAAAAATAATTCAACACACGATTCAGAATTATTTAACCTAAGAGGGAAAAGAATTGCGTGTTTATCAGAAACAAGTAAAAAACAAAAATATAATGTAACACTACTAAAAGAGATATCTGGTGGTGATAGAATAAATATTCGTGGAGCTGGAGATAAGCAGACTATTGATGAAAAATTTAATTGTGTATTAGTTATTGCTACAAATCAAATGGCTGATTTTGATTATAACCCAGAAGATGATTCATTTCCAAGTCGTCTATGGTGTTTTGATTTTTGTAATAAGTTTGAACGTAATTCAGCTGTAGTTGATAAACTAAAAGAAGATATGGATGCTTACTTTACAATTTTATGTGAATATGCTAAAACGCATTATTATGATAGAAATAAAATACTAGTTAAATGCCCTCAAGTTGATAATTTTTCAAAGAAACAATCTGAAAATCAAGACACTGTAAAGTGGTGGTGTCAAACACAATCATTTGAAAAAGGTGAATATGAAGACTATGTTGAGAAAACACAGTTATTTGAACAATATAAAGATGATTGTATTCAAGATAAAAAGAAAAATATTGTAGGTAAAACAGATTTTTATAAACAGTTTGAAAAGTATTTTGGATTAAGTGAAGCTGTTAAAATTAAATATAAAAATGATTTTAATATTGAGATACAAATTAGAGGATATCGTCATTTTGTATTAAAAAAATAATATTATTATTATCTTTGTATATTCGTTAATTATATTTTAAAAAGCTAATTTTATTTATATTTTAAAAAGTTCCAAAGTTCCAAAGTTCCAAATATTTTCATTCAATTCTAAATATCCGAAAAATTATAACGCATAACGCGATTTACGCTATGCGTTATAAAAATAGCAATTTTTTTCCAGGCACTAAAAAATACAATATTTTTGGAACTTTGGAACTTTTTTAGGTGATGAAAACTGTATTTTTTAATCATTATCTATAATAATGTTACATAATTTATATATATCAGTAGGTTTTTCAATCTGTCGTAAAATAGTTTCAGCATCAATTTCATATAATTTGAACCCCAACCTTTTAGTTAGTTTATCTAATTTACTTCTTTTTTCATTATCAACTTTATGCGTATGATATATTTCAAACCCCTCTATAACACATCCTTTATAAACAACTGCTATATCCAAAATAGCAACTGGAATATCACCAATTGCTATACATTGTTCATATGTAGGATTATAACCATGTGGTAGTGTTTCATAGTAACAGGATCTTTCATCGCCAAGACTATAATTATATCCTATTACATTTCCAAAACTTTCTTGTCTCATTGCTGGAACGATAGGATACTCCATATGTACTCCGTCACCCCACCATTTTTTCATACAATCTTCTTCTAACCATTTACATAATAATTCTTTTGCTAATTTATGCTTATAGCTCTCTTTTTGTATAAAAGCCATATTAAGTATCAGCAATCTTATACTATAAATTATAAATCAAATTTTAACCCTCAATCCTCCTCCCCTCCAACATCGAACACCCCCTTCGCACCCCCTTTAATCCATTTGTATCCTCTAAACATTTCAGGTGAATGACCCATTTTATCACTAATCTCCTTAATCTCCGCATCTGTTGTATCAGGCTTAATCCTATTAGTAATAAAATCAGTAACAAAAGCGTGTCTGAAAAACACAAGAGTGAAATCTGTTTCAAAAATCCGAGTGAGACAGCGACGAGTCCATAGAACGAAAGAGTTACGCGTATGAGGTTCTCCCTTAGTATTAGTAAAAAGATAAGTTCTAGGATTCTTTTCAAGTGACAAAGTTAATTCAGAGACTAGTTCAGGAGGAAACTTGTGAGTAATCTGTTTATATGTTTTAGCAGTTTTAAAATCGGTTATGACACACTCAATATTATCAGGTGTAATAATTCTAATGTAATTTTTCTGAGTGGGAACTTCATCACCTTTAATAATTTGTGTTGCAAAGTAATCAGCACGAACAGGAGGAATCATAGTATACATAGACAATAGCAATCTTTCATTAGAACCATCAGGTAATTCATCACGTTTTGTAACAATTTGAGAGAAAGTGATTTGATGTCCACCTTTAGCTTGTTGTTTATCAGTGGGTTTATTTTCAAGTCTGCGATCTATAATAGGTTGTTCATTCTCATTATTAATATCAATCCATTTTACACGAATAGTAGAATATTGTTCTTGTGATAAGTGTATTAATGAATCTTTTTTGTGTTTAATAAATGACATAACAGCAACAATATAAATATGACGATTCGTATTAGTATCAACTTTAAGATGAGACTTTAAAGATTTCATTGCAACATCAGGAAACATAATGATACAGACGAGAGATTGATAAAACTTTGGCATAAAACTAATCCATTCATTAAGTTTATTATTGTAAAGCTTAACAGATGTACTGCTAAGATGAGTGTTTTCAAAGAAATCCATTCTATATATAGAATATAAATAGTTTTTAAACTATGTCGGAGGGATAGAAACAGTTTCATTGAATTTACATTAGACGTTTGAGAAAAGTGTCATTGATATTTAGTCGTGTATAATATTACTATATAGTAAATTT
>JACCDY011276604.1_pt1 | contig 13987 bp, 15 predicted proteins | sample 7446391 | NCBI WGS metagenome assembly JACCDY01 (sample SAMN15323451, study PRJNA562643) | freshwater metagenome | isolation source: river surface water | place: USA:Blue River Watershed | collected 2017-08-18 | reverse complement strand
GCCGAGCCTTGGCCGACGGCAAGAAAGCGGTCGATCCTGTGCTGCTCGATTTGCAAGGGGTAGGAGGGCCCAGCGACTATTTTCTTATTGTATCCGGCGAAAGCGAACCCCATCTCAAGGCGATTGCTGGTGAGGTGGAGCGGGGGATTCGTGAGGAGGCAGGGCGAAAACCCTTTCGGGTGTCTGGCAACTCTCCTAGCCAGTGGATGATCCTAGATTATGGGGATGTGTTGGTGCATATCATGCACACCCAAAAAAGGAAGTTTTACCGCCTAGAAGACCTTTGGGGCGATGCCGTCCGTTTAGAATCCTAAAAAATCACATCTCCTCAAGAGTGGGGATTCCAAGAAGGGAAAGTCCCTCCTTTAACACATCTCCCGTCAAGCCAACCAAGGTCAGACGGGAGTCCCTTAGGGCGGGCAACTGGAGTACCGGGCACACTTCAAAAAAGCGATGGTACTGGGCGGCTAGTTCGTAGAGGTAGCCACAGAGATGATGAGGCTTGCGATCACTCGCGGCCAATTCCACGGCATCACCAAAGCGCAAAAGAAGTCGCGCCAGAACTTCCTCTTCGGGCTGGGATAGTTTGACCGGGAAAGCGGGCTGTTTGGTGAGGCCCGCTTTTCGCAAAATGGAACGGGTTCGCACATAGGCATTCAGAATATAAGGGGCGGTATTCCCATCAAAGGCGAGGAGCTTTTCCCAGGTGAACACGTAGTCGAGGTTACGGTTTGGGAGTTGATCGGCATATTTCAGGCTGGCGATACCAAGCAGCTCCGCTTTCGCCTCCAATTCTGAAGGAGAGAGGTCGGGACGTTTGGCCTTTAAAATGTTCGCCGCCCGTTCCCGGGCTTCATTCAACAGATCGACCAGCTTGAGGGGGGTTCCATCCCGGCTTTTGAGAGGTTTTCGGTCTGGACCCAAAATTGTGCCAAACCAGACGTGTTCTAAGTGAGCCCGACATCCTGCCCGTTCGGCGGTATGAAACAGCCAGCGGAAGTGGAGTTGTTGCCGAGCATCCGTGACATAAAGAATTCGATCGGCCTTCAGTTCCTTGGTGCGGTATTGGATGGCGGCTAGATCGGTTGTGGCATAGAGGAAGGCGCCATCTGACTTCCGGATCAGGTAGGGCTCCTCGGAAATAGTGGAATTTCGCACGACGACCGCTCCTTGGCTGACCTCGGCAATCTTTTGATCCAAAAGGCTCTGCACAACCCCGGGAAGGTCTTCGTGGTAGGCGCTTTCCCCGCGGACGGCATCAAAGGTAACACCTAGACGCTCGTAAATTTTACGGAAGTGTTCGGCAGACTTTTCACAAAAGAGCCGCCAATCCTGTAGCCGTTCTGGGTCTCCAGCCTGCAGAGCGGCTAACTCCGCCCGGGCCTGAGCCATTTTGGCAGGGTCTGATTCTGCTTCCTGATGGCCTTTTTTATAAAACTCTTCCAACTGGTCGATGGCGTGGTCGACTTCAATCGGCGGACGGCCAGCGGCCCGGTAGGCTAGTAGAAGTTTCCCGAACTGGGTTCCCCAATCTCCCAGATGATTGACTCGTGTCACCTGGTGGCCCAACCGCTGCAACATTTTTGCCAGGCTGTCCCCTAAAAGGGTGGAGCGGATGTGGCCCACATGCATGGCTTTAGCGATATTGGGGGAGCTGAAATCCATGACGATGGTCTCAGGTTGGCTTACTCGGGGAATCCCAAGTCCTGGATCTCCCCGAAGGGCGTCGACCGCGCGCCCCACTGCTGTCGCGCCCACCCGGTAGTTGACGAAGCCTGCCCCCGCTACGGCGGGCTTCTCCCATCCTTCTGGGGGTGGGCAGTCTTGGGCGAGCCGCTCCGCAAGTTCCCGAGGGTTCTGGCGGGTGGCCTTGGCCGCCACCATGGCAAGGTGAGTCTGGAAGTGGCCGTGGCGTTCGTCCGCACAGGGGCGCACCCAGGTTTCGGCGGGAAGATCAGGGAAGTTTTTGCCTGCCCAAGCGGCAACCCTTTGCTCCAGTTCAATCCGCAGGGACATTAGGCGTTCCGAAAAAGAGCGAGAATCTCGGCTGGCTCCTTGGCCTCCATGATTCTGGTCTTCATGCCCCGCCGGTTGAAGAATTTGGCCACAGCGGCCAGGGTCTGAAGATGGGCTTGTGCCTGATGGGCGGGCGCCAAAATCAGAAAGAAAAGCTTCACGGGCTTCGCGTCAACGGCTTCGCAGTCCACCCCGTTTGGGCAACGGGCAAAAAGGGTTATCGGTTTTTCCAGCTTAGCCAAGGAGGCGTGAGGTAGGGCGAAGCCACCCCCCATAGCTGTGGTCATTTTGTCTTCGCGAAGCTGGAGAGCTTTTTGGGCATCTTCCTGGAGCCCTTTGGGCATAATTCCCTTGGCGACAAGATGTTCCAGCATTCGCTGGTGGGCTTGTGGGCGATCCTTGGCCTCCAGATGGGCCATGAGGTTGTTTTCTTGGATCAGGTCGGAAATCTGCACGGAGCAAAGATTACTAGGCGGGGGGAGGTAGGTAACGCAAGAGGAGGCCTGTGATCCAATGGAGGCTTTGGGTGTAGGTCCAGACCCAATCGCGGCCCAAGTCAATCAAAAGGGTGGTTAAAGGCATGGGTTGAAAAAAAGACCAGATTAAGCCTGTGGCCAGCAGGAGATTGGCCAAAGCGATGAGGGTAAGAGAAAAAATCCGCCCGTAGGCCAAAAAGTCGGGTTGGCGGGTCCGAAGGAGGTCCAAGGTAAACGCATAATGGTATCCCCAAACCGCGCCCCATGTTCCCAAAAACGCCAACTGATAATCCAAGAGGCGAGGCCAGGCCTGCAGTCCAGCGAGCCAGAGAACCCCGGCGAGCAATGGATAAAGCGGTAAAATGTAGGGTGCGAGGGTGATCCATGGAGAGGTTCGGTCCGAAACCACTTTCCCGCCCTTTTCCGCCACTTGAAGGGAGTGAACCCGTCCGCCGCTCAGCCAAACCGCCAGGGCGTGGGATAGTTCATGTCCCAGTACATAGATGCCCCGGGGACGAGGAAGGAAAAGATAGGCCAACCCGGACGCAACCCAGCCAACACCAAAACAGACAGCCGCCCACCAGGGGAAGGACGGGGTGGCCGCCGCGGAGCGGAGAAGTTGGGCGAAGCAGCCTCCCGTGGCCCAAACCCCCGGCCATAAGGCCAAAGCCAAGATAAGGCGGAGCCAGTTCATGGATTGACGGAAGGCCAGTGTTTCCGGCATAGTTTCCATTTATGGCCAATACCGCTTCTGCCGCTAAACAGGCCCGCGCTGCGATCCGTCGCCGCGAGGTGAACCGCGTTCTTTTGCAGGCAGCCCGTAACGCGCAAAAGAAGGTTGTTTCCCTGATTCAGGCGGGAAAAAAGGATGAAGCGGCCAAACATTTTCCAGAATTGCAGAAGCGTTTGGACCGGGCGGCCAAAGGTAAGGCCATCCACCGTAATCGCTCCGCCCGCATCAAGTCCCGCATTGCTCATCTGCTTCGCTAGTTCGTTTCGTCCGCGCCCATCAGGCGAGTCACTCGGATCCACGGCAACAAACCAAAGTAGTCTTTGGCCCGATTGGCTGCAGCCCGAGCTTCAGCTTCCGTGGCCCAAAGCCCAAATACAGTAGAACCGCTACCACTCATCCGGGCGACCAAGACGCCTGCCTGCCGGGCCAGCCAATCCCGGGCCGCCCGAATCCAAAGATATTTCCGTTCCACCGCAGGCTCTAGATCGTTGCGCGGACGGAGTTCATAAGTCTTTCCGGAAATGAAGGGTAGTGGGGTGGGAGCTCCTTCCTCCCCTGGTTGGCGATCGGCGGCATACCGTGCATAGGCTTCCGCGGTGGGAGACCCAAAACCGGGATGAATCAATACCGCCCAAGGCAGCTTCGTCAGGGGAATAGGTTCAAGGACCTCTCCGCGTCCGGTTCCGCGCGCGGGACTGGACTGGAGAAAGAAGGGAACATCACTACCTAATTGGGCGCCAATCTCCAATAGATCCCTTTCACTGATTTTTAACGACCAGAATTTTTTCAGGAGGCGCAGGGCGGCGGCGGCATCACTGCTACCTCCCCCTAAGCCTGCTCCTTGAGGGATGTCTTTCTTAAGCCGCAGGCGGGCCCCGGTGGTTGTTTTTGAGTGCGCCTGCAAGGCTTGGGCTGCCCGGAGAACCAGATTGTCGGGGCCGGCGGTAAGGGTTTGGTCTCCCTCAATCTCCAAGCTAAGGGAACCGTCGGTGGAAGGGCTAACGGAGAGGAGGTCGGCCACCTCAGTCCTCACAAAGAGGGTGTCGATCGGGTGAAACCCGTCTGCGCGGCGGGGGCCCAACCGTAGATCCAGGTTGATCTTGGCGTGGGCGCGGATTGTCAGGTCGGCCATATCCCGATTCAATGGGGAAGGTGACTCCGGATCAAATCATCCTCGCGCTGGATGTGGACACAACGGACGAGGCTCTCGGTTGGGCCCGCCGCCTGAAGGGGCGCGTGGGGACGTGCAAGGTGGGGTTGCAGCTCTATTTGCGGGACGGTCCAGCCGTCCTGAAGGGTCTGGCGGCAATAGGGATGCCGGTCTTTTTGGATCTTAAGTTTCACGATATCCCTAATACCGTGGCGCAGGCGGTTGCCGCCGTGGCGGTCTGGAAACCCCGGTTTTTGACCCTCCATGCCTCGGGTAGTCGCGAAATGATGGAAGCAGCCCAAAAGATGGCACCCAAGGAAACCTGTCTGCTGGGAGTCACGGTATTGACCAGTCTTTCGGAAGAAGCGGCGGCGGACATTGGATGGGCGGATGGTGTCCAAGCCACCGTGGAGAGGCTATCAGCGTTGGCCAAGTCGTCAGGATTAGGCGGAATTGTCTGCAGTCCCCATGAGGCCAGCGCGGAAAGGAAACGCTGGATAACCGGCGAAATTGTAACTCCGGGGGTCAGACCCCCAGGCGCCGAAAAAGGGGACCAAAGTCGAGTCCTTACGCCGGCAGAAGCCCTTCAGGCAGGGGCTTCGAGGATTGTGGTGGGTCGCCCTGTTTTGCGGGCGGGTCAGCCCGAGGCAGTCTTAGATCAGATGTTGGCGACCTGAATCCTGTCCCCCGGTTACATCGAAAACCGGGGTCCCAGGTAAAGTCCGCGGGCCACTGGGTCATTGATCAGGAAGTCGGCTGTGCCCTCGCTCTCCACCTTGCCTTCGCAGATGAGGTAAGCCCGATCCACGATGGAAAGAGTCTCCCGGACATTATGGTCGGTAATGAGGACGCCAATCCCCTTGCGGCGCATGGTTAGGATGATCTGTTGAATGTCGTATACGGCGAGGGGATCCACTCCGCTGAAAGGCTCGTCCAGCAGGAGAACGCTGGGTCGGGTGACCAGACAGCGCGCAATGGCCAGACGTCGCTTTTCACCGCCGGAAAGCTGAATGGCCCGGCTTTTGACTAGATTATCGAGGCCGAGCTCGACCAAAAGCTCGTGGCACCGCTCTTTGCGCTCCTGATCGGTGATGGGGAGGGTTTCCAGAATGGCCAGGAGGTTTTCCTCCACCGTCAGACGGCGGAAGATCGACTCCTCCTGAGGGAGGTATCCAATTCCCCGGCGAGCGCGGCGGTACATCGGCATGCCGGTGACATCTTCCCCGGCGAGTTGGACCTTTCCGGCGGTGGGGCGGACCAGTCCCACCAGCATGTAAAAACTGGTGGTTTTACCGGCACCGTTTGGACCTAGGAGACCTACTACTTCGCCGGCCCGGACGCCAAGATCCACCCCATTGACCACGTTTCGATCTCCATATCGTTTGACGAGGCCGTTGCAGGACAATAGATGGTCTCCCGTCACCGGGGGGCGGGGGGCAGGGAGCTCTGAGGTTGTCTGGCTCAGGGTTTCTGCAGCATGACCCGGCTTGCGCCCTCCGTGAGCATTTTATCCTCTTCCGGGTAGAGGATGATTTTGTCGGCGAAAACCGTTTTATCCTGGGAGGTAGCCTTGGGTTGTTTGGTAACCTTAAGAAGGGTGAGCTTCTTTTCCTTCATGTTGTAGATGGCTTTTTCGCTCCAGGTTTTTGAGGAGCCATCCTTCCGCTCGATCACCACCTCTTCCCGGGCCTCTACATCCTGAACCGAGTCGTCATCCGCAAAAAATACGGTCATTTCTTTTGAGGTCATGACGAAGCGGGGCTCCTCGACTTTAACGTTACCTCGAAAAAGCCCCTGTTTGGCACCTTTGGTTTTGCTGAGATTCAGGTCCAGACTATCACTGGTGATAACCGTCTGACCACCGCCCGTAGGAGGGGTTGTGGCAGGGGTCTGAGCCAGGGCCACTTCGGCCGACAGGATTAAAAGAAGGGATAAGGAGAAAGGATTCATTCGCCGGAATTGCTTAAAACGACGCGCACACGGGTATAAAGCGTGCCCGAGGAGTCGGCCACATTCCAGTCAATGCCGTTAGCGGAAATGAGAAGAGTGGAGCGCTTGACGAGAATCCCGGAGTCGGAAGTCAGCTTATTTTCTTTTCGCCAAAAGTCGCTGCGGGTCGCGGTGATTGTCGTTTCGGGTTTTCCTTCGGAGTTGTAAAGCTCGACGTTTAGATCCTCGATCTTCAGCTGATTCGGGCTGACGACGGTGGCGCGCTTGCCTTTGACGAGAGCCGTCTGGCGGCCGGAGGAGTCAGTTTGAGGGAGGGCGAAGTTCTGAATTACCGAACCGATGGGGAATTCAGGACCATTCCCGGCGCGGAGGGTTGTGGCACCCAGAGTCGCGATCGCAAGCAAGGCGACCCTATGACACGGCATAAAGAACCCGACTGATTTGGCGTAAGAGTTTTTCGGCCTGGGCGAGGGGAAGCATGCTGGCGCGGTCGGATAAAGCTTTGCCGGGATTCGGATGTGTCTCCAAAAAAAGGCCATCAATCCCCGCGGCGGCAGCGGCCCGGGCGAGCGCGGGGATGAAACGGCGGTCGCCAGAAGTGACCTTGCCTCCGGCGGGACGTTGGACCGAGTGGGTGGCGTCAAAAATCACCCGGTGGCCCCGGTTTCGCATGGTGACCAGGCCGCGCATATCTACGACTAAGTCTCCCTGGCCAAAGGTGGTGCCACGTTCCGTGATCCAGGCGTGGCGGCACCCTCCTCTCTTAAGTTTTTCCATCACAGCGTCGACCGCTTCCGGGGTAAGAAACTGCCCCTTCTTTACGTTGACGGCACGACGGGTCTTGGCAGCCGCCAGAAGCAGATCGGTCTGGCGACATAGGAAAGCCGGGATCTGCAGGATATCCACGACCCGGCCCGCCTGCCGTGCCTCTTCCGGTGAATGCACATCGGTGAGAATGGGAACCTTGAGGATTCTCTTGATGGCGGCGAGCTCCTTCAGTCCTTGCCGAAATCCGGGTCCCCTGGGGGATGAAAGGGAAGTGCGGTTGGCTTTGTCATAGCTGGCCTTGAAGACGTAGTCCCAGCCCAGGGTCTGGCAAAGATCGCGCAAAGTCTTGCCAACCACGAGAGAGGTTTTGCGCGACTCCAGGACGCACGGACCGCCAATGAGCAGGAAGCGAGATTTAGGATTTTTGGGCATGGGCGCGGGCGGCTTGGGCAAACCCCCGAAAAAGAGGATGGGGCACATCCGGCTTGGAACGGAATTCAGGATGGAACTGGCAGGCCACATACCAAGGATGCCCGGGAATCTCGACGAGTTCGACCAGATTTCCCTTGGGATAGATCCCGCTAATGCGTAGACCGGCTTTTTCCAAAGTGCCTCGATGGGCGTTGTTGAACTCGTACCGGTGTCGGTGGCGCTCCCTGATCTCGGGGGCGTCGTAGGCTTTTTGGGCGAGGGAACCGGAAGCCAGTTGGCAGGCGTAGTTACCTAGGCGCATGGTGGCTCCCTTGTCTCCATTCACGTCCTGACCTGGTAGAAGGGTAATCACCGGCTCGGGTGTCGTGGGATCAAATTCCGAGCTATGGGCTTTCTTGAGGCCGGCCACGTCTCGGGCAAATTCGATGACCGCCACCTGCATGCCCAGACATAATCCAAGGTAGGGAATTTTGTTCTCCCGGGCGTAACGGGCAGCTGAGATTTTTCCCTCGATACCCCGCTCGCCGAAGCCGCCGGGCACGAGAATGCCGTCCACCCCCTCCAGCAGGGGCTCGGTTCCGCGCTTTTCAATCTCCTCCGCGTCCACCCGCAGGAGTTCCACCCCGGTATCTTCGGCCGAGGCAGCGTGAAAAAGGGCCTCGGTGACGCTTTTGTAGGCATCCGGAACGCCGAGATATTTTCCAACCATGGCAATGCGGGCGCGGTGTTTGGGGTGGATCATCCTTCCGACCATCTGTTCCCAATCCCGAAGGTCGGCGGGTGGGGCCTTGAGTTGCAGGTGCGATAAAACCAGTTCGTCCAAGCGCTCCCGGTGAAGCATGAGGGGCACTTCGTAGATGGTGTGTTTGACATCTTGCTCCTCGATCACCGCCTCCACCGGCACATTGCAAAAGCTGGAGATCTTTTGCCGGGTTTCCCGGTCCACAGGGTGTTCGCTACGGCAGACTAAAATCTGGGGCTGAATCCCAATTTCTCGGAGTTTGGCAACACTCTGCTGGGTTGGTTTGGATTTTAACTCCCCCGCCGCCTTGATGAAGGGAACGAGGGTGACGTGGATGAACAGGCAATGGCCAGGCCCGGTTTCAAGGGAGAACTGCCGCAGGGCCTCGAGGAAGGGGAGGCCCTCAATATCGCCCGTCGTGCCGCCGATCTCGGTGATCAGGACATCGCAATCCTCATTCTGCCCCATATGCCGTAGCCGGTTTTTAATCTCATCGGTGACGTGGGGAATGACCTGAACGGTTTTGCCGAGATAGTCGCCGCGGCGCTCCTTGCGGAGAACTTCTTCGTAGACCTGTCCGGCGGTGAGGTTGTGGCGCCGGGTAAGTCGGCATCGCGTGAATCGTTCATAGTGGCCGAGGTCGAGATCGGTTTCCGCTCCGTCCTCCAGCACGTAAACCTCCCCGTGTTGGTAGGGGCTCATCGTGCCGGGATCGACATTCAGATAAGGATCGAACTTCATCAGGGCCACTTTCAGGCCGCGACGCTCCAGCAGGGTGCCGAGGGCGGCGGCCGTGAGTCCCTTGCCCAGGGAGCTAATGACCCCGCCGGTGATAAAAATGTATTTCATTTGGGGATACCTGCGGCGCGTTCGGCCAGGGCCCGTTCCGCGCGTGTCACGTCCCCCGGCGTGTCCACACCAACGGAAAGGAAGGTAAGCGGAACCACTTGGACAGCAATCCCGTTCTCTAGGGCCCGAAGCTGTTCCAATCGGTCCCGCTTTTCCCCCGGGCTGGGGGGGAGGGAAACAAACTTTTGCAGGGTGGCGGGTTGGTAGGCGTAAAGGCCCATGTGCTGATGCTGCCAGAGCACGGATTCTGCTTCCGGGATGGAGCGCCGAAACCCAAGGGCTTTTCCGGCCTCATCCCAGCGCACCTTGACCATGTCATGATTTTCTAGATCCGCGGGGTCACGGAGAGGCGTTGCCACCGTGGCCATACCAAACTTACGGTTTAGAGCTTCGATCCATAAATCCAGAAAAGCCCCCGTGATCAGAGGCTCGTCCCCTTGTAGGTTGAGTATCCAGTCGGCTTGGGTGCCTTGGGTTGCCTCGGCGATGCGATCGGTTCCAGACGGATGATCTGCTCGGGTCATGACAACCTGGGCCCCGAACTGTGCTGCCGTTTGGGCAATTCTGGGGTCATCGGTGGCGATGCAGGCCTCTGAAATATGGCGGCTTTGTTGCGCTCCTTCCCAAACCCATTGAAGCAAAGGCTTCCCCGCGATGGGGGCCAGCGGTTTTCCCGGGAATCGGGTGGAGCCGTAACGAGCCGGGATCACGGCAATAACCTTTCGGGCGCTCATGGATGAGCTTTTCGTTGCAGGATCCAGTTGGCGGCAGATTCCCATGAGGGAGCGACATACGTGGCTGTTTGGGAGGCGGATGGCTTTTCATCGGCGGGAACATGCAAATCCAGCAAGACGGCTGCACAGCCGGCCGCCAACCCGGCCTCGATGTCGCTGAGGCGATTTCCCACCATGAAGGAGAGAGCCAGGTTCAAGTCGCGGTCCCGGGCAGCCTCTAGAAGCATGGCGGGCGAAGGTTTTCTTCGTTCATCATACGGATCCCCGGGGGCGGCGAAGCAGTGGTAATACCCGGAGATGACCCTTTTGCCTCCCAGAAGAGATTCCATTTGTTGGTCCACCGCCCGCACTTGCTCCTTGGTGATCAGGCCCCGTCCGACCCCGGACTGGTTCGAAACAACAAAAAGGGGATAACCGGCTTGAATTAGTTTTTGGCATCCCTCCGCCGCTCCGGCCACCAGGCGAACCTTCGAAGGGTCGCCGAGATAGGGGATGTTTTCGATGAGGGTGTCGTCGCGATCCAAAAAAACGGCGGCTTTAGCCATGACGGCGGGAAGCCTCCAAAATTTCGGCAGGGCTGACGGTGGCAGTTCCCAGTTTTCCCACAACGATGCCGGCGGCAAGGTTGGCGAGCTCAGCCGAAACAAGTCCCGAGAGCCCAGCTCCCAGCCCGGCGGCCAAAAGGGAAATAGCGGTATCGCCTGCACCGGAGACATCGTAGACCTCGCGAGCCCGACTGGGGATACGATGAGGCTTGTGTCCGGGCTGGAAAAGGATCATGCCGTGTTCACCCAAGGTCAGAAGCAGGTGTTGGCAGGACCAGTTCACCATGAGTTCCTCCCCGATGGAGATCCAATCCTCGGCCTTCTGGGAGTCCGGGAGCCCAAGGGCTCCGAATGCCTCGAGCCGATTGGGCTTCACCAAGGTGGCGCCACGCCAATCGAGGGGGTTATGGACATTGGGATCCACGGTGGAGGGAATACCGTGGCGATGGGCGGCTTCAAGGATGTGATCGACGAACGTTTGGTCGAAAAGACCCTTGCCGTAGTCCTCCAAGACCAAGGCATGACAGCGGGGCAGAAGACGCAAGGCCTTTTGCAGAATGGCGGCGCGGTTCTGGCCGCTGAGGCGTCCGGGCTCCTCGCGATCGACCCGGACTACTTGCTGCTGGCGGGCCAGAACCCGCGTTTTGACAATTGTGGGGTAAGAGCGGAAGCGGGCCATGGCGGTCGTGCCGATCTTGCCGTGGCGTAAAAGCGAGAGGAGTTTTTCGCCGGCATCGTCTTGGCCGATGCCTCCGCCCAACTCGGCGTGAATTCCCAGAGCGGCGAGGTTGCGGGCCACGTTGGCGGCTCCACCAGGATAGGCCGCCTCTTTTTCCACATGGACGACCGGCACTGGGGCTTCGGGGGAGATGCGCGATACCCGGCCATAGATAAACTCGTCCAGCATCAGATCGCCAACCACTAGAATTCTGAGCCGACGGAACCGTGTGAGGGCAGCCCTGAGCTTGGCAGGGGAAAGGTGAACGTCAGGCATCCGTTGATTATGCCAAAACGTTTTTTTACGGCAATGTCAGCTGTCGATGTGCTGAAAGTTTTGGCCGCTGGCCCCCCAATGCCTTAAGGAACGTCTTGTAAAACTCTCATGATCAACAAAATGGACGGCCGCTAGCCCAAAACCTAAAATTGGGAATAGACTTTATAGTTCAGTCTTTGGGATGGGAGGCAAAGGGGTTATTTAGGTGTCATGCTTTTTGACTATCACATGCATACACCGCTGTGTGGCCATGCCACCGGCCATCCCAGAGACTATGCTGCCGAGGCGGTGCGCAAGGGTTTAGGAGAGATCGGTTTTAGTGAACACAATCCAATGCCGGAGAAGTTTGACGACTGGAGAATGGATTTGGCCGACTTTTCCCAATATCTGCAGATGGTGGAGGAGGCACGCCAGGCCCAACCCCAGCTCCCTATTCGGCTTGGGTTGGAGTGTGATTTTATCCCCGGGAGGGAGAGTTGGGTGAGGGAGTTGGCCCAAAAGGCGGATTTTGATTACCTGATCGGGGCGGTTCACTACATCACCCCTGATTGGGATGTGGATAACCCTCTCAAGCTGGATCGCTGGAAGCAGCAGCCTGTGGAGGAAGTTTGGACGCGCTACTTCAAGGCGATTGCGCAGGCAGCCCAGAGCGGACTTTTTGACTTTCTGGCCCATCCGGACCTCGTGAAGAAATTCGGCCACATCCCCAAGGGAGATCTATTGCCGTACTACCGGGAGGCGCTGGATGCGATGGCCGCTTCGGGAGTAGCGATGGAGGTCAGTACAGCCGGACTACGGAAGGAAGTCGGGGAGATTTATCCCTCGGCACAGTTTCTCAAAGAGGCTTTCCGGCGGAAAATTCCCGTCCTGATTTCTTCTGACTCCCATGCACCCGGGGAAGTGGGGCATGAATTTCAAAAAGCGGTGCAACTGGTAAAGGAAACCGGATATCGGGAGCTCACGGCTTTTCAAAAAAGGAAGAAGGTTCGGATCCCGATAACTTGAAAACAGCCGCGATCTCTCTGGTTTTTTGGGGTTGGGTAGGTATGGCCGCGTCTGCGGACTGGTGGGATCAGAATCCAAATCCGGAGAGCTGGACAGAGGCACGGGGCGGGTTGGTGGAGGCGCTCAAACAAAGGCTCCGAAGTGACGGTTTGTCGGCGCTCAAACCGGACAGCCCAGCTGAACAGGACTTTAGACTCTGGCAGTGGCTAGGGGAGTGGCCGGAATTAGGAGGTCAGCATGCCAAGGAGTTCGCGGAGTTGGGGAAGAATCAGGATTTAATCCGGGCTTATTTGGAGAACGTGCGAGAAGAGGACAGCCGGGCGCAGGCGCTGATCATGCTGGCGCAGATGCAAGCGCGGGCCCCGCAGGAACTGAAAAACTTGCCCTTGGTGGCTGTGGCCTTGGTTCTGGTTTTTGACCGGCCGTTTCCGGAGCAGTGGCCCCATTTTCAAGTCCCTTTGTCGGCAGTGCCAAGAGAGGAGGTTGACCCCGTGAGCCGGTTGCAACAGATGGGGCAGTTGCAGTCCCGAAGAAGGTATGCGTTTGATCTGCCGGTCCTGACGGTGAGCGAGCTCAAGTTCTTGGTCGACCATTCTTTGCCGGAATCGGAACTCGAGTGGGCGAGAAAGAATGTGACGACGAGTCGAAGTTCTTTCGACAGAGTGTTTCCCAGCATCCGTTATGATTTTGGACGGCTAAAGGCTGGACGGCTGACTTGGCCGTATCCGAGCTACCGACTCGCCGACATCAAGGAGAAAGGGGGCATCTGTGTGGACCAAGGATATTTTGCGGCCATGGCGGGCAAGGCCAAGGGATTGCCCACCTTGTTTTTCACGGGGCAAGGAGATAGCGGAGGTCATGCATGGTTTGGGTATTTGGATGCTCCCGGGCGGTGGGTGACAGACTGCGGAAAGTATGCCGAGGAGAACTATCCCGTGGGAAACGCTCTGGATCCCCAAACCTGGAAGCCTATTACCGACACAGAGCTCACCTTTTTGGCCAAAGGTCGGGAGCGGTCTGATGGCTACCGGCAGGTCAAGTTATGGACGGACTACGCCGCAGCCATGGGAGAGCAAGACGGAGATGAAGCACTTGAAGCCGCGCTGGCCTTGCAGCCTGAATTTGTTCCGGCCTGGGATGTGAAAGGGCTCTGGTTGGAAAAAAATAACTCTCCCCAAGCGAGGGAGGAATTTTGGCTGGCCTTTGTAAAACGCTTTGCGCGATATCCTGATTTAAGGGTGCTGGGACAGGAAAAGCTTCTCGATCTGGCTAAGGCTAAAGGGGACATTCCTTCGATTCGAAAACTGGAAAGGCAAATTTTGGTCCAAAATCGAACCAAGAGATTTGATTTAAGTATTGGCGCGACGGCTTCCCAAGTGGGGGAAAAAGTTGAAAACGGGGATTGGCCTGGGGCCGAGGTAGCGTTTCGACAATCCCTACGTGAATTTAAGGGCCAAAGTGGCGGACATCTTTTTTATGGGCTGGTTGTTCCTTTTGTGGAAACAGCTCTGTCGGAGGGGGAGCCTGAAGCGGCCCAGAGCGCTCTGCGAGAAGCCAAGCGAGTATTGCGGGCTGGAAAAGACACCTTGGTTG
>JACCDY010869955.1_pt1 | contig 13995 bp, 7 predicted proteins | sample 7446391 | NCBI WGS metagenome assembly JACCDY01 (sample SAMN15323451, study PRJNA562643) | freshwater metagenome | isolation source: river surface water | place: USA:Blue River Watershed | collected 2017-08-18 | reverse complement strand
TGTCATCCCTTCGCTGGCATCCCTTCGCTTGCAGCCCCTCGCTGGCATTCCCCTCGCTGGCATCCCTTACCTGAACCGCTTGGGGGGGCTCAGGGGGTAAACCAACACGCCAGATGCGTTGAATGGAGTCCTGGCTTGGGAACTATGAACTGGATCCCGCGGTTGACCACTAATCCGAGTAACTACCGGGAATTGAAAGGGAGAACCACTGTTCCCAAAAGGGGGATTGGAATCGGATTTTATGTGGCACCAATCCCCCAAATGGGATGGGTGTAATAAATTCAAGTGTCTATTGATCTAACGGAATGGAGAGCTCAATATGAATCAAACTCATCGCAAAAAGCTCCCCCTAGCTGGTTGCGTCATGGGCCGTGTCTGAAAACCCACAAACCCACGTGACCGCCATGTCCCCCCGTGTTGTTGTTAGGAAACTGCTGCTTTCGAACCACCATGCCGCCAGGTGCTCTGGGGTGGTGATCGCCATGATGTTGGCCGGATCGCTGGTGAATGCGGCGACGCTGTATTGGGATGGGGGAACTGTGAATATCGGCACGGATGGCAACGGTGTGAGCGGCGGCACCACTGGAAACTGGAATACCTCCCTCACCAACTGGGATCAAGGGGCTGGCCTAGCGCACATCGCATGGGATAACACCAATACCCTCTTGAACCCCGCCGACACCGCCGTATTCGGCGGTACGGCTGGCACGGTGACCATTGGCGCGGGTGGCATCACCGTCGGCGGTCTCACGTTTTTCTCCAACTCCGGCTACACCCTTACTGCAGGCTCGAACGGCCTCAACTTCGGCGCTGCCAACAACACCATCAATCTAATCAACGTCTCCGGCACCACCAGCTCGGCCACCATCAGTGGCACGGTGAGCAGCGTTTCCGGTGGTAACGTCATTCTCAACTCGAACAATCCCTTCGTCACCAGCACCCTTACCTTCAACGGTACCTCCGCCGGGGGGTGGTCTGGTTCTACAACCATCAATCCGAATTTCACCCTGCTCTTGTCAGGTAGCAGCCAAGTCTTGGTGAATACGTCCGATATCAAACTGAATGGTGGTAACATAACGCTAACAAATGCCTCGGGTGAAGCGGCGATTGATCGTGTGAAAAATGATGCTGCAATCGTATCCACGGGTGGAGGCACAATCACCATGAACAACACCGCAGCATCTGCGATTGTCTATGCCGAGACGATTGGAAATATCACGCATTCAAATGGACAATTGAATTTTGTTCTCACCAACAACCAGGGTAGCGGAGGTGGCAATATGCAGACGCTCACCCTCGGGACCTCGGGTAGCGGTTTGTCTCGCAGCGGGACGGCAACTCTAGCGTTTTCTTCTGGAGGTAACCTGAATACAACCACGAACATCATTCGGGTGTATGGAGTTACCTCAAGTACGACAGCCGGGCAGATTATTGGTCCGTGGGCGACTACGGGAACCGGTAATGCAGTGCAGACGGACTACGCGGTTTACAACTCGGACGGCACATATGGGCGGATTGTTGGTGCGAATATTTCCGCCTCCGCCCAGTCCACTTGGACGACCACTCATGCGTCTACCAGCAACTATACGCTGAATATGTCTACTGTAACGGCTGCCGCCAACGGTCGCTTGACTGCCAGCCGCTACATCAATTCGTTGCGTGGGCTCACCGGGGCTGTGGCACCCAGTCTTGTCGATGCCACTACTGATTACATCACCATCGCTGGAAATGACCTGCAGAATGGTGATGTGGTGGTTTCCCGAAATACCCCGGGTGGTGCGCTGACTCCCGGTCGCGCTTACTATGTGATTGATAAGGATGGGGCTGGAACTGGAACTTTCAGGGTCTCGCTCACGTCCGGCGGATCTGCAGTGGATCTTACCACTACAGCTACAGGTTTCATATCCGCTGGCATAAGCCTCAACGGCAATACCTTAGGTACGTATGGTATCTTGAATGGGTCCAGCGACCCCTTGGCCATCGGTGGCGGCAGCGGTTCATCCATCACCCTACCCACCACTACCTCAGGTAATCTGTATGTGATGAGTGGTAATGCATCGGTGTGGATTGACGCACCCATCACCAACAACGGTGCAGGAGTGCTTACGCTTGTGACGGGTGGCACATCTGGCAACGGTAGCGGAAACATAACTCTTACCGGAGCCAATACCTATACTGGTGGCACTGTGATCAACTCAGGCATCTTGAGTGTCGGGAGTGCCAGCAACATCGGCGGTTCGGGTGCCGACCTTACCTTCGGTGGCACCGGCACGCTGACCGCCACCGGCACCCTGAGTGGATTGGACACGCTCACCGTCAATCAAGGCGCGGTGGGGACATTCCTCCTGAACACCGCTTCCACCAACGTCAACTTTGCCACCACTACGGGGTCCGGAACGCTCGTCGTAAGCACAAGTCAGAATAGCGCGTATCTCAATTTAGGCGATGCCAGTGGTTTCACCGGTACTATTCAGGGCAGACTCACGGGCAATGCGAATATCGGGGGCTCGGTCCCCGCCCAGATTCTCTTTTCCGACATCGCCGACACCGCCGGCTCTGCAATCCAAATCGGTGGCGGTCAATCGGACGGTGGCCAGGGATTCCGGGTGAGGCTCACGGGTGACGCGGGGCCTTTGGTATTCGACAACCGTGAGATTCAAATCCTTTCCCGTGTCAACAGCAATTGGACGGTGAGAAGGAGTATCCTCGAGAACTACAATACGAATGCCGCCAACACCTGGGTCATCAATACCGACCTTGTGCATCTGACCGACCAGGCCCTGACCTTCGAACTGGACGGCACCAACACTGGGAACAATGCCTTCAACGGACGGATCAGCAACGGGAATCTCGGCGGCACGATCAGCCTTCAGAAATCCGGCAGCGGGCGATGGATCCTCGGCGGGAACAATACCTATACAGGCACGACGAATGTCACCAACGGCACTCTTTTGCTATCGGGCACGAACCAAACCACCGGCAACACCCGGATTACTGGAGGAACCTTAGTCGTCAACACCCTGCCCAACGGCGGTGTGGCAGGCAGTCTCGGAACGAGCTCTGCCGCGGCCGGAAGTATCCAGCTAGCTGGCGGCACCTTGCAATACGCGCCAGTCAACAATGTGGGTGGAACGGGAGAAACCACGGACCGCAATTTCTCTTTGGTATCCTCCAGTACAATCGACGCATCCGGAACGGGTGCACTGGTCTTTGGCCAAACCGGTGTGGTTTCTCCGGACGCTACCTCAACGGCCAATTTTGCCTCCGGTCAGAAAGTGGTGACCGGACTCAGCAGCACCGCGAATTTGGCGGTTGGCATGCGCGTTACGGGAAACCTCATAGGTACTGGCAGCGCGAATGTCATCGCATCGATCGACAGCGCCACCCAGATCACTTTGGTAAACAACGTCTCCGGCGTGGGATCCGGTGTATCCCTATCTTTTGGCTACAACACGGCCCGAACACTCACTCTTACCGGCACCAACACCGGTGCTAACACTATCGCCGGCATGCTGCAGAACTCCACCCTCACGGGTCTGGGCGTGCTGAGCCTAGCAAAATCCAATGTTGGCACATGGGTGCTCTCGGGGGAAAACACTGCTACTGGCACCTCCTCGATTTCTGGTGGAGGCTCTTTGGTTTTGGATTACAGTGGAGGTAATACGTCTAGGCTTCCTTCTGGTATACTGACTCTCGCTGCCGGCAATATCATACTGAAGGGGGGAAGTTACACCCAAGGGCTTGCATCAACGACCATTACTACTGGCGGAGGTAATACACACATCTCCCACGACGGCGGTAGCAGCAAGATTGCTTTAGGGGCGATCACAAGAAATGGAAACTCAGGAACTGGAGGCAATACGCTATCGCTTGAGGATGGCACGGTTGCGACCACAACCTCAACTACCGTCAACGGCATCCTTTCCGGTGGCATTACGGTCGGCGATAACTGGGCGAAGGTCGATGGCTCTGGCAATATCATTGCTCTGACCTCGGGAGACTACACTGCTGTGACTGCCAGTGCGACGACTTCGACCCTCAACTATCAATTGACGGGATCTATGACTCGCTCCGCTGCCATGAGTTTGAACTCACTACGCATTACGGGCGACGGGGACGACCAGGTGCTCGATCTCGGCACAAATAATCTCAGGCCGTCGCCCCTGTCGGGTTCTATTGCTGGTGCCTATGTTGGCAACAGCGCCGCAGGCGGTATTTTATATACGGGTGGAGGCAACGGCAACTACACTATCACCGGTTCCGGCACAGCAAGTATCGCTGCTCAGAACGGCAACCAAGAACTCATTATCAACACGTACGCAGGCGCGCTGAATGTGGAAGTGCCGCTTACGATGGGCGCTTCTGGATTGACCAAGACGGGGGCAGGAACGCTGGTGCTCAAAGGCGCTAACACATACACCGGTTTCAACTACATCAACGCCGGTATGGTCCAGTTTGCCAAGCAGACTTCGCTTTACAACAATAACACCGCCAACTGGACCGCGGCCAAGATCGTCGTTCAGAACGGAGCGACACTGGCATTTAACGTTGGCGGCACCGGCGAATTCACCACGACGGACGTCGCGACACTAGTGACCAATCTTGCATCCAGCGCCTCCAATGGCATGCTCGCCGGCTCGAACTTCGGCTTCGACACTTCCAATGCCTCCGGCGGAACATTCACTATCGCCGATGTCATTGCCGACACCACGGGCACCACCGGCGGTGCCCGTGGCCTCATTAAGCTGGGCTCGGGCAAACTTGTGCTTACCAATACCAGTAACTATACCGGCGCGACCACGGTCAGTGGCGGTATTCTCGCCGTCAACGGCTCCTTGACCGCGACTTCGGGCGTTACGGTTGCCAACACTGCCACCCTCCAAGGCTCCGGCACGATCAGCAGCTCGGTGACCATCCAGAACGGCGGCACGCTCGCCACGGGCAACAGCATCGAGAGCTTGGCCACTGGAGCGCTGAGTCTGAATTCAGGCTCCACCTTCGCATACGAGATGAACAATAACGTTGCAGCGGGCGTGGCGGGCGACCTGACAGCGGTAACGGGTGGCCTTACGCTGGCTCTGGACAACTTGGCGGTGCTGACCCTTAGCGAATTGGGTGCGGGCTCGTGGACGATTGGTGAAAAGTTGACCCTGATCAGCTACACCGGCACCTGGAACGGCGGGTTGTTCAGCTACAGCAGCAGCACGCTGGCGGACGACTCGACCTTCAACTTCAGCGGGATCGACTGGACCTTCAATTACAACGACACCAGCGCAGGCAGCAACTACACCGGTGACCTGACCCTTGGCAAATACGTGACCATGACCGCCGTCGCCCCGATCCCCGAGCCCGGAGTGGCGCTGCTGTCCGCACTCGGCGTCCTTGGCCTCCTCCTGCGCCGGCGCAGGGACTGAGGAAGATCGTGGATCGCAGATGGGCGAAATCCCGAAGGCCATGTAGCGGCGGGCTATGCCCGTCGCTGGATTCAAAAGATGCAGCGATTGAGGTGTGGAAAGTCGGGCAAGCGGGCCGCTTGCCCCTACCGATAATGGCGTTCGATTGCGGGTCCGTTCTCATGCTTGTCGAACCTCGTTCTTCCGCCTACGCCAAGGCTTCCGCCTACGCTCTACGAGCTACGGCGCGACGAGCTACGGCGCGACAAGTCGGGCTCTGCGCTGCGCTTGAGTCCATGTCGCATCCGCTCCATTGTGGTTTTTTCTCTCCTCCATTCAATGCCCTCTCGGCGAGAGGGCGCTACCTAAGCGGCAGGGAGTTCGAATCGACTCTCCTGCCTAGATTCGTGTCCATTCGTGTCCATTCGTGTCCATTCGTGTCCATTCGCGGTTCTCTCCCATTCTGCTTCTAAAAAATCCGCGCAATCTGCGGAATCTGTGGTTAAAAGTCCCCCGTGGCCCGTCAGTACACCCTCCATCGCAGCGGCTCTGCGCCGTCGTCCGGAATTGATTACCGGGCGGCGTTGAATGCCGAGCAGTATGAGGCGGTGTCTTCGCCGCCGGGGCATGTGTTGGTGATTGCTGGGGCGGGATCGGGCAAGACCCGCACTCTGACCTACCGGGTGGCTTGGTTGCTGGACCACGGGGTGGGGGCGCGGGAGATCCTGCTGCTCACCTTCACCAACAAGGCGGCCAAGGAGATGACCGAGCGGGTGCGCGAGCTGGTGCCGCAGGACACCTCAGCCTTGTGGGCGGGGACCTTCCACTCGATCGGGGCCCGCATCCTGCGCAAGCACGCCCAGGACCTGGGCTACACGGCCTCGTTTTCGATCCTCGATCGCGACGACCAGAAGGCGATGCTCAAGGGCATCATCAAGGACTGCGACATCGACACCGGTCAGCGTCGGTTTCCGAAACCGGAAGTGCTGGCCTCGCTTTATTCGTTGGTCGAGAATACCGGTCAATCGCTCACGGAGATCTTGGCCGAGCGTTATGACCACCTTTACGAGTGGACCGAGCAGATCGAGCAGGTCCACCAACGCTACCTGCGCAAGAAGCAGGAGACGAACTCGATGGATTTCGACGATTTGCTGGTGCTGACGGTGCGCCTGTTCGAGCGATTCCCCGATGTGCTGCAGCTTTACCGCCATCGTTTCCGCCATGTGTTGGTCGACGAGTATCAGGACACCAACGTGGTTCAGGGGCGCATGATCGACTTGCTGACCGGCGAGGACAACAGCCTGATGGCGGTGGGCGACGATGCGCAGTCGATCTATTCGTGGCGCGGTGCGGACATGTCGCTGATCCTTGGCTTCCCGCTGCGTTACCCGCAGGCGAAGGTGTTCACGATTGAAACCAACTACCGCAGCGTGCCGGAGATCCTCGAGCTGTCGAATCAGGCGATCCGGGCCAACGTCGGGCGTTTTGAAAAGAACCTGCGGGCCTCGCGCGATGCGGCCGGCGCCCTGCCGGCGGTGGTGCCGTTGCCGGACCCCAACACGCAGGCGGCCTTTGTCGCCCAGCGGATCCTGGAACTGCGGGACGAGGGGATCCTGCTTGAGGAGATGGCCGTCCTTTACCGCGCGCACTTCCAGAGTCTGGAACTGCAGATGGAGCTCACCGCGCGGGGGATCCCGTTCTCGATCACCAGCGGTCTGCGTTTCTTCGAGCAGGCGCACATCAAGGATGTGTCGGCGTTCATGCGTTTCGTGGTCAACCGCCGCGACGAGGTCAGTTTCCTGCGCATGGTGGCCTTGCTGCCCGGTTGCGGGCCGTCGACGGCGGCCAAGCTGTGGCGGGCCTGGCTCAAGTCCGGCTGGGCCGAACGCGAGGATCTGCCGCAATGGTCGGAGTTGATGCTGTCGTTCCCGGTGCCGAAGAAGGCGGCAAAGCACTGGGAGCAATTGTGCTACACGCTGGATGAATTGACGCCCGAGGGTGCTTTCGCCCGGCCGTCGGACATGATTTTCTCGATTCTGGAGGGCGTCTATGCCGACTACCTGAGTGCCTCCTTCGACAATGCCGAGAGCCGGCGGGCGGATATCGAGCAACTTTCGGAATACGGCGGCAATTTCGAGGACATCATGGATTTCCTGGCCCAGCTGTCGCTGATGAGTTCGGTCGATGGTGAGCCGACCGGTGAGAATCGGGATGCCGATCCGGACAAGGTAACCTTGTCGTCGATCCACCAAGCCAAGGGGCTCGAGTGGAAGGTGGTGTTTGTCGTCTGGATGGTGCAGGGGCAGTTCCCGGGATTCCGGGTGCTCGATACCGAGGATCAGCGGCTGCTGGAAGAGGAGCGGCGCTTGTTTTACGTCGCGCTCACGCGCGCCAAGGACGAGTTGTATCTGACGTATCCGATGATGAACCCGAAGTCCTACAGCGGCGACATCATCTGCCGGCCTTCACAGTTCCTTGATGAATGTCCGACGAACCTGATCGAAGAGTGGAACGTCGGCAGCGGCGGCTGGGAAGGGGATGATGTGCCGTTTTGAATGTAGCGGCGGTCTATGACCGTCGCTGGATGGCCGCCAAAGCGGCACCGTCGCTGGATAGCCGCCAAAGCGGCACCGTCGCTGGATGGCCGCCAAAGCGGCACCGTCGCTGGATGGCCGCCAAGGCGGCACCGTCGCTGGATGGCCGCCAAAGCGGCACCGTCGCTGGATAGCCGCCAAAGCGGCACCGTCGCTGGATGGCCGAAGCCCGCCTGCGGCGGGGTTATTCCGGCCTAGGGGCCGGCAATCAGCGACGGTCATAGACCGCCGCTACAGGGCGCGAGTGAAATCTCCGCCATATGGCCAGTCTTCTGGCGATGCGGCCAAGCCGGCTCGAACGGGGTTATTCAGAACATAATGCCGCTTCTCCGCATAGGACTCGTTCGATCTGATGACGTGATCAAAAAACCCCTTTTGCCAGTGCGGAGCTGTTAACTGCTGTGAGCGCAGGTGTTTGGATAAAGTGTTTTTCAATGATTTCATCCATGCTGAGAGCTGAATGGTCCTTTGCGGTATACGAACGAATAAATGAAGATGATCGGGCATCAGAGTGTAGCAAACAACCTTGATGCCTCTGACAGCACTTTGATTACAGTAATTCCTGAACTCTGCATGAATCTGATCATTTGCCAAAATCCGCATTCTCATGAAGGTGCATGCAGTGATGAAATAAATGGGGGATTCATCAAAGACCTTATGCAAGCGCTTCAGACGATTCACGATTGCAGTCATAGTAATATGATCGCTCTCTCTCAAGATGCTGATTTGTGCATTTTCAGCATGTAGCGGCGGTCATTGACCGCTGCTAGATGGCCGAAGCCCGCCTACGGCGGATATCCAGCGACGGTCATAGACCGCCGCTACAGCTATGGGTTCGCCTGCAGCGGACATGGCCCGGCTTGAGGCCGGGTAGTCAGCGACGGTCATAGACCGCCGCTACAGCTATGGGTCCGCCTGCGGCGGACATGGCCCGGCTTGAGGCCGGGTAGTCAGCGACGGTCATAGACCGCCGCTACAGCGCTTGCCCCGCAAAGGTCGCCCAGTGCGCAGCCGACGGATTTGAACACGGTGATTTGCTCGTCGTTCTGGCGGCCTTCGACGCTGCCGCGGCAGAGTTCGGAGAGTTCGCCGGCGACCTTGTCGAGGCTGTAGGCTCCTTCAGCGACCGGGACGAGGATTTCACCGGCTTCCTTGAAGCAGTTGATGCGGGTGTCCACAAATACGCGTGAGCGGGTGATGGTGGCAGTGTCGCATTCGCGCTTGGTGGCGTGGTGATTGCCGAGGAAATCGGCGTGGGCGCCGGGTTTGAGCCAGTCGCCATGCACCAGGATGTCGTGGCTGCCGGTGGCGCAGACGATGATGTCGGCATCGCGGCACGAGCGTTCCAGATCGGTAACCACCGTGAAGGTGATGGCCGGCAGTTCGGCGCGCATGCGCTCGGCCAGCGCCTCGGTTTTTTCCGGGCTGCGGCCCCAGAGGTCGATCTGGGTGAGCGGTCGCACGCTGGCATGGGCGCGGATGATGAAAGGCGCAAGCTTGCCGGTGCCGATCATCGTCATGCGGCTGGAATCCGCGCGCGAGAGGAAACGCGAGGCGAGGGCGGAAACACCGGCGGTGCGGAAACAAGTGACGCTCACGCCATCGACCAGCGCCAGCGGGGTGCCGACCTGGCGGTCGAAGAGCATGATCTGCGAATAGAGCGTCTGGTTCGGCGGGGTGTTGTCCGGGAAGTAGGTGAAGGCCTTGAGTGCGATCACCTTTTCATTCCATGACGGGAGCATGGCGAAGGCGTCGTGACTCCCGGACTTTTCGTCGAGCAGCATCACCTGGCGCGGCGGCATCGTGAAATTCGAGGCAAAGGTCTCGGCCAGAGAATCGATGAAGTCGGGATACTTGAGCGTCTGATGGACTTGTTGGGCGCTGATGATGTTCATGGGGAATGGAGAGAAGAGTTTTTTAACCGCGGATGGACGCGGATTTTTTTAGTTCACGAGGAAGGTGTCGTTCATAATGGAGTAGCGCAGTCTAACGAAAATAACATCAATTCATTTCATCAAATCTTATCCGTGTTTATCCGTGTCCATCTGCGGTTTATTCTTTTCAGTGTTTTTCATAAAATTCCTTCACGACCGACCAGGCCTTTTTGCGTTGGCCTTTGTCGGAGACGAGGCCTTTGCGGTTCCAGCCGTTCTGATGGATCGGGTGGTAGCGGCGGGGGGAACGGAAGTCGAAGAGCACCCAGGGGCTGGTGCCGACCAGGTTGGGGATGTTGGCGAACATCGTGTAGTTCTTGCGGTAGATCGACGCTTGGTAGTCCTCGCTCCAGCTGTGGGCGACCTGCTCCTGGCCGTGGATTCCATACAGCGATTCACCTCCGAACTCACTCATGATCAATGGTTTATCCAAGGCGACCTCCCATTTCAGTTGTTCCGGCGCCTTCGGAAATGGTTGGTACCAGCCGAGGTATTTGTTCACGCCGACGACATCGACGACCTGTTTGATCGGGTCGTTGCTGAAGAAGGTGCCGGTCTCCTTGTTGTAGCGGACGTTGTCGAAGGCGGCGGCGCAGAGGCGGGTGTTGTCGAGTTCGTGGGTGAGATTGACGAGATCGCCGAGCACCTGATTGCGGAAGTCGGACGGGCTGGTTTCGTTGGCGATGCTCCAGATGATGATGCCGGCGCGGTTCTTGTCGCGGTAGATCATTTCGCGGAGCATGGTCCGCGCCTTATCGAGCACCTTGGGGTTGGAGAATTCGATGCCCTGCCACAGCGGGATTTCCTCCCAGATCATCAGTCCGTTCTTTTCGGCGAGCCGGACAATGCGTTCGTTCTGCGGGTAGTGGGCGGTGCGGATGAAGTTGCAGCCGAGCGCCTTCACTTCGCTGATGATCATGTTGGCGTCGGCGTCCGAGAAGGCGCGGCCTTCGCGCTGCGGGATTTCCTCGTGGAAGTTGATGCCCTTGAGGAAGACCGGCTTGCCGTTGAGCAGGATCTGAGCGCCCTTGACCTCGATCGTGCGGAAGCCGATTTCGTCGCGCACGGTGTCGCTGCCGGTGGAGACGAGCACTTCGTACATCTTCGGGTCGCTGGGTGACCACAGGGCGGGTGCCTGAAATCCGAGGGCTTGGTTTTGGACGAGCTGTTGCAGCAACCCTGATTTCTGGGTGACGATTTCGATGTCGGCGCGGCCGTTGGCATCCGTCTGGCATTCCATCCGGATGAGGAGCTCCGGGATTTCGACTTTGACTGTTGTCGGTTTGCTTGCGCCGGTGAGTTGGATGTGGCCGGCGATGATGTCGGTGGTGCCTTTCTTGAGCTGCAGCTTGTAGTCGAAGACGTGAACCTCCGGGCGTTCGACGAGGAAGACATCGCGCAGGATGCCGCCGTAGTTCCACCAGTCGAAGTCCATGGCCGGGATGCCATCAGGGCGGCGGCGGTTGCTGACCTTGACGACCAGGTCGTTGCGGCCATCGACGAGTCGATCGCTGACGTCGAATTGGAATGGGGTGAAGCCGCCTTCGTGGCGGCCGACCTCCTTGCCGTTGAGCCAGACGGCCGCCTCGTAGCTGATGCCGGCGAAGTAGAGGAACTGGCGCTGACCGGGTTGGCGGGTGATGGTGAAGTCGCGTTGGTACCAGAGGTCGCCTTCGTAGTATTTCAGTTCCGGCGATTGTGAGTTGAAGTCGCCCGGCACTTCGAGACGCAGCCCCCCGTCGAACGAGTATTCGAGGAACTGATTGTCTGTTTCCGGTTTGCGGTTTTCGTAGAATTTCATCGCTTCGCCGCGGCTGAACGGGTCGATGATGGCATTCCATTTGCCATTGAGCAGGCTGGCGCCCTTGCAGCCGTATGGGTTCATCATGAACGACTGGGCGTCCAGAGGCAGGCACAGGCAGAGACTGGCGGCGGCAAGGATCAGAGTCTTCATCAGAGGGTGCGGTAGGGATGGTGGGCCCGGTGGGGTTCGAACCCACGACCAAGGGATTATGAGTCCCCTGCTCTAACCGCTGAGCTACAGGCCCTGATGGGGGTTTGCCGGGGCAAACGGCGGCGTGGATTTGGTAGCGGCTGGGCGCTGGACCTGCAAGGGAATTGCCCGGTGGCCGGCTGCATTGGGATTGACCTGCGGGCCCCGGACCCGCTAAAGAATCGGATTGATACGCCTTGGGCGGCCGATCCGGCCACCGGGCTGGACCCCGACTGGCCCAAACTCCACAACGCAAACCCCCGAAAGCCGATGATGTTCAATGCTTCCTGCACCTCCTGTGGTGCGATCAACAAGACGCCATTGCACTACGAGGGAATCTCGATCAAATGCGGCTCCTGTGGCCACAAGTTCGTGGCGGTGGACCCCAAGGAGAGCTTGTTCAAATTCCATTGCTCGTCATGTGGCGGCCGGATCGAGGCCAAGGAGAAGTACCGTGGCACGCTGGCTCCCTGTCCTCACTGCGAGAAGGTGGTGCCGGTGGGTGACTACACGATGAGCACCCGTCCGCTGCAGGAGCCGGAGGTGGATCCGGAAACCGCGCCGGTGATCACTTCCGCGCCGACATCGAAGCTGAGGCGCCTGATCCGCAAGATCTTCGGTTGATCGAACCGGCGTGTGTGAGCGCATCCGCGTGGGCTGTGATCACGCCTGTTTCGCTGCCTGCCAGGCGGCTTCCATTTGCTCGAGGCTCGCTTGTTCCAGGCTCAGGTTGGCTTGTTTGAGTGATTGCTCCATGGCGGCGAAGCGCTCTTCGAATTTGCGGTTGGCGCTGGTCATGATGACCTCGGGGTCGAGCTTGCGGAAGCGGGCGAGGTTGACGGCGGAGAACAGCAGGTCGCCGAGTTCATCGGCGATGTGGTCATCGTTTCCGGAGTCGAGCGCTTGTTCGAGTTCGGCGAGTTCTTCCTTCAGTTTGGCGAGCACGCCGGCTTGATCCGGCCAGTCGAAGCCGACTTTGGCGGCTTTCTTCTGCAATTTGCCGGCGCGGATCAGACCGGGCAGTCCCTTGCCGACGCCGTGCAGGTAGGGTTTTTCCTCGTCGCCTTTTTCCTGGCGTTTGATGGCGTCCCATTGCTGCAGCACCGCCTCGGTGTCGTTGGCGTCGCTGGTGGCGAAGACATGCGGGTGGCGTCGCACCAATTTGTCCGAGATGTCGCGGGCGACATCGTCGAGGTTGTAGCGGCCGGCTTCCTCGGCGAGTTCGCTGTGGAAGACGACCTGGAGCAACAGGTCGCCGAGCTCCTCCTTGAGGTGTTGGTGGTCGCCGCGCAGGATGGTGTCGACGGTCTCGTAGGCTTCTTCGATCAGGTTGGGAACGATCGACTCGTGCGTTTGTTCGGCATCCCACGGGCAACCGCCGGGTGCGCGCAGACGGTGCATGATGGCGCGCAGGCGTGCGAGTTGCAGCCCGTCCTCAGGACACAGGATCATGGTTTCGTCAGAGAATGAAATGTCAGTATCCATAAGCGGAGATGCGTTGTAGCGGCGGGCTATGCCCGTCGCTGATCCTCAGCCATCCTCCATAGTCCATCCACCATCATCAATCTTCATTCCGCGCTTTTGCGGAGGCGTTCGCGTTCTTCGTCGGTGAGCGAATGCAGCCCCTCGCGGGAGATCTTGTCGAGGATGGCGTCGATTTCCGTATCCTCGCGCAGGTGGCTGGAGTCGTGGTGGCTTGGTGGTGGCCGGTGGAAGGCGTGCGGGTAATGGCTGAGTAGCCCGGATTTCATCAGGATGAAACCGAGGATCGCGCCGCCGAGGTGGCCGGCTTCACCGCCGGCATTGTTGAGGCGGAACAGGATGACGATGGTGGCGAGTCCCATCAGGCCGATCGCCAGTTGGCGCATGCTGAGGACGACCGGTGGGAACAGCAGTTGGACGCGCAGTCCCGGGGCGATGATAGCGATGCCGGCGAGGATGCCGTAGAGGCCGGCACAAGTGGTTCCGCTAGCGTTGCCAGGTTTTAGCGTGAGATCGTTAGGTGGTTCTGGTCCTTCCGGGAGAGTTGGTTTGTTCTAGCGGGAGGCCCGCCGACGAGAATGGGTTACCATACTCGTCGG
>JACCDY010532356.1_pt1 | contig 13998 bp, 11 predicted proteins | sample 7446391 | NCBI WGS metagenome assembly JACCDY01 (sample SAMN15323451, study PRJNA562643) | freshwater metagenome | isolation source: river surface water | place: USA:Blue River Watershed | collected 2017-08-18 | reverse complement strand
TCAATGCCTTTGCGCCGGTCGACAGGCCGTGTGGCTTGGTTTTCTTCACACCATTTTTTGCTCATGATGTACACCGTCGATAACACGTTGGGCAAGATGGGGAACGGCGCTTTGGTTTCGATCTCCACCGTGTGGCTGCCCAACTTGCGCACTTCTTTGATGTCGTTGGTGTTGCTGCGCATGTCAGAGCCTTCACCGGCCGCGCGGTTCAAAGAAAACACCACGTCATCGGCCGTGAAGGGCGTGTCGTCATGAAAGCGCACGTTTTTGCGCAACTCAAAGCGCCAAACCGTCGGTGCCGTCTGCTTCCACGACACCGCCAAACCGGGTTCAAAGGTCAGGTCTTTGCTGACCCCCACCAACGACTCGTACACATTGTTGGTCACGCTCAATTGCAGCGACTCATTGAGGGAGTGAGGATCCATGGACAAGGCATCACCTTGGTTGGCAATGCGCACAGTGGCCGCCTGGGCCACACCCAGCGACAAGGCTGCTGCGAGGGCCGCAGCCACCAAAGAGGGGGACATGTGGGGAGTGCGCATGAGGTGCTCCTGAAGTTGCGTTGAAAACTGAGGCGAAAAAGAAGGTGAATACGGAGTGGGTGTGTGAAGTTGTGGAAATGACCTGTGCGAGCGTGCGCCCTAATGGATCGGGCTCAAGTCCTTGGTCATTTCTTTTTCTCGGTTCATGGGCAAGGCCTGTTCGATCAAGCTGGCGTGCAGCGCCGCGCCCAAGGGCAAGATGTCGTCATTGAAGTCGTAGCGGCTGTTGTGCAGCGGGTGCGGACCAGGGCCATGCGGCAAGCCCTGACCGATGCGGATGTAGGCTCCCGGCTTGACTTGCAGCATGAAGGAAAAATCTTCGCCCCCCATGCTCGGCAACATGTCGCGCCACACTTTGTCTTCCCCCACCAAACTGGCCGCCACCTCGCACGCAAAGTGCGCTTCAGGCAAGGTGTTCACCGTGGCCGGGTAAGTGCGTTCGTACTTCAGCTCGGCCGTGGCGCCAAAGCCCTGCGCAATGCCCTGACACAAAGACCGCAGCCGCTCTTCAATCAGGTCTTGCACCGTTTCGCTGTAGGTGCGCACGGTGCCCACCAAAGTCACTTCACCAGGAATCACACTCATGGCACCGGGGTGACCGCCTTGCATCGAGCAAATGCTGACCACGCCTTGTTCAAAAGCCGACAAGTTGCGCGACACCACGCTTTGTGCGGCCGTGATGATGTGGCCTGCCACCAGCACCGGGTCGACCGCTTGGTGCGGGCGAGCGCCGTGACCGCCCTTGCCGCGAATCACAATTTCGATCCGGTCCACCGCAGCCTGCATCGGCCCGGGGGTGATGCCAATGACGCCCAAGGGGGTTTCGGGCGAGTTGTGTTGGGCATACACCTGCTCGCACGGAAAGCGCTCGAAAAGGCCATCTTGGATCATGGCGCGGGCCCCGGCATAGCCTTCCTCGCCGGGTTGAAAAATCAACACCGCCGTGCCATCAAAGCGCCGGGTCTCGGCCAAGTAACGCGCCGCCCCGATCAACATGGCGGTGTGGCCGTCGTGACCACAACCGTGCATGAGTCCGGGCTTGGAAGATTTCCAGTGGCATTCGTTCAACTCGTTCAGGGGCAAAGCATCCATGTCGGCCCGCAAGCCGATCATGCGGCCGGGCTGCTCGGCCGATCGGCCGGCGCCATGCACCAAAGCCACCACACCGGTCTTGCCGATGTGGGTGTGAATGCTGTCCACCCCACACAGCTTGAGCATCTCGACCACACGTGTCGAGGTGTAGACCTCTTCAAAACCCAACTCAGGGTGCGCGTGCAAATCTCGGCGAAAAGCGGTCAGCTCGGGGTGAAAACGGGCGATGTGGGCAAACGCAGCACCACGCCCCAGAACGGATTGCAAAGCAGCGCCCATGCTCAATGGCCTCCGGGCTTGCCCACGCGCAGACGCGGATCGACCACAAAATAAAGCAAGTCCACCACCAAGTTGATGATGACAAAGATCAAGGCGATCAAGCACAAATAAGCCGCCATGACCGGGATGTCGGCAAAGGTCACCGCTTGAATGAACAGCAAGCCCATACCGGGCCACTGAAACACCGTCTCGGTGATGATGGCAAAGGCAATCAGCCCACCCAACTGCAGGCCCGTGATGGTGAGCACAGGCACCAAAGTGTTTTTCAGGGCATGGCCAAAATGGATGGTGCGGTTGGACAAGCCACGGGCGCGTGCAAACTTGATGTAGTCGGTGCGCAGCACCTCCAGCATCTCAGCCCGAACCAGCCGCATGATCAAGGTGAGCTGAAAGATCGCCAGTGTCACCGCCGGAAGCACGATGTGGTGCCAGCCCTTGGCCGTGAGCAAGCCACTCGACCAAAAGCCCATTTGCACCACCTCCCCACGGCCAAAACTGGGGAACCAACCCAACATCACGGCAAAAACCAAGATCAGCAAAATGCCGATCAAAAAGGTCGGCAGCGACACGCCCAGCAGCGAGATCGTCATGATGAGTTGACTGGCCCAAGTGCCTCGGCGCAGGGCGGCGTAGACGCCCATGGGAATGCCAATGAGCAAAGCCAATGAGGCGGCCACAAAGGCCAGCTCGAGGGTCGCGGGCAATCGCTCAGCGATCAGCCGCGACACTTTGGCACCTTGGCGCAGGCTCAGACCAAACTCGCCTTGCAAGGCGTTGGCCAAGAAATGCCAAAACTGCACAAAGAAAGGCTGGTCCAGCCCCAAGTCGGCGCGCAGCAAGTCAATTTGCTCTTTGGTGGCGTCTTGCCCCAGCAAGAACACCACCGGATCGCCCACATACTGAAACAACAAAAAGGCGATAAAAGCGACCGTGACCATAACGACCACGGCCTGAATCAACCGCTGCAGGATAAACGCCAGCATCAGTTGACCTTGATCAGCGTCCAATCCAGGCGGTTGTCAGCGCGGTGCACCAAGTCCACGTTTTTCTTCATGGCCCATGGAATCACTTGGTTGTGCAAAGGAATGTGCGACACGGTGTCGTTGGACAACTGCAAACCTTCGGTCAACAGGCGGTTGCGCACCGGCAAATCGGTCTCGGTCTTGATGCGGTCCACCACGTAGTCCATGCGGGCGTTGCTGTAACGACCAACGTTGTAGTTGCCATCGCCGCCGGTGCCGACCGTGCGCGTCAAGGACTGCAAGCTGTACAACGCATCAAATGTGGGCACGCCCCAACCCAGCATGTAAATGCTGGCTTCATAGCGCTGAATCATGGGGAAATAAGTCACCAAAGGCATGGTGCGCAGCTTGGCTCGCACGCCCACTTTGGCCCACATGGCCGTGATGGCTTGGCAAATTTCTTCGTCGTTGATGTAGCGGTTATTGGGGCAAGCAAAGTCCACTTCAAAGCCTTGCGGGTAGCCGGCTTCGGTCAATAATTTCTTGGAGTCGTCAATCGAATATGGGAAGCGTTTGTGCACGCCCTCGGTCCAACCCGCAACCTGGGGCGACACCATGGCGCCGGTGTTTTGCGACAAACCGCGCATGGTCACGCGGTGGATGGTGTCGATGTCGATGGCTTGGTAAAGCGCCTTGCGAACCTTCACGTCTTTCAGCGGGTTTTTGCCCTTCACGCTCGAGCCCGGCAATTCGTCGCGGTGTTGGTCCATGCCCAAAAAGATGGTGCGGTTTTCAACGCCATCCACCACTTTCAGGTTGGCGTTGTTGCGCATGCGGCCCAAGTCTTGCGGGCTGGGGTCGAGCACAAAATCAATTTCACCCGACAACAAAGCCGCAGCGCGTGTGGCTTCGTTTTTGATGGGGGTGTAAATGATCTCGGTCACGTTGGTCGGGGCTTCGGTCCAGCCCCACCAGTTGGGGTTTTTCACCAGCACCAGCTTTTGGTCGGGTTGCCACTCTTTCACCATGTAGGCGCCGCTGCCCATGGCATTGCGGTGGGCAAAGTTTTCTTCTTTGACCTTGGCATCTTTGGGCTCCACCGATTTGTTCTTTTCAGCCCAGGCTTTGCTCATGATGCGCAACTCAGTCAGCTGGTTCAGCAGCACCGGGTTGGGTCCACTCAAAATAATGTCCACCGTGTTGGCATCGACTTTGACGATGCGACCGAAACCTTGGGTGTAGACGTTGAAGTTAGAAGTTTTGGCACGCGCACGGTCCAAAGAAAAGACCACGTCATCGGCCGTCAGGTTGGAACCATCGCTGAACTTCACGCCTTTGCGCAAATTGAAGCGGTACTGGGTGGGCGACATCTCTTTCCAAGAGGTGGCCAGTTTGGGCTCGATCTTGAAGGTTTTGCTGTTGTAGTACACCAGCGAGTCAAAAATGGCCGCGTGCACGCCGTTGCCCAAAGCGTTGTTTTGTGAGTGGATGTCGAGCGTGGGAATGTCACTGGCACTCGACCACTTGAAAGGCTTGGCCTGCACCGCCGTGGCGCTCAACAGCCCTGCCAGGCCCAACGACAACACCAATGCGGTGGTGCGAACGTTCAAATGAGAGGCGTGTTTCATAAAGGTCACCTTGTTCATGGAGTAAATAAACAGATGAACACTATGCACCAAAGCCGCCAGGCCAAGACACAGGGAATTCCCCCAAAAGACCTGTCTCGCAGACGACTGTGCTCAGTCGAAATGGATGTCGCCGTACCATGCCCGGGTGCGGCTGCGGGTGTTGTCTGCATCGCTCATGATGGCCACGCCAATCAGGGTGCCCGGGGCCTCGCCAAAAGCTTTTTCAAAATCGGCCCGCAGATCGCGTTGGTAAAGCCGCCACTGCTTGAGGTGCGCCGGCCCCGACTCGACCACCCATTTGCGAATGCGGTCGGTGCGTGAATTGACAATCACCGTGTCCACCGCATGGTGGTTCGACCACACATACATCAAGGTGGCATAGGGCATGGGCTCACCCGTGAGGGCCTCGGTTAAGTCGCTCAACATGGTGTTTTTGGCTGAAAACCGACTGCGGTCGCCGTCAAAAGCCAAGATGATGCGCACCGGCGAATCGCCGCGCTCACGGTCAGACAAATCGGCCTCGGCCAACAGGTTTTCAACTTGCCATTCAAAGCGCATGCGGCCCAAGCGCTCGGCGGGGATGTGCAAACGCTGGCGCAACATGCTGGCCGAGCCTTGGGCATCGGCTTGCAAGGCACGCCGTTGGCCGTGCTGGTCCAGCTTGAACTCGGTGCGCAATTTACCGGGCAAGACCACCGATTCCCACTGGGCTTTGTTTTGCGGACTGAAATGCAAACCCCCTTGCGCCGGCAGGGTCGCCACCTTGCCTGCAGAAGAGCCTGCCCCACCCCAGCCGGCGCAACCCCCAAGCAGCGCCAAGCTCAGCAAGACGCCCACCTTTTGAAGCCATGACACCGTGAAAACCATGAATGCCCTTTCCGCCGCCATGCAAGACAATGAGCGCTTGCATCAAAGCGCCGATTTTCATCGATTTTTTCAATTATTTATTCTGGAAACATGTCCCACTTCAACCGCCGTCAACTGCTGCAATCCATGGCCCTCAGCGCCCTGCCCGTCACTTGGGCCCAAGCCCAAAGCGCCTTCCCTTCCAAGGCCCTGCGCATCGTGGTGCCCTTTGGTGCTGGGGGGGTGGCCGACCTGACGGTGCGAGCCGTTGCGCAAAAGCTGTCGGACAATTTGGGGCAACCCGTCATCGTCGACAACCGGCCTGGTGCGGGCGGCATTGTGGCGGGCGAACTGGTGGCCAAAGCCGCGCCCGATGGACACACTTTGTTGTTGATGTCGAACGGCACGGCCGTGAGTGCGGGCTTGTTCAAATCGCTGCCCTACAACACGCGCACCGACTTCGCGCCGGTCTCGCTGCTGGGCTTGTTTGACATTGCCATCGTCGTGCCCGACTCATCGCCCTACAAAACTTTGGCCGAGCTGGTGAGTTATGGCCGCGCCAATCCTGGCAAGCTCAACATCGGCACCATCAACATCGGCAGCACGCAGCATTTGGCGGCCGAACTGTTTCGCACCCAAGCCAACTTGATCAGCCAGATCATTCCCTACAACGGCACCCCTGCCGTCATCAACGCCTTGCGCGGCGGACAGGTGGATGTGGTGGTGGAAATCTTGGGGCCGCTCAAGCCGCAAATCAATGCCAAAGCCGTTCGCTTGCTGGGCGTCATGGGCGCCAGCCGCCCCAAAGACTGGCCCCAAGTGCCGGTGGTGCGCGAGTTGCCGGGCCTGAGCAGTTTCAATGTGTCCTCTTGGAACGCCTTGGCCGCGCCGGGCAAAACGCCAAAAGATGTGGTCGATCGGCTCAGCGCCGAAGTGGCCAAAGTGCTGGCCGACCCCGAGATGGTGCAGCGATTGGCCGGCTTCAATGTCGAGGCCAAAGCCAGCAGCCCCGCGCAACTGGCGCAACTGCTGGACAGCGACATCAAGCGCTGGGGCGACGTGATTCAAAAAGCAGGCATCCCGCAGCAATAAGGCCCAGCGGGGCCTTTAGCTGGGTGCGCAGGAGCACTCCTCAGCCAACCTCAGTCTTCGAGGCCGCCCACCGACATCACATCCCAGCAGGCGCCCATGGTGTGGTAATCCACCTTGCCTGCGGGTGATTTGGTGTTTTCAAGCTTTCCACCGTCGGCACTCAAAATACGAAACCACGCGCCATGCTCGTGGTCAATCATGTGTGCCCAGCTCCATGCCCACAGGTCTTGGTATTGCTTTAAAAACGCGGTGTCGCCGGTGTGCTGCCACAAACGCCACGCACTCGCAAATGACTCGGCCTGCACCCAAAAATATTTGTCGGTGTCACAGGGCGAATGGTCGGGGGCAAAACCATAAATCAACCCCCCATGCTGCGTGTCCCAGCCATGCCGGTAAGCGGCCAGTTGCAAGTGCACGGCCCGGTCGACCCAACGCGCGTTGGGCCGAAATTGGTGGGCGATCATGAGCAATTTGGCCCATTCGGTTTGGTGGCCTGTTTGAAAGCCCCAAGGCTTGAAGATGTTTCCAGGGTTGTCTTTGTTGTAGTCCCAACCAACACGCCAATCGGCGTGGTAATGCTCCCAGACCAAGTCGCCGGATTGGGCGGCAAGCTCAAAAGCAAAGCGCTCGATCAACATTTCAGCCCGATCGAGGTAACGCACGTCGCCGGTGAATTCGTGCGCTGCCAAACAGGCTTCACACATGTGCATATTGGCGTTTTGTCCGCGGTAGTCCAACAGCGTGCCCTCAGGCGTGATCTCATCGGCATAGGCCCGGTCTGCGGGCCTGAAAAACGCATCGTTCATGCGCTCAAAGGCTTCGGCCACGTCTTCGCGGGTGGCGCAGCCCACGCTGAAGGCATGGGCCTTGGCCAACAACACAAAGGCCTGGCCATAGGCCATCACCGTGGCGTCTTCAATCTTGCCGTGGTTCACCGTCCACGCGTACAAGCCATTGGGCAAGCGAAACGCCTCTAAATGCGCCAGCCCGTGCCGCGCCCAATCGGCCACTGCGGCGCGGCCGGTGTGCCGACGGGCCATGGCGCCATTGAAAACAAACCGGGTGGCACTGACCAAGTGCCGATGCGTGCGGTTGTAGACCGTGCCGTCGTCTAGAAAGTAATGGAAAAAACCCCCTACAGGGTCGACCGCGCGGGGCTCGTAAAACTGCAAGGTCTTGGCCACGTGCGCTTCTAAAAAACGCCGACTTTGAAAATTCGCCACAAATTTCTCCACAACCATCTTCTAAATATTTAACGGGAACCGATGCCTCCAGGGGCACCAGGCGCAACAGGGGCATCGGACGATCTGGGCACCAAGACCACGGGCTCAAGGTAGTGCAAAGACTCGGGAGCCTCACCGGCCATCACCGACAACAACACTTGTCCGAGATGCTGGCCGTTTTCAAAAATGCGGTGCTCAATGGTGGACAGCGGTGGGTTGCTGTAGCGCCCTGCATCGCTGTTGCCATAGCCCATGATGGACACATCGGCGCCCACCTTGAGACCCAGCGCACGGCATGCCGCCATGGCGCCAATGGCCATTGCATCGGTCGCGCACAACAAAGCGGTGGGCCGGTTGGGCAAGGCCAACAGGTGTTGCGCCATTGAAAAACCGCCCGTTTCCGACAAATGCCCGTGCACCATCAACTGCTCATCCACCGGCAATTGCGCTTGCTGCAAGGCACGCAAATAACCCTGCTGCCGCAACTGGGCAAAGGTGTATTCGGCAGGACCATTGAGCAAGGCAATGCGCCGGTGACCGAATGCAATTTGGCGTTGTGCCGCCATGAAAAACGCCATTTCGTTGTCGGTGTCCACCCAGGCGTGGCCCGTGCTGTTGTCGCAGCGACCATAAGTGACAAAAGGTTTTTGATGCTCAAACATCAAGGCCACCCGCTGATCGACCAAGCGGGTTCGCACAATCACAAAGGCATCGAACCAAGCACTGCGCAAAAAGTTTTCGTAAACCCCGCGCTCTTGTTCAGGGGTAGAGGTGGCCGTGGTTGTGGCCATCAGGCTGTAACCCGCGGGCTCCAACACGCTGGAGGTGCCGCCCAACAAGCTCGAATACATCGAGTCAATGAACTGCCCGCCTTCGGGCGAAGTGGGCAACACCACCCCGATGGCGCCCGACTTGCCCGACTTGAGTCTTCGGGCGCCGGGGTGCGGCTTGTAACCCAAGGCCTGAGCACGCTCCATGACCCGAAGCCGTGTGGCTTCGGCGACGTCGGTGTAGCCATTGAGTGCGCGGGAAACCGTCGAGACCGACAGGCCAAGATCTTGAGCCAAGTGAACAATAGACATGGCCGGAATATTAACCAGTCCACCGCACCTTCAAGTGACTTCCAAAACGGGAGCGTTGTCCATCGTCAAAAATTCAATCACCATGGCCGCCGTCCAAGTGAAGGTGCCGCCGCCCAGCGCCTCGCCAGTGATCGGGTGGTAATACTCTGAGCAGCCGCTTTTTTCAATGCAACGGAAACTGGCGTCCATGACACGCTGCACCAGGGCCGTTTGGCCACACTGGCGCAAACCGGTGATCAACAAAAAGTTGACGATCAACCACGACGGGCCGCGCCAATATCGTTTGCCGTCAAAGCGCGAATCGTTCGGGTCCATGCTGCACACACCAAAAGGCGCTTGGTCGAGCCAGGCATTCAGCTTTTTTGACAGATCGACCACGTGAGGGTGCTTGGCGGGCAACACCAACAAAGGCAACAAGCCGCCCACACTGGCACTTTGCACGCGTTGTCCGGTGCGTCGATTCCAACAAGCGTATTGACCCAACTCGGCATGCCACAAGGTGTCCATGGCGGCAATCGAGCGCGCAGCGCGCGCACTGAGCCGTTGCGCCAAATCGGGTTCGCCCAGTTGCGTTGCCAAGCGCGCCAACGCCAATTCGGAATGAATCAAGATGGCATTGAAGCCAGGGTCGACCACTTGGAAAGGCGAGGCATCGTGCAAACGGGTGTTGTCCCATTTCAAAGCCCGGAAGCACTCGAGCAAGGCCACATAACGGTCGTACTCAAAGGCAGTGGGTCGCTGGCTGGCATCCACGTGGGTGGTGTCGCGCCGCTGGTAAGGCGCAATGCCTTCGGTGGGCACTTGGGCCAATGCGTCGTCCCAATCGCAGGAGTTGTCGCGACCCGACTCCCAAGGGTGCAACAACGCCACCACGCCGGTGCCTTGCGGATCGCGGCAACGGTAAAACCAGTCGTGCCAACGCACCGCCGCGAACATGAGGGCGCGGCAACGCGATTCTGCCTTGGGGCTATCGGCATCCCGCAACAGCAATTGCTCCAGCACCATGCCTAAGACCGGCGGCTGGGTGATGCCGGAAGTCGGCGTGGGCCGCCCGGTCTGCCACACCTCAGGACCCGGAAAGTAGCCAGCGTCTTTTTCATGAAACACAATGTGCGGCACCATGCCATCGGGCCACTGGTGGGCCATCAGGGTTTCGACTTCTACCCAGGCGCGGTCGGGGTCGATTCTGAATTGGCCCAAGGCCGTCAGACACGAATCCCAGTTCCACTGAAACGGGTACAAGCCGTGGGTCGGCACGGTGTAATGGCCTTTGTCATTGAGTCGCAAAATGCGCTCGGCCTCTTGCAGCATGGCTTCTGTGTTCATCGGTTTTTCATCCAACTTTGACCATTCGACCGGCAGCGTCATACCAACGGATGCGGGACAAATCGGGTTGTAGGTGCAACATTTGTTTGGCCGTCAGCGCCATCTCTGAGGGCAATGCGGCGCGGAAAACGCCCTGCTCTTGCAAGGCCGTGACCAGGGTGTGCGCGCCCAGTGGCTCAATCACATCGGCTTGCAATTTCAGCCCTGACTCGGCGGGGTGCAGGTCTTCAGGGCGCACGCCCATCGTCAGTTCGGTGTGCCCGGCAGGGCCCGACAAGCGCATGCCGGCCACCTCAAACACCCCGTCTTGCATCGCCTTGGCGGGCAAGAAGTTCATGGGCGGGTTGCCGATGAATCCCGCGACAAAAGTGGTGGCCGGGTTGCGGTAAATCTCAATCGGGGTGTCGCACTGAACAATCACGCCTTGGTCCATGATGGCGATGCGATCGGCCAAGCTCATGGCCTCCACTTGGTCGTGCGTGACATAAATGGTGCTGGCTTGACTCTTGGCCAAAATGGTTTTGAGCTCGGCACGCATCTCCAGTCTGAGCAACGCATCCAAGTTCGACAAAGGTTCGTCCATCAAAATCACTTTGGGCTCGACCGCCAAAGCGCGGGCCAATGCCACGCGTTGGCGTTGGCCGCCCGACAGCTGGCCCGAATAACGGTGTAGCAAGGCTTCCAGGTGCACCAACTCAGACACTTCTTGCACTTTTTGCTGCACCAAACTTTGTGGTTTTTTCTGCATGCGCAGACCAAATGCGATGTTTTCAAAAACGGTCAGGTGTGGAAACACCGCGTAGTTTTGAAACACCATCGACAAGCCGCGGTCTCGGGGTGCCAAATCGTCAATGCGCTGCTCGCCCACATGAATTTGCCCCACATCGGCCGTCTCCAGACCGGCCATGATGCGCAGCAAGGTGGACTTGCCGCAACCAGAGGCGCCCAGCAAGACCAAAAATTCTTGGTCGGCGATGTGCAGATCGATGCCCTTCAAGGCTTTGAAATCGCCAAAGGATTTTTCGATGTTTTGAATGTGAATTTGGGCCATGGTGTTCAACGGTTAGAAATGCCCCACATGGCGAACATGTGCTTGCGAATCAGAAACATAAAAATAGCGGCCGGCAACACCAACAAGGCGCCGCCTGCAAACTTCAAATGCAATGGCGCATAGTCCAAACTTTGCAACAAGAGGGCTGTGAGCGTCCTGTCTTGTACCGTCAGCACCGAGGCGGCAAACACCTCATTCCAAGAGATGATGAACGCAAACACCGCCGAGGCCACCATGCCAGGGAACGCCAATGGCAAGACCACGCGGCGGAAGGCCTGAAATTTGTTGCAACCAAAAACCCATGCGGCTTCTTCCAGCTCAACGGGGATTCCCGAGAACAAGGAGTAGGTGATCAACACCGAGAAGGGCAAGGCCAACATGGTGTGCACCAGCGCCAGCCCCACCAAGGAATCGTCAATGCCCAAACGGATGAAATACACCGTCAAAGGCAATGCCAACAAGGGCAGGGGGAACGCGCGCGTCAGCATGATGAGCATGCGAAAACCATTTTTGCCTTTGAACTCGTAACGCGCCAAGGCATAGCCGGCGGGGGCTCCCAATGAAATGGCGCCCACCATGGTCAACAGCGCGACGGCCAAGGAATTCAACAGCGACTTCAACACCCCGTCGTAGTCCAACAGGTACTGGATGCTGCCCATGTCGACACCGGGCAACCATTTTTTTGGAAACGAGTTGACCGCCTCGGGGGTGGACAAAGCATTGACCAGCAAAAAGTAAATCGGCAAAGCCACCCACAAGCAGGCGAAAGTGGCTCCGGTCAGCAGCACCAGGCGGTTGCGGCGCTGTCGTTGCGCCAAAGTGATCACTTGGCGGCTCATGCGGTGGCTCCTGCGGGGGTGCGCAAGACACGCAGATAAATGAGGGTGGAGATGATCGAAATGCCCAAGATCACCATGGCCATGGCGGCCGCCACTGGGCCGTCTTGTAAATTGAATTGCCAGTTGTAGGTTTCGCTCATCAGCACCGGGAATTTGGTGCCCGACAAAGCGGCCACCACGGCAAACACTTCAAAAGCCAAAATCGTGCGCAAGATCAAGGCGGTTTGCAAACTGGGCTTGAGCAAAGGCAAGGTCACGTGTCTGAACTTTTGCCATGCGCTGGCGCCAAACACATCGGCCGCCTCGCCGTATTCTTTGGGGATCAGCCCCATGCCCGACACCAAAATCACCAAAACGATGGCCGTGGCGCGCCAAACCTCGGCCAAGACCACCGCCACCAGCATGCTGCCGGTGTTTTGAAACGCCAAAAAGTTGTAGGGCTCGGCCATGCCGCCCGCTGTCACCAAGAAAGAATTGAGAAATCCCGTTTGCTCAAATATGGCCAACCAAATGATGCCTGCGGCCAAATCAGAAATGCCCAAGGGCACCGTCCACACATACAGCAACAGGTCACGGCCTTTGCGGATTTGGCTCAGCATTTGGGCCATCGCCAAGGCCATCAACAGTTGCAGTGGAATCACCAAGGCCGCCAGCCACAGTGTGTTTTTCAGGGCGGGCGCAAACTTCCAGTGCTCGGTCATCACCTGAAAAGCCTTCAGCGAAAACTCACCCTGAGCGCCACCAAAAGCCAGGCTCGCCACGCCATAAAACGGCACAACAAACAGCGCCACCGTGAACAGCAAGGCAGGCGCAATCAGCCAATAAGGAAGCAGGCGTTGTTTCATCACCTCAAGTGGTTGGCAAACATCAGATCGGCTGCAGCAAGCTGCCGATGGGGGTGCTGAGCATTCTCGCCCGGCTTATTTCAGAGACAGAGTCGCACAGCAATGAGGGATGAGATCAGCCCAGTGTGCGCTGAGCACACTGGCGCTGAATCATCGGATCAATTGCTTTTCAAGTCAGAAATCACTTCACAGGGCAAGCGCCAGCTGAAGGCTTGTCAGGCTCCCAGCAAGGGGCGTTGGCTTCCACCATCAGCTTGCGCAAGACGCCGGCTTGCTCTTCCAACACCGCGCGCACGGGTTGACCCGCCAACACGATGCGCTCAAAGGTGTCGACATAGACTTGGTTGAACTTGCCGCCCAAGGCGCCCAAGCCCACTGGCAGCAAACCGGGGTTGGCATCGGCTGAACCCGCTTGCTTGCTGATGGCTTCAGAGGTGATGCGCACCGATGGCGGCATGTCGGCTGGAATCTTCACATCCACAGTGGGGAAGAAATTGGTGGCACGCAGTGTGGCCAATTGCACCTCGGGCGTCATCAGGTGAGCCAACAATTTTTCAGCACCGGCTTTGTCGGGTGCGGTTTTTGGAATGGCCAAACCGGCTAATACCGGCATGAAGCCACGGCCTGTGGGGCCGCTTGGTGCGGGGAAGGCCACAAAATCATTGGGTTTGGCGTTGAAGGCATCGGCCAATCGTGCAATGTGGTCAAACGCCACCCAGACTTGTTCGTTTTTCAACGGCTCTTGCATTTGGTTGAAACCGGTCGACGAAGCGTGGGTGTATTTCCAGAGTTCTTTGAACATGTTCCAGCCGGCTTCAGCACCTGCAGAACGGTATTCCGTGACCATGGAATCTGCATATGAGGGGTACAAGTAGCCTTGGAAGAAGCGGTGCTTCAAGCCTTGTGGGCCGGCTGGAAAGCCAAATTTGGGGCCCCCAGTTTTTTCAGCCATGTTTTTAGACCAAGCCACCAACTGGTCGTAGGTGAGTTTGTTGATGTCTGCGCCGGCAGGCAAATAGGGCAAGGCTTTTTTGTTGGCGGCCATGACAAAAGTAGCTTGCATCCAGGGGATGTACTTTTGCTCGTTGGTGCCCAATTTGCCCAATTTGACAAAAGCGGGGCTGACTTTGCCAGTGGCGTTCAGTTTGCTCAGGTCTTGCAGGTCTTTGGTGTTGCTGGACAAACCGCCAT
>JACCDY010402436.1_pt1 | contig 14008 bp, 15 predicted proteins | sample 7446391 | NCBI WGS metagenome assembly JACCDY01 (sample SAMN15323451, study PRJNA562643) | freshwater metagenome | isolation source: river surface water | place: USA:Blue River Watershed | collected 2017-08-18 | reverse complement strand
CCACGACACATGTGGATGTACGAACTACACCCGAAACCCTTGGCAGAACGGCAAGAGCCGGACAACGATGACGAGGACGAGGAACAAAAGCCGTACTGCTATCTGTGTGAAGTCAGTGCCGTATCGGCCAAGGGCGAGCCAAACGAATACCATCAGCAAATGATGCGGTTTGCACACCAAAACATGCATGTACTAGAACCAGAGTACCTGTGCGAATGTATTGAGCGGTACTATGCGAACCATGTGCAAGAGCATACACTCCACCAATTGCCCTTTTTGAAACAGACCGTCTTTGACCACTTGACGCGACACGAAGTCAATCCGAAATTTACACGCATTCGAGCGCGACGAGTGGCGGAACAGTACGATGACATGTATTGTCGGACCATGTACCGCAAAGATATGAACGGAGATCCCCTGCCTCCCTCGGACAAGAACGTCGACGCACATCTCAAAGTGCTGAAATTTCTCATTCAAGTTTCCGAGGCCAAATGAATTTCGTAGTGGTGACGATTGAGAACTCCGAGCCCGGATGCATTCGAGTCAAGGACACTCGCACCGACTCCTTTTTCGACACCAAGGTCTGGTTCGTCGATGGCGAATTTGACGATTTACGCACGACGTGTTCGTGCTCTTCTTCGCCCAAGGATGATCGGGCCCTGTGTGCCCATGTCCAAGTGGCGGTACGGGACATCGTCAAGGGCCGCAAGCTCAAGAAGCATCGCGAATTACGTACCAAGTACTATGCCTGGTTTAATCGATATTGTATCGGAAGGAAGAACAGGCAAAAGGAGATATGTACTCATGATGTCGAAGCGAAACAATAGCACCCTCGTTGTTCGAAAGGATGAACATTACACAGACGCACAATCCCACGGGAACACGCCAATTGGGGTTGCCCTTTGGCAACTCCGTCGGGCCCGTCTCCATATCGAGTCCCGGTCGATTGGGTCCCGCTGGGTCCAATACGGGTCGCGATGATGGCGATAGGCCGTATATGGGCTTTAACACACAGGGCACGGTCGCGAAATCCGTTCCGGCCGTGTTTGACCATTCTTCTGGAAAAAGCAGCAAGCGATCGACGCGTCCCGACCATTTCGGGATTGGCCAAGCCCTGTTTGTGCATCGCCAAAAGGATCTCGGAGAACGACGCGCTGTCTTCAACTACATGGTCGAGACTCTGTCTTCGTTGAACAAACTGCTCTACGAAAACAAGGTCCAGGGCCGTTTTGATGCCAATGGCGTCCTCCAACCGATGAGCGATGACGAGAACAAGGACGGCCGCGCGTTTGCGACCGGCCGTGATGTCATGAACCGATTCAGTTTCGTCGGCATCATCGATGTGGTCAAGGCCCAGGGATCCGGCAATATCGCGCCATTGCGCCACGATGCCGAATTCCTCATGATCAACGCCGTGTTTGGCTATCGTGCGACCAAATGCATCAACTACTGGATCGATCGTCCCAAGACGTTTCTCAGCAACAAGGTCCACGAGCGTGACTTTGAAGCTGGCTCGCACAAGACCAATTCACAGATCTCGCCCTTTGTCTGTGGCGCCGTCCACGAAGGCATGTTCCTGTACTTTGTCGTGCGTCCGTTTATCGAGAACGGTGGTACGACCTACTTTTTCCAGTTCGTGCCCGTGGCCATGACCCACCGCATGCTGCCCAAGTTCCACCACGTCTGGCCCGACGACCCGCGCCTCTCCGAACTCATCAAGGGATGTCCGACCTTGTACGTGGGCAAGACGTCGTTTATTGATGATAGCAAAGCCTCGTCACTATGCAATGTACCGCAGTTTACACACCCGATTCGCGGCATCGATATTCCAATCCACATGGTCAGTCAATTGCCGACCCTGACGGTGATTGTGAATCACGATGACGATTGATTTGTCAATAACAAAGTAAATTCACTTTTTCGAAATGTCAGTCCGCACGACAATATGCCCTCCTCCGTTCCTGAGCGTCCCGCTGACAGACCAGCTCAAGGCCTTCGTATACGATATGCGTCAAACCATCCCTGACTTCGACGTGCTCATATCACATGGCACGGAGTCCTCGTCTCTGCTGGTCCACCAGACGCTTTGTACGCTGCGAGACGAATGCAAGCTCTTTGAACCACCATTCGACGACCCGATCGCAATGGCAAGACGCATCGTTCTTCCTGCAGACAAGTGGGTGTTGTGGTTATCACACATGACCGTCACCAGTGATACACCTCACACTCGTTGCAAGCTCGCGATCGTACCCATGGCCGCACTCGATGTGGTTCATTTCAGTATTCATTTTGGTCAGTTCACCGGCATGTTCTTCCATATCCCTGAAAAACGAGCTCGTGAACGAGACCTGCCTCCTCGGGCCGCAAAACGAGCTCGAAAATAAACGTCACTTTTCCAAATTCCAAACCCAAAATGGACCAAAAGATCATTGACAAGTGCTTCGCTCAGGCCGCGGAAACCGGCGACAGCGTCATGCTCGGGGTCGATGACCAAGAGCGCATCACGAGTGTCGCTGTGGGTGGACCGAACATGACGCTCCTTTCTGACCTCGCCTCTGGTACAGAGGAAGGGACGCAATTGATGGCTCTCATGGATGAAATCCACGACAAGGTGCCTGGTATTCGCATTGGCCATGTTCCATCGGTGTCAGTGGCACTGTCTGTGCTCACGGCTCTGCGCGACGAAGCCAAGTGGTTCGAACAACCCACTCTGGGCATCGATGAAGTTCGCAGGCGCTACATCGAAGCGGTCAAGACCAGCACCGTCTTGTCTTCGTGGTGTCTGGTCTGGGCCAATTCGTGTGCTTTCGGCTGGAACCAGTCCCCGGCTCAAGGCAATCGGCTGTTCCATCTCAAATGGCCAGACAACACTGGGAATCATCAACTCCTTTTGATTGGCTAGTGTATTGAGTCAATAATAAACTGTCGAATCCGTGCGACATCCACAACTTCGTTTCCTCCACCACTATTCCACTTGGTGTAATTACGACCTAGCCATTCACACAACAACTCGAAATGAGGTCTCGCACTGAACTCCCCGCCTCTCAGTTCGAGGACTCGCGCTTCCGATACGAATAGGTTTGTAAGACCCGCACCATGAAGTCCAATGAGCAAGCCACCCGTCTCGCGCATCCGACGCCACTGGTCGAGCACGGAGACGTTATGCGCATAAAAGACATCGGCATCGATATCGTGTGTTTTTTTCAACGCATGCAGCATCTCGACCAATGCAGCCTCGTTCGTAACGACTCGCTGGGTACGACTCAGATCGACACGAGGATGGGAAAGATACGCCTGTCGAAGCAAAAACGTGACTTTTCTCGGATTGGGTCGAATCTTGCGCAGACCCGTCACGTCCTTGACCCAGTCTGAGAACAATGTGACTATATCGGCTCGGCAGTGACCTGGCCCGCCCTTTTCGGCCGCGACTTGTGGTGCACTCATCCATCCCTGAGGCACGAGAATCAAGCGCTTGAAACACAGTCGCGAGCGCGGGTACGCACTGGCCCACTTCATGTCCCTGGGCATGCGTTCGGGAACGAGCTGGGACAGCCACACGAAATTGACTCCGGGAAATACGAGCGGCCAGGCCTGGTCGAGATGAGATTTGGCATGCCCATCGAGCCATATCACGAACACTGGTTGATTGGTGATAAAGAGCATCTCGTTCAACATCACGGTAAAGAGATTGACCCAGTCGGTCCACGTATGCCATAGGTTGGCGTACTCGTATCGAGTCACCAAGAGAGCCAGTCCAAGTGTAGAGGTACAGGTTTCTGATGATGCGGAAGAAGAAGAAAGAGACGAGACGAGACTCCTCATCTCGAGCGCTAATCCAGCGGGTAGTTGCGATGGTAGCGAGCAGTTGTTGTTTTGCAGCTGAAGGGCTCCCTTTTGAAACACGGGCAATTCATCGGCTTCAGGACGGTGTCGCACATCGACAATCTCTTCATGTCCACGCGTCATACTGATGAGGTCGGTTTGCAGTGCACAGCGGGAGCATTCGCACCACGTCGACGGGATTCTCTCGTTGGTACGACATTTCAATGACGGACACAACTCAGTTTCGATGGGCCATACCATGGAGAATCTCTGACTGCACTCGTCGGTCTTGCGCATCTCGGTGCGGACCACGTCGGACGGTGCCACCACCATGAGGGTCATCAGGATCGTATTGATGCCGAGTGTAATCACTAGGATGCTCGCAAAGACAAGTACGTGTCGTCTCATTGTTTTTCGAAATGAATTATTAGTATTCCGCCATACATTCACCAATGTGAGGAATAAACGGAGCGGTTTTACACACGATTCCGCGTCGATACTCAAATACTTTCTGCACAAAAGTGACAAACGCGACTCGGTCGGATTCATTCAGCAACGGTCGTTGAGGCACAAACGTGATGGTCGTGGTTTCCTCGGTATCGGCAAACGCTTGACGCAAATTGTACAAACACTTGACGGTCCATTCGTCGTCACCATCAACATCAAACAGAGGCGGCCACATGAGCTTGAAGAAGAGGGTCGACACTTGGTTCTGTCTCAGTCGCTTGAACAACGTGATACACTTGTCGAGAGCCTTTTCCATCGAAGGCGGATCGCGTCCGAACGGAGACAGGCATAGAAACAATGTCTCGAGATCGTATGGCACATGGGCTTCACGAAGAAAGAATTGCGAGGCGGCGAACGAATCGAGCCATAGTGTTTGTAGCGTCGGCGCCAGGACCATGGCCGTGGGCCTGATGACGACCGAATCGTCGGCATCATCGGGCCTCGTTCCGCGTGAGCATAGCCATAGATGGTGTGTGACGATTCCACCTGCCAAGACAGCTGCCGTATCTTGGGCGTGGAATGGTTTGAGGAACGAGGCCAAATACAGACGCGATAGCGAATGGTGACTCTTGGCCAGGAGCGGCAAGTAGCTTTGAAACACCCATCGCGAAGAGACACAGGGCAGGATCAGTGAGCCCGAATCGTGTACTTTGTCGTACCATTGCGGAATAGGAGGCAATTTGACCTCGTCTGTGATTTCGTGAGTCAGGACAAACTGACTGACGTTATTGATCTCGATCCACGGCACGAAGCTCGTGACAGCGAGACTGGCGATCCATAGCGAATGGAGCTGGGCTTCAAAGGCTTTGAGCAATTCAAGAAACTCACGACGCTCGATGGGTCGACCCACGGTGGGAAACTTGAGACACGAGACTTTGGGATACCTCCGGACCAGCTCCGAGGGCTGGGCTTGGACGGAAGAAGAAGTGACAGAGAGGATACGCACGATGCGTGGATCCATCATGTATCCTGGACTTACTTGTTCAACGCCACGAAAGCCCCTAAGAATCCATCTTCCTCCTGCTCCACTTGATGATTCAGGCCACGGGTCGGCGACGAGGGTATTTTTCTCGACCAATTTGCCGTGCTTTATAACGAAACGACGCTTGACTTTTGCTTGCTGATCGCCTCCGTCTCCGTCTCCGTCGTCGTCGTCCGAAGCAAGAAACAGGGCCCGTTTCGCGACGGGACTCGATAACGAGATGCAAGACGAGGACGAAAGGTCACTGAATAACGGAGACTGGACGTGGTCGAGTGCAGGAGGTGGAAGTGCGAGGTATGGCAGTGGCGACGACGAGGCAACGAGTCTGGACTGGGTCAATGATATATCGATCATCGACATATCGATTGCCATGGCTCTAAATGATTATTGGTTTGTTAATAAGCAAATAATGGAAGAATTTGAATTTGAATCGGAATTGGCGCCTTTGGTATTTTGTGACGAAAAAGTGACGGTTCCCAGAGACGAAGACACGCTGTTTTTGCTTTCATGGCCGAGTCGCGTGCGTGACGCAAAAGAGTCGAGGCGGTTGTTTCAGGCGGTCTCGACCATGGACCCTCGACCCTTGTTGCGTGGTACAGGACGCTGGAATCCTCGATTGCCCGGTGCATGGTATCTGGTGGTTGAGTACTGGCGCCGAGTCTATCCCGAGGGTGTGCGTATCAAACCTCACGTACACCATATCCTCGTGTGGCCCGGCGACTTTGTGCGGGTCCAGAAACTGTACGAACTATCCAAAGCTCTGCAGCGTGAATGGGCCGACATCGCAGCGTGGCTATCGTACCGCCTGATGCATCCTTCGCGCTATCCGTTTCGACCTCCCATATGGGCCGATGCCTCGTTTGTCAAGGTGTTGCAAAAGGGACTGGGTGATGATCGGGACTTGACGACGTATACTCCTTTAGAAGATAGCGACGAGCTGTTTACACTGGCCGCGCGGTTCCTCGCGGTGTGTATTGGCATCATGACACAAAGGACACGGTACGCGTCGGTCAAACTACACAGCGAGCTCGTCAGGGCGTGCCTGGCCATGCTCGGTAAATCACGCGTCGGGTCGATCGAGTCACGCACACGGTGGGATAACTTCATTCTCCAGAGGACTAAATGAGTTTATTCCGAGCTTATCTTTGCCCGTTTGGCCTCTTGTTCATCATCGTCAAACGTGGTACTGCGGTACCAGCAATACACATACACTGAAGTTTCACTACGAGCCCACCATAGCCCAGACCACGGTTGTTTGCATAGATCAGCCAGCTCCTTCTTGCCCTGCAACAGCTTGTCCAGTTCGCTGTGATCGTTCTGTACCTCTTCACACCCCTCGAAGTACTCGTTCTTCTGTTTGACGTTGAGCTTCTGGCCAAACTGAATGTCGACGTGAATGCCACGGTCACAATCTCTGTCGTACTCGTCTGGAAAGCTAATCGTTGGGTCGAACAATTTCTCGCCCGTGATGTTACCCAGAAGCTCCTCCTCCAGGTGATTGGCGGCGTAATAAAACGCGAACTTGAGCGGTTCTTTATCTCCATCGATGACCTCGTTGACGGGCCATGCCAAGTATTCCATCTCGTCACTGCACGAACCCGTATGGATCCCCTGAAGCGACAGAGCCAGGTGCTTGTACACGTACTCGAACACGGTAAAGTCGCGCTTGGAGAAGAGTTCCATGGCCGAGGGTTCGAGCATATAGCCATTGGGCAGACTGTACGAAACGAGTATCTTGTCCCGTGTATCCCATTTGCGCTTGCACTTCTCCTCGACCTCGGTCCACGTCAGCGGGTCACAGATATCCTCGACAAAGTTTTTGGGACCAAACGGCAGTGACATTTCGAGTTTGGAAAAGTGTTGAACTTTTGGTCACTTTTTCATTCTCAACTCACGAACCATGGGTCTCGACTGGAAAGTGCGCAAGAGTGGTGTGGTGGACATGTACGAACGTGTCGGGTCGTATTCAATGTGGCAATCTACTCGAAGAGTGTTACTCAAGGCAGCAAGAGCCTATGCCGAGGAAAAGGAGCTAAAGAGTCTGGTCGATGAGTTGGAGAAATGGGAACGGAACGATGTTCCTTGGTTTGCGGGCATAAACTACGAGTACATGTCGGAGAATCCGCCCAAGAAGGAGCACGAGCATTACGAGCTGTTATTCGGCTTGCATCAGTTCATCCTTCACAGTGATTCCGATGGACGCCACTCCCCTGGGATTGCAGCCAAGATTCTTTGCGCGTATCAAACCGTGGCGGGGTACATCAACGATAAGGCAGAAGTGCATCTTTGGTCAGAGATTTTGGTCCCACTCCTCGAGGCGTCCATCAAGCACAAGGTTGCTATCGTCTATTGTTGATGTTTATTTGTTCTGTCCAATGGCTACATCCACAGTAAATGCGTATCGATTGGCAATTTCTTTAAACACTTGTCGCGTCTCGGGCGAGGTCGCATAGATACGCACTTGGTTCAGTTTGGCCGGCATCGGTTCATCGGGACGAGATGGCAAGCACGGGAACAGCAGGGCCGTGTACACCTTGTCAGCTTCTTCACATCGATGGGCGATATACCAGCCTGACGAGGTGCGTACAAAGTCACTGGGTTCACGGAACCCCATCGCCGTAGCGATCTCGCTGAGAAACGCCCGGGTTTTCGGTGTATCACAGGGCGGTGGAAACGGGACCTTGAGTGAATAGATACGGTATTCCTTGGTATACTGAGCCCAGGCACTGGTGTAGAGTTGGATATTGGTCGATCCGAACGGAATGCCCAGTACCGGCTCTCTGGCTTCTTCCTGTACCTGCATTGGCACAACGACGCGAACGGGCTCCGGAATTGGTTCCTCGTTAGTGACTTGCATTGGCTCGGCTTCATCTTCTTCTTCTTTTTTCTTGTGAGGTACTTTCTTGGGACGTTTTCGAGGCCGAGTATCCTTTTTCTTTTCTTCCACTACCGGTGCCGGTGTCGGTGTTGGCGTCTCCGGCTTGGGACGAGGACGTTTCTTGTTATTTGCAGACGTTGCAGACTTGGCATAGGCGTCACGATGCAATTCACCCAGCCAATAGACAAGCTCGACGAAATGGTTGCTGAGCAAGGCCAGCTTGATCGGCTCACAAGGACAATGGTGGACAAACAGACGAATGAGGTCGCTCCAGTCGTGTACACGGTTGAGTACGCCACACAGTTCGTGTACGGCGAGAATAAACAGAAACAGTTCCTTATTGTCGATAATTGGTGGCAGAGCGAGACGCTTGATAATGGCCTCGTCCTGTTCGGTAGGAGGCGGAGTGGCGACTTCGGTACAATCCCGGCGCAAGATCCAGCGCGCCAATACCACGCCGAGAGCCGCCTGGCCCGAAATGACTTTGTGATACGGCAAGGCCGCCTGGATCAGCCGCGGCTTGGAAATCGAGCTCGGTGTCTCACCAGGCCGTTCCTTGTCGTCCGTACACTTGAACGTGAGAAAGCGAGCCACCGACTTGTACGTAAGACCTTCATCGAGTTTGTCCAGTTGTTGCGAGACAATGACATGTGCGGGCTTGGCGATGCGTGTCTCGGTCACGTGGCGCCAGTCGACTTCGACCGCAGTGGTGGGTTTCTTCTCGATCGCTCGTTTCGCCATGTCGACGTAATCATCGACCTTGACCGCCTTGCCGGTCCAGTGATCCGCCACGAGCTCCAGGACCGTGATGAGTTCCAGTCGCTCTTTCGGGCCCATCAACGAAGTGATGGTGTGGATGCCTTGGTCCTTGACGGCAGCCAGAGCCTCGGCATACTTGTGGGCATCAAACGCCGGCATGATTTTCGCAATGGATCGTTTTGGTTCCGGTGCTGGTGGCAAAACGGGTCGTTTCCTTGGAGGTGGATGGCAGAACTGGAGGACGAGTATGGGGGTTGCTGACGCCTTGAGGGTCTCGGAATCGGGCAAGGTCGGGTTGCGCGGATCATAAAAGACATCAAAGGCCCTCAATGGTTCGTCCAGATGAAACGAGGTGCATTCTTGTCGAGGCTGGTGTCGCAATCGCCGTCCCGGGTTCTCAGCTTCGTCCTCGGGAGCCTCGAGCACAAAGAACTTGGAGCTATTGGTCGTCATGACGAGATATCGGTTGGGTACTATCGGGATCGGGAAGTGGGCCATTCGGTCCGCAGATGGGGGTCGAAGCACGATGACATGATCCGGTTGGTCAGGTTCAGAGCGGGGCTTGTGCTTGGCAAATGTCTCGGCATCGACGGCCTGGCCCTGGACGAAATAGGTCCGCGAGCCCGGCGTCGTTTTCTCCAATAGACCAAGCATGATGAGCAAAACGAGAATGTGACATTCTTGCTTTTTCTATTCTCTGGCTTTTTTGCCACATTTTCATTTTCGTTTTCCAGGAACCAAAACGTGACGAGAAGACCTTCCCGATGGTGGTCGAATCTCTCCAATTCCTCGTACTCAAAGAAATGGCTGAGGTCGTGGTGCGGTCTGGCATATCACCCTTTTTCCAGCATCCGTATCGTTTATTGAATCACCACCACATTCACGACTTTGAAGGCGCCTACTTTATCCTGTCGGGTGAGCATTGCGTGGCCTGCGAATGGCTCGAGGCGTTCCGCTACCCGAAAGATGCACTCCGTCTTTGCGCTTCGCCTCGTCCTCGCGCTGATGATGATGAGGGGGACAAGTCCACGGATCTGCGTAAACGAGCTCTGGATGTTCGTAGCACCACAGAGCGTGCTGAATCTCGGGAGAAGAAGAGGAGGCGTCGCGGAGCTCCTTTGTTATCTTGGCCGTCTTCCAGTTCATGTCAAACAGCAACACCATCACCAGAATGAAGCACTTCTTCCCCATGGCTGTGCGCAAGGCGTGATGCATGCGCTGTTCGTGTGTCGCAAACCCTCGGTGTACAATAAACACTTGCATCAGCGACAATGACCCCGTGCTGGCCGCTGCATCCATGACACAATCAGGAGCTCGAGCGGGCTGTTTGTCCTCGGCCCGCAGCATGACGTCGACGAACCACGCCCGGTTGTGTATCGCGGCCCAATGGCATAACACCAAGGTATCGTACCCTTCAATCTCTTCCGTGCCTGTAATCACGGCTCGATAGAACCCGGCCTCGTCGTTGTTGACAATGAATCGTTTCCATTGATTCAGACCCGCCGTCTCCTCCTCTTCTTTTTTCGTATGTATTGGCGCAATACCCATTTCGGTCGTCGTCGTAGCAAAAATGTCGTCAGACATACCCGTCGTCAAGATTGGAGGTGAGACAAAGACAACAAACATACGTGTCGCGCCCGGCAAATGTACTACCGCGGGCTATTTCGTCTTTGCGTTCCTCGTCATCATTGGCTTGTACGCCTTTGGACTCATGGTGGCTATTTGGTCGTCGAATGACTACTCGTTGCTGGACCAGTATTTCGGCATGGTGTTTGCCTTGACGGCCGTGGCCATGATCTTGCCTGTGCGAGATACGGCCAAGGACATTAACCCGAGCCACTGTTGGCAAAAGTCATGGCACCATTTCTACAACCTCGTCATTCTCTTTACCGTGAGCATGTTCCTCATCTTTGTGGCCGTGACCATTATGCTATTGAACGGAGTGTTTCCCGACTCATTGGCGCCCGAAAAGACAGCCGTCATCGGCATTACCGCGGGACTGTGCCTGGGCCTGCTGCTCATCATCTTCAAGGGTACCGACGGCGTGACGTACATGTTTACGTTTTGGCTTTTGCTCATGATCATCGTGTCGATGAACTTGCCGTTGCCGTACGCATGGATGAACATCGTGGGTGGACTCGTGTCGGCGCTTCTCATTGTATGGCTCCTGATGACGGGCATTGGATGTATTGCACGGACACAGGCATTGCATGAACATTTTGCCGTGGGATTGGCGTTTGTATGGTCGATTTATTCGTTTTTCGGAGATTGGCGATACTGGTACACACGTCCATTTCGTGACTATGGCGCCTTGTTTGCCATTGGATTTGCCGCCGGGGCGGGACGTGCCTTGTGGCGCTATTTCCTGTTTTGGTTGATGAAAAAGTACGATGGGTTCGATCCCAATTCAGTCGAAGAAATTGCCTTGACGGGTCACGAGGCCGATGTCAGTGACGCCGAAGAAGCGGACGAAAAGACCGAACTAATGCGAGTCGAGTATCCGTCACTCGTACGAGGCCCGAGCTCGAGCGTCAGCCAACTGCATCGCCCGCAACGCCTCGGCCGGGTCAAATAGCTGGACGTCCGAGACCGAGGCTCGGTCGTACTTGCGCACCTTGTCTTGAGCTCCCAAGGCGCTGATGAACTGGGGCGGGAACGGGTGTGTCATCAGAGGATCGGACATGAAACACGCCGCGTGGTACAGACACTGGATCAACGACATGCACATGTCGTCCTTCATGTGCCCGCTCTTGTCCTTGCCGGACCAAATCCCCGACTTTTTCGATGTGGTCGAATGATCCGCCACGGGCTTTGGCTTGCGTCGGTACTTGAGCATCTGTTGCTTGAGCATGGTCAAGATCGTCTCGGGATCCGAGGTCCCTGCGCAAAACTGGTCCAGCAGCCGAATATTGCCCGTCTTGAGAAAATCGCTCGTCATCGATACGAACCGGTCCTTATCGTCGGGCCCGACCCAGACTCCCGGACGAAACGCATTGGCACCGCCGGGCTTTTGATCCGTCACCAGTGTACACGGAGGAAACCGGTCGTGGACAAACAAGCAAATTTCCTTGGCACGAGTCCACGCAGCATTGGCCTCGATGATAAAGACGAACTCGCATCGCGCAAACAGCGGATTGCGTCTCAGGCGCGTCAAGTACGTGAACAAGGCGGTATTTTCTCGATGCATGGTCCCCGCTGTATTTTTGTTTTTGCAATGTAAGTACGAATAGGAGAAAGTAAAAACAACAAGCCACTATACCAGTCATTGGAATACTTTCAGCTCCCACAATCTGTTTTTGTCACAAGAGCGAAATGAGTAAAAAGGCAGATTGGCTCGAGACGATGTTTCGCACACGCGACGATGCTCAGCTGAAACAAGCGTTTCAGAACCTCGTGGCCATCGAGAACAAAATGTATCCCGACATGACGGACGAGTTTCGTGGTGCAGTGGAGTACCGCGCCGCGTCAACGAGAGACGGCATGCACTATTTTATGATTCTCGCGCTCATCAACGTGGAGGGCTTCCGCAACTACTGCTACCAAGACACCAACGACACGAAACGCCTCGACAGCTTTATCGAGTACTTGCGTGGCGAGTACAAGACATTGCTCGAAGGTCGGACGCGTACGCCCCAGGATACCGAGGCCATCTATCCCACGTTTCAGCACTTTGTGTGGAAGATGCGGTTCGAGTATCTGTTGCGTGCCGACCACTCGGTCCTCGTGGCCAATTACGTGCCGCCTCCTCTGCCAATGGTATTCGAACGCCCCAAACCTATCGGCCCTATTCCTGCCGCGTTCTGTACTCCACTGCACGTGATTCGACATCAAAAAGGACTTACCACGGGTTGTTGATACCGATTAAAGTACAAAGACACCCACGCCGTGTCGGATTGACCCTCGCCACCGTTTGACGTATCGATGCAATGGAATAACCAGCCGGGCTCCTCGGTTGGCTGGTACCGCCTCGTCTCGTCAAAGAACATCTGGATGTCCTCGGGCTCGAATGCCGTAATGTCGGACGATACTTCCATACCCATAATCTCACGCTGGTATCCAATGGGATCATGGGCATAGGCCCGCTTGATAGCGGCCTCCTTGGTCTTGGATTTCCACGGTGGACGTTCCTCGAGCTTGTGTCCACAGTCTGTTTTCTTGGCATTTGTACACGCAATACACATGAGCTCACGTCGAAAGATGTCGTATAACGAATCCGGATTGCGCTCCTCGTCACTCATCAATTGAGCAATGTAGTTGTTGCGGTCCATGCCGGGACTCGAGATGGCCCACATGGCCATGTTCTTCATCATCATGGTCGGGGCACCCACGGCCTGTTGCACCTCTTGCGACATGAACTGAGCCTCTTCGTACACCAAAATGTTGGGCGACAGACCACGTGACTTGTCCGAGTTGGGCAGACACATGAGGTGAAAGCGACGCGGGTCGTCCTTGTCTCCCGAAGGCGAGACGATAAAGTCCTCGTTGTTGCTGACCGCCACACGATCTCGTCCGCCGGGCATACGGTAGTAGAACTCGCGCACCTTGTCCATGTACATTTTCGACACACGCTGTGAGAGAGAAAAGACCACCATGGTTTGGCCCGGCAGTAGGTCCATCATCGCCGCGGTCAGCATCGTCAGAGTCCATGTCTTGCCTTCACGACGCGGAGCCGAGCAAATCACGTAGGGCCTGATGCGGTCGAGTCCCCAGTGTTTGAGAATACGGGTCTGGTGTGGTTCCCAATCATCGCCGTAAATCAGCGGCAAAATCGACCGGATCAGACGCTCGTGTGTCTCGGCTTGGTACGAAAAGGGCGTGATGTGCAAGTGCTCGCGGATATTGGTATGGATTTGGCGTATAATCTCGTCGCCCGCCAAGCCTGTACCAAACGTCTGTTCGCATTCCTCTTCGTTCTGGTTCTGCAAGGGCTCGGGTCTCGGACGGAGACAGACATCGTATGGCGAGGAGCCTCGAGCCCGTTTGAGACAGGTCTGGACCTGAGCCTCGTAGGCTTTGTGTGTGACACGAATATCGTGTCGCAATTGGTCTCTCAAGCAATG
>JACCDY010948390.1_pt1 | contig 14018 bp, 20 predicted proteins | sample 7446391 | NCBI WGS metagenome assembly JACCDY01 (sample SAMN15323451, study PRJNA562643) | freshwater metagenome | isolation source: river surface water | place: USA:Blue River Watershed | collected 2017-08-18 | reverse complement strand
TATGAAATTTGATTATTCAACTAATCCACCAACAGCATGGAAAGTTGAAGATGGAGATTGGGTTCCAGTTGATAACCGTGATGTGATGAAGTGTACTGTTTGTCAGAAGTATTTTGTAAATACAAATCTGTTCAACAGAACGCCAATTTGCAGTACTGGATGTAGATTACGAATGGTTTGAAATAGACAAACCCTACAGTAAGTCGCTAGAAAAAAAGTAAACAAAATATAAAGTTAGAGGCATAATTAATATACCTGCTAAACTTATTAATGCTCCATTAATCTTCAATCTCATTTCAATAGCGACTAAACTAAATCTGACAATCTGTGAGAGAAGTATAACTATTATTGGATAGTACCAAGTCGTCTCATATCCTATGATGATTAAAATCAACCATGGAAGATGAGCTATCTGATAAAACCATAATATTAGAACCAGTAATGGATTTAATGTAACTCTACCGTAGTGAGGTTGATGACCCTCTTTAATGTAAAACAGATGAGATGCCTGATGACCATCAAAAAAAGTGGAGATGCCATAAAAAATGGTCATTAAGATAATCGCTTGATAAGGCATATTAGTTTTTTTTAATTGAGATGTTTTAAAATTTTAGTCATTACTCATAAAATTTATTCGTTGAAAAATATTATTTAATTTTAATTGCATAATCATATGCAGCATTAATCTCTTTGGACTTTTCCTCAGCTAATTTTCTTAATTCATCGCCCAAAGAGGAAACTTTATCAGGATGATATTGACTCATCTTTTTCTTATAAGCTTTAGAAATTTGCTCTTTAGAAGCGTCTTTCTGAACCTCTAGAGTTTTAAACCAAGTTTCGCTAATTGAATTAGCCTCGGAATTGCTAGATTCATATTGCGTATAACTTTCATGCGTACTTTGTTTTTGATTATTTTTGTCAGGATTAGATGTAACTCGATTTACAAGGCTATCGATAATCCAATATCCCAAAAAGCCGCCAATAATTATTGCCATGATTTCAGTAAATGTCATGTAAAAAGTCCCTCGATTTTAGCCTGATATTTTTTTATTCTTTTATATTCGACAGAATCATCTAAATACTCTAGCTTTTCATTTAGTTTAGTATTAATGGAAGTCAGTAATTTAATGCGCTTGGATTCAGAGAGATTCTTTAGCCCAAATTGAATTGCATCCTCACGAAGTTTTAAGCCTAAACTCAATTTTCTAACTACATTAATAGAAAATGGAGGGCAGGCTAAAATATCAAAGCAAAACACAAAGAGTTGCTTACTATTCATATCGAATATGGATTTTTTGATGCAAAGATAAATAATCATTGCAATGATATTGATATAAATAAGACAGAATAAAATCAATAGATAAAGACCTGCGCCAAACATCTTAATAACAATAGGAACAACCAGTATCATCAATATCATTGAAATAAGTGACATGAAACTTAATGGCTTCAAAGCGTCAATAAAATAATCAATGTTTATTGACTTGCTTTTCCTTAAACTTGACGACCAATAAAGTGAAATTAGGGGAAAGAATGGGGTTAATGGATTTGGTAAAAGAAGCGATTTACCCTTAATAGTCCATCGACTAGTAATACAAATCGCTTCCCAAGAGCGTCCACTCTTTGAGAAAACCACCTCATTAAAATATAGAAGTCTCACTGAGTCATATAAATAAAAACCTATAATTCCCAGCGTTAAAAGTGTTTCAAAGGGAATGTACATTAATCTTTTTTAGAAAATAATGATTTAAGCCACACTAAAAGTCCTACAACTGCAGCCGCAACTACTTTCCAAGCAGCTGCTAAAAATCCTAATAGCGCTGCAAACCAACCTTTTTTAGCTGCAACTGCAGCTGCGCCACCTGCAATCAAAGCAGCTAAGCCGTATTCGGCAACTCTATCGCCTTGTCTAAACTCAGAATACTTTTCACCAGGAACAAACTCATAGTTAACCAACCTTTTCTTTAGGTCAGCTACAGCTATATCAATATTTTCTGGGCCAGCAACTAAAGTTACTTCCATAACACCTGTTCTTCCAAGCAATCTTGTATTGAAATTTATGACAGGTTCCTGTGTTTCATCATTCACACCATTAAAGGCCCACTCTAATAAATTTGTAGAAGTATCGTAATGAGGCTTAAATCTCCAGCCTGTGATAGACATTGTTGGCCAGCCTCGTTTTCTTTTTTCAACGTTGCCTGCTTCTGTTCCTTCTTGAATACTTTTTAGAAGTGCATCTGCATCAAGACTTTCATTATCTTTTACATAACCTGTTGGTGAAAAGTGAAAAACAGCAAACCAACTTTCACCATCCTTTGCAATTAAATATTCATTGCCACTGGAAATATTTTGGCTAGCTTCCATAAATTTCTTTGTATTAGGCTCATCAAGATAATAATATCCAGCTGGCAAATCTAAAGTGGCTTGCGCTCCAATTAAGGCTTTCATAGGCCCAAGCTTCCAATCTAAATCACTAGTATTAGGCTCAGCTGCAGTGATTGAATGAGATGCAATAAGTGAGATTATTAAACTTAATATGGTTAATAAGTGACGCATTTTTTTCCTTTCGGTAATTTTGTATTTAAAATTATTATTTTTAACACTTTATTACCGTTTGATTTATGTAGCAAATTAAATATAACTATGACAATCACTCTGTCCGCTAAACTTTACATAGTCTAATATAACTTCTTGATGTGATTCTCAATTACTAGAAGATAGATTTACTATTTTTTTGGAGACAATAATGCTAATGTACTTTTTAGTTTTTTCCTTACTTGGTTTTTTTATAGGTAAATTAATGACAAAAAATAAGGGCGTAGCACTTATCGTTATTCTCTCAGTACTATGGGGAATTTCTTCAGCGCCAATATGGGGTCTGGCCAGTCTTGGCGAACTTTTTTTTGGTTTTTATATTGCTCAGATTGTATCGAAATAATTTTTAGAGAATGATATGAAATCAATAGTTAATATAGCTTTTGTAATTTTTGTTGTTTTTTTTGCAGATGTTTCTCTTGCTGAAACATACTCATGTTCAGCTTCACTTGCAAAATATGGAAGACCCAATGAAAGTTCAATCAGAACCTACAATAGGATAGGTTCTGTCTTTTTAAAAATTTCAAAATATGGAAAATATAAATTTAATGTTTTACACGAAAGTGAAGATACAATTATTATTTACGAAGTAAATCAGTTTTCAGTTGGTGCATCTTTATTCACTGCGCTTATTAATAAAAAAACTTTAGAATTCATTGAAAATTATTCGTCATTTGGAAATCTTGAATCCAATAATTCTCCTCAAACGACGGGAACATGTATTGTTAACTAAGAATTTTTAGTTTGGAGTAAATAAATGAAAAAAACTTTATTACTTTTATTTTTGATGTTGTTTTCATCCGTGATTTTGGCTGAGACATTTCTTGAACAGAAAAACCGTGACTGGACATCTCTTGTTGTTTCAGATGGAAATCAAACTAGATTTAGAGGCTACACAACTTATGCCGAGAACGGCGATGTTATCGTATATGTAATGGATAGATTATCTGACAATTGCGAACTTCAATACTTAGGAATGAACATTGTTGGTGAGACAGCAGCAGAATCATCTTCAACATCAGATATACAATTCGGTCAATTAAGAATTGATGACTACTCAACCCACGATATTACCTACAAAGTTAGTTTAACGGAGGGAGCATCCACTATATTTCTTAATGTAATGGATTTTAGTGGAGACACTCATTTAATATCTGAATTTGAGCGTGGAAAAATAGTTAGATTTAAATTGAAAACCGAAAAGAAAGAACATTTTTTGAGATTCTCTTTAAATGGATATAAGGAATCAGTTGCGAGAACATTAAGTTTATGTAAAAAATACAATCAAAACTCTGATAAAAGTTATTTCGATAACCCACAACCCAACAAGAAAAACAAAATTAAAAAAAATGTTAAGGATGATGCCAGCTATTTTTGAATATATTATTGAAAGGCATAATTTTTATTAGTAACCTTGAATTTTAAATGTAATCTTTGACTATCACCTAAGCATACACATCAAGGAGTGTCAGTTATAAGTCATCTGATGTCTATAATTGACAATTCACCTATAAGTCTATAACATATAAATGACACTAACAGCCCAAAAGATGACAAAGTGCATTTCTGTTATAAACGAGTCAGTACAACTGACCAAAATCTAGACCGTCAATTAGTCGAGGTCGAATGTGACCGAGAATATGTTGAAAAAGTATCTGGCAAAGATACTAATCGTCCTCAACTTCAAGCAATGCTTCAAAACATCCGTGAAGGTGACATTGTTCACGTTCATGAATTATCTCGTCTTGGTCGTTCAGTTAAAGACTTGTTAGAAATTGTTGAGCAAATCACTAGTGCTGGCGGTACTGTGAAATTTCACAAAGAGAATCTTGAATTCAAAGGGGGTGATAAAGACCCATTTCAAGCATTGATGTTGAACCTGCTTTCATCGATTGCTCAGTTTGAACGTGAACTGCTTTTATCACGTCAGCGAGAAGGTATTGCAATTGCTAAAGCTAAAGGTAAGTACAAAGGTAAGCAGTCAAAATTTAGTACTGCAGATGTTGAGCGTATTAAAGCTGAGTTTGAAGCAACGGATAACAAGAGCAAGTTAGCCGAGCGATATGGAATCACTCGGGCTTACTTGTATGAGTTGGTTAAAATAATAAAGTAAATTTACCTACAAATAATCTAAGATAGCCTATCAACTAAGCAAGAGGTACCGAATCACTTGTGCTCGAATGAATATTAAACGAAACATTCTGCATCCCATTTTCGTCAACCCTTTTTACGAATCCATTAATCAAAACAATCAGTGAACAAACAACAGCCACAATAATAAAATGCTTCTTTTTATTATTTACATCAGCGAAAAATGGTAGAGGTGTTATTTTAATTTCATCTACCCCATTTCTTTTTTGACTTAGAATATTCTTTCCAACATTATGAGAATGAAGAGCAAGCGTTCCGCTTCTCAATATTCCATAAAATAAAGCTATACTTAATGCCAGATAAGAGTAACCATCAACTGAAATTGAACCGAATATATTGTAAGAAAAAATAATAGCAATAACGACAGCTAGTGATGGTTTAAAACTTGAAAGCGCTTCGCTTTGTTTTTCACTATCTACTGGAAGACTGTCTCCAAAAACTTTTGTACTATCTAAGCCGTTCAACCAAAGATTATAATTTTTACCCTTATATTCAAAAGTTGCAAAAGCTATGGGAAGAAAAATGCGCTCGACATTCTTTTCTGTGGAAAAAGTCCAACTCCAATCTTTTTGCCTGTCTCCCTTTGAATGAGTTTTTATACCTTTTTCAATCTCACTATCAATTTTTGATTTCAAACCATTAAATACAGTCTCAGAGTCATATTCAAAATCATCGACTTGACAGTCATTAATATATTTATCCTCAAATGGAATTAACTTCTGGAAACTATTTTGATTTTCAATTTGCTTTTGCAGTTGCGAATTATAAATCCTTCCTGCGTATACAGTATGTTCAAAGCTTCCAGAATGCTCTCCATTTGCAATCTTCCAGTCAGTAATAGTCCTAGTTCTTGATACTTTAGTAGTTTGCCTCCATCTAGGGTCGTCCATGTCATAAGTAACTGGCCTTACTGCAATGTATTCTTCTTTTCTGTCATAGCCAAAAGACGCAGACCATTGAGCTTCGTACCTTCCTTTATATCTATAAAAAGGAATAAATTTAAACTCTTGTGACGTTATCGATGACTTTTCTAAAATATCTTCCGGTATAAAACTTCCCGAAATCATGTGCTCCTCTATTCTAGAAACAAGTGTATTTCTATCGAAAGTAAATGGAGCTATAAAATCTATATTTTTATTCACAAGAATTCCTTTGCAATATGAAAAAAATGCGTACGAGTTAAAAATAATATGAGTTGGTTAAGAGTGAAGTTTAGTTTTTAGCAACAGTTATCTTTTGTTCTGCAAAGAAAACTCTGTGGAACACAAAAACTACAATACTAGACGCAAGCATGAACCTACCTAGTTTAACTGCGTCTCTGCCGTCGTAAGGGTCAAATGCTAATAAATATAGATAGAACGTAGCAATAGACAAAAAGATGAAGCCATAAAGCTTTAGCATCTGTATAAGAATTCTCATTACACTATTTTTAGTTAACGTTTTCAATTTTGTCCTTTCTCGTCATGAAGCGATAAGCTAAGAAAACAAAGATACTGCAACTAAACATAAATAAGCCCAATGACTCTTGTGGCTCACTATCCATTATGTCAGCGGAAAATCCGAGGAAATAGAGTGCGAAGAGGAATAGGATTGTGTAACCAATCGACTTAAATACCCATTTAATAAGCAAAGCTGTTAGGTCGACTGTTTTAACAAGATAGTTTTTAATATCCATTTCATGCTCTTCTTATAAGTAGTGCTAAAGCGCCTAATAGACCGACGATTAAGCAGATAGTATGTAGCCATCCAATTGAAATTGTTCCTAATAGAACATTCGCATCAGTAAAAGGACTTAACGGTTTAATATCATCATGCATAAAGCTATCAAGAAGCAAGTGCGACCAAGCACCAATAAGCGCACCTGACCATGCAGATGTCTTGTTTATCTTTATCTCACTAGTAAACCATCTAGCTTCTGGTTTGCCTCGTATTTCATCATTCCATATTTCAATAGCCTGTTCACACCATCTTTTGCCAAAAGTAGCGCATAAGCAAGCAATCAAAGTAGCGCCAATTATTGTGTGAAAGAACAGATGTTGAGGGTTCATTGTTACAAGAAAGAGCGTTATAGGCTCTAAGTCGATAACAATATTTGTAATTACAAAAACTGACCAACTAAAGTGCTTTGGAGCAATCGCTTTCACTGGAGTGATTGCTATTAGATGGAATGGTGTTATTGGCATAAGTGTCACTAAATTAACAAAATTAATTTTTTTAATTCAAATTTACTAATTAGATCATTGATTATATTTAACTTTATTTAATATTAATTAATAAGATAATTATGGAATGTTTATCTTTTTGATAGTATATTATTGAACATTAACTGACCAAATGAAATTTATATTATGACAAATCGTAAATTCTTAGTCCCAATCGCTTCACTTGTAACGGCGCTATCAGTGTCGCCAGTAAATGCTAATTTAAATAGCGAAAAAATTGTCGAAGACTCAATTGCAACGACGAATATCAATGCGGTTGCTCAGAGTCCATTTAGTTTTATATTAAAAACCAGCAATGATGCTCCAATGCTTTTGGGCGCTCATAGGTCACATTCATCACATAGCTCTCATGGTTCGCACAGTTCACATTCATCTCATTACTCAGGTTACTAGTAAAGCTAAAGATGAAACATAGAAAATTTTTATTGCCTTTAACGATACTTGCTTCCGCAATAAATGCGAACAATGCAGTTGCACATGAAGAATCAAAACAAACAACATTTGCTGTTGCTTCATCATCATTAGACTCATCTAGTCCTTTTGATTTCATTTTAAAGCGTGGTGATGAACAAACTATATATGGTGCACATCGTTCACATTCGTCACATCGCTCGCATTCATCGCACCGTTCACATTACTCAGGTCGATAATGACTGAAGTGCTCTTAAACTTCCCTTCATCACTATATGATGGAGAAGCAATTCAAAAATCAGCATATAAATCGCTGAATCTCTTCACTATAGACTTACAGTCTTCCGCAGAAGCTTTTAATTGCAAACTTACCGCTAACAATGGTGTAAGTGATGAATTGTTTGCTCATGCTGTTGAAGAGTTTAAGAAAGAGGTTTTGGACCAGCAATTGCGTTTAAAACTTAAAGCAGAAACTGAATCCGTTAGAAACTTAATACTAGGTATTGCATTCTCTAACACAGGTTTACAAGGCGGTGAGTAAGTTTAAACCTAAAGAAGCTTATGCCACACGGCAACAATATAAGCTTCTGCCATTTAAATTCGACAAACTAAATCAAGATGAATACATACTTACCAATATGGTTGGTGAGTTTCACGTTATTCCATCCCAAAAGCTTGAAGCAATCATTGAACACAAACTTCCTGAAGATTCTGAGGAGATTCCTGATTTACGCTCAAAGCACTTTATTTATTATCCGAAAGAAAAAGCACCTTTAGAGCTTCTTGCGCTGAAGTTAAGAACAAAACTTTCCCGTTTAGCTAACTTCACTAATCTACATTTGTTTGTTGTAACACTTCGCTGCGACCATAGCTGTCCATATTGTCAGGTTTCACGTCAATCAGAAGATAAAGCGGCTTTTGATATGACAGAAGAAACCGCAGACAAAGCTTTAGATTTTGTATTTAGGTCGCCAAGTCCGGGTCTTAAAATTGAGTTTCAAGGTGGTGAGCCACTACTTAATTTTGATATGGTGAAATATGTTGTCCTAGAAGCAAAAGAACGTAATAAATTATTCAATCGTGACCTTCAGTTTGTTATCGCAACAACGCTGTCATTGCTCAATGAAGAAGTATTAGCTTTCTGTAAAGAACATAACGTTATATTGTCATCTTCCTTAGATGGTCCTGAAGACTTACACAATCAAAATCGCCCTAAGGTTGGTAAAGACAGCTATCAAAAGTTTGTTCAAGGTCTTGCAAGAGCTAGAGAAGTTCTTGGTTATGACCAAGTATCAGCTTTAATGACTACAACTGATAAGAGTCTTCCACGAGTCAAAGAAATCATAGATGAATATTTGAAATTAGGGTTTGAGGGTATTTTCTTACGCTCTTTATCACCCTATGGTTTTGCAATTAAGACTAAGAAGTTCTTGTCTTACGATGCAGAGCGTTGGCTTGAGTTTTACAAAGAAGGCCTAGATTATATTATTGAATTGAACAAGTCAGGCGTTAGATTTACTGAGCAATACGCTTCACTTATCCTTACCAAAATGCTTACTCCTAATGACCCTGGCTATGTAGATTTAATGAATCCATCAGGTGCTGGAATCGCTGCTATCGTTTTTAATTACGACGGTGCAGTTTACGCTTCAGACGAGAGTCGTATGCTTGCAGAAATGGGCGATACATCTTTCAAGCTTGGTGACTTGTCAAAGAATACTTATGAAGAAATTATTCTTTCTGATGCACTTCTTGATGCCCTAGAGAACAGTTTTACTTTAAGCGTCCCAATGTGCTCAGATTGTGCTTTTGAACCATATTGTGGAGCAGACCCTGTTTATCATCATGCCATTCATAAAGACGTAGTTGGCAGAAAACCTGAATCTGCTTTCTGTCAGCGCAATATGGCTATATTCAAGCATCTCATCGAGCTTATGCGAAAAGACCCTGAGGTTAAGCAGATATTTTTAAGTTGGGCTAATAGATGCTAAAGCTAGGCGGTAAGGTTATTAGAATTGAATCTGAGTTAACTGGTGTTAACCAGATATTGTCTGTTTCTACTAATAGCGCGTTACCTGCTGTATTACGCACATCTAAAATCTTCTTAGTCAAAGATGAAAAGGTGCCAGCTGGTTTCAAACACTACTTTGTTCTAAGTTCAGACGAAGCACAAGCAAAGCATATCCCGCAAGGTGCTTCTTATACTATTCTTGGAAATGAATTCGATTATTTAGATGACGGCGACATAGTTAAGCTGTCCTCTGAAAAAGGTAACATCAAAGTATTGTTTAGAGCTAAGTCACCTCACAACAGTATTTTGGTCACAGAGCAATGCAATCACTATTGTTTGATGTGTTCACAACCACCAAAAGAAATCGATGATTCATGGATATTGGATGAGATTCATGAAATGCTTCCACTCATTCCTAAAGATACGGCTGAGCTGGGTTTTACTGGAGGTGAACCAACACTTTATAAAGACCGATTTTTAGATATTCTGAACTTAACTAAAAGCTATCTACCTCACACCGCTATTCATATTCTATCTAATGGCAGAAGCTTTAAAGATAAGAATTTTGCTGCTAAATATGCTGCTATCAATCATCCTGACATGATGGTTGGGATTCCTATTTATTCAGATGACCCAGAACTTCATGATTATATTGTGCAAGCTGATGGTGCTTTTGACGAGACTATAGAAGGCATCATAAATTTAAAACGCTTGAACCAAAAAGTTGAGGTTCGAGTTGTTATTCATAAGCAGTCGGTTAGGCGATTAAAAGAGTTAAGCGAGTTTTTAGCGCGCAATTTACTTTTTGTTGACCACGTAGCACTAATGGGTCTCGAAATGATGGGTTTCACTAGAGCAAATTTAGATAAGCTTTGGATAGACCCAATTGAATATAAAGACACTTTAAGTGAAGCGGTAAAGATTCTAAGCAAAGCGGGTATGACTGTTTCAGTCTATAACCATCAGTTATGTTTAGTTAATGCTGACATTGTCCCTTATTACAGAAAATCAATAAGTGATTGGAAGAACGAATACGCACCTGAATGCAATGGTTGTGCAAGATTGAATGAGTGTGGTGGATTCTTCTCGTCAGGTATTCAATTTGGATACAGTAAGCAATTAAAGGCATTCAAATAGGAGTGTATCATGTGGGTTTTACTATGGGTTGTAGGGGTTTTTGGCGTTGGTATTCTTGCTGAAAGATATGGCAGGTCAGGTATTTTATGGGCTTTGTCAGCCTTATTACTTTCACCATTAATTATTGGGATTTTATTGTTAGCAATTGGTGAGAATGAGGAAGGTGTTGTTGATACTAAGGTCAAAAGTGGACACTCAAAAAAATGTCCGTATTGCGCTGAGACAATTAAGGCCGAAGCTAGATTATGTCGATTTTGTGGCAAAGAATTAATTGGTTCAGAAGTTGTGGACGAAAACAAAAAGACCGAGGACTTAATTGCTGTTTTTTCTAAAAGTAAAAAACCATAGTTTTTTGATAAAAATAAATAGTTAAAATCATCTATTCTAGAATGCTCGTAGGACGTAATTATGTCACCTGAAGAAAAAGCAGAAGTTATATTAATTGTGATTAAAAGGATTGGTAAGAGAGTTCTAAGATGGCTCTTAATTGCTACTATTTTTGTAGTTGTAGTAGGCTCATCAATTTATATTTACAATGAAGTTATGGATTATTATTCAACCAAAAATACAGAAAAAGAGACTGCTCGGGAAGAAAACGCAAGATTTTGTATCGCGGAAGATATTAAAAGAATGGAAGGTGTCGTTAAGGATATGTCATCAGCTATAAGTGACGGTGACAATCTTAAAACTATAGCCCCAAAATTAAATAAAATAGCAAATGGAGATGCGTTATTTAACCATCCAGATGAGGATATTAAACAGTCCGTTCTAATCTACGAAATACATACTAAATGTGATTCCAAGTTCAACCTTCTTATTAATATTAGGGCTGATGAGAATGACAAATTACGTTGGTTCAGAGTGTGGGGGCAAAATTCCCCTAAAGGCTACCCATCAGATAATATTGAAAAATTTACTGTTGATTATGATTATCTGAGAAAGTCTGAGGAAAGCAAAAAAGTTTCAAACGATAAGCAGCAAGCATCTGCAGCTCTTTGTGCAGTTGGTTTATCAAAACAAGAGAGATTAAATAGGCTATCGAAATATGGGCCAGTCACTCAAACAGCTGAAAATGAATACTATTCTGGGGGGCATCATTTAAGCTTCGATTATTTTGGTTTGAACTCTTGTTATTGAGTCGTCAAGATGGAATGGTGTTATTGGCATTAGCTTTGTTTCATGAATGTATTAAAGGTTTTTCGTAAAACAACCACAGCAATGCTCATGATAAAGAACGAAATGAACGGTGAGTTCATCTTAACGAGCATCGTTCCCTTAAGTAGAGCAATGATTGTGATGAATTTTATTGGGAAATAGCACCACATAAAAATCAGTAAATCTTCACGCTTATGTTTGCTATCAGTATTAGCGAAAAGAATACCGAGTAGTATAGCTATCACTGAGTTTGTGATGAGCATCAATATCGATGTATTTAAAAAACTATCTAGATAAGTGCTAAATATGATGCCCGTGAAGATTGCTACAAAGATTGCGTGTTTCTTTGTAATTACAAAACCGTTCATAGCTTTATAGATGATATACAAGCATATTAGAAATGCAGACATCATTCCTGTGAACCAGTAATAGTCATGAATGTAATTATTGAAAATGACTGGAGTAGTAACGATTGCACTTATCGCTAGATAAGAGATTACGCATGCGATGATGATGCTAATTAGCTTGAGCATGAGTTGTTACCTAGCAAAAGGAAACCGCTTCCAATTTGGTATCTTGTTAAAGTCAATGCAATAACTGAAATCTAATTTTGCATACCACTCGCTAAACTGAATAATGTCAGCGGCCTTTATGTATGTTGTATCAGAAACATTGCCAACAGGTGTTTGGCCAATAACATAAGCAAATCTTGAGGAATTCAAATTAAGCTTGTGAGCAAAATAGTTAATCACGTTATGTCTTAAAGAATGAAAGCAAGTGTTTGGTGTAGTGATGTTGCAATTAATTTTATTTGTATACGTACTATTGAACCACTTAGTCATTCTAGTTGCGTATTTATTTCTGCCTCCATTATAAGGAAGTTCAGGGAAAAGCCTTGTTTCACCTTTCTTTCTTAAATGTTCAACGTAATCTAATAATCCAAGATTTATTAGAAATTTATGAATAGGAACAAATCTTTCGTGATGTGATTGTTTTAAAGATTTAAAAGTTACATTTTTGTCAATTTCATTGATATCAAACACCCATTTTTGTGCCTCTTGATGAAACAGAACATCGCTTAGATGCAACTGACATATTTCATTCTGTCTAGCGCCAGATAAAAGTCCAATTAGTGGTACCCAGTAATTAAAAGCTTCTTTATGTTTGCACTCAGTATAAGCTTTGCTGTTGAACAAACTCTTTAAGTCTTGCTCGGTATAAGGGTCTCTATCTTCAACAGATTGTTGTGTCTTTTTAGGAATAACCCCTACTAAAGGGCTATTGATATCCGGTAAAGCCCATCCATTAGTTGAAATGAAATTAAGAAATGTTGAGATTCGCCCTACATAGACTGACTTCGTTCTATTTTTTAACTTATCCTTATCATCAACTTTTGCTGTGATGATTTCTTTCGTTGAATAGTGCCTGTATTTTTTATCTTTATTTTTATTGGCTGGATAATTGATTATGAGTTTGAGGTATTGATTGCTGTGCTCTTTTGTTAATTCAGTTGTTTTGATGTCGCCAGTTATATCAATAAATAATTTAAAGATTGCATCGTACTTTTGTTGTGAGCCACTGTCATTTCCCCATTTAAGCCTCTTCTGAGAAGTGAAAGCGTCGATAGCTTCAGTTATTTTTTTTGGCTGTAGATGGGCTGTTCTTTGATTTAGAACATTGTTATTAATAGAGTCTAACTTTGATATGACACCATCAATTTTTTCGTCTATGAGAACAGTCTCTTTGCTTGGTGAGTTTTTTTGTGATTTAAAATAATCAGGCAGAAGTGAATAGTCATTCCTAGATATAGCAATATCTTTTGCGTAATTTAAAGCTTTTCTGAAAAATATTTCATCCTTTGATGTTTCTAAATCAGCAAATAAATCTTCTTCAAACTCAGCAAGTGATGCGCCTTTATTTGATAGTTCTTTATACCTCTCAAGCATTTTTTTTGCTTGAAGATATCCATACTCAGTATCGAAATAATTTTTAGCTAACTCGTCGTACATTACAGAAATCCCTCTTACACGAATAAGTGCAATCTGCAGGTTTTTGGTTTTAAGTGAAAAGCGAACGTAATTTGGTGCGTTATTGTTATTGAATGCTTTGGGCACTCGTCGTTGAAAGCAATATACACCGAATTTGTTTCTATAAATATATGATGGATTGCGCAATTGTATCAGACCTTTGTATCAGACCAAGGCTATTACATTTGCTATCTAAATAATTAAGTTATTGATTAATAATGACTAAAATCGTCATTTTGGAGCGGATGACGGGAATCGAACCCGCGTATCGAGCTTGGGAAGCTAGCGTTCTACCATTGAACTACATCC
>JACCDY011023840.1_pt1 | contig 14034 bp, 14 predicted proteins | sample 7446391 | NCBI WGS metagenome assembly JACCDY01 (sample SAMN15323451, study PRJNA562643) | freshwater metagenome | isolation source: river surface water | place: USA:Blue River Watershed | collected 2017-08-18 | reverse complement strand
ACATATATAAGTTATTCTTTAAGCAGCATACATACTTTCCAGTATGCCATCATTTCTTGATTTTTAGCAATAGTATCATATTGTTCTACAAAACCACGGAGTGTAGTTAGATATTGAAGTTTTTGATATAGTAAGCTACTAAGCGCCGGGTATAGAGGGCTATCAATTACTTGTAATTCAGGAGTAGTAGAATGTGTCTTCTTAGAATGCACTAAAAATTCGTCAATAGCTGCATCGGCTAACGTTATACATCCATCTCGAATTTCTAGAAGAGTTTTCAAGTTTATACTAATTGGCTTAAATGTTGATCCAATCGGCGACATATGAAATTTACGAGCGGTTTTATACGGATAAACCAAATTCTTAAAGAACTCGTATGACTTTTCGGACGAAATAGACTTGTGTAATTTCTCTTCATTCGTTAGTTCTGTTAGCAATGTGTCAATCTTTTCTGTATCTTCGGGTGATAGAATTTCAGTAATATTGTAGAAAGTATCCTGATATGGTTGCGGCGTATAAGGTTTGCAGGTAATCGAGATTTGTGATTTGCCGATGTTATATCTTACATCATCTACGATTACCGGAACCGTATGATCCTTCTTAACCATGGCAATTGCCTTTTTATGCGGATCCTGTGTCATAATACCTACAGCGTGTGGATGTGTAATGAAAATACCAAAGCTCGCAATATTAACAACTTTACAACCTTGTAGAACTTCTCCCTTAGTTAGAATAATACCCTCTACCCGGAATTGTACATTAATATAAGCACCACCATCCAGCCGATTATCGACCATAACGCGGTCTGAATATCTAATAATATCAATTACTTTAGTAATTAGGATAGATGAAAAACACTTGTTTTGATACCGTTCATTAAGTTTATGCAGTAGGAGCTTAGGAACATCTAAAGCATAAATATCATCAGGTTCAAATAAATCTACAGACGTTTCTATTACTTTAGTAATGATCATCGTATTGTATTATGTATTGTATATTTTATACAAAGTATATATTCAGTTTTTAACTATTTTATATGATTTTTACAATAGCAAAATTTGAAAACACTACTACAAAAATACAATAAAATGGTTGCCATTGGATTTATCGTTGAACATGCCATTTTAGGTACATGGAGTTTAATACTATTTGTACTATATTTTACACAACTTAGACAAGATATTTCTATCGAACGCATAGTTAATATGCAAACGGGTGAGAGCAATTCTTCTATTATATTTAAAAATACAAAAAGTCTAGGATACACCGCATATGTATTTCATTTAGGCGGAACTATCGGATGTTTAATTCTTATAGTTCGATCGATCGACCCATTCCCAGTATTGGGAGTTCTCCCATTTGTAGCGACTGATTTATTATCGCATTTAGGAATAGCAGTTCTTCTTAATACGTTATTTGAAGGTATGGGTTCTATGGCATCAAAGATGTATTACAAACTTAATTTACCAGTAGGTGGAAACTTTCTACAATGGTGGATTAGATTGATTAGCTACCTCACGGTAATGGTAGCTATGATAACTTGGGCTGTAGAGAATTTTGTATCCAATATATTGATGTATTCGGCAGGCGTCTACTTTATATATGGAACATGTATCCAATGGATTATTTTACTAATTTATAACAGGATGATTCGTGTTTTTCAAGGGCAATTTGGTAGTGGATCTCAATTTCTCAATGATTCATCAGCAGCTAAGTCTATGAAAAAACTTGGATGGATAAGGTCGATGTTTTTAGGAATCAACATATTTCTGACTATTTATCAAATATACATATTTATTAATCAAGTTAGATCACGGGAAACACGTGAATCACTTAAAATGAATCCTAACCAATATCACCCGGTGTCCGCTCCATTATATCTAATACAAATTCTCGGATATTCTCTTTTATTGTGGTTTTGTTATATTCCGTCTAATAAGATCGGCAACAAGGCAGTCGGATTATCTGAAACATCAATGACTAATATATCAAAAAAAGTTGCTATTCGTCAAATGCATGCGCCAGAAGTTCAGGAGGTTGTTGTAAAATTTAAGAACCATGAAGCTATGCATCCAGCTATTAATAACGAAGATCCACAACATACTACTATTGCTATTAATAGGCAAGGTAGTATTGATTCACATGAATCTCAAATTGACGCCGAAGGTCGTATGTTGCCACCGATTTATAATAGCTACCGAAGCTATCCATCAGATACTGTAAATAGTACCGCTATTTCCGAGACATCCACGGATATAGTAGAACCTATTCATCCGGATGAATTGCGTAGGCTTATGCGTTTAATAGAACAACAGGCGCAAGCCGAAAAAGAAGGACGTCTTGATGAATTTATTAAACAGCAGGAATCTAGTAATTTAAGAGGTACGTTTACATCAGATCAGCAATACCTACATAATCAAATTCAAGCAATGAAAGAACGGGAATATTATGAACGCATGCGATTTAATAGGGCTAATAATTTTAGGGACAATAATTTTAGAGCTGATAACTTATCAGCCGGTTTATCGCCGAATAACAGTGCACCGCCATCTATACCGCATTCGGCTAACAACAGCGCGCCACCGTCTGCGCCGCCAAGTCCTCCTCAAAATACGGCAGATCGCAGTTTTAGAAGGTTGTTCGTAGTCCCGGACGACGAAGCTGGATATTTAAGCTCATCTAGTGATCTAAATACCGCGTTAGGTAAATCACGAAAGGTTAAAAAATGAAATTGAATGATATACTTATAAAGTATGGATTGTTGAGATATATAAACTAAATAAAGCATACACAAATGACTAGCCTGCTAAGAAATGAAATTCTTAAGCTAGAAAAGATTCTAGCAGAAAAACGTAAAATGTTATTTTTAAGCAGGCTAGAAACAATAGCGAACTGCGCGTTTGGAAAATCAAATATAACAGACGTATCTATTACCTTAAACTCCCAAGATAATACATGGCAAATAACATATCAACACAAAACACAAAATTTCAATTCGAACGATTATACGAATGACGAAGATAGCGAAGATGAATCAGAGGCTGGTGGTGTTCCAAAAGAAACACGTATTACTTTTGGTAAATCTTCAAAATATTTTATTCGAGGTGGTATAAAATTTAACGTTTATCGCAATACAGCCGGTGAATTACGGATAATTAACCCAGATTACGAGTTTGATTTAGATTTAGACGAACAAAGGGCTCTTGTACGTAGTTATTCGGAAAACCATGATCTACCTGAATGGTTTGCGATTGCTACTTTATTATATCTGTCGGATAACAAATGGGACGACCAATCATTTGTAAACCATTTATCAATTGTCTAATTTTATATAATTTTTTATAAGCAAAAACAAAAAATAAGAGGGTTTTAAAAGAAGGATCCTTTCTTTTAAAAAAGAAAATCAACAGAATAATATACTTCGGAAGATGATCGTTCAAGCATTACTAATTGTACTGGTTATTTTAATAATTGCGAATTTTGCGGTGGGCATATTTAATAAAGTATCACCACCATGTATGAATGCTGAAGAATATTTCCAGGGTGCCAAGCGTATGCCAGACGGTGCAGCTGCTGGATTGGGAAGTATTCCTACACATACATGGAATGATTATGTGGGAGCTGCGAGATTTTCTACTGGAGTGCCAGGAACTGTAGGACTTACTAGCTACGCAAATCAAAAGAATGGCTATATCGGCGATACCCGAGATTCGACCGAGGGGTATGTCAATCCGGTAGTACATGCTATGGCAGAAGACGATCCTAGTGATTGTAAAGATCATAACGTAGGAGAAGCGGCATCTAATGCTATTGATGCTGTATTACAACCAGGTAAAAAGGGCAAAGCCAAAACGGAAAGTCAAACTAATATTACCGATAAAAGCGGCTCTCTGAGCGAATTTGAGGTTAGTATGGAAGGTATCATGTCTAAAAATACCGATAAATCTCAATTGAAGGGTCGCCATATGTCAGTTGCACATCAAACAGCTCGCGATGGTTATACTTCAAGACCTGGCGATCGTGATGTATAAGTAATGTATAAATTGATAAACCTTTATTTTTTTCATCAAAAAGAAACGAACGTAAAATATAATTTATAGAATGAGTAAATCATCCAGACCAACAAAAGAAATATATGGAGACGCAGATGGTGGGTTTCACAATTTAGAAACATTCCGCGCCGAACTAGGTGCTGATGTCGCCGGAGTTTCCGATGCGGAGGCTATGCGTATGATTGACGAGAGCTTACGCGAAAAGTCTAAATTGACTAGAGAACAGCGCGCTATACATGATGATGCAGCAGATCCACTTGCCTATAACGATACTGTGTATAAAGATATGGCTGATAATATGCGCATTAAAGCTGAACGTGAAGAACGTGAAAAGCGTCGGTTAGCGGCAGATTTAGATGCTGAACGTGCCAACCGTTCTGCTGCTCAAAACGCACAGTCTAGACTTAGAGATGAACTAGAACTCGAGAAAATGAAACGACTCTATGGCGACCGGTTTGTGTGGAGATCACCCGGCTCTTTAGATGATTACCTAACTAAGGAACGACTTAAACGCGAGGTTAAGGAAGAACTTCTTGATGAAAAACGTAAAGCTTTACAACAGCAGAAGCTTAACAAATTATGGACAGGCGAAACTTCAAGAGCTCCTACGCGTAAATCTAAACCAAAAGCTAGATCTAAATCTAAATCGCCTAAACAAAAATCTAGATCTAAATCGCCTAAACGCAAATCAAAAAAGTAAAACTATACTAAACTAGAGACTGTAATTCGATTTCGCTTTGAATTGTGTTGGAATCTTCCATATAGTTTGTGTCGAACAAATAATCATACCAGCTGGTTATATAATTTATAATACTTATAATTACTTGGTCTTGTGCTGGATCTACATAATACGCATCCATCTTTATTTTTTAGAAGGTATATTTTATTTATAAGAAGATTTTTAAAAAGATTTTAAACACACGCAGTATTTCTTAGCGACGATCCCAATGTATATCCGAGTAGATTAACGAATACATCATCCCACTTGGCATACCAATAATCGTCGTTTATACTTAACATACACATTAGTTTAGAGTTTTTATCGGGAGTCATACAATCAGCAAGCTGAGTTGACGCGTCGCCCGACAACATATCTTCTACAATTTCAAATCCGGTACCTAATAAAAAGAAACTTGTATGATAATTAGGAATTAAAAATCCGAAAATACCAAACAAAATAGCATGACTTACACTCCACCAATCAAATGTAGTTCCTGGCAGCCGCACAAACTCTTTTTTTAATGCAAGTTGTACTTGTTCGCGATACACATGCCCACACATAATAAATATTAAAGCTACGATAGACAACACAACACAAATCGCAAATGCATTCTCATTAATAAATCGCCAAAAACTCATTTACAATTTTATGAACTTTTTCGTAAGTTATATATAAGTTTGTATAAAAATGTCCCTTCTATTTTCTGAGAGTCCCATAATTTCCGCGGGAATAATCGTAGCAATAGTAGCAGGATTTGCGATAGGATCTAATTTAGTAGTCGGTGTTTCTGTGTTTCTTTTAATATTTATGTTATACTTTTACCGATACACTCATGTAGACTATGGTATCATTAATGATAATACATTAATTAGCCCATGTGAAGGAACTGTATTAGATGTATTAGATAGGCACGACCACTATTATATTCCGATTTTCTTATCACCTATGAATAAGCACACCCAAATCTATCCAGCAAACTGCCGTGTTTTACAACGTACATACGATCGTACCGGCGAATTTGCTATGGTTATGAATTTGTCCAAATCTCAAAATAACGAGAAGAAAATTCATACATTACAACTAGTAAATGGTACAGTTATGAGTCTTACACAAATTGCTGGATTTTTACCACGGATGATAACATCTAGTGAAGACTTAACAAACTACAAAGCCGGCGATTATTTAGGTATGATTAAATTCGGAAGTCGCATAGATTTGCTTATCCCTAAGAATGGTGCCGACGGTTCACAATTACAACTAAACATCAAAAAAGACGATCCACTTAATTTAGGTGATTTGATTGGAACTTTTTACAAATAATGTAATAGTTTGAAAAATTGAAATAATTTTGTAGATTAACTTTACAACGAAAATGTTTGGACGAATTACACGGGCACATCGCCATCTGAAGTTTTATAATGTTCAGTGTAATAATACGATTGAACGTTACAAATTACCAGCAACTGCTGAGCGCAACCAAGGTACAGAAAAGCAGAAGATAATCAATAATCTAGTGTGGTGTAATGCGGCAGTTGCTGTTAGCCTACAAACTAAACGGTACAAAACACTGTACATCGATGGACCTGAAGCACGGACAACTCGTATATTACAGGACGCTGGTTATATTATGGCAGATTGTATCCCTGTTAATGATGCACAGCATACTGTTGATGTATTGAAATCTTATTCGACCGACGTGAAACGTCTGACATTTGCTGAATGCGTAAAGGCTGGCAAATTTGACGGGCTATCGGCGGTATGGTACGACGGATGCGGTACACTTCTAGGTACAAGTGACAACAAACCACTTCATGACATAAAAAATCTACTTGAAGTTAATAATTTAGACGGTGCGATTCTGGCTGTAACTTTCTGTATGCGTGATAATCGTGGAGTTTCTGGTGAAGAAGCCAGAGCCTATTTAGAGAAAATGATTAAGACGTGTGGTTATCGTATGACAGAACCTGCCATCATTAATTATCCGCCTGCTATGTGTTTTTGGATGACACAACTTACTCTTGATGATCAACCGTTGCTTTGAAAGAAAAAAGAAAAAGAAGCAAAAGGCGAAAAGCAAAAAGGTCAAAAAAGGGTAAATGGACCGTTGGGGGTTTATAGCCGAGATAAGAGGCAAAGAGAAGGGGTGGTTGTCTACGCCAGAACCTTGAACGCGAAGTGGGTTTTGCCCGATCCATCGTCAAGAGTCAGGACATGGACCAGGTCGCCGACAACACGCTGGTAGAGGATGTACCCAGTAGTGCACACCACGCCGTTGTCCATGTAGCGGAGCTTGCAGGCAAACGCACCTCCGTTTACATCCGAAGGCTTGTAGCACGGATGCATGGGGTTTGGATGCCAATGCAGAAAGCCGGCGTTCTCGCGGATGCAAGTGTCGAGCAGAACAGCTGGCTCCTCGATTTGCTTGCGCAGTCGCTCATACTCCGCCTTTCCAGCTTCGGTCAAATCCGGAACATGGGCATCTGTCAACTCGAGGTTGTCCGACGGGCAACGGTAGTAAGCTTCGCTCTCGGGCTTGAGAAGGCTGCGGACAGACATTTCTTTTTTTGGACGAGGTTTGGGGTTTTGAAAGCTTGTAGGGGGGGGGGGAGTAATCTTGCTATTGTGATTGAAGATTAATACATAGGACGAAAAAAATCATTTTTTTATTTAGTGTAAATATACCTACAAAATGCTTTTAATCGGACTGTTGACATTTTTTACATTAGTACTAATAGTTGTATTGGTGCGTCCGCGCTGGTATCTAAAGCTAAAAGCGAAGTTTCACAAACCGATATATTATGATTTATCCGATTTCCCGGAAATGCAAGACTTCCATAATTCATTTAATGAGATTCGTCAGGAATGCCAAAATGTACTGCAGATGCCTCTTGTTGAATTAAATCGCGATTTAGATGTTTGGAGTAATGGCAATGCTGCAAAGGCAGATGCTTATTTTAATAAACACAAGCACATTCAAGGCTGGATACCCGGACCTGGTGTTGAAAATAACCAGTGGCTGAACTTTCCGCTAGTTGCCGTCGGACATGAATTTCATAATAATCTGAAGCTGTGTCCAATTTTAGCTAAGTTAATAAAAAAGCATAAAAAAGAAATTAATATTTGTGGATTTTCACTATTGAAGCCCGGTGGTAAATTAAAACCTCATGTCGATACTACGGGTATGCCGTATGGTACATTAGCTTATCACTTAGGGTTGATTATACCTAAAAACGGAGAAAACAATCTAATAGTTGATGGTCAAAAAATTATACAGAAAGAAGGGCAATCTATTGTCTTCGATTCTACATATTTACACACCGCCGAGAATATGTCTGATTTAGATCGTATAATTTTATATATCGATTTTAAGTGCTAAATAGTTAGCGCATTAACGGATTGCGTATTGTTCAGTCCCGACGTGCTTTCAGATTGCTCATCCTTCGATTCATCTTCAGTGCGCGTAGCACCGCTATGCTCGAGTGCTTCCACGGCGATATCAACTAATGTAATGCCTAGATTACAAAGCATATTATATCCGTTCTTAGCTATATACTCCTTGGCGGCATCCCATTGTTCATTTGTGATATTCCAACCATCTAGATGAAACAGCAGATTTTGAAATTGAGGCATTCCGAATAGACAATCGTATGTATATTCATCATCGATACGCTTTAGTTCTTCCTTATTGTTTTCTTGTTGAATTTCATAATATTGATTACGTTGCTCCTTAGTGAGACTTCTTAGAAATGAACTCATTTTTAATGTTTTTAAGTTTGTATTTTAAGTAAGTATAAAATCAAATTTCATTTTCTCTTATATATAAACCAACTAATAAATATGTCATACTTAGATCAAGAAGACCCCGATCTTATTGAAGACCTATTGACAAGGAAGGAATTTTACTGGTTTAAGCGATGGGGATATGATAAGGTTGCGCCTAATATTAAAGACATCATACCTAGATTTATGTTAGATGCCGAAATTGCTAAAAGTGGCTATCTAAGACTATTAGGGCATCAGCAATTTATTGAGAATTATTTTAACCCAAACACTGATTATCGTAGGTTACATGTTAAATGGAGCACCGGCTCAGGTAAGACTTTAGGTGGTTTAGCAATCGCCATGAACTTTATCCGTAACTACCATATCGAGCGTGAACTCGGTAATCAAGAAATCGGAAGTGTATTTATTATCGGGTTCTCAGAAAGAGCCTTCAAAAACGAATTATTAAAGTATCCTGAGTTTGGATTTTTGTCAAAAGACGAACGGATACGTTTGGACAAACTAAAACGTCTAGCGGCTAGTGGTTCAGCTATTGATAGAGATAAATACCGCGAACTTACCACTAGAGTTAAGAAGCGGTTTAGTAGTCGTAAAGGCAATGGATTTTTCCGATTTTACGGATATAAGGCATTCGTCAATCGTATCTTTGTACCGCAACCAGGTGTAAACATTAACGAATTGTCGGAAGAAGATATTCGGATGGCTTTGGCGAATGGTAAAATTACTTACAACGAAACGCTACTAGCTGAATTTAAGAATTCTTTGATTATTTGCGATGAAATCCACAACGTGTACAATAGCGCAGAAAAGAACAATTGGGGTGTTGCGCTTCAAGCCGTTTTAGATCGTGAAGTTAGTGTACGCTTTGTTTCTCTATCGGCAACACCTCTAAATAACAGCCCTGCCGAAATTGTAGATTTGCTTAATCTTCTGTTACCAGCTGCTAAACGCGTAGATCGACAGGACTTCTTTGTTAATGATCGCGATCTTAAACCAGGGGCATTAGATAAAATCGCAGAGTTATCGCGTGGGCGATTTAGTTTCTTGATTGACGTAAATCCTAAATATTATCCTAGAGTGCTTAATTTTGGACAGACGTTGAGGGAGATCCCATATCTTAAGTTTATTCGTTGCCCGATGAGTCCGTTTCATTATAAAACTTATAAACAAGTATACACTGGTGCTTTATCGCAAGACTCGCAATACCTAGTAGATTTTGCGCTTCCTAACCCCGAAGACCCTAATGGCATTGGTATTTTCCAAACCAGCCAGATTAAACGACTATTGCCAAATGCCCCGGCAAAGTTTAAAGATAAGTATGGTATCGATTACAAGGATAACAAAATTATAGGTGATATTCTTACTAGGAAGAATCTAGAAGCTTACTCGAGTAAGTACGTGGCTGTTTTAGATGAGCTCACTAGTGATATCGCCAAGGGCAACGGCAAAGTATTTATGTATCACAACGTCGTCCATATGTCTGGTGTATTGTTTATAGAACAGATGCTTATTAGAAACGGCTATCTAGATGAATTTTCATCGTCGTCTGATAATACTATTTGTATGCGGTGCGGCTTAACTCGTAAGGAACATTCTAAAGACGAAATTCAAGGTGGTCTTGATATTGAAGAAGTTTACGAGGATTCTTCGGATGATTCTTTCGAGGATATAGATGATTCATTAGACAACCCTAAAAAATCTACAAAAAATAAGAAAGTATTAAGCATCAACGATAAAATAATCGCTACCGCATTGGAGGTCGAAGAGCCAACCGGCGAAAAATATTATTATATTCCTACACAATCTAAAGAGCTACTTAAAGGTGAGCATTTTATAGAGTTCGATAAATTTCTAAATAACTTACCAGGTAACCCAATAAAGATTCAGGTAAACAATGATTTAGGTAAGAAATTCGGTGATTGGCTTTTATCTAAGAATTTTGTATTTGAGACTGATTCGGCTAAATACACTATTTTAGTGAGAGAGCCGATTATCAACGGCGGTGCACAACACGCAAAAACTAAAAAATCTGGGCATCGCGGGCAAAATAAACATCGCTTTATGCCAGTACGCTTTATTATGGCGCACAGTGACATAGACAAGGCGCAAATGGAACATTCTCTTGAACGTTTTAATAGCATAGATAATATTGATGGATCGCAGTTTTTGATACTGGTAGGATCGAAGATCATCAAAGAAAGTTACGATATTAAAGCGTTACAGAATGAATACATTATCAGTAAACCGGATAACATCCCGACTTTCATTCAAATTAGAGGACGTGCTGTTCGTAAAGGTAGCCATATCGGGCTTCCATATGAAAATCAAGTAGTTCGGATTAAGATCTTTACTACGTGCCTACCGGTCAAACAAGAAACCGGATTGGACAAGGGTGAATACAAACTATCATACGAAGAAGAAAAGTATAAAGAAAAAGTTGCAGCTTTTCAGGTAATCCAGAAAATTGAGAAGGTAATCCATGAAAACGCGATTGACGCTATTATTAATCATGATAAAGTACAGCGGCATATGACCGATGATCCATTAGGACCTTTACCGTATGAACCAGTAGGGGTTAAGAACTTCTCTAAAGAATTAACTTTAGACCAATTGAATTTATCTACCTTCAATGTACATCACGCCAAACGCGAAGTAGAAGTAATTAAAACTATTGTAAAGAGGCTATTTATCGAACTCGCCAGTATATGGGAGTATTCAGATTTGCTAAAGGCTGTACGTAGCCCACCCATAAATTATGAGTCGGAGCTTAATACATCTCTATTCTCTGAGGATAACTTTATTATCGCAATGGGGCAACTTATATGGGATAATTCACCGGCATATGTTGAACCATTTATTCAGAAGACTAGCAATAAATCTTATACGGGCGGTGGAGAACTTGCGCCTTATATGGGCGGTTTCGCCAGCAAAGAAACTGTTTATGATTTAGAAGATCCCATGGTAGTTGCTATTAGCGATTTACAAGATAGTGATGATATTTGGAGTACAACGGGCGGGTCTTATATAGGCGCCGCTAACTCTACAAAAAAATCTACAAACTCGAAAAAATTAACAAAAGCAAATCAAAGTAACACAAATATAAGCAACGTAAATATAAGTAACGTAAATCAGATAAGCAACACAAATATAAGCAACGTAAACAACACAATTTACAATGCACCTATCATTATCGACCATCTATTTGATCCGGCTGATAAAGTAATTACAATGCCCGGAGGACAAGATAGTGTTATAGTTCCTATTCCGGATGGTAAGAAACAATTTTATATTCTATTTCCGGTCAATCCATCTACCAATAACCCGGATATAGATATCGAGCTTCCATTTAGGATAGTTAAACAAGAAGAATCTAAAACTATCAATATCAATAGTTTCATCCAATCTAAGCGTATTGATTTCGATTATGATGATAAAAAGAAAATCTTCTACCGTAAATACGTTGATATAGCAATTGAGAACATGCAAAATGTCGTCTGCGAATATGGTACAACGTTTCATATTAAGTTTATTGAGGAATGTATCGAATATGTCTTTAGGGCATGGACAGACCCAACATTAGAGAAACATGAGTTCCATGAATTTTATTTCAAGATGTTATATTACTATGATTTGTTATCACTAGTTATGTGGGCATACACTAGTAAACCAAGGGTCTTTAAAGAATACACTAAATACGCAATTCCTGTACGTACTAAGGATATTAAGCTAAAGGCTTTAGCCAAATACGAAGACCGTGAAGAAATAGATATCAATCCCGAGGAGACGTCGGATTTAGCAACTAGCGGTGTTATCAACTTACTAAAATCAACATTCAATAGAACGTCTAACGCATGGATTCCTGAAGAGTTTAGACAACAATATAATACAACAGTCGATAAGTCTTTGACGCTATTTGCTGGTAAAAAGAAGAGAAACAAATTTATCACTAAAACTAATGCAGATCTTTTACCTATTGGACACTATATATCAAAATTCCCGAGATTATACATACCCGACAAAGGATGGGATGAAAACCCGACTTATCTACAAAACGAACAAGAATTTAAAGAGAACAACCTAATTGTCGGGTTTGACGAACGGTCAAACACCGGAGTACATATTAGATTTAAGATTCGTAATCCAATCCATAACATCAAAAAATATAAAGACAGCCGGCAAACCGAAAAGGGTACTGTATGTAAATCTAAATCAAAGGAATACCTTAAGATGGTTGCTAAAAAACTAGGTGCTGTTATGCCGGATAAGGTTAATGTAGATGATCTGTGCGTTGTTATCCGAAGTAAACTAATTAGATTAGAACTTAAGGAAAGGATCAAAAAATCAAATATCAAGTATTTCTACTTCTTCTATGAACAACGTCCTGAAACGCGGCATTCCCTTTCCTGATTTATATAGGGGTTATATAGGGGTTATATAGGGTTTAATTTTTAGGGTTTGAAAGGGAGAATCCCTTTCTACCAGAAAGAAGCTTCAATCGGGGTGTAAGTCTGCCGATATATAGTACGCATATTAGGTACGTAGATACCGGTATTGTGGTCCCATTCAGGCTTATAAGCAACATCTTTTACATCATAGATATATAAGGGTACATCGCCATAAAGTCCGCCCCAATGCTTGTACGGTTTATGTTCTCCTTCAGAAATCTGAATAGGTGCATATTCTGGTAATGGCATCAAATTCATAATATCAGGATCTTCTATGGGGATTCCGCCAAGACCCTCTCTATGATTTGGATGTGCATGATTTGGATGTGCATGATTTGGATGTGTATGATTTGGATGTGTATGATTTACATTACACTTCGACTCTAGATTGGTCCGGATAAAATACCACATTAATAAAATCACCACTATCATGGTTGAAATACCATATACACTGTAAAAATGTCCAGCATCCACATAATGAATTACAGTTGGCGACTCACTCATCTTATCTAAAGTATATTTTCCTTTTTATACTTTTTTGTAATTGATGTAATCTATTTTTTAAGATTGCATCACAAAAAAGTGTCTAAGTGGCATAATTAAGAATTAAATACTTATAAAAGCTCGAAGTAAAAAGATTATCATCAAGCTTAATCACCAATTCAACCGCGTTACGAATGACAGACTCAATTTTCTCGGCTGCAATCGCTTTATTTTTTACAGTTGAATCAGTAAATGCATCAGGTTTAAGAGGGTTGCGTGAATAACCATTATGTATTTCTCTGGCAAATCGCCGTCCTGTCGTTCGCATCGCCGTAATAAAACTGGTCATCATCTCTGCGGTAGGGAATTTACCGCCATCAAAGTTATCAGCATTTTCAGCGAAAGCCCTTTCTACGGCAGCCATGAAGGTCGCATTAATAGATGCATCGTGTAATAAACTACTTACATCTACAGAACTATGTATTTTAGCGCGATTTAGTAAATTATTTGCGACATCAAGAATTGCATCAGTTATAGAGTTTTGTATTTT
>JACCDY011118551.1_pt1 | contig 14038 bp, 14 predicted proteins | sample 7446391 | NCBI WGS metagenome assembly JACCDY01 (sample SAMN15323451, study PRJNA562643) | freshwater metagenome | isolation source: river surface water | place: USA:Blue River Watershed | collected 2017-08-18 | reverse complement strand
GTGAAACGGGAGGGTGCCGATTTTGCGGGATCCACTCTCGAGAAGGCGCGCGTGACCGATGCGGAACTCCTGGCCGCGGAGACCTGGCAACCGCCCCCGCTCCTCGCCGGGTAGTGTCCGCGGTCCCCGTTTCGGAATAGCTTTTGCCAATCATTCCGCGTGATGTACAAACGACCCAATCGGATCCCCTGAAGGTTTCCGCCGCATATCCCGCCCTTCCCTGATGGCCTCCACGACGACCCAGTATACTCAGGCGAACCGCCCGATGAGTCTCTCGACCCCGCTGGGAGACGACGTTCTGCTTCTTGTGAAGCTGACCTATGAGGAGGAAATCAGCCGTCCTTTCCTGCTCTCCCTCGAGATGCAGAGCACCGAGGGGGAGATTGATTTCAACAAGATCCTCGGGCAGAGCGTCACGGTGACCATCCAGATGCCCGATCAATCGTCGAGGTATCTCAACGGGATTGTCAGGAAGTTCGTCCAGGCCGTTTTCAAAAGTGAGAACGGACTTTACGGGTACCGCGCGGAGGTTGTCCCCGCCTTCGCCATGCTTGACCTCTCCTCGACCTGCGCGTGTTACGAGTTCGAGAGCGTTCCGGCCATCATCTCGCAGGTTTTTTCCTCCGTGAACTTCAGCGACTACGAGCTGAATCTGACGCTGGAATACCCCCCTCTCCGCAGCAGCATCCAGTACTGCGAAAGCCCCTTTGCCTACGTCAGCAGGCTCATGGAGTCGGCGGGCATCAAATATCACTTCGAGCATGCCGACGGCAGTCACAGCATGGTGCTCTACGACAGCCGTGCAGCCATCAAGCCGTTCCAGGGCTTTGACCGGATCCAGTACAACGCCTCCGCCGCCCATGGAGAGGACTGTGTCACGGAGTGGTCTTTGGAAGGGGAGGTCCAGCCCGGGGCTTTTGCCCTGACGGACTATGATTACACGAGTCCGGCCACCGATCTTTTTTCGACGGCTTTCGCGCAGCAATCATACCCCTGGGGAGACGCCCAGCGCTTCGAATACCCCGGAGGTCACTATACCCCCTCCGATGTCCAGACAGCGGCGGAGATCCGCCTGAATGAGTTCCAGTGCAAACAATCCATCCGCCGCGGCGCGGGCCCTCTTCTCGGGATCTCTGCGGGATATGACTTCAGCCTGGTTGGTTTTCCCCGGCAGGATCAGAACATCGATTACCTCGTCACCTCGGCCGAGTTGCGCATCTCAACGCCTCCTTTCGACACGGTTTCGGAGACGGATGTGGACTTCGATTACCACACTGGCTTCACGGTCATTCCCAAGACGGTGATCTTCTCTCCGGAACGCAGGACCCCGAAGCCGCGCATTCCGGGCATCCAGACAGCCGTCGTGGTGGCTCCCGACGGCCAGGACACGAAAACCCCCTATGTCAGCCCTTACGGGAGCATCAAGGTCCTGTTTCGTTGGGATCAGAATGGCCCCAACAACGGGAATTCCTCGATCTGGATCCGCGTTTCCCAGATCTCTGCCGGCAAAGGTTGGGGGAGCATGTTCATCCCGCGTCCCGGCAACGAGGTGCTCGTGGCGTTCGAGGACGGGGATCCCGACCGGCCCATCGTCGTGGGTTGCGTCTACAACGCCATGTCGATGCCCCCGATTCAGCTCCCGGCTAACAATCTCCTCTCTTACATTACCGATGATGGCGGGAACATGATCGTGATCAATCCGACCAGCGGGAACGAGTTCATTCACATCTACTCACCCCACAAGCAATCGAGGCACACGATCGGTGCCTCCTTCATGTAACCTTCATGGGAAATTTTACAGAGGAAAACGGGAATTTCACGGCAACCCCCGGTGGATATAACCTGGGCACCAGCTACATGTATGACCACCTGAACACGACTCTCGGAGTGAAGGTGGATGTGGTGCTGGGATTCGACGTCTCGGCGACCACCGTGGCGAATTGGAAGATCGTCGGGACCCCTGCGGTCCCTTATTTCGGAAATACCGATGATTATTATGGGATGTATTCCGCATCCACCCATGGCATCCAGTCGAGCAACACCTTCGGGAGTTACACGACGATTGTGAATCCACCCACGGAGGGGAACGCCGCGTTGCGACTTGGATGGGGTGGCTGGGATCCGCTGCTCACTCCCATTTGTGAGGAAGCCATCTCGTCGAAAACAACACCGGAAGCACCACTGGCCCCCTTAGATCCGCTCACGCAAGGCTATTACATCACATTTATCGCCGGCAATAACTTCAAGGACCTGCAGGGTAAAGATGCAAAACTCGAAATGGGGAAAAACAAGGTAAATGTCACGACACAGAAGGCCTCTTTATCCACAACAAACAAATATTTTTTCGAAATGAAAACCGTCTCCCTTGTTGTTGATCCCCCTGCCGTCACACAGATGGAAGCGGGGTTTGGCGTTGCCCCAGAAGACGTAGCCCCACTTTTATAACAGAATCATCATGTGCTGCATCCAATCAGAAGCCGTTGCCGAGGATACCATCGATGCCGTGGAGTCGACGGCGACGGTCGAGTGCAGTGAATCCTTCTCCATGATCGGGGAGGGTGCGGAATCGGTCACGATTGCCGATGGCGGCATCTCCTACGCAGTCGAGGAAAGCACCCTTCTCATCGAGCCCGGGGCACTCACCATGACCGCCGGTGAATCCACGATGAGTCTCGAAGGGGAGGATTTGATGGTGGAAGCCCCCATCATCGACTTGAACTGAAGCCATGAGCTGGACAGAGGCCCTCAACTACGAGAATACGGACACTAGTCCGAATTCGCCTCAAATCTTCGAATCGAATATAGGGGCCCATGTGACCAATACGATGGGCGTGGCGGGTACCGTTGTGATCGGGGAGAATTTCGGGCTTTCCTATTGTTCGAAGTTTTCGCTGACATCGGCCTATAACTTCAGCACATATTTTAACTACACGAATAAGAACGCCGTCGGTCGCTACGATCAGAATATCTGGGGAACCTACCTGAAAACCCTCTCCGAACCCATAACCTGCCTTTCGGGTCCCACCACTTTCAAAAGTGCTGCATTGTCGCAAAACGCAAAGCCGGAACAACAAACTGCACTTGCAAAAACCACCTGTGGAGAAATCAAGATAGTTCAGGGTTACGAGTTCAAATGGTGCGCAGGCTTTAAGGTCGAAAAGAAGGTGGCGGCTTATTCGGAAGCTGCCATCTGGACAATTCCTAAATAAAAATGTCATTTACGGAGGATACTGACGATAACGAGGATGTTTCCGATGAGGAAAACATCATCACCGAAGGCGAGTATTCCGTTACCAATGCAGGGGAATACGAACTGACCACTGGCACGCTGACACAGTTTTCCGCGAGTTATGCATTTGCCGGTTCGGAGTACACCGAGCAGTTTCTGATGACGACGAAGGCCTCCGGGGACTCCTCCATGATCTGCAGCGGGGAGATGATCGAGTTAGGGTCGGGATCCGTGATGATGGAAATCTCTCCGGATTCAATCTCGGTGGAGTGCATGACCGTTTCATTGGGGTAGAGTGATAATCTGTGAGGCGATCACTCTCATGAAACTTGGAATGATGCTTGCTGCATGAGTGCTTGGAGCGAGGGGGGAGGGGTTGCGAATTGGGGAGAGAACTCCAGCACGCTGCCCGGTCTGAACAACGGCACCTACGCGGGTGCGAACATCGAGGTCACGGGAGGCCTCAAGCTTTCGGTGACCGAGGGATTCAAGCTCGGCTACTACACCAATAACTGGTCGGTCGCCTGCGGTCTCGCCTACTCCTGCGCCTGGGGGCTGAATTACTCCGGAGTTATCGGCACGTATCTGAACATCGTCACCGGGTACTACATCAAAAAAGTCTTTTCGCCATCCTCTCCTTGGAATCTTCCGGGGACGTTTTTCAGTCCGGAACTTATGGGTATGGCCAAATCGACTTTGGGGGCTTCAATAGAAAGCACTGCCAATGATTATACCATCAATGCAGGCACCGAGTTAACAAGTCATCTGCTTGGAAAACTCGAGTTCTTCGACAAGGGGAAATTTACAAAAGGAAACAATTACACCAACTTCATTTCCAACCAAATCAAGTCGGTACAAGTAAGAACGAAGTCCACGGCAAATCAAAATCAAGCTTCAGGAACCAGTACCCATACGGCTGTTGGTATCAACCAGATGGTCGATGAGGCTCATGCCAATAACGTGACCGGGCCGCATGTCACGGAAGCCGATGAGTTGATCAACCAGGGAAATCCCGAGATGCCGGTGGTTACCGATGCGGAAAGCAATTCCGCTGGCGAAGAGGTCGTCATGACCCCTGAGGCGGTTCAATGGTTGGCGGGCTTTTTGGAAATCATGTCCGGCGGAGGTGGGGATGGTGATGAAGAGGCGGTCCCGAATCCTGCGGATGGCGAGATAGCTGATGGTGAAGCCGCCTTAACTGAGGCTTCGGAGGCGGAAGCCGATACACTGGCATGGCTCAATGCCATGTATGAGGTATGGGGGGATAAACAGATGCCCATTTAGCCGGCATCGATGAGTTTTTATGAAAGTCTTTAACCTCAACAAGGAGACCCTCAAAGCGGGCTGGATGGTCTCCGGACTTTCGCCCAAAATCCTTCCCCGTGTCGAGGGACTGACCGCATCCTTTTTCATCAAGGCCACCTTCCAGCTCCATCCGGACAAAGACCCAACGCCTTGGCCCAAGAAGCCGGACAGATGCTCGGGCGACAAGATGATCGACGGCGATAAGAAGAAGGGCCTCGGTTATATCTCCGACTTCGTACCCTACAAGCCATATGCCGATTTCGCGGCGATCGGCACGGGCTATCCCCCTCCCGGGGCGACCGAGCATTTCATTGTCAGGATGCAGGTGGGCGAGTCTTTCAGGGAAATCGGCGTGATCGGTCAACGCACCTGGCAGCATGGCCTCATTGGGGAAAGCCCCGGCAAGCCGGAACAAGTCGCGGCCACCAAACTTTCCTGGGACAATGCATGGGGAGGCAAGGACTACCCGATGAACCTTCTGGGGGTAGGGCGCGAGGGGCGTGCGATGCATACCCTCGTCGACCCTTTGCATCTCGTGAGATCAACGTCGGAGTTGGTTCCTCCCGCGGTCTTCGCTCCCTACACGAAGACCTGCCCGATACGCAGGGCAAAGCTGGGAACATACGGAGGCGATTATGCCGAAACGGGATGGCCCTGGTTTGCCAAGGACTTCGACTACACGTTCTATAATGCAACCGACCCACGGCAGTGGATCAAGGGATACCTCAGGGGAGACGAGGAGCTGTTGTTCAAGAACATGCACCCGAAACATCCCGAATACAGGACGCGGCTTCCGGGGCTTAGGGCGAGGTGCTTCGTGACGCAGACGACGAACTGGAGCGTCGATCTCAAGCAGGAGGAGGCGGAACGGGAGTTTCGCGAGATTCCGATGGATCTGGACACGCTCTGGGTCGATATGGATGCCGAGAAGCTGATCCTGGTCTGGCGGGGGAGGGTCCCCACCCGGTCGCTGAAATTGAGAGACTTCGGCAATATCCTCATTCTAACCGAACCGCTTGGCCAGAATGCGAACCCTCTGACCCATTATCAGTCGTTGCTCAAGGAAGCAGCCACGATCAAAAAACCAGAAAGGCCCGCAGGCCCTTCACCTGATCCGCTGAAGATCAACGCGAAGATTCAGGCGGCAAGCGCCGTGGCGCTTGCGCGCAGGGCCGCGAACAGGAAGTTATCCGCCGCGAATGTGCGGGGTGTGTTTGAAAAGACTGACCTGCGGGTGGTCGGGCACCTAGGGGAGGGATTGAAAAACGTCCCGCCACCGAGCCCTGAATCACTTGCGGTCATGCCAAAGAACCATGCGGAGGCGGTGGGTCTCCTGAAAACAGCTCAGAGCCAGAGCGAGGTGCTGGGCAAACTCGATGCGGCTTCTTATCTGACGGCGCCACAGCTTCCCGATATCGAGGGCGAACGCGATAAAATCCTTCGAGAGATGGAGCAGAAGAAGGCCATTCTCAAGTATGGGCTTCCTGTGCGCCGAAAGAAGGGCGATTTCATGAAGGGACAGGAACCCGATCTCCCGAAGATCAGAAAGGAGGGATTGGAGAAGGTGGACATGAGGGGAGTCGATTTCTCGGGACTCGACCTGAGCGGAGTATCATTCCGCAGATGTGTTCTCTCCAAGGCAAACTTCTCGAAGTGCAAACTTGCGGGCGCCGACTTCACCGATGCCAATCTGCGTGAGGTCGACCTCACGGGCGCGGATCTGCAGGAGTCGGTGTTGAATGGCGCGGATCTGAGCAAGGCCATGGTCAGCGGGGCTGTCTGGCGAGGGGCCTCCTTGAGGAGTGCCAAACTATCAAAGCTCAATCTCGCAGGAGCCGACTTCTCAAAGGCAAAAGGCACCCGTGTCGATTTCAGTCAATCGGATCTGACAGGCGCCTCCTTCATCGGGGCGGATCTCCCGGGTGCCTCCTTTCACAAGGCAACGGTGGAAAACGCCGATTTCTCAAAGGCAAAGCTGGTTTATGCCGACTTCCGGGGATCCAAGTCCACGGGGATCAGGATGGATGACGCGGACCTGACCAAGTTCCGCGGGGGAATCAATGCGGACTTCACCGGGGGGAGTTTCCGGAGGATCCTAGCCCCCAAGTCGGTCTGGGCTTCTTCCAACCTAGACAACACGAACTTCCTTCAGGCCACGATGCCCCGGAGTCGTCTGACAGAGGCGACCATCCGGGATGCAAACTTCGACCGGTGTGAACTGACCGAAGCCAACTTCGAGGACTCGATCATGCACCGCACGGTGCTCTCAAACGCGAATCTGCTCAGGGCTCGGTTCTCTCGGGCCGATCTCACGCGGGTCAACCTTGACGGCTCGAACATGTACCAGGCCGGATTCTGGAAAACGGTGTTCCTGCACGCCTCATGGCACGATGCCAATATCAAGAAGACCTTGCTTGACCGATGATGATGAACGGCATGCCACAAAGCCCTGCCCGCCTGTCCCTTCAACAGGTCTTGTATCGCGTTTCCACCAAAGAGTCATTTGACGGATATATCATCGGGAAGATGGATCTCTCGGGGCGGGATTTTTCGGGCGTGGATTTCTCCAAGGCTCAGTTTCATGAGGTCAAACTTGACGGGTGCCTGCTGAGCGGGACGAACCTTTCCGGGTGCCTGATCTCCAAATCCTCGTTGCGCGGGGTCAAGGCAGATTCCATAAACGCCGACAGCGCCATCATCATGGAGTCTGACCTGGGGGATTCAACCTGGAAGAAGTGCATGCTGCATAACTCTTTGGTCCAGGGTTGCTCGATAACAGGCATCAGATTTCATCAATGCAACCTCACGGGAACGTCCTGTGTGAAATCAACCGGCGCGAAAGCCGTCTTCTCACGTTGCCTTCTCAATGGGACGAAGTTGGTCGAGTCCGCCTTCGATGGGGTCGATTTCAGCAACTCTCTGCTGAAAAGCACCATCTTCCATGACTCCGATATGAGTCATGGCATGTTTGACGGCGTCCTTATCAACGGGGCGATCTTTTCAAAGTGCGTGCTGAAAAACGCGGATTTCTCAACATCCAGGATAGGACGCATGAGAATGGATGCATGTGACATGAAGGGGTCCATCCGGCTTCCGAAAGTGACCAGCAAGCTCTGGCTTGCGGAATGCAATCTGGCCGGGGTCGATCTCTCCGGGCACGAGCTCTTCTACGCAACCCTCAACAAGGCGAATCTGGACGGGGCCAACCTGTCGGGGTGCAGGTTTTTGGGATCCAAGTTCATGAAGGCAAGTCTCAAGGGGGCCAATCTCCAGAGCGCCAGGCTGCACAAGACCCATTTCTACAAGGCGGACCTCTCGGATGCCGATCTGCAGGGGGCAATGCTGGACGAAGCTGACCTTTCCCTGGCCGTGCTCACGGGGGCATCCCTGCGAGACACACGACTTCTCAAGACCCGACTCTCCCTGGCTACCTTCCAGATGAATCAACTCAGCGATTCGAAGCTCCTGAAGACGCAATTCAAGAAGGCTGACTTTTCCGGAATGGATTTCTCGGGATGTGATCTTTCAGAGTGCCAGTTCGATGAGTGCAACTTCCGGGAAGCCGATCTCTCCAAATCCATCCTGATCAAAACAAAGTTCACCGGAAGCGACCTGACGCGTGCCAATTTCTCGGGTTCCAAACAGTCCGCCGTGAACTTTGTGAAGGCCAACCTGTCCGGATCCGACTTCACCGGCGCGACGCTTCGCCGCGGAAACTTCCTGAAGGCCACGTTCGACAGGACGAACTTCACCGGCACGGGTTTTGAACACGTCAACTTCACCAACCTGCCGATGGAGAAGACGATCATCTCCAAGACCCGCTTCAAACTCTGCATCCTCAACGGCTGCAACCTCGCCGGCATGAATCTGAAGGGGGTTGACTTCGAGGGATCAAAGCTGATCAAGGCTAATCTCTCAGGTGCCGACCTGGCCGGGGCCGTCCTCACCTATTGCAACCTGAAGGAAGCCAATTTGGCCTCCTCAAAACTACCCGGATCCACTGCCGTGAGTGCAAATTTCGCCTCCGCGGTCCTGGATGGCTCCGATCTCAGCAAGTCCAACATGAACAAGGCTGTCTTCTCCGAGGCATCGGCTGGGAATGCCAATTTCTCAGGATCCCAGTTGGAAAAGTCTTTTTGGAAACACGTCAGGGCGCCCGGGGCCTTGTTCCATGGTTCCCGTCTTGGTTATGCGAATTTCTCCTACGCGGATCTGACTGGGGCCTCTTTGGAAGGGGCCGAACTGGAGGGTGCGACGCTGCATGCCATCAAGGGAGAGAAAGCGAGCTTCAAGATGGCCAATCTGGACAAAGTGAAGGGAACCGACCTTGACCGATACCATGCGGAGTCCTGGAGTCCGCCACCACTTCCAGCGGGGCATCAATAGGGAACCGCAGTTTCATAAAACCTTGTGATCAGGGATCTGGAAGCCACCCCTTGTTTCCAAAACTGCAACCATCTATAAGGGATTCCAATGTGCTGTGGAGCCACTAATAGTCCCGAGGGAATGATGTCCGGGGAACTGGACACCTGCAAGACGACGGTGGGACCCGTCGTCGTGCCCATTCCTTATCCCTTGGAGGCCGAACTCGTGGAGGCGGATCCCGCGACGCTCGCGATCACTGTCCTGTTCGAGGGCTTTCCCGTGGTCACCGAGGAGAGCACGGCCTCGATGCTCTGCGAGGGTGACGAGGCGGGGGATCTGCTCGGCCTGATTTCAGAGACCGTTTCTATGTCCAGCATGTTTCTTTTGGGAAGCACCAGTGTCTTCGCGGAAGGCGGTCCCGTCTGTTACATGGGAGGCATGACCATGATGAATGGTGAGGGATTGGAGAACTGCATGCTGGCTACTCACGATACCCCGAGTCAGGAAACTGTCCTGGTTGCACCCTGACATTCACGCGACGCCCCCTCGTCATCCTCAGAAGTGGGGCGCGATTCGCGAAACGCAACCTGTTGCGGGCGTTGCTAGAAAGCCCTAAAAATAAACTGCGCGGAAGGGCGAAACTCGCCGCTCCCGCGCAGTGACTGTCATCCCAGGCCCCCCGACCTGGAGGTGACAAATCAAAAAGAGACTACTTGGCAGGGCTGGGAGCAGGTGTCGGGGAAGGACACTCCTTCTTGCCGCCTCCGCATCCGCCGCAATTGGCCTGGGCCACGGGCGCGGTGAAGGCGATAAGAGCTGCAAAGAGACCGGCGACTGCAAAACGAAGGGTGGAGTTGGCTTTCATGGTCAGGATTTTGTTTTGGAGTTTTTGGTTTTTGGGTTGGTTTGTTACCGAGCACCCTTGGACGGGGAAGCTTGGAATAAGTCTGACCAACAGGAGCGGGGCATGTTCAATAAAAATTCAAAAAAAGAAACGGGCGCCTGTGCTCAAAGGGGCTGCCATCCGGTCAACCGGCGCTCTGGCGAGTTGTGAATCCGCGCCTGCTGTGGAAGGATGCCCGCCATGCAGAAGGAGAAAAGGTCCTTTCAACGCCCCGTGCTCGCCCCTCCCGGGGGGGAGAGGCGCGTGATGCTGCACTCCTGCTGCGCTCCCTGCTCCGGCGAGGTGATCGAGGCGATGGTCGCCTCGGGGCTCGAACTCGAGATTTTCTTCTATAACCCCAACATCCACCCGCGTGAGGAGTACGAACTCCGCAAGGTGGAGAACATCCGCTTCGCCCGGGAGCACGGAATCCCCTTCACCGACGCCGACTACGACACCGACAACTGGTTCGCCCGGGTAAAGGGGCTCGAGTGGGCTCCCGAGCGCGGAGAGCGCTGCACGGCCTGCTTCGACATGCGCTTCGAGAGGACGGCGCTGCACGCCCATGAGAAGGGATTCAACGTCATCACCAGCTGTCTCGGCATTTCCCGCTGGAAGAACATGGATCAGATCAACGGTGCCGGAGAGCGGGCGGCCGCACGCTGGCCCGGCATGACCTACTGGACGCACAACTGGCGCAAGGGGGGAGGTGCCGAGCGCATGATCGAGATCTCGAAGCGGGAGGAATTCTATGCGCAGCAATACTGCGGCTGCATCTATTCGCTGCGCGACACCAACAAATGGCGCCTGGCCCACGGGCGGCCTAAGGTCGTGATCGGGCAGGATTACTATCGCAAGGAAGGCGTGCAGCCCGTGGTGGAGAGGGAGGAGCCGGCGTGAGGTGGCCGCTTCTGCCCGCGCTGCTCGCGTGCCTGCTTCCATCGATTGCTCGGGCGAGGGCGGAGCTCCCCCCTCCGCGTCCCGAGTCGACCCCCTCCGCCTCGGTGGTATGGTTTGCGCTCGATCAGGCGGCGCTTGGCCCCGCCATGACGCCCCGTCCCGCCGTGGTGTCCAGGATGGTTGCCGGCCTGGTCTGTGCCGTGACGGGGAAGCCCGCGCCGGCCCAAGCCTGGCGAACGCTCGTGAAGCCGGGCGAGCGTGTCGGGATCAAGGTTTCCGCGATGCCCGGTCCCGTCGGGGGAACCCACCCCGCGGTGGCGCAAGCCGTGGTGGAGGGGCTGGTTGGGGCGGGCATTCCCGCCAAGGACATCCTTGTCTGGGATCGCCGTCAGGAAGATCTGGTTCAATGCGGGTTCGACAAGGTGCCGGGGCTCAATCTTCGCTGGATCGAGAGGGGAGGCGGGCACGATCCCCGCGCCGTCGTGACGAGTCCCGTCACCGGGCAGCTTGTCTATGGCGACCTTTCCTTCAGGGAATCGCGCTCCTCGCTGTCCGATATCCTCGGCCCGAAAGCCCAACTCAGCAACGAGAGCCACCTGCCGCTGGTGCTCTCCCGCGAGGTGGACAAGGTGATCAACATCCCCTCCCTCTGCGACAGTTGCTACACGGGGGTGCACGGCGCCCTGGCCGGCATGACCCTGGGGATCCTCGATAATTGGAGACGCTTCGGCCAGGGAGGGTTCGGAGCCACGGCGCTGGCCGATGTTTATTCCGATCCGAGGATCGGAGGGAAGGTCGTCCTGACCCTGATGGACGGCATGGTGATCCAGTACGCGGGCGGGCCGATGCCGAGCCCGGTGAACTGCGTCGCCTATGCGACACTTTTTGCCTCGAAAGATCCGGTCGCGGTGGACGCGACGGCCCTGCGGCTCATCGATGAACAGAGGCTGGTTTCAAGGATGCCCAAGGCTTCGGAGGATGGCGCCCATCTTGAGGAGGCGGCCTCCCGAGGGCTCGGGAAATCCGAGGAAAAGATGATCGTCCTCAAACGGATCGGTCTGGGGGGCTCGGCGGATGCGCGTCCCTTGCCATCACCAAGGCCTCCCGAAGCTCCCTGAGGGGCAGGCTATGGAGAGCCGCCAACCTGATCACTCGGTTCTGCTGGCACGACATGCCCGGACCTTTGCGCTCACGCTGAGGTTGCTTCCCCGGCCGCTCCGCGAGCCTCTTTCCCTCGGCTATCTGCTGGCGCGCTCCTCCGACACCATTGCGGACTCGCCGGTCATCGACGAAGGGCGGAGGGTCTCGATGCTTCGCGATCTGGACGCCACCCTGACTGCGGGCAATCCCGCGGAGTGGAGGCCCCTGTTTGCGCGTGGCGAACTGCTTAGCGGGGAGGAGGAGCTGTTCCGGGCCCTGCCGGGTCTTTTGCAACGACTGAAGGAGTCGCCGGACCGCGAGGAGCTTTGCGCTCTTTGGAGGACGATTCTTGAGGGGCAGCTTTTTGATCTGGAGCGGTTCGGTCAGGGTGCAGCACCCCTTGCCCGAGGCGAATTGGAGCATTACTGCGGCTTGGTCGCGGGGAGCGTCGGGGAGACCTGGACGCGATTGATGGCTAGGCACGCGCCCCGCACCCTCCTGCGCCCGGTGGAAGAGTTGCTGCCTTTGGCGTCCTTCTATGGACGGGGATTGCAGCTTGTGAACATCCTCCGGGACAGGGGGCAGGACAGGGAGATCGGCCGATGCTATGTGCGCGAGGAGGATGCTGCGGCTCTCACCGCGCTTGCCGCCACATGGCTCGGCCAAGCGGAATCGTATCTTGCCGGCTTGAGGCCCGGGAGAATCCTGACGGCTTCCTCACTGCCGCTCGACCTGGCCAAAGCGATGCTGGACGCTTCCGGGGAGGAGGGGATCAGGCCCGGGATGAAGCTCTCCCGTCGCACCGTCCGATTCCTATTGATCAGGCGGCTTTCATCTCTTTGCTTTCCTCGGCGCGGCAATCCTGCTTCATAGGCCGGATGGACTTCATTCACTGGTTTCAGGAAAACTTCATCCACCTCGACAAGAGCCTCGAGCACATCGTTCACGACTACGGCATCTGGGTCTACGCGATCCTCTTCGCCATCGTCTTCTGCGAGACAGGCCTCGTCATCACCCCGTTCCTCCCCGGAGACGCGCTGCTCTTTGCCGTCGGGGCCTACGCAGCCTCCCATCCGGGAGCGGGCATTGCCTGGCCGGTGGCCATGGGCCTGCTGATGGTCGCCGCAATCCTCGGGAACCTGCTGAATTTCACCATCGGCGGCAGCGTGGGGGGGAAGATCTTCAAGGAGAACGCGCTGATCCTGAAAAAAGACTATCTCGACCGGACTCATCTCTTCTTCGAGAAACACGGGGCCAAGGCCATCATCATGGCGCGCTTCCTGCCGATCTTCCGCACGCTGGCCCCGTTTGTCGCGGGGATGGCCGCCATGGATCGCCGCAAGTTCACCCTCTACACCGTGCTCGGGAGCTTCCTCTGGGTTTTCCTCATGATGGCATCCGGCCTTGTCTTCGGGCGGATCGAGTGGGTCCAGAAACACTTCGAGGCTGTGGTGCTGGGCATCATCGTCGTCTCCATGTTGCCCGTCGCCTACGAGGCGCTCGTGCAGTATCTCGCATCGGCGAAGGCGAAGTCCGGTAAAAACTAGATCCACGGGCGGGCAAGACATCGCGCGAACTGTTCATTCGCCCGCGGAGCCAGAAAAGATCTGGATCCCCGGGCGATTTGCTTTTTCGGATCATTAATCGGGAAAGACCCGCCGAGAGTGCCCGTGAAATTTTTTTCAAAAAAATTGAAAGAAGGTGTTGACTCCCTCATGAGTCTGTATATCTTCATCAATCCCAGCAGCGACCACGGTCACTCGCCGGGAATGTTCTTCGCCAGTCTGCCGCAGCACCCGAACAGGTGCGAGGTGTCGCAAAAGTCGCATTTGACCATCAATCAACGATGGCTGAAAAAGCGATCAGAGCGCTCCCCGTGCAGTCCCTGGTAAACGATCTTTGACAGCGCAGGTCCGGTTTCGCACAGCATTGGAAGCCGGATGGATCATATACAAAAACAGCAAGAACTGAATTGTGCGTTTTTCGTCGATTTTCTTAATCGAAGTTTAATAACAGATCGTCCCTCGGTCACCACGGTGACTTGAGGAAAAGATGATGCTGGAAATTTGCCACGCGTTTAGCACGACGTGGCGCAAACTTTCTACGGAGAGTTTGATTCTGGCTCAGAACGAACGCTGGCGGCGTGGATAAGACATGCAAGTCGAACGGGAATTCATTTGTAGCAATACCGATGAATTCTAGTGGCGAACGGGTGC
>JACCDY010518148.1_pt1 | contig 14038 bp, 12 predicted proteins | sample 7446391 | NCBI WGS metagenome assembly JACCDY01 (sample SAMN15323451, study PRJNA562643) | freshwater metagenome | isolation source: river surface water | place: USA:Blue River Watershed | collected 2017-08-18 | reverse complement strand
TCTGAAGGAAATATTAATTGATTTTCTGCCAAAGCAGGATCAGTTTTTAACAATTCCTCTGCTGCACCATTTACTGGTGAGATGTATTGAACATATGCGGCAACTCTTGCAGCAACAACTGGATCAAAGAAATAGTTCATTAATTTCTCTGCACCTGCTTTGTTTTCTGCTCCTGCTGGAATGATCATGTTGTCAACAAATATTGATCCACCAGATTCTGGTAAATCAAATCCGTAATCTTCACCTAATTGACCTAGATCTCCAGACCAACCAATTACTGCAATCACATCACCGTTTTCTAGTGCAGTGGCATATTCGTTACCTGTGAAAGCTTGGATATGTCCATCATCAACTTTGGTTTGTAAATAATCAATTGCTTTTTGGAATTCAGCATCGCCAAAGTTTGTTGGATCATTTCCTTGCCAAGCCAATACCAAAGGAATTGTGTCTCTTAATTCACTTAGCACTACAACTTGACCTTTTAATTTTGGATCAAAAAATTGATCCATAGAGGTCAATTTGTCTGTACCTAAAGCATCTTTTAGTTTTGCTTTATTCCAGCCAAATCCTGCAAAACCTGATTGCCAAGGTAGGGAGAATTTTCTACCTGGATCCCATGCTGGATTTTGGTAAGCAGCATTCAAATTAGAAATATTTGGAATGTTTGCTTTATCTAGTTCTAATGCAAAACCATTTTGAATCCAAATGTTTGCCATCCAGTCTGTTGGAGTAACAATGTCTCTACCAGTTGGTTCACCTTTATCTAATAGTGGTTTTTGTTTTGCATAAAATTCGTTATTGTCGTTGTAATCTTCAATGTATTCAACTTCAATACCGGTTTGTTCTGTGAAAGCTTTGATTTCTGTGAATTCTTTTGTATTTTCATCAACTGGCATATAAAGAGGCCAGTTTGACCAAACTACTTTGTTTGAAGTACTTCCTGAATCAGAAGTTTCTCCTGCTGAATCAGTTGATGATGAAGTATTTGAACCTGCACCACAAGCTGCTGCAAAAGCTGCAGCACCTCCGATGGCACCTGCTTGCAATACTCTTCTTCTATTTAATAAGTTTTTAACTTCTTTCGGCAGATCATTTCCTATTTCTTTTTTACTCACTTGCGTTTTCCTTTCGTATTGAGTTTTATCTTGTCAGAATTAGTTGTCAATTTTGAACATTACGTGCTTGATTCTTGTGTAATCTTCAAAACCATACATGGAAAGGTCTTTTCCATATCCTGAATGCTTAAATCCTCCATGAGGCATTTCAGAAACCATTGGAATATGAGTGTTAACCCATACTGCTCCAAAATCTAGACCTTTAGCCATTCGCATGGATCTTGCAACATCTTTTGTCCAAACACTTGATGCAAGTCCATAAGGAACTCCATTTGCCATCTTTAGAGCTTCTTGCTCATCGGCAAATTTTTGAACAGTTATAACTGGGCCAAAAATTTCATTTTGAATCATTTCATCATCTTGTTTTAAATCAGAAACAACAGTTGGTTCAACAAAATAACCTTTATCTCCTTGACGATGCCCACCTGCCATAACTTTGGCATGACTTGGAGTTCTACTTAAAAATCCAGTAACACGATCCAATTGATTTGAATTATTTACTGGTGGCACAAAAGAATCTGGATGTTCTGGGCCTTTACCAAAACTAGTTTGAGTTTTCTTTGCTTGCTCTGCTAATGCTTCCACAAAATCTGCATAAACTTTTTGATGAGCAATTACTCTTGTTGCAGCGGTGCAATCTTGTCCAGCATTGAAATAACCAGCAATAGCAATCCATTCTGCGGCAGCTTGTATATCTGCATCATCAAAAACAACAACAGGAGCTTTACCGCCAAGTTCTAAGTGAACTCGTTTTAAATCAGCAGATGCAGCTTGAGCTACTTGCATACCTGCTCTAACAGATCCTGTAATTGCAACCATTTGTGGAATTTTGTGTTCAACTAATGCTTTACCAGTATCTCGATCTCCGGTTACAACATTTAAGACTCCAGGAGGAAGAATTCCAGCTTCTGTAATTAATTCAGCCATACGCACAGTAGACACAGGTGTTGTATCGCTTGGTTTTAAAACTGTTGTGTTGCCTGCAGCTATTGCTGGTGCAAATTTCCAAACAGCCATCATCATTGGATAATTCCAAGGAGTGACTTGTCCAATAACACCAATTGGTTCGCGACGAATCATTGAAGTGTGACCCTTCATGTATTCACCAGCAGATTTTCCTTCTAGATTTCTTGCAGCAGTTGCAAAATATCTAATTTGATCAAGCATTGGTCCAACTTCTTCTGCCATTGTTACTGAAATTGGTTTACCAGTATTTTCTGATTCAAGTTTTACTATTTCTTCAATATTTTTTTCTAAAACTTCTGCAATTTTCCAAAGTGCCATTGATCTTTCGCTTGGAGTTGTATTTTTCCAACTTTCAAAAGCTTTAGCTGCGGCTTGATAGGCCATGTCAATATCTTTTTCATTTGATAGTGCAGCCATTGCAAAAACTTCACCTGAAGTTGGGTTAATTAAATCTGTAAATTGTCCTGAAACTGAATCTTGCAGTTTGCCGTTGATGTAATTTTTAACAATTCGCTTCTCGGCCATTCTGGGATACTCCTTATATATGGAAAAGACCTTGTGACTAGACAAAACACTATCTGTTTAAACCCCAACTTGAAAACCCAGGTTTTGGTAACAATTTGACAAATTTAGACCCAAAAATCACATTGCCTTGAGGAAAGATGACCCAGACCTTGTATGTGACAACCCCACTAAATCTAGAGTTGAATAATTAAGCTTTAAGAATTCACACTGGGGTGAGAACTTGTTGAGTTCCGATCTACTAAACGGCTCCCCGCACGCCCTGCAGTCAGCAGCTAAAAATCACCTATGGATGTATTTCACAAGGCATTCAAACTTTAAAACACATGATGTGCCAATGATTGTTCGTGGCGAAGGTTGCTACGTATACGACGATAAGAACAAAAAAATTATTGATGGCCTAGCAGGTCTTTTCACTGTGCAAATTGGTCATGGCAGAAAAGAATTAGGTGAAGCTGCAAAAGAACAATCAGACAAACTAGCTTTCTTTCCACTTTGGTCTTATGCACATCCAATGGCTGCAGCACTTGCCGAAAGATTGGCCAAACTTGCTCCAGGAGATCTAAACAAAGTTTTCTTTACATCAGGTGGTGGAGAAGCAGTAGAAACTGCTTGGAAATTAATTAAAAACTATTACAAAATGATTGGAAAACCAACCAAACATAAAATCATCAGCAGATTTCTTGCATATCACGGCACAAGCCAAGGTGCTTTAAGTATCACAGGAATTCCTTTTGCAAAAATCCCATTTGAACCATTGGTTCCAGGTGGACATAAAGTTCCAAATACAAATTTTTATAGAGCACCAGAACATCTACAACATGATGAAAAAGAATTTGGTAAATGGTCTGCTGATCAAATTGAACAAACAATAATTCTTGAAGGACCAGATTCAGTGGCAGCAGTATTTCTAGAACCTGTTCAAAATTCTGGAGGTTGCTTTCCTCCTCCCCCAGGATATTTAGAAAAAGTTAGAGAAATTTGTACTAAATACGATGTTTTGTTTGTCGCTGATGAAACCATAACTGCTTTTGGAAGAATTGGTGAAACTTTTGCGATAAATAGATTTGGAATTCAACCTGATATTTTGATTTGTGCAAAAGGTTTAACCTCAGGATATGCGCCAATGGGCGCGATGATTGCAAGTGACAAATTATTTGAACCTTTTTCAACCGGATCAAATATGTTTGCTCACGGCTCTACATTCGGCGGACATCCTGTAGCTGCCGCGGTCGCAATGAAAAATCTCGACATCATGGAAGATGAAAAAATTAATGAGCACGTGAGAAACAATGAAGGATTGTTTCGAAAAACTTTAGAAAAACTCTACGATTTACCAATTGTTGGAAATATAAGAGGAGAAGGATTCTTCTACGGAATTGAATTAGTTAAAAATCAAGAAACGAAAGAAAGTTTTAGTGCTGAAGAATCAGAAAAAATATTAAGAGGTTTTATTTCTCAGGCACTATTTGAAAACGGAATATATTGCAGAACCGATGATAGAGGTGACCCAGTCATTCAACTGGCTCCTGCTCTAATCGCTAATCAAGTCCAATTTGATGAAATTGAGGTCATTTTACGAAATGTGCTAACTCAAGCCCTAAAAATGGCTTGAGTTTTACAGTCTTTAAATTGATCGCAAAGAAGTAGTATGCTGTAAAAGTGAATTATAAAGGGAGACTCATGAGTTTAAAAAAAATACTACTTAATGTTTTAGTTATAGCGCTCTTCTCAAGTATTTTTTCGTATGGTACTGCTAACGCTAACTCAAATTTATCGAGTTCACAACAATCTAAAGTGAAAGCACTTTTTAATGCTTTTGCTTCAGCAGACCCAAATAAAATATATTCTGCAAAATTAAAATACACCGCTTCAAATTCTGATGCTTTTAAATTTAGAGATTTTATTCAAAACCACTTCAGTACGATCCAATACTTTAAAGGTATTAATGCTTATGGCATGCCTAATAACAAAATTATAACTTTAGAAACAAAAGGTAAAGTCAAAGTAACGGCAAAATCAGTCACCCTAGACAGTTCTTATTCTTCGTTTGATTTAACTGCATCAAATTTTACTTTTGATAAAAAAGGCAAGATTAGAAGTTGGTCAATTAAATCTAATATTGATGGAAAATACAAAAAATTAAATTCAATTCTTTATTCAGTTGAAACAACCGCCTCTTCAGGTGGTTTAAATGGAGAAACTGGATACGTTTATATTCAACCTGATGCTGGTACAACTTTACAAATAAGAGTCACAAACGTAGCTAACAATTTAAAGTCGTGGTCTTTTGCTGGAGGTCAGTATGGTGCTCCAAACAATAAATGGTTCAAAGTTGAAACGAATCCATCAGGATGTTTATTTCCAGGACAGACTGCATTCTTAGTCGCAGAAATAAAAGAGACCCCTCAAATTGTCAAAGGTACGGGTGCAGTTTTAGAGGCACCTGTTTTTAATGGATGTGGAGACGGATCTAGCAATGTAGGTGGAGTAATCAGATTTCTAACGAATTAGTTAAAAGTTGATTTATAACTTTAACAAAATTGGAACTTCCCTTTGCCCAATTTAAATCCTGAACTGTTTTGCTAATCTTTTCAGGATTCAATTTCTCAGCTTTTTCTATTGCACTTAAAACCTTTTCTGGAATCTGAAAATCATCTATTTCAATAAACGGAATTAATCCATTATTAAACAAACCATCATATGAATGTCTCTTTGAAATTATTGGCACAACGCCTGAAGCTGCAGCTTCTAATGGAATGAGCCCTAGCCCTTCCATGAATGAAGGATCCAAAAGAATCTTTGATTCTATAAATATCTCATAAATTTTTAACTTATCGATTCGGCCATAAAATTTATCAAATACTTCTGCCGTGTTTGGATTTTCTAAATCCCCAAACCCCACCACTCTCCAACCCTTTTTCCTTAATTCAGGAATTTGTGGGAGTAAAATTTTCAAACCTTTTTCGATGTTTGACCGACAAGGAATTACAATTTGTCGGACTCTATTACTTTCATTAAATTTAAAAATATTGTCATCAAAACCTAGCGGAACACACTTAGTATTTCTTGCTCCAATTTGCTTTGCTAAGTCAGTAAGAAAATTAGAAATAGTAACAACAAGTTCAAAATTCCGAATAGCTGATACAAAATTTTTTGAATTTTCCCAATCTGGAGTAAAATAATGATCTGGGCCTTGCATTAGTAATATTCTTTTTGAATTAAATTTTTTGTAAAGTTCATTAGATAAATTTACTGACTCTGCGCCACAAACAATAAGAATTTTTATACTCTGAATTTCGTTAAGCCCTTCTTTATTTAAGAATAAATCATTATTTACAGCACTAGGGTCTTCAACTATAGAAACTATCTTCACATTTATTCCTGAAAAACGAAGGTCTTCTGCCAATTTAACTGATGTTTGGATTCCTCCTATTTCGATTTTATTATTGGGAATAACAAAAAGAGCTTGGAGATGCTTTTGAGATGTACCAGAACCACTGGGAAATGATTTGCCATTTGTATTATTTTTATTCGTAGTAGGCATTTCATTTTCTTTGACAATTCGAAGGGAAAAAATTATCTTTTTCATTTTTTGAGAGAACAAAATAAAAACATTAAAAAAGGCAATTTCTGAATATTATTAATATAAGTCCAAAGATTTTTATTCTCAGACCTCAAAAAATCTTCAATTCGCTTTTTTTCGATTAATTCCGCCTTGAGAGCCTCAATCTCATTTAAGTTATTCTCTCGTTTATCCATAGAAATACTCTACAATTAAAAAATGAAGATCTTCTACCGGATGAAAAAAAACTCTCACCCCAAAAATAATCACTACCATAATCTTCGTTTTCGCTCTTTTTTTCGTACATTTTGCTTGGAGCCTAGCCTCACCGCCGGGAAGCTCCCCGGACGAAGATGCACATTTAATCTCTATTTATTGTATTAATGACTCTGGAAGCACTCCGTGTAAAAGTTTGAACAGTCAAATCGTAAATATAGGTTATTGCTTCTTATTTGATGCTAATCAAAATGCCTCTTGCGACCAGTACGCAACTCAAAAAACGGAACCAGCAACCAGATCTCAATGGGAAAATTATTACTATAAAGTTTTGAGTAATTTTGCGACAGAAGATATTGAATTATCAACAATTCTAATGAGGGGTTTTAATTCATTAATTATCACTCTTGTTTTAACGCTAATTTACTTTTTTTTACCAACAAAGATTTTTGTTACAAGTTTATTTGTATGGTTAATAACAAATTTACCTCAGGGATTCTTTCTAGTATCTTCAATAAATACAACATCGTGGTTATTAATATATACAATTTGCTTAACTGTAATTACATATTTAATTTACTCCAAAATGGAATGGAATATTGTTTTAATAATTGTGGAATATTTGTTTTTTTCTATCGAGAGAAGCCAGGCCTGATACTGTTTTAATAACTGGTCTAATTTTATTTGCATATTTGCCTTTAGGATTTATCAGATATACCAATAGAATAATTCTCTCCTTACAGAAGATTATTTCTTTATTACTATTTTTTTACATCATTAAATTTATTTGGGACCGATCTGGAATCGGATATTCAAGTAGAGAGATTGGTATCAATTTATGGGAACATATCTATAGAATTACTTCAATTCCATTGGGCGTTTTTGGTGGCTGGGGACTAGGATCCCTTGAAATTGATATGCCAGCCATTGTTAGCGTTAGTTCAAATTTCATTATTTTAGGATTAATTCTGTATTCTTTAAAATTTTCAAAGTTTAATACCAATTTAAGTAAAATTTATCTTGCTTCATTTATTTATTTAATTCCACTATTTGTAATATACAAATCTAGACTTCAGGTAGGCGAATGGTATCAACCTAGATATATCTTACCTTTGTTCATTCCTCTAATATTACTTTGCATTTTAGATTTAGTTAATAATCAGAAATTCACTAAAGGATTCATTGCAATTGTAGGATCAATTGCAACACTCATATATTTAATTGCACTACATACAACTATTCGAAGATATACTTTTGGATTAAATGATTTTGCTATTAATTTAGATAATGATTATGAATGGTGGTGGAAATCTACATATATAATTTCACCAATGTTTGTTATTTTATTGGGTCTATCTTCTTTCACTTATATACTTGTTTTTCTATACCTAAGATTTGAAAAAGAAAAGCATTTTTCTAATTATTGAAGACAATCCTCTTAATGGATAAGTGAATTTCCATGATAAGGAATTATATACTTTATGAATTTCTTTGTTTAATTTTAAATTTTCCTCAACTAGCAAATTATGATTATGTTTTAATGAATCGTTTTCTTCTATGAGTTTTGTATATTCATGTACAGTTATCTCAAAGACTGGTGCCCCTTCGCTATTTAAGGTCCCCGCAGTGTACGAATATCTAGTTGATTGCTCGTAAAATAATTTTTCATCATCAGGTACTATGCTGTTTTTGTACCATCCAAGATGTTTTACTGTGTAAAAACCAGCGATCATGATTGATTCGTATCGATTATTTGGGTTGAAATATTCTTTATTGTAAAGCGCAAAGGTTGTATCTAAGTTTGAAAGATACAAGTCAGATTCATTATTAAACTTACCAATGGGATTTTGCCATCTCATTTGCTCATATTCACTCATTTTCCAAATTTTATTATCTAAAAATATGAATGGTTTACTGAATTCATCTTCATTAGGAATTTCCAGCGCTAAACCTACCTTTCCTTTTTCGTATGTTGTTGAAATTTCATGTAAGTCATTTAAAACATTTTTGGTAAATTGGAAGAAAACTCAATATCGGGATCACTTAAACAAAAAACATCTGGCAATTTCACATAAAAAATTGGATCTCTAAAAAAAATGAGGACCTTTATTTTCTTTTAAACTAATTACTTCGTATTCTTTATTTAATTTTTTTTGCAATTCTTTCATCTGTGGATATTCAGAGTTATTGTCAATTATTACTATATTCTTAATATTTAATTCAGCTAACTGTTTTATGAAATAATTAGTATAAGTAGGATTGTTGAAGACTGGAACGTAGATAGGGTAATTCATGATCTATTCTTTTTAAATATCATAGTGAAAACATATATTCATAGAACAAGAATTGTAGTGTAAAAGATATACCATGAGATTTTAAGATATGGTGTTTCAAATTTAAACGTCAACTTACTGGTTCCTTTTGGCAAGTTAGCGTTTAATAGTAAGTTTTCCTCTTGATTTCCAACTTTGATTTGTTGACACATTTCATTTTTATCACACGATTCTGCTACCCAACCTCTCCAGCCAATTTCATTAACTATTAATTTATAATTTTTAGAAAGAGGATCCATCGTAACAATAAGTTCACCAGGCGAATAACTTATAAATTTATATTTTATATTCTCCAAATTACATAAATTAAATGCTAAACATTTGTCAATATCTTTTTCTTTTTCATCTACAAACAAAATTCTTGATTCTTGACTCAAAAAGACTATAACTTTTGAATAGTCATTATCTAGTGCATATTGAACATACTTGTCAAAATTTGGTTCACCTTTGATAGTTACGTATCCACCGGTTGAATAAGTTCTCTTTATTTCGTTTGAATTCCAAAATTGTATGATCATCTCTCCAGGATAAGGAATCGGTAAATTTGGCCCGACCCTTTTTTCTCTATATGACATTCTTATTGGTTCTTTTGATTTTATAATTTCAGAAATTTCTAATCCAAAATATAGATTTTCTGTGCCTGCTCTTGGTACTTGCCAAGGATCTTTAAAGTAATTCGCCCAACTTAGTCCAAGGATAATAGAACTTATAACGATTAAAAAACTAACAAAAATTTTTAATTTTTTATTTGTAAGAATTAAAAAAAATATTAATACAGAGCTAAATGCAACAAGGTTTAAAGTAAATTTATTATCTGGTTGTGTAAAATCATAAGATTTGCCAATTAACAAAACAATTAAGGCTGATGCATAAGCAAGAAATAATTTAAATATTATTTGAACTTTTTCTTTAACATTTGAGTTAAATAGATTAAATTTCATCAAGTTTTGTAATCCTGATCCTGCTAATAACGCAATACCAAAAGATATGCCTGGTTTAAAATCTATGGTCCTAAACCGACTAATTTCAAGAAGTGGCAAATACTCTTGCCATTTTGGTATGTTGACAAAATCTATTCCAAGAATTATCGAAAATAGTACAAAACCTAAACCCGTTATAATTATTTTTTTATTTTTATAAGCGAAAAAAGCCAACATGAATACCAGTGGAATTATAAAAAAAGTTCGCTGGGTTAAATCATTTGGAAGAAATACATCCCCAGATTGCCCAGTACCTCCATAAGGAAAGAAAATAGTTGAAAAAATTCCTAAATTTACTTTAACTTGATTTCCAATTACTGGACCATTCCCACTTGTGAGAAATGGAATCCATTTAATCGAAGAAAGTAATATTCCGGGGACTAGAGTGAGTGAGTACCATTTTGCCAAATCAATAAATTTAATTTTAAAAACTGTGACTAAAATGGTAGAAAATAGAAAAAATAAATAAGCAAAACTTGCTAAATTTCCAGGATATGCGCCAACAAAAAATTGAAACCATGCTAAGGAAATAAAAGGTAAAATAATGTATTTATTCTTATAAATAGGAAACAAAAAAAGTAAAAGCCAAGGAAAGAAACTCCAAGCCCTAACAATGTCTATATGTGATGCATTGGAAAAAAAACCAGCTGTAAAAAAATACCCAATTGAAACTATAAATCTTGGTAGTAAATCAAGTTCAAATTTTTTTGCTAATAGAAAAACTCCTATGATACCGAAGGAGACAGTTACTGCTTGCAGTCGAGCAGCATTTAAAATTGTGTATTCACCAAATTCTGCTATCAATCCAACTGGTAAATAATATGAACTAACTTGTAAACCAAGATGTGATGGAAATCCGGAAACTAGATAAGGTAAATATGTTGTTGGCTTAAAAAAACTTCCTAAATCCCACCATGAATAAGCTTGTGTGTAGTAGTCACCAAAAAAATCCCACGGCGGCGCAGTTTGGCCCACCAGGTAACCCCAGAATACAAAAATTGGTAACAATGAAACAAAAAGAATTCCCAATAATTCTTTTCTATCAATATTTTTCATATATTCAATTTCATATGCGGTACGTGTAGTATATATTGAAAGACTCTCAACTTTGAGTAAATAAGCCAAAATGGAGTTATGTGTTAGCAATCATTGCACCTGGCCAAGGTTCCCAGTCACAAAAAATGTTAGAAAATTGGTTAACTGACGAAAAGATAAAAAATTATGTTGATGAAATTTCAAAAGCTTTAAATTTTGATTTTGCTTATTACGGAATTTCTGCGAAAGAAGAAGAAATCAATCAGACACAAAACACTCAACCTTTACTTGTTTTAAATGCACTGATTTCTTTTGACAAATTGAATTTAAATTCGCTGCAGTCAAAAAGAATGGTATTTGCTGGTCACTCTGTAGGAGAAATTGTTTCCTATTGTCTTTCTGGAATCATATCAAAATCTGATGCATTAAAAATTTCTATATTAAGAGGTAAATCTATGTCAAATAATATAGATTATCAAAATAAGACTGGTATGGCAGCCATCCTAGGTGAGACTGATAGTAGTTTGACAAATTTAATAGATTCATTTGACTTACAAATAGCTAATAAAAATAGCTCTCAACAAATAGTGGTTGGAGGATTAATAGAAAATATAAATAATTTAATAGATTCAAAACCAAATGGAATAAGAATAATTAAGTTATCTGTTTCAGCCGCATTTCATACTAATTTTATGGCTAAATCATTACAACTATTTCAAAATAGTATAGAAAATTTTGATTTTAAAGATCCAGTTAATTCGATAATTAGCAATTTTGATGGATTAGAAATTACAAAAGGAAAAGAAGCAAAAGAAAAACTTATAGGACAGTTAACAAATTCTGTACGATGGGATCTTTGTCAGAAAAAATTTGTTGAAATGGGCGTTACAGGAATTTTAGAATTATGCCCTGGTGGAGTTTTGGCAGGAATATCAAAGAGAGAGAATCCAAAAATCGAAACTTTTGCTATAAAAAATCCATTAGATATTTCAAACGCGAACGAATTTATTGCCAGACATGCCTAGTATATTGTTCATATGTCAATAAGATCTTCTATAAATCTTGGTGCCAGAGTTTCAGGGATTGGAACTTACAGGCCTAAATTGATTGTCAAAAATAATGACATTTCCGCAAAAATCAATTCATCAGACGAATGGATTAGGGAAAGATCTGGAATTATTGAAAGAAGATATGCGAATGATGATGAAACAGTAGTTTCAATGGCTGTACAGGCTTGTAACGAAGCAATCAATAACTCAGGAATATCTCCGAATGATATTGACTTAGTTATTTTGGCTACTGCTACCAATCCAGCCCAATTACCTAATTTAGCAATGGAAATTGCTCATGAGATTAAGGCAACAAATGCAGGTGCTTTCGATATCGGTGCCGCATGTTCAGGTTTTACATATGCAATATCAATGGCTAATTCTTCAATTATTTCAGGTGATTCCAAAAATGTAATAGTAGTGGGGTCAGAAAGGATGACAGATTTTGTAAGTGAATTTGACAGAGGTACTGCTTTTCTCTTCGCAGATGGTGCAGGCGCATTTGTAATTTCTGAATCGAATGAATTTCAAATAAGTAATTCTGTTTGGGGGGCGGACGGCTCTTTGAAAGATTGGATTTGCATGACAAAAAATTGGCCTGAATTTTACGACAATCCAAAAGATGGTTTTCCTTCTCTAAAAATGGAAGGTCAAAAAGTATTTCGATGGGCGATAACAGAAATGGTTGGAATTGCACAAAGAATTCTCGATGAAGCAGGAATTACAGTTAATGATTTAGGAGCATTTGTGCCCCACCAAGCAAATATGAGAATTACGGACCATATAGCAAAATCACTAAAACTTCCTGCCCATGTTGCCATCGCGCGTGATGGCACCACTATGGGAAACACCACAGCAGCTACTATCCCTTTAGCATTAGACACTCTGAAGAAAAATGGTGAAGTAAAATCAGGAGAATTGGCACTCTTGCTTGGTTTTGGAGCAGGTTTGGCATATTGTGGGCAAGTTGTTGTAGTACCGTAAGGTTAAACAGGAGGACTGGTTAGCCAACAATCTCGAAAGGCAAGATAAATGACAGAAGAGCAAATCGTTAGTGATTTGGCAGTTATTTTGAATGAAGTTGCAGGGGTTGATCAAAGTAAAGTTTCTGTGGAGAAATCATTCTTAGACGATCCAGAAGTTGATTCACTAAGCATGGTTGAAGTCGTCATGGCTGCCGAAGATAAATTTGGCGTTAAAATTCCTGATGAAGAAGTCAAAAACTTAAAAACTGTTGGTGACGCAGTTTCGTTTATCAAAAAATCTTCAAATTAAAAATATTGGAATTGAATTGCCAAATCGTGTAGCAATTACGGGTTTAGGCGCTGTTACTCCTATTGGTTTAAATGTAAATGACACATGGGAAAACGCTCTTATAGGAAAATCAGGTATTAGAAAAATAGATCCCACTTGGTCTGAAGGATTGACTGCAAAAATTGCTGGAACAATAGATATTGATTCAGCTGAAATTTTAGGTAAAGTTCAAGCACGCCGCATGGACAGAAGTAGCCAATTAGGTGTCGTCGCAGCTAAGCAAGCATGGAATGATGCACAACTTCCAGATTTAAATAAAGAGCGACTTGGAGTTTTTTTTGGAACAGGGATTGGTGGACTTTCCACGGTTTTAGAACAATATGACGTTCTAAACAATCGAGGACCGGATCGTGTTAACCCAATGACTGTTCCGATGATTATGCCAAATAGCGCTGCCGCGATGGTTGGATTAGAAGTGGGAGCTCAAGCAGGTGTTCATTCACCCGTTTCTGCTTGCGCTACGAGTGCTGAAGCAATTGCTGGAGCGCTTGAAATGATTAGAACCAATAAAGCTGAAGTTGTTGTTGCGGGTGGAACTGAAGCTTGTGTAAACCGTTTAGCAATTGCCGCTTTTGCCTCTATGAAGGCATTGTCTACTCGTAATGACAGTCCAAGCGAAGCATCAAGACCGTATGACATAAACCGCGACGGATTTGTAATGAGTGAAGGTGCAGGCGCATTGATATTAGAATCTGAAGAATTTGCAAAAAAACGAGGAGCAAAAATTTATGGCTATTTAGTTGGTGCGGGAATGTCATCTGATGGTTATCACATTGCTGCGCCTGAACCTGAAGGCTCGGGAGCAGCAAGAGCAATTCAAAAAGCGTTGAGTGATGCACAAATAAATAGTTCTGATATCAGTCACATAAATGCTCATGCGACATCCACTCCGGTTGGCGATATCGCTGAATACAAAGCACTTCGAAAAAGTCTTGGAAAAGAG